>Ga0196970_1000240_pt1 | contig 81060 bp, 75 predicted proteins | sample S1v_513CmetaG_FD_148672 | JGI IMG/M metagenome (GOLD analysis project Ga0196970, IMG submission 148672) | Soil microbial communities from Anza Borrego desert, Southern California, United States - S1+v_5-13C | ecosystem: Environmental > Terrestrial > Soil > Desert | place: USA: California...
GCCGGCCACCACGAAGACCGGCAGCATCCCAGAGTTTCGGGGCCATAGCTCAGCTGGGAGAGCGCTACAATGGCATTGTAGAGGTCAGGAGTTCGATCCTCCTTGGCTCCACCAAACAAGACAAGGGTCCGGCGAGAAATCGCCGGGCCCTTGTCGTTTTCGGGCCACCGGCTGGCCACCGGCCGGACGCGTCGGGGCGTGCCATTTTGCGCTCCGGGCTGTTTCTTTCGTGCCTGACGAACATCCGGCATACGTCTGAAGAAAGACCGGGAGCATCCCATGGCTCACCATGGACGGTTCGGCATCGGTCCGGCGCGTGCCGGGGCCGCTTTCAGGCAGGGCGGCATCGACGCCTCGGCGCCGCGCCTGCTGGTCGTCGACGATCATGGGCTGGTGCGGCACGGACTGGCTTTGGCGATCCGCATGCGCTTTCCCACCGCCGCCGTGTTCGAGGCCGGCTCCCTGGCCGAAGCGGTCCGGCGGGTGCGCTCCGTCGGCCACCTGTCGGCGGTGCTTTATGACTTGCAGTTGAGCGACGCCGACGGGCTGCCGGGGGTCGAGGCCATGCTGCGCGTCCTGGGCGACGTGCCGCTGGTGGTCATGTCCGGCTCGCAGGACGCGGCGCTGGTCGCCGCCTGCCTCCAGGCCGGGGCGCGCGGCTTCCTTCCCAAGGGCGGCGAGGCCGAGATCCTGGACCACGCCCTGCCCATCATCCTGGGCGGCGGCATCTACGCCCCGCTGCCGCGCCCGGCGACGGCGACGGCGACGGCGACGGCATCGGCACCGACGGCATCGGCGGCACCACCCTCCAAGCCGCCGCCGCTGCCGCACGGTGCGGTGGAGGCGCTGACCGACCGCCAGCGCGAGATCCTGCTGCTGCTGCTCCAGGGGCAGTCGAACAAGGAGATCGCCCGCTCGCTCGGCATCGTGGAGGGCACCATCAAGGTGCACCTGCGCAGTGTCATGCAGCGCCTGGGCGTACGCAACCGCACCCAGCTCGCCCTCATGGCCGCCAGCGCCGGCCTGGGCTCGCGAGACGGTTCGTGAGGGCGGAGGACGGGTTCCGTCGCCCCGGCACGACACCGCCGGGCTGAACCGCCTCCCCCCCCCCGATGACGGCGCGCCGCGGACACCGGGAGGGGCCGGCGGCCACCCCCGGTGCGGCGCGTCATTTTCCGATCAGCACCTCGGAGGCCTTGATGATGGCGAGCACCGGGTCGCCGGCCTTGAGATCCAGATCGTCGGCCGTCTCCGCCGTCACCATCGAGGTGATGGTGTTCCCGCCGCCCACGTCGATCTTCACCTTGGCCGAGATGGGGCCCTTCTCGACGGAAGTGATGGTGCCCTTCAGCTGATTGCGAGCGCTGAGTTTCATGTTCGGTTTCCTTGTGTTTGGCACGACGCCGCACGGAGCAGGCGCCGCGCGAAGACGCGACGGCCAAACCATTGCGAAGACAATGCTGGTGCTTTTGCGCACATAGCCGGGCTGGCCGGACAACATGCACAGAAAATTGGCATTCTATATTTGACGCCAGACAGAACACGTCTTTTCGCTGCCGCAACGCCGTGCGGACGACACCTTGGCTTGGCCGGCACAGCCGGTGTGAATGCGCAAAGAATACAGGGTTCCTTTCCGACGTCAATGGCGTTATATAGTCACAGTACACATCGCCAGCACGCATCGGCCGCGACCGCCGGCCGGGAAAGGAGATCCGGAATGAAGAGGCTGCTGCTCGCCACCGCCCTGCCGCTGTTGGCCGCCGCCGGTGCCACCACGGCCACGCACGCCGCGGAGACCAACATCGCGGTGGCCGCCAACTTCACCGAGCCGGCGAAGGAGATCGCCAAGGCGTTCGAGGCGAAGACCGGGCACAAGGCGGTGCTGAGCTTCGGCGCGACCGGCCAGTTCTACGCTCAGATCCGCCAGGACGCCCCCTTCACCGTGTTCCTGGCGGCCGACGACGAGACGCCCGCGAAGGCGGTGCAGGAGGGCCTGGCCGTCGCCGACAGCCGCTTCACCTACGCCATCGGCCGGCTGGCGCTGTGGAGCAAGGACCCGGCCAAGGTGACCGGCGAGGAGACGCTGAAAAAGGCCGCCTTCGAGAAGGTCGCCATCGCCAACCCGGCCACCGCCCCCTATGGCGCCGCCGCCGTTCAGGCCATGAAGAAGATGGGCGTCTACGACGCGCTTGCCCCGAAGCTGGTGCAGGGCAACACCATCGCCCAAACCTATCAGTTCGTCGAAACCGGCAACGCCGAGGTCGGCTTCGTGGCGCACTCGCAGCTCATCGCGAAGAACGAAGGCTCGCGCTGGCTGGTGCCGGAGCCGTTGCACGAGCCCATCCGCCAGGACGCCGTCCTGCTGAGGAAGGGGGCTTCGGACGAAGCGGCCAAGGCCTTCCTCGCCTTCCTCAAGGGGCCCGAGGCCGGCGCGGTGATCGCCCGCTTCGGCTACGGCACGGCCACGCTGAACTGATGGTTTCCGGGGAGAGCCCGCCTGAAACCTCCTGCTCACGCGTCGTTGGCGGGGTGGCCGATGCGGGTGGCGAGGACGGCGGCGATCCGCCCGTCGGTCGGCAGCGGCCCCTGCCCCTTCAGGGCGTCGCGCATCATGCGGTTGATGGTGTCGTCCGGTCTCTTGTCCCAAAGCAGCGCGTTGAAGGTGTTGCCGAACACGGTGCGGTAGCGGCTCAGCAGGTCCCCGTCGATCATCCGGGCCTCCTTTCGTCCAAGGCCTGAATTCGACTTTGGGACGTCCGGCGGTCCGATCAAGCCCTCCGAAGGAGGAAGGGGAGAACCGCCCGCCTCACACCGGGCGGGCGGGGGCAAGCGTCTCCAGCGTGCGCAGGAAGGTCGTGGCGCCGCTGCTGCGCAGCGGGATGAAAGGCTTGCGCATGCGCCGGCACAGGCCCTTCACGCGCAGGCAGGCGTCGTGGCTGACGCAGTCGATGGGGCAGACGACGAGGTCGGCCCGCTCCACCAGCCCTTCCAGGCAGTGCGTGGCCTGCTCGACTCCGCCGTCGTGGTGCAGCAGGTCGCCGTTCAGCGTCTGCACCGTCTCGCGCAGGCGCGGCACCAGGTTGGGCCGGCCACCGACGTAGAGGATCGCCTGCCCGCCGAGGTCCGGCGGCGCTGCCGGCAAGGCCGGCGCGGCCGGCGCGGCCGGCGTGGCGGGTTCCGCCACGGCGGCACGCTGGCCGGCCGCCGGGACCGCGTCGAACAGCGTGCGCAGGCGGGCGAGTTCGCCCTCGGCCGCGCGGGCGCGGGCGCGTTCGGCGGCGACCCGGCGGTTGGCGCGGGCGAGCCCGCGTTCCAGCCGCCCCGCCGAGGGCGAAGGGCGGGCCGCCGGCCGGGCCGGGGCCGCCTGGACGGCACGGGCCTGGACCAGTTCCGCCTCCAGCGCGCGGATGCGGGCGTCCTTCTCGGCGATGCGTTCGGCGGTCGAGCGCTCGGCGCGCGCCAGCCGGTCTTCCAGTTCCGCGCAGCGCGCCTCCAGCGTGTGCTGCTGGCGCAACGTCCGTCGGTTCTGCGCGCCCAGCAGGTGGGACAGCATGTGCACGTCGCCGTAGGCGCGCATGGCCACGCTTTCCGGCACCCCGGCGTGGCTCAACACCGCCCAGTAGGCGGCGGCGACGCTGCCGGAGGCGACCGCCTGCTCCCACAGCGCCAGCCAGCCCTCCTCGTCGGTGGCGCGGGCGAATCGGCGCACCTCGCCGGCGTACTTCTCGTCCAGGCGCTTGTGGAGCAGCCGGGCCGGCGCCCCGCTGTTGCCCACCTGCTCGACGAAGTAGCGGTGCAGGTCATAGTCGCGCAGGCCCGGCGGCCGTTCGATGCCCAGGCGGCGGCAGGCCCACTCCAGGTCCTCATGGCTGAGGCAGGTGCCGACGATGGAACAGTGGTGCTTGCGGTCGATCTGCCAGATCTTGCGGCGCTTGGCATGGCTGATCAGGCGCGCCGGTTCGGACTTCCTGCACTGCTCGCACATCGTCGCTCTCCACAGACGACCTCGGTCTCTCCTTGATAATGCGAATGATTTGCATTTGCAAGCTTGCCAGAGGGCCTGCGACATCGTGCGTTGACGCCGGTCAAGGCGATGCGGCACACCGGCGTGCCACAACGCCGCCCACCATCACTCGCAAGGCCCCCATCATGACCGAACCGCTCGGCGCCGACACGCGCCTGGACACCCTCAGCGCCAGCGACCCCGCCGCAATCGCGCGGCTGGCGCAGCTCCATCCCGCCTTCCACCCGGAAGCCGGCCGCGAGATGGGCGTCCCGCCCGAGGCGAGCCTGGGCGACCTGGCGCGCGCCATCGGCCTGCCGGTCGACGCCGTGCTGTCCATCGCGCGCGGCGAAATCCGCGTCCAGGTGCACGAGGGTGGCGGCTGCGGCTGCTCCTGCGGGGGCGGCAAGCACTAGCGGAGGGAGGAGAAACGCCTCACCTTCGGGCGGGTTGGCAGGCGGGCACGGCCGCTTCATGGTGTGGGCATGACGCTCGTCCACACCGCCATCGTGCTCCTTGCCGCCGCCGTCCTCGCGGTTCCGCTCGCCAAACGCCTGGGCTTCGGCAGCCCGCTGGGATACCTGGCGGCCGGGCTGGCCATCGGGCCCAGCGGCCTCGCCCTCGTCACCGACGTGGAGGCCATCGCGCACGTCTCCGAGCTGGGCGTCGTGATGCTGCTGTTCCTGATCGGCCTGGAGCTGCGGCCGCAGCGCCTGTGGGTCATGCGCAAGGCGGTGTTCGGACTGGGCGGCGCCCAGGTGGCGCTGAGCGCCACGGCGCTGGCCGGCGGCGCGCTGGCGCTGGGCCTGCCGTGGCCGGCGGCGGTGGCGGCCGGCGCCGGGCTGGCGCTGTCGTCCACCGCCATCGCCCTGCCGCTGCTGGCCGAGCGCGACCTGCTGGCGACCCAGGCCGGGCGCGACAGCTTTTCCATCCTGCTCTTCCAGGATCTGGCGATCATCCCGCTGGTGGCGCTGCTGCCGCTGCTGGGCAACGGCAGCGCCATGCCGGACCACGGCGAAGGCCTGGGATGGCCGATCGCCAGGGCGGTGGGGGCGGTGCTGCTGGTGCTGGCCGGCGGGCGGCTGCTGGTGCGGCCGGTGTTCCGGCTGGTGGACGCCGCCAAGACACCGGAGATCTTCACGGCCACCGCGCTGCTCATCGTGCTGGGCACGGCGGCGCTGGTCGAGGCGGCCGGGCTGTCGATGTCGCTGGGCGCCTTCCTGGCCGGTGTCCTGCTGTCCGAATCGGAATACCGGCACGAGGTGAAGGCCGACATCGAACCGTTCGAGGGCCTGCTGCTGGGCCTGTTCTTCGTGTCGGTCGGCGTGTCGGCCGACGTCGCCGGCTTCCTTGCCGACCCCGGCGGCATGCTGCTGCTGGCCGTCGGGCTGGTCGCGGTGAAGGCGGCGGTGCTGGCCCTCCTCGCCCGCATCGCCGGGCACCGGCCGGGCGGCGCCGTGCGCATGGCGGCGGCGCTGTCGCAGGGCAGCGAGTTCGGCTTCGTCCTGTTCGGCGTCGCCGTCGCCGACGGCGTCATGGCGCAGCCTCAGGCCAACGCGGCCATGCTGCTGGTGACGCTGTCGATGATCGCCACCCCTTTCCTGTTCGCCGCCGAGGAGCGCTGGCTGGCGCCGCGCCTGACGCGCAAGGCGGCACGGCCGTTCGACACGATCGACAACACCGCCGGGAACGCGACACCGCCGGTCATCATCTGCGGCTTCGGCCGGGTCGGGCAGATCGTCGGCCGCGTCCTGCGGCTGCGCCGCATTCCCTTTACCGCGCTGGAGAAGGACGCGGGCCAGGTCGATTTCGTGCGCCGCTTCGGCAACCAGGTTTTCTACGGCGATCCCACCCGGCCCGAACTGCTGCGCGCCGCCGGAGCCGACACCGCGCGCCTGCTGGTGGTGGCGCTGGCCGACGTTCAGGAATCGCTGACGGTGGTGGACATGGCGCGCCGCCTGTTCCCGAACCTGCGGATCGCCGCCCGCGCCCGCAACCGGCGGCATGCGCACCAGCTGATGGACCGCGGCGTCGAGGTCATCGTGCGCGAGACCTTCGACTCGAGCCTTCACCTGACCGAGCGGGTGTTGGAATTCTGCGGCCTGCCGCCCGATGAGGTCCGGCATACCATCGACACCTTCCGCACGCACGACGAGCGCACGCTGATCGCACAGCACGGCGTCCACCACGATGAGGAGCGCCTGATCCAGAGTGCCCAGGAAGCCGCACGCGAGCTGCGCCGGCTGTTCGAGGCCGACCGCCCGGACGGCTGAGGGCCGCGCACTACACCCTTTGCTTGTGGGTTCGTGGACTTCCGAACACTTCCTTAGCCTTCTAACCGATACATTCAATAAACTTCAAACGAATCCGGGGTAGCTATAACGCAGGCTCGGCGTTCCTGCAAAATCTGCAATATTAGTGATTGATCAGCATCCGAAGTCCGGTAAAGCTGGCAGCACACGATGAAACGCACGGCTCTTCTCTGGATTGTCGCAGCAGGAACGGCGCTTCCCGTCGCCATTCTGGTGACGGTCGGCCTGCTGTTGTTCGGCAACCAGCACGTGGGCGCGGTGCAACGACAATTGATGCAGGCGGCGTATTCGTCTGTTGCCGCCGTGGAAAATAAGATTTCCGGCGACCTCGATCTTCTGGAAACGCTGGCGCTGGACGCCGGCACGTCCTCCACGGATCTGTCCGCTCTCTACCGCAAGGCGAAACTGGTCGAGGCCCGGCGGCCGGACTGGCTGGGCGTGGTGCTGACCGACCAGCGCGGCCAGATGCTCAACACCACTCTGGCGTTCGGGGCGGCGCTGCCGCCGCTGATCGACGCGCGCGGCGTCGAGACGGTGCTGCGCACCGGCCGTCCGCACGTGAGCGGCGTCCTGCGCAGCGCGGCGACGATGAACGAGCCGGTGGTCGTCCTGCGCGTGCCGATCGCCATCGATGGAATGATCAGCCACACGCTGGCGGTGCTGACGCGCGCGTGGTCGTTCGCCGAACTGCTCCGCCATCAGGGCCTGACGCCCGAGGGCAGCATCCTGCTGGCCGATCAGGACCACCGGCTGATCGCCCGCACCGCAGCCGCCGATCCGCAGGAAGGCGCCATCGGCTCGCCGGTGCCGCAATCGATGATCCAGGGCATCGAGCAGGGGCGTGACGGCTTCTTCTACGCGACCACGGTGGACGGCACGCCGATGATGGGCGTCAGCGCCCGTGTGGCCGCGACCGGCTGGACCGTGCTGACCGGCATCCCGTCCGCCGCACTGGTATGGGAGGCCCGCTGGTCCCTGCTGCTGGCCGTGCTGGGTGGTCTGGCGGTGCTGGCGACGGCGCTGGCGGTGACGGCGGTCATGCTGCGCGCCCGCCAGCGGCGGATCGCCGCCGAACGCGAGCGGCTGGGGCTGAAGGCGGACCGGCAGGCCGAGCGGCGCCTCGCCGACATCGCCGCCAACTTCCCCGGCATCATCTACCGCCGCGAGCTGCGGCCGGACGGCCGCATGGCCTACACCTACCTGAGCCCGAACCGCGACCTGGTGGAGGCCGCCGGCCGGCCGGCCCCCACGCTGAACGACTGGCAGCCGCTCGACCGCGTGGTCGAGACCCTGCCGCGCGACGTGCGTCTGGAGTGGCTGGCGGCGCTGCGCCGGTCGGCGGAGACCCTGACGCCGTTCGTGTTCGAAAGCTCGATCACCGACGTGCACGGCTATGCGCGCTGGGTGCGCAGCACGGCCGGTGTCCACCAGCGCGGCGACGGCACGGTGGTGTGGGACGGCGTCCTCCTCGACGTCACCCACATCAAGCGGACGGAAAGCGCGCTGGCCGCGGCCATGCGCGACGTCGAGCGGGCCAACACCGCCAAGTCGCGCCTGCTGGCCGCCGCCAGCCACGACCTGCGCCAGCCGTTCCAGGCCATGAGCCTGTTCTCCGCCCTGCTGCTGGCGCACCTGCCCGACGACGGCCCGCGGCGCATCGCCGAGCGCCTGGACGAGGCGGTGCGCACGGCGCTGGAGTTGCTGAACGCGCTGCTCGACCTGTCCACCGTCGAGTCCGGCACCATCACGCCGGCGGTCGGCCCGGTGGCGGTGGAGGACCTGCTGGAGCGGCTGCGGCGCGAGTACGAGCCGCTGGCGACGGCCAAGGGCCTGACCCTGCGCGTGGTGCCCTGCGGCGCCGGTGTCCTGAGCGACCGTGCGCTGCTGGAACGCATGCTGCGCAACCTGCTGGTCAACGCGCTGCACTTCACCGAACGCGGGCGCATCCTGGTCGGCTGCCGGCGGCGCGGGCCGGAGTTGGCGATCGAGGTGTGGGACACCGGCCGGGGCATCCCGGACGACCAGCACGACGCCATTTTCGAGGACTTCCACCGCTTCAACGGACCCGAACCGGTGCGCCACCGCGTCCGCGGCCTGGGCCTGGGGCTCGCCATCGTCCGGCGGCTGGCGCAGTTGCTGGGGCACCGGATCGGCGTGCAGTCGCGGCCGGGCCGGGGTTCCTGCTTCCGGATCGTGGCGACGCGGGTGGAGGTGCCGCAACGCGCCATCCCGGCGCCGGCCGTCGACCGCCCGGCGCGGGTCCAGCGCATCCTGGTGGTCGAGGAGGACGAGGCCCAGCGCACCGGCCTGCGCCTGACGCTGGAGGCCTGGGGCCACGTCGTGTGGGCGGCGGCCGACGCCGACGGGGCGCTGGCGCTGGCCCGCCGGAGCGGCGAGCGGCCGACGCTGATCGTCAGCAACCACCGGCTGCCCGGCGACCGGTCCGGCGCCGACCTGATCCGGCAGATCCGCCGCGAACTGGACGAGGACATCCCCTGCATCCTGGTGACCGGCGACGAGGATGCCGCGCAGCTGGCCACCGCGCGGGCCGTCGGCTGCCGGCTGCTGCAAACACCCTTCCGGCCGGAGGATCTGGCGGACGCGGTGTCGTTGCCGGGCCACCGCGTCGCCTGACCTGTCCCTCGCTTGACCGTGGTCAAGCCAATTACATAAGGGTATTCTAACGTAAAAGGACAATGTCGGATTTGGGAGGACGACATGCCCGGAATGTTGCCGCGCACCGATGACGAAGGCTATCTGATCGACCCCGGCGACTGGACGGACGAGGTTGCCAAAGAACTGGCCCGGCGCGAGGACATAGACCTTACGGACGAGCACTGGGACGCCTTGACGTTCATGCGCCGGTATCTTGACGAACATCAAGTTGCGCCGGACGCCCGCCACGTCATGAAGCACCTGACGCAGACGCGCGGCGCCGGCCGCAACCGGCTGTTCGAACTGTTCCCCTACGGCTACGTGCAGCAGGCCTGCAAGATCGCCGGCATGAAGCGCCCGCGGGCCTGGAGCACGGGCTGATCACCGCCTGAACCCGAGCCCGGCCAGCGCGGCGGCGATCTCCGGCGCCTCCAGGGCGGCCAGGAAGCGGCGGACGGCGGGGCGGTCCAGGCGGTCGCGGGGGATGGCGAAGTCGTAGTGCTCCTCCTGCAAGGGCAGGAAACCCAGGCCGTAGAGGCGCGCCACGCTGTCGATCGCCACGCCCCAGTCGGCGCGCCCCTGCGCCACCGCGGCGGCCACCGCGTTGTGCGACTTCGCCTGCGTCCAGTAGCCGACGGGCCGTAGACCGCCCCCAACACTGCCCAGCGCGCGGTCCGTCAGGATCCGCGTGCCGCTGCCGGTGTTGCGGTTCATCATGATGCAGGCGGCGTCCGCCCCGGCGGCGGCGATGGCCTGCTCCGCCGTGCGGCCCTCGAACCGGGCGTCGCCGGGGCGGAACACCACGCCCTGCAGACGGCGGTAGCCGGTGACCAGCTCCAGCGCGGGGGTGAGGAAGGGGCAGTTGTAGGTGCCCGTGGCCGGATCCATCAGGTGGATGGGCGCCACGTCGCACTCGCCGCGCCGGGCGGCGTTGAGGCCGCCCATGCTGCCGACGTTCAGCGCCTTGACGCTCACCCCCGCTTCCACCAGCCGGCCGACGACGGCGTCCAGGCCGACGCAGTGGCTGCCGACGACGATGAGGTCGGCGGGCTCCACCCGGCGGCCGATCAGCTGCACCGACACCGGCGTGCCGGCCTCCACCGCCTCCGCCTGCGCGTCCACGGCGATGAAGCCGTCGGCCTGGGAAAAGGCGGTGACGGCGCCGGAGCCCTTGCCCATCGGGTAGGCGGCGAGGCCATCAGCCCCACGCACCAGGGAGACCATGACGTACTCGGTCCGCCCGCGCTCCGACGGCACGCGCAGCGGCAGGGTGGCGGGCACGCTCTCCTTCGCGGCGGGCGGCAGGCCGGCCAGGGCGCGGATCACCGGGGCCAGGAACTCGTGGAAGGTGAACATGGCGGAGGTGGGGAAGCCCGGCAGGATCGCCACCGGCTTGCCGGCGCTGATGGCAAGGCAGAGCGGCTTGCCCGGCTTCAGCGCCACGCCGTGCGCCACGATGCCGGGATCGGCCAGACGGCTGATGATGCGGTAGGACAGGTCTCCCGCCCCCTTGGACGTGCCGCCGGACATCAGCAGCACGTCGTGCTTCAGCCCTTCCTCGACGAGGCGGGCCAGCGTCGCCTCGTCGTCCAGGCTGACGCCCAGGCGGACGGGACGGCCGCCGAGTTCTTCCACCGCGGCGGCCAGGATGGCGCCGTTGGAGTCGTAGACGGCGCCGGTGCGGATCGGCTCGCCGGGGGAGACGATCTCGTTGCCGGTGGACAGGATGGCGACGGTCGGCTTGCGGACCACCGGCACGGTGGCGCGGCCGATGGCGGCGATCACGCCGATCTCCCGCGCGCCGAGCACCTGGCCCTTGCGCAGGACCGTCTCGCCCCGGCCGATGTCGGAGCCGGCGGCGGCGACGAACTGGCCGGGGACGGCGGTCTTGCGGATCTCGACACGGACGGCACCGGCGTCCTCGCGGATGTCGGTGTGCTCGACCATGACGACGGCGTCGGCGCCGCGCGGCAGCATGCCGCCGGTGGCGATCACCGTGGCGGTGCCGGGGGCGACGGTGCCGGACGGCACGGTGCCGGCGGCCAGCACCTCGTCATTGAGCGCCAGCAGGACGGGGCTGTCCTCCCCCGCCCCGGCGGTGTCGGACGCGTGCACGGCGAAGCCGTCGACGCCGGAGCGGTCGAAGCCGGGCACGTCCACCCCGGCCACCACGTCCTGCGCCAGAACGCGGCCCAGCGCCTCGGCCAGATCCACCTCCTCCGCGCCGCGCGGGGAGAGGTCGAGGTGGGCGGTGAAGCGCGCCCACGCCTCGTCCCGGCCGATCACCTCAAGGAACTGCTCCTGCCGCGCCGCCTGGCGGACGAACCGCCGGACATCCTCGTTGGACACGCTGCCTTCTCCCGAACTGCGCCAACCGTTGTTCTCATTTCAGCATAGCGCGTTCGGCGGGGGATCATAGAGCCAGACATTGGTCGGGGCTCCCGGCGCCACCCCCTCGCTCTCCGCCGGGATCAGCACGAAGCCGTCGGCGCGCGCCGCGGCGGCGAGGCCGGGCACGGCGGCCGAGGCCAGCGGCTCGACCCCGCCGTCGGCGGTGAGGCGCACGCGGTAGAGTTCGGCCGTGCCGATCTCCGACACCAGCTTGCGGGCGGCAATCCGCCGCACCACCGCGTAGGGCGGGCGGCCGTCCAGCCCGGCGCAGCGGCGCACGGCACGCGCCCCCAGCAGGTCGTAGGCGGCGAGGCAGGCCGCCGGCTCGCCCGGCAGCAGCACGGCGGGCACGGACCCCGCGAGCCCCAGACCGGCCGAGTCGCCGGGGCGCAGCGCCACGCCGTGGATGGCCAGGGTTCCGGCGTCGGCCAGCGCCAGGGGGGCGACGTCGTCCTCGCCCACGCCGGTGCGGCCGCACACCAGCACCACGTCGGCGCCCGGTTCGGCCAGCGCGGCAGCCAGCGCCGCGCGGTCGGCGGGCAGCGGACCGCGCACCTCGGCCAGCCCGCCGTCGCGCGCCACCAGGGCGGCCAGCAGCGGGCCGCCAGCGTCGGGGCCGCCCCCGGAGTCATCGTCGCGCGGCCCGCCGACGACCAGCACGCGCACCCAAGGGCGCCGCACCACGGACACCCCATCGAAGCCCAGCGCGGCGAGCAAGCCGACGTCCTGCGGCCGCAGCACCCGTCCGGCCGGCAGCAGGGGGGCGCCGGAGCGCGCCTCCTCCCCCCGGCGCTCGACGCCGTCGCCGGCGGCCAGCGGCGCCAGCACCTCGATGCCCAGGGGGGAGCTTTGCGCCGCCTCCACCGGCAGCACGGCGTCCATGCCCGGCGGCAGCGGCTGCCCGGCCGCGACGGGTGTCGCGGCGCCGGCCATCAGCAGGACGGGGGCGTAGGCGCCGGCCCCCAGCGTTTCTTCCGCCCGCACGGCGACGCCGTCGCGCGTGGCGCGGTCGGCGGCCGGACGGTCGGCGGGAGCCGCGACGTCCACCGCCAGCACGCGCCCGGCGGCGGCGGCCAGCGGCACCGTCTCGGCCGGCAGCGGGGCCGTGCGGGCGTCGATCCAGCGCGTGGCGTCGGCCAGCGCGGTACGCCTGGAAAAGCCGCGCCCGCGCACGTCGTTTACCGGGCCCGCGGTCTGGGTGGGGGCCGGGCTGTGGGCGTCGTGTTGCGGCATGGCGTCACCGTCCGTCTCTCGCTCGTGGTGCGCCATTGTGCACCGTTGTGCTGTCTGCGCGGAATGCACCGTTTGCACAACGCCGCCGGACCGGGCCACCGGTCCAGGGCGAATCGTAGCGGGGAAGCCGGAACTTTTCAAGAACAACTGCGGGTGGACGGCTGCGGCGTTGGGTTTTCGCCTTCAGCCCCTCCCTCCCCCGGCGGGGCCAGGGGAGGGGCTAAAAAACGTCACGCCGCCCGCAGCGCCGCCAGCGCGCGGGCGGCGGCGTCCACGAGGGCGGCGGTGAGGGGCTGGGCGTCGGCGCCGCCGGTGCGCAGATCGGCGCAGAGCGCACGGGCGGCCGAGGACAGCTCGCGCAGGCCGACGTTGGCGGCCAGCGAGATCACCGCGTGCGCCTCGAAGCCCTGGCGGTCCGGATCGCCCGTGGCGGCCTGCACGCGGGCGATCCGGGCGGGGAGTTCCGCGGCGAATTCGGCCACCAGGGCCCGGGCGCGCTCGGGCCCGAACTCACGCTCCAGGGCCTGCAGGGCGGCGGGGTCGAGGACCGCCGGCTCCGCCGGGGCGGCGGGTGCGGCGACCGGCAGGTCCCGGCTCTGCAGGGCATGGTCGATGGCGGCCAGCATCTCGTCCCGCTCGATCGGCTTGGCGACGTGGCCGTCCATGCCGGCGCTCCGGCAGCGCGCCACCTCCGGCGGCAGGGCGCCGGCGCTCATGGCGAGGATGGGGATGGTGCCGGCGGGCGGCGGCAGCGCGCGGATGGCGCGGGTGGCCTCCAGACCATCCATGACCGGCATCTGCACGTCCATGAGCACGAGGTCCCAGGCGCCGCCGCGCACCGCCTCCACCGCGTCGCGGCCGTTCTCCACGGCCTCCACCGTGTGGCCGGCGTTGCGCAGCAGCGTGACCGCCAGTTCGCGGTTCATCGCCAGATCCTCGGCCACCAGGATGCGCGCGGCCCGGCGACCGCCGCCGGCCGCGTCGGCGGCGGGCCCGGTGCGCGCGGCCTCCGGCAGGGCGACCGTGAACCAGAAGGTGCTGCCCACGCCGGGCTGGCTCTGCACGCCGATGGCGCCGCCCATCCGCTCGACGATGCGCCGGCTGATGGCGAGGCCGAGGCCGGTGCCGCCGCGCGTGCGGTCGATCTGCACGAAATGGCGGAACAGCTGCGCCTGCCGGTCCTCGGGAATGCCGATGCCGGTGTCGGAAACGCGCACCATCAGGGTCGGACCGCCGGACGCATCCTCCACCCGCGTGACGTTCACGAGGATGCTGCCCCGTTCGGTGAACTTCACGGCGTTGCCGAGCAGGTTGAGCACCACCTGGCGCAGCCGGTCGGGGTCGCCGCGCAGCCGCTCCGGCACCTCGGGCGCCACGGTGACGTCGAGGGCGAGCCCCTTGGCCAGGGCGTCCGCGCGCACCACCGCCTCGCACCCCGCCATCAGTTCGCGCAGCGAGAAGTCGGCCGCGCGCAGGTCCAGCGTGCCGGCCTCGATGCGCGAGAAGTCGAGGATGTCGTTGATCACGGTCAGCAACGCCCGGCCGGCGTCGCGCACATGGGTGGCGTAGCGGCGCTGCCGGTCGTCCAGCGGCGTGCCGAGCAGCAGGTCGGCGAAGCCGACGACGCCGTTCATCGGCGTGCGGATCTCGTGGCTCATGGTGGCCAGGAACTCGTCCTTGGCGCGGCTGGCCGCCTCCGCCTCGACACGGGCCTGGACCAGGGCGCGCTCGTCCTCCTTGCGGGCGGTGACGTCGTCGATGATGCCGACGAACGCCTGCGGGCGCCCGTCCGCGTCCTGCACGGGAGAAACGTTCAGCTTGGCCCAGAACGGCCGGCCGTCCTTGCGGTAGCACAGCACCTCCAGCCACACCGGCCGGCCGGCCTCGCCCGCCTCCAGGATCCGCGCGGCGGCGTCCGGATCGGTGTCGGCGCCGTGCAGCATGAATCCGCTGCGGCCCAGCGCCTCTTCGGCGGTGTAGCCGGTGATGGCGGTGAAGGCGGGGTTGACGAAGACGATGGGGTGGTCGGCCCGGCGGGCGTCGGTGATGACGACCCCGGTGCCGGTGGCCTCGATGGCCTTGGCGAAGCGGGCGTTGAGGGCGCTGGCGCGCTCGGCCGCTTCCTTCGCCTCGCGCAGCAGTTCCTCCTCGCGCTTGCGGTCGGTGATGTCGACGAGGATGCCGTCCCAGACGATGTCGCCGTTGGTGCGGCGGTAGGGGCGCGCGGTGGCGCTGAGCCAGCGCACCTCGCCGTCGGACCGCAGCAGCCGGAACTCCTCCCGCCACGGCGACAGCGTCTCGGCGGACGCCTGGACGGACGCGATGAGGCGCCGGTGGTCGTCGGGGTGCTCGACGGCGGCGAAACGCTCGACCGTCACCGCCTCGCCCTCCGGCACGCCGATCAGGGCGTGGAAGCCCGGGCTGCAGAAGGGGAAGGTCAGCCGGCCATCGGCGCCGAGCACCCGCTGGTAGACGCCGCCCGGCACGTTGGCGACGGTGGCGGCGAAACGGCGCTGGCTTTCCGCCAGCGCGTCGGCGAGGCGCTGGCGCTGCACCTCCTTCATCAGCAGCCCGCCCAGCATGAGGATGCCCAACGCGTTGGCTACGGTGAGCGGCACCAGGGCGGAGCGCAGCATCCGCTGCGCCATGTCCGGTGGCAGCAGCAGGAAGGCCGTGGGGGTGATCAGGGTGGCGGCGGCGGCGAGCAGGACGAGGTGCCGCCAGCCGAGGATCCGCCCGGTGCGCCGCAGCCACACCTCCAGCACGATGCCGGCCACGGCGATCAGCGCGATGGAATAGACGCCCGGCCAAGCGCCGCCGCCGCCGAGCCACAGGCGGTAGCCGCCGATGGCCAGCGCCGCCACGACGCCCGCCAGCGGCCCGCCGAACGGTGCGGCCAGCGCCGCCATGACGTTGCGCCCGTCGACGATCAGGCCAGAGGCGAGGCGCACGGGGTCCATCATGCCCAGAACGGCGACGCCACCGAACACGCAGCCCAGCAACGCTTGGCGCAGCAGCGTGCGGGCACCGTTCGAAGGCGCGCGCAGCTGCATGAACACCAGCACCACCAGGGCGAACAGCCCGATGTTCTTGGCGAGGTCGAGGAGGAAGATCCTTACGGTCTCATCCACGGCCGCCCTCCTCCTGTCCGGCGCCCTGCCCGGCGCTTCGGGACCGGCCGGTCCAGCGCGCCACGGCGTCCAGCAGCGCCTCGCGCTCGACCGGCTTGACCACCACGTCGTTCATGCCGGCGTCGCGGCACTTGGCCACCTCGTCGGGCATGGCGCTGGCCGTCATGGCGACGATCGGCACCTCGCGCGCCGGGCCGGACAGCGCGCGGATCGCCACCGTCGCCGCCAGACCGTCCATCACCGGCATGCGCACGTCCATCAGGATCATATCATATACCGTGTCGTGCACCGCCGCCACCGCCGCCGCGCCGTCGGGCACGACGTCCACCGCATGCCCGGCGCGCCGCAGCATGGTGGCCGCCAGCTCCTGGTTCATCGGCAGGTCCTCGGCCAGCAGGATGCGGGCGGGCGCCGTGGTCCGCGGCGGCCCGTCCGGCGCCACCCCGGCGGCGGCGCCCGCCGTCGCGGCCGGCAGCGGCACGGTGAACCAGAAGGTGGAGCCGACGCCGGGCGTGCTGAGCACGCCGATCTCGCCGCCCATCAGGGCGACCAGCTGCTTGGAGATGGCGAGCCCCAGCCCGGTGCCCGGGTGTGCGGACCCGAGCTGCGTGAAGCGCTGGAACAGGCGGGGCCGATCCTCCTCCGCGATGCCGGGGCCACTGTCGGTGACGGCGAACTTCAGCACGGCGGCGGCGCCGTCATCGAAGGCGCCGCCGGTGTCGCCGACGGAACCCGACGACACGGACAGCGCCACGCCACCCTGGCGGGTGAACTTCACGGCGTTGCCCAACAGGTTCAGCAGCACCTGGCGCAGGCGGTCGGCGTCGCCCAGCACGCGGTCGGGCACGTCCGGCGCCACCGTGATGCGCAGCGCCAGCCCCTTGGCCGCGGCGGCGTCGCGCAGCACGGCCCCACAGGTGGACGCCACGTCGCGCGGGCTGAACGGGGCGGAGCGCAGCACCATGCGCCCGACCTCCAGCCGCGAGAAGTCGAGCACGTCGTTGATGACCGTCAGCAGGGCGCGCGCGGCGGCGCGCACGTTGTCCGCGTGGCGGCGCTGCTCCTCGCCCAGCGGCGTGTCGAGCAGCAGGTCGGCGAAGCCCAGGATGCCGTTCATGGGCGTGCGGATCTCGTGGCTCATCATCGCCAGGAAGTCGGACTTGGCGCGGTTGGCGCGCTCCGCCTCCTCGCGGGCGTGGGCCAGTTCCTGTTCGATGCGCTTGCGCCCCTCGATGTCGCGCAGGCCCATGACGAACTCATCCGCCTCCACGCCGGCCGGGTCGCGGACCAGCCGGACCGCCGCCTCCACCCACGCGAAGCGGCCGTCGCCGCGCCGCGCGCGGTACTGGATGGTGGCGCGCTCGGCCCCCGGCCGCAGGGAGCGCAACGCCGCCACCATGCCCTCCAGGTCGGCCGGGTGGCAGTACAGCGACGCCGCCCGCCCCTTCAGGTCGGCCGGCGGGTAGCCGAGGACCTCCCACGCGGCCGGCGAGGCGTAGAGGAAGCGCAACTCCGGGTCGAGCCGGGCGATCATGTCGGTGGCGTTCTCGGCCAGCAGGCGGTAGCGCCCCTCGCTGGCCCGCATCGCCTCCTCGGCCAGGATGATGTTGGTGATGCTCTCGTGGCTGACGACGGCGCGCACCGGGCCGTCGCCGGCCAGCCGGCGGACGCGCAGGTTGTACCAGCGCCGCTCCACCCCGGCGTGACTGGCGTAGGGCAGCAGGAATTCGTTGCGCCGCCCGTCCAGCACGGCGCGGATGCCGGCCGCGGCGGCGCGCGCGCCGTCGGCGTTCGGGTTGTCGGCATCCTGGCCGGCGGCGTCGCACGCGGCCAGGTAGTTGCCCCCCGGCGGCATGGCGCCGAGCAGGCCGCCGCTGCCGGAGAAGCCGTGCCACGCCTGGTTGGCGGCGATGATGGCGCCGTCGGCGTCGAGGATGACGATGTGCGCGCTCATGGAGTCGAGCACCGTGCGCACGAAACCAGCCCCCTCCTCGGCGGCGCGGCGGGCCGCGTCCTCGCGCCCGATGCTGCGCAGGCCAAGGGCCGTCAGCCCGCCGAAGGCGAACAGCCCGACCAGCAGGATGCCGCCGTTGCGCAGCGTGCGCAGCCGCCAGTCGGCCAGCACGGCGTCGAGATCGAGCCCGACCGTCATCACCATGGGCAGCGCCGCCGCCCGCCGGTAGGCCAGCACGCGCATCACCCCGTCGTGCGGCGAAGGGCCGATGTAGGTGCCGTTCGGGGCGCGGGGCAGGTGGTCGCGGAACAGGTCGCCGTCGGCGATGGACAGGCCGATGTCGGTGTCCAGCATGGGCTGGCGGGCGATCACCTCGCCGGTGTCGCGGTACATGTTGATGGTGGTCGGAACGCCGATGTCGAGACCGGCGTAGAAGGCGCCGAAGTAGGAGATGTCGAGGAAGGCCACCACCACCCCGGCGAAGCGTCCCTCGGCGTCGGTCAGGCGGCGGCTGAGCGTGAAGGAGCGGCTCTTCAGGATCCGGCTGACCACGGCGGCACCGAGGTGGACCTCCTCGCCGCGGTCCCGGTGCGCGACGTAGTACTCCCGGTCGGGCACGGACAGCGCCGGCGGCGGGAACGACACGCCGCTGACCATCACCCGCCCGCCGGCGTCGAGCACCACCAGCGAGCCCACCTGCGGCAGCATGTCGACCCCGCGGCGCAGCCGGTCCCATTCCTGGCGCGACTCGGCGAAGCGCGCCAGCCCCTGCTCGCGGACCCGCTCGGCGACGCGCTGGATCAGCAGGTCGCTGGCGTCGAGCGCGCGCAGGGCGTGCTCCTCCAGCAGGCGCACGGTGTTCTCCGCCGCCAGCGAGGCGCGGTCCACCGTCTCGTCGTGGTCCTTCACCGTCTCCAGCGCCACCGCCCCGATGCCCAGCGCGGCGCCGGCCAGGAACACGGCGAGCAGGACGCCGCGCGGGCTGGGATGTCTCAGGCGGAAGGGGACCATGATGACTCGGAGGCTCGGGAGACCGGCGGGGGGCGGGCGGCAGGCGTCCCAATTATATCGTACGGACTAGGCTCTTCGTATGCGTCAGGATAACAACAAGGGGTGACAAATGCGCGCGAAATTCCCGCGGCTCGGCGCAACCCTCCCCCACCCCCTTGCGCATGGGCGCCGATTGCGGCCACCCTGCGCGGCGCCGGGCGGGCTTTGGAGGATGCGATGGAACGGGTGGAGTGCGTGGTCGTCGGGGCCGGCGTCGTGGGCTTGGCCGTGGCGCGCCGGCTGGCGCTGGCCGGGCGCGAGGTGATCGTGCTGGAGGCGGCGGACGCCATCGGCACCGGCACCAGCTCGCGCAACTCGGAGGTCATCCACGCCGGCATCTACTACCCCACCGGCAGCCTGAAGGCGCGGCTGTGCGTCGCCGGCCGCGAGGCGCTCTACGCCTTCTGCCGCGAGCACGGGGTCGAGCACAAGCGCCTGGGCAAGCTGATCGTCGCCACCGACGACACGCAGGTGGCCAAGCTGGACGCCATCCGCCGGCAGGCGGCGGCCAACGGCGTGGACGACCTGCGCCCCATCGACGCCGCCGAGGCGAAGGCGATGGAGCCGAACCTGCATTGCGTGGCGGCCCTGCTGTCGCCCTCCACCGGGATCGTCGACAGCCACGGCGTGATGCTGGCCCTGCAGGGCGACGCCGAGGAGCACGGCGCCATGCTGGCCTTCCACAGCCCGCTGGCCGCGGCCCGCGTCGAGGACGGCGGCATCACCGTGGAGGTCGGCGGGGCGGAGCCGATGCGCATCGGCTGCTCGGTCCTGGTCAACGCCGCCGGGCTGGGCGCCTGGGACGTGGCGCGCGCCGTCGACGGGCTGCCGGCGGGCGCGGTGCCGCCGCAGTTCCTGGCCAAGGGCAATTACTACGCGCTGGGCAAGGGGCGCTCGCCCTTCACCCGCCTCGTCTACCCGGTGCCGGAGGACGGCGGCCTGGGCGTGCACCTGACGCTGGACCTGGCGGGACAGGCGCGCTTCGGCCCGGACGTGGAGTGGCTGCCGGGATCGGACTTCGACTATTCGGTCGACCCGCGCCGCGCCGACGGCTTCTACGCCTCCATCCGACGCTATTGGCCGGACCTGCCGGACGAGGCGCTGGTGCCGGCCTACTGCGGCATCCGCCCGAAGCTGAGCGGGCCGGGGGCGCCGGCCGCCGACTTCCTGATCCAGGGACCGGCCGACCACGGCGTGCCGGGGCTGGTGAACCTGCTCGGCATCGAGTCGCCCGGCCTTACCTCCTGCCTGGCCGTCGCCGACGCGGTGGCCGACGCGCTGGGGTGACGCGCTGGGGGTGATGGCGGCGGCGGTCCCGCCGCGCCGCAATCTTGACCGGGGAGCCCGCCTCCCCATCTAATGGACTACGGGCAGCGCCGCCTTCTCGCGCGGGCTGCCTCCCACCGGGCGCCGGAGCACGGGCCCACGCTGCAACTCGCTCACGTCCGAGGAGGATGCGCCATGTCGACCCGCCTCTCCCTGTTCAACAGTCCGCTGCTGCTCGGCTTCGACCAGTTCGAGCGCACGCTGGACCGCATCGCCAAAAGCTCGGCCGAGGGCTATCCGCCCTACAACATCGAGCAGATCGGCGACGACGGCCTGCGCATCACGCTGGCGGTGGCCGGCTTCACCAACGACGACCTGTCGGTGCAGATCGAGGACAACCAGCTCGTCATCCGCGGCCGGCAACAGGACGACAGGACGCGCGTCTACCTCCACCGCGGCATCGCCGCCCGCCAGTTCCAGCGCAGCTTCGTGCTGGCGGAAGGCATCGAGGTGGTCGGCGCCACGCTGGACAACGGCCTGCTCAACATCGACCTGAAGCGGCCCATGCCCGAGCCCAAGGTGCGCACGATCAAGATCGAGCGTCCCACCGCCCAGGGCGGCGAAGCCGCCGGCCCGCGCACCATCGACGTCGCCCCCGACCGGTCGGAAGGCTGAGCGTCCCGTCCTTGAGCCCCTTCCTTTTCAGAGAGACATCGACATGAACCCCGCCGCCACCCTCCTGCGCCAGTTGTCGCCCCAGGACTTCGTCGCCTTTGGCGTCGATCACGTCGCCTACGTCAAGGCGGTGGAGGTCGACGGCAACGCCGGCTTCGCCGTGCACGCCGCCGACGGCACGCCGCTGACCGTCCTTCCCAACCGCGACGTGGCCTTCGCCGCCGTCCGCCAGAACGACATGGAGCCGGTCAGCGTCCACTGATACGGCCGGCGCCTGAAGGCTTCGTCCGCATCACCCTCTCGCCCCTTGCCTCGCGCGCTTTCGTTTCGAAAGCGCCGGTATGACGCGACCGGTCCCGCGCCCCTCCTCCGTCCGCCACCGCCGCTTCCGTCCTCCGCGTTGCACGCGGGGCCGAAAAATATGCTATCCCCATAAAGGCGGACGCCCTGTTATGGGATGGCGTGGTCGTACCATCTTGTTTCGAGTCTCACCGCGATTATCTTGGGAGACATCGAGGGGGTACCCCGAACGGTTTAGAGGAGAGTGGCCGTGGACGGCGGTCATCCAGCGAGCGAGCCCGACGCCGCGCGCCGCAAGTCCTGGGAGGACGAGGCGCGCGACGCGCTGCACATCATGCCGCTGGCGGCGATTCCGCTGGAGACCCCCGGCCTTCAGCAGGCGCGCCTGATCAAGAACGTCCGCCTGCAGACGGTCATCGAGATGTTCAACGACGTCTCGGCCGGCAGCGGCCAGATCGCGCCGCGCGACATCGTCGTCTATTTCGAATCCTACAAGGAGCAGATCGAGCGCGACCTCGTGAAGATCGAGAAGATCGCGCAGGCCGCCAGCTTCGACGTCTACACGCTGCGGCTGGAACTGCGGCGGCTGAACATCAACATCAGCGACCACGCGGCGCTGACCCTGTCGGACCGGAAGAAGTCCGAGCTGACGAAGTACATGACGGTGTTCACCCGGCCGCTGATCGAACACGTCTACGGTTCGGAAGACGTCAACATCCAGAGCGTCGACGACATCATCCGCATGTTCGCCAACCCCAACCGGGAAGAGGCGCTGCAGAACCTGCGCATGATGGCCGACCGGCTGGACATCGGGCTGATGGACATCCCCAACTTCCTGGAGGAGTACGGCGACATCTTCCTGTCGCTGGCCTACTTCAAGAAGTGCCTGGACGATATCGTCCCCGAGGTCCAGAAGTTCCTGGCCTGGATGGCCGAGGTGCGCTCGTCCAACGAGATCAAGCGCGACTTCCGGCAGGCCCGCATGCTGGACGACATCTCGCGCGACCTGACGGACATCACCACCTCGATCACCGGGCGGTTCGAGAGCTTCGACAACCGCTCCAAGGACTTCTGGCGCGACATCAACGCCCAGACCTTCCGGTCCATCCGCGAATTGATCACCGCGCACCACGTGACGATCGGCGGCGTGCTGTGCGGCCTGGCGGTGAAGATGGACCTGTGGAAGGCCCGCTTCGCCCGCGGCGGCGGCGGCCCCAACCGGCGGCTGGAGTTCATCAAGTCGGAGATCCTGCCCGGCTTGTCGCACATCAAGTCGCTGGAGCAGACGGCCGCCCGCGGGCAGGTGGTGTAGGCGGTTCTTCCTCCTGACACCACGCTGTCAGGAGGGGTGTCGTAGAAAGGGGACGTGCCGGCACGATCCCCAACGACATCCCGCAAGGAAGGACACTCCCCATGAACACCCCCAACGCCGCCGTCTGGTTCGAGATCCCCGCCGACAACCACGACCGCGCCGTGCGCTTCTACGAAACCGTGCTGGCCGTCACCCTGAAGCCCGAGGCCTGCCCGAACACGGGCATGCGGATGGGCGTGTTCCCCGGCGCCGGCGGCACGGCCGTCAGCGGCTGCGTCGTCACCGGCGAGGGCTACGTGCCGAACCAGCAGGGCGCCATCGTCTACCTGAACGCCGGCGACGACCTGTCCGAACCCCTCTCGCGCGTCGAGGCGGCCGGTGGCAGGATCGCCGTGCCGAAGACGCTGATCACCGAGAAGATCGGCTACTTCGCGCACATCATCGACAGCGAGGGCAACCGCGTCGGCCTGCACTCGCGCCATTGACGGGACCCGCCATGCGCCGCGCCGACCGCCTGTTCGACATCGTCCAGGTCCTGCGCAAGGGCCGGCTGGTCACGGCCGCGGCGCTGGCGCGGCGCCTGGAGGTGTCGGAGCGCACCATCTACCGCGACCTGCGCGACCTCGCCGCCTCGGGCGTGCCGGTCGAGGGGGAGGCGGGGGTGGGCTACATCCTGCGCGAAGGGTACGACCTGCCGCCGCTCATGTTCACGCGGGACGAGGTCGAGGCCCTGGTGGTCGGCGCGCGGCTGCTGCGCGCCTGGAGCGGCGGCGCGCTGGCGGAAGCCGCCGCCCGCGCGCTCGACAAGGTCGAGGCGGTGGTGCCGGACGGACGGCGGCGCGAGCTGGCCGACATTCGCGTCTACGCCCCCGACGATTGCGCCACCGCCGAGGTCCGCGAGCGCGTGGACCTGTTGCGCGCCGCCGCCAACGCGCGGCGCGTCGTCGCCTTCGATTACGCCCGCGGGGACGGGACGCCGTCGGTCCGCTCCGCCCGGCCGCTCGGCCTGTTCTTCTGGGGCCGGGTGTGGACGCTGGGCGCGTGGTGCGAGCTGCGGGAGGACTTCCGCACCTTCCGGGTCGACCGCATGGCCGAGGTGCGGCTGCTGGAGCGGACCTTCGTGGAGGAGCCGGGCCGCAGCCTGGCCGACCTGTTCGCCCAATACGGCGTGGAGTAACGGCGTGGAGCAGGCCGGCGGCTACGGCGTCAGGCTCAGCGCCGTGGCGGTCGGGCCGGCGCCGACGGGGACGGCCAGCGCCTCGAAGGACGGCATGCCGAGGCCGGCCGAGGCGTCGCGGCTGAAGCCGTAGGGCTCGGTCGGGATGCCGACGAAATTGCGGTTGAGCTTGCCGTCGCCATCGACGTCCTGGTAGACGGTCAGGGCGTAGGTCCCTTCCGGCAGGTTGTGGAACGTGGCGGTCACCTCGCTTCCCGTGGCGGGCAGCTCCTGCCCGGCGAAGCGGCGCTCGGCCTTGTAGGCGGCGGCGCTCTCGTACACGCCGACCATCACCTTGCCCTGCTGGGGCTTGACGTTGCGGATGGTTGCGCGAAGCTCGCCGGCCGTGGCCGGGGCCGCGAGAACCGCAATAAGGGTCAGGGTGAGCAGGACAGCTTTGGACGTCATTCATGCCTCCGTCGTGGACGATTGCCGTTACATGCCGCGACCGGGCCGCCGGCGGCCAGCGCGGCTGCGCGCCCGGACGGCGGCGCCTTCGCGAATCGCAGGGGGCGGCGGTTGGCGATGCGTGAAATGACGGAGCCCGGAATGACGGGTCCCGGAATGACGGTCATGGACATGGCCGGGCGGCCGCGCACCCCCTACCTGCGGCGGCTGTTCGGGCGGCGGCTGCCGGTGCTGGCCGTCACGGTGGCGGTGCTGACGGTGATCGGCCCGTTCGGCACCTTCCAGGACCTGACGGCGGCGCAGCGGCTGGCCTATTGGGGCGGGCTGATCGGGCTGGGCGCGCTGGCCTTCGAGGCGGTGTCGCAGGCGGCCTTCCGCATCCTGAAGCGGCGGGCGCACGCGTGGCGGACGATCCTGGCCGGCGTGGCGCTGACGGTGACGGCGCTGCTGACCGTCTGCGTCGCAGCACTGGAGGTGACGCTGCGCGGGCTGGACTACCTGCACCCGCTGGGGCTGGCGGAGATGTTCATCTACGTGGCGGTCATCACCGCGCTGGTGACGGCGGTGCCGCTGTGGCTGGAGCTGCGCGACCGCGGGCTGGTCGGCGCGCCGCCGGGGCCGGCGCCGGCCGTGCCGGAAGCGGTCGAGGTGCCGGCCGCCATACCGGCCGCCGCGCCGGTCCCGCGCGAGATCCCGTTCCTGGCGCGCATCCCGGCGCGGCTGGGCCGGACGCTGGTGGCGCTGGAGATGGAGGACCATTACGTCCGCGTCCACACGGCCGACGGCAGCGACCTGCTGCTCATGCGCCTGCGCGATGCGGTGGCCGAGCTGGAGGGCTTCGACGGGCTGCAGGTGCACCGTTCCTACTGGGTGGCGGCGGCGGCCGTGACCGGGGTGGAGCGCAAGCCGGACGGCAAGCTGACGCTGGTCCTGTCCACCGGCCTGAAAGTGCCGGTGAGCCGCAGCTTCGCGCCCGCCGTGCGGGCCGCCGGCTGGCTGGAGCCGCGCGGGATGGGCGGGAGCGGGATGGGCTGACGCGGGGCCGGGCGTGCGGCGGGGCATGCGCGGGCCGTGCGGGGGTGGCGGCGTCGTTGTGCTGTGTTGTGCTGTCCACGGCGCCAGCACCATCCGCACAATCGGTCTCGTCGCCAAGAGCAGCGTCGCCGGGGGCATGATGGCTGGCCGGCGGGGTGATCCAGTCCCGCGATTCGTCGGCGCACCAGGAGGGGGCGACCACGTCGGCCGCGGCGTTCAGCCGGGCGCGCGCCTCGCGCAGCAGGGCGTGGTATTCCCAGTAGGTGCGGATGCGGAAGTCGTCGTGCTCGACCCAGGCGTTGCGCAGCGTGCGGTCGTGCATCCGGACCTGCCATGCCACCCAGCGCAGCGGGTGGCCGGCCGCCAGCATCCGCGCCGCCTTGATCCAGTCGCGGTCGGACCGCGGGGAGCGCGGCACGATGCGCCCCTCCTCGCAGGGCGGCGGGGGCCGCTCGCCCCGCGCGGGTGACGACGGGAAGACGTCGCGCCGGTACGCCGGATCGTACAGCAGCCAGGGCGTCACCCGCCGCTGCCGTTGCGAGCGCAGGCCCAGCGCCGCGAAGCCGTCGGTCGTGTCGCGCGTGTAGGCGCCGTTCGGCAGCCGGAACCCCCAGGCCATGGTGACCATGGTGACCTCCTTTCCCTTGGCCCTTTCCTCAGCGCGGCAGCGGCAGGTCGGGCTTGTACGCGTCCTGCCAATCGAGCGGGACGCGGTCGGGGCTTTCGTCCTCGTTCTCCGGCCAGGACTTCGGATCCACGGGATGTGCCGGAGGGGCGGGCGGCGCCAGCACGCGCGACGGTCCCAGCCGGTCGAGCACCCAGTAGCTGGCCTTCAGGTCGCCCTCCTGCACCGCCTTCTCGATGTTGGCGGCGGCGAGGTGGACGGTGGAAGCCAGCCGCGTCTCCGCCTCGTGCCGCAGGCACTCCCGCTCCCACGCCACGCGGGCGCGGAAATCCTCGGAGATCTGGAGGGCGCGCCACACCGTGTTGCGGTGACAGCCCATGGCCTGCGCCACCTGCACCACCGGCCAGCCCAGCGCCAGCCGGTGCGCCGCCAGCGCCCAGTCGCGGTCGGAATAGCGCGACCCCGGCACCAGCACGCCGTCGGCCGGGGCCGGCGGTTCGGAGAGCGCGGGATTGGCGGGCGGCGGGGCGGTGGTGGTGGCGGGCATGGGCGGGGCTCCGGGCGCTGGCGTTCACAAGGACTATTATCCTATACGGTGCGCAGGATTTCCGCAAGGGGCGGTGGATCACCCGGCGTCCATCTGTGTCCATCTGTGTTCATCTGTGGCTAAGAATGCGCCTGTTGCGCTGCGTTCATCCGGGGGAAGGCGGGATTTTCAGCCACAGATGAACACAGATGGACACAGATGAAGGGGATGGATTTTTGTCCTTCCGGAAGCGCGCAACCCCCTTCAAGCACGCCGCGAAATGCGGCACACTGGCACTGTCCGCATTGAGGAGGACACACGATGGCCGATCCCGCGCACCGCATCGACCCCGTCACCCTCGAACAGTTCGAGGCCATGAGCTTCGGTGACCGCAAGGCGGAGCTGATCGACGGGGTGATCGTGATTCCGCCGGCCTTCCCCATCTGGCGTCATGGGCAGATCGTCGCGGCCGTCGGCGCCAACCTTGAGAACGCGCTCCGCGCCGCCGGTCTGCCCTGCCGCGTGTCGGTCGGCACTGGAATCGGCATCCGCCTGGATCGCGACTGGTGCCTTGGCCCCGACGTCATGGTCCGGCGCGGCGAAACCCGCCGGGAGCCACGCGACCCCGTGATGGTGGTCGAGGTGGTATCACCGTCCGACAGCGCCACGGAGATGATGAAGAAGCTGCACGCCTATCAGGCCGTGGACAGCCTGACCGACATCCTGGTGGTCGAGCAGGACGCCTACGCCGTCGAACACTGGACCCGCGCGGCGGATGGCGCCTGGACCCCGCGCCCGCACCTGAGCGGCCCGGACGCCGTGCTGGCCCTGCCCGCCATGGGCGGGGAATGGCGGCTGGAGGAGTTGTACGGGGATGGGTGAGGCACGAGGAAGGCGGGGCCTTCCTCCGGCTGACACAAAATCGACGTCACCTCAGAACATCGCGTAACAACGACGGCACCTTCTTGATATACTCCATAAGGTCACGGACAAAGTCGATGAATTGATGCGCCAGATCGTATATCCCCTTTCCCAATTCGGAGCCAAGAGACGGGCTGGGAACTCGGTCTCTGGGCGCGAAACTTGGCATTTTCGCCTGAAAATACTCCAGGTACAGAGTCTCTTGACGGCGCAGAAGAACGTCGTAGTCCCTTGTGCTCATTGAAAATTTAAATATGAGAGGCAAAAGCTCTATACAAAGGAACAAGAGAGTGATAGCAATGACATAGGGCCTTTTTGTCGACTTTCCTGCCGGTGCGCCAGAGAGCAACGCGTCGTGGAGCCCGACAAAATTTCTCGATATGGCGGATTTTTGGCCATCAAGGCTCTTTGATAATCTCTTTATATCATCTCTAATATCTGACAAACCTTTATTAAGCTCGGAAAGCCGCTGCCTCTGTCCGGGCAGCTCGCCATTTAGACGCTCCATCTCATCTCTAGCAAGAGCATAATTTGATTTAGTTTTACCATCCTTTCTATATTCTTGAGTTCCATGAGATCCTGAATATTTGAAATCATCGCATATTAATTCACCTTTATTCTTTTTCTCTTTTCCTGCTTCCGTTGCCATCACCTTTCCAAGACACGACACCCTTTTTTCTTTCAGATTAATCTCATTTTCTAAATTTTTTATGCTGGCCAAACGCTCTATAACGCTATTTTCATTCTCAGATATTCCTTTGTTTAGATCGGTTATTTCTTTATTTGATTCGAATAGCTGCTTCTCCCCCTCCGCTTTTAGAAGGTAAACTGTTATAACGGACGAAGCGAAAAACCCAACAACCACAGCTAAAGAAATACGCAGAAAAAGGGCCATAAAGCCGAACGCACTCATGGATTTATTGTTCTGCGACGAAACGCCCTGTGAGTTACTGCCAATCAATATACTTATATCGACCATCAACATCGCCATAGAAACGAACAAGCACATACCAACAAGGCGCCATGGAATGCCATGTTCAAAAACCTTCTCTAACTCGCCAGCCGTACCGACGGCGACAAACAAGAAATAACTTATAGACATATATGTAAACGATACGATCAATGCGGCTGACAACATGATCTTACGCAAGCGGTCCCGGTACGGTGATAATGTAAAAGCCTCATAGTTTGTCCCGGCAATAGCCAAGAACCATCTTGCTATTACGCTTCCACGAGATGCATAAGGGAATTGAATATCAGCGAATGGATCAAATTTATATAGTCTCGATCTTAATCCTAATACAGAGAACATCGTGCGAATAACCATTGCCGTCACCGCAAAAAACACCAGTACAACAATGAGCAATACCACAACAGAAATAATCTTTGCCGTATCAGTATCACCCATACCATCAATGGTTGACACAAATTTATTGATTTGCTCGAACAACTCCGCCAGAACCTGAAACAAGCCTTTTTCCATATCACCCTCCGTGATTTTGCATAATTTTTATGCATATTTGATGAACAAGGACGCACTATATTTTGGGACTCAGCCATTACGCAAGCGCGGACTCCCGGGCGGCGCTGTCTCGCGATGTATTCCCATGACCTGTGTTCTTCTGATCGAAATGACATCTGTTTGAGAGGGCAAGGGCACGATGAAGACGCCAGTCGAATCATCAACGGGCAACGCGCAGCGCAATCCGGGCGACGAGGATCGGCCGGGGGCGCGGCAGACGGGGGAGCAGGTGTGCGCGCGGTGCGGCGGCAGCGGGCGCGTGGACGCCGGCCCGTGCCCGGAGTGCGGCGGCAGCGGGCGGATCGTCGCCATCGTCGGGGACGCGTAGCGGCAGGGCAATCGCTTGAACAGCTCCCGGTTGAGATAAGCCCCTCTCCCGTCAAGGGAGAGGGGCCTTCAAGCGATTGCCCTGCGCGTAGCGGACCGGCCTTGTATATCCGTCGGATATCCCTTAGAGTCCGGTGGAAAGCCTGGAGGACGGCATGCAGGTGCAGCTCGCCCGCTGGGGCAACAGCCTCGGCGTCCGCATCCCCAATGACATCGCGAACCGCGTCGGCCTCGCGGAAGGAGCGCGCGTGGACATCGAGGCCGAGGGCGACCGGATCGTCATCTCCGTGAGCCGGCCGCGCTACACGCTCGATGAACTCCTGCAGGGCGTGACGCCCGAGGAGATGCGCGCGGCGTTCGACTGGGGGCCGGACGTCGGCCGCGAGGCGGTCGAGCCGTGACCGTGGGGCCATGACCGAAGAAGCCGCGGCTTACGAGCCTGACGCCGGGGACCTGATCTGGACCGACTTCGATCCGCGCGTCGGGCGGGAGCAGAGCGGGCGCCGGCCGGCCCTGGTGGTGTCGCCGGTGGCGTTCTGGCGCGTCTCGGGCTTCGCCATCGTCTGTCCGGTCACCAGCCGCGTGCGCCCCTTTCCGACCAGCGCGGTGCTGCCGGACGGGCTGCCGGTGGCCGGCGAGGTGCTGACCAGCCACGTGCGCAGCATCGACACGCTCAGCCGCCCCATCGCCTTCGCCGGAGCCGCCGTGCCGCCGGCCGTGCTGGCGGAGGTGCGGGGCAAGCTGGCGGCGCTGATGGGGATGTGAAGGGGGCTGAAGCCGTCGATGCGTGACGATGTTGGGCCGCGCTTCGCTTGGCCCAACCTACGAGGACCGTAGGTTGGGCCAAGCGAAGCGCGGCCCAACGCACTCCTACGCCGCCAAGTTGCGCAGCACGAAGTTCAGCACGCCGCCGTGGCGGTAGTATTCCACCTCATCCAGCGTGTCGATGCGCAGCAGAAGGCTGTGCGTCTCCGTGCGGCCGTCGGCGCGGGTGATGGTCAGCGTCACGTCCTTGCGCGGGCGCAGGTCCTGCTCGATCCCCGTCACGTCGAAGGTCTCGGAACCGTCCAGCTTCAAGGACTGGCGGGTCAGGCCGTCCTTGAACTGCAGCGGCAGGATGCCCATGCCGACGAGGTTGGAGCGGTGGATGCGCTCGAAGCTTTCGGCGATCACCGCCTTGATGCCCAGCAGCCGGGTGCCCTTGGCGGCCCAGTCGCGGCTCGACCCCGTGCCGTACTCCTTGCCGGCGATCACCACCAGCGGCACGCCATCCTGGGCGTAGCGCATGGCGGCGGTGTAGATGGGCAGGCGCTCGCCGGAGGGATAATGCCTGGTCTCGCCGCCCTCGACGCCGGGGATCAGCTCGTTCTTGATGCGGATGTTGGCGAAGGTGCCGCGCATCATCACCTCGTGGTTGCCGCGCCGGGCACCGTACGAGTTGAAGTCCTGCGGGCGCACCTGATGGCTGATCAGGTATTCGCCGGCCGGGCTGGTCTTCTTGATGGAGCCGGCGGGCGAGATGTGGTCGGTGGTGATGGAATCGCCGAGCAGCGCCAGGACGCGGGCACCGCGGACGTCCGACACCGCGCCCGGCGTGCGCGGCATCCCTTCGAAGAAGGGCGGCAGCTTCACGTAGGTGGAGCCGGGCTGCCAAGTGTAGGTCTGCCCCTCCGCCGTAGCGATGGAGCGCCATTCCGGCGGCCCCTCGAACACGTCGGCGTAGCGGGAGCGGTACATGTCGGCCGACAGCGCGGCGGCGATGGCCTCGTCCACCTCGCGGCTGGTGGGCCAGATGTCCTTCAGGTAGACGGGCTGGCCGTCCGTGCCGGTGCCGATCGGGTCCTTCGTCAGATCCACGTTCATGTTGCCGGCCAGCGCGTAGGCGACGCACAAGGGCGGGCTGGCGAGGTAGTTGGCGCGGGTGTGCGGGTTGACGCGCCCCTCGAAGTTGCGGTTGCCGGACAGCACGGCGGCGACCACAAGGTTGCCCTCCTCCACCGCCGCGGCGATCGGGTCGGGCAGCGGGCCGGAGTTGCCGATGCAGGTGGTGCAGCCGTAGCCGGCGAGATTGAAGCCGAGCTGGTCCAGGTAGGTTTGCAGCCCGGCCTTGTTCAGATAGTCCGTCACCACCTGGGAGCCGGGGGCGAGCGAGGTCTTGACCCAGGGCTTGGTGGTCAGCCCCTTCTCCACCGCCTTGCGGGCGACGAGGCCGGCGGCGACCAGCACGGCGGGGTTGGAGGTGTTGGTGCAGGACGTGATGGCGGCGATGACCACGGCGCCGTGCTCAAGGGCATGGTCGCTGCCGTGCACGGGCACGCGGGCCTTGGGGTTCTCCGCCTTGTAGGCGCTGGTCATGTCCTTGGCGAAGAACGGCGCGGCGGACGAGAGCGGCACGCGGTCCTGCGGGCGCTTCGGGCCGGCCAGCGACGGCTCGACGGTGGAGAGGTCGAGTTCGAGGGTGTCGGTGAACAGGGGGTCGGGGGTGGACGCGTCGCGCCACATGCCCTGGGCCTTGGCGTAGGCCTCGACGAGGGCCACGCGGTCGGCGTCGCGGCCGGTGAACTTGAGGAAGTTGATGGTTTCCGCGTCCACCGGGAAGATGCCGCAGGTGGCGCCGTATTCGGGCGCCATGTTGCCGATGGTGGCGCGGTCGGCCAGCGTCAGGCAATCCAGGCCGGGGCCGTAGAACTCCACGAACTTGCCGACCACGCCCTTCGCGCGCAGCATCTGCGTGACGGTCAGCACGAGGTCGGTGGCCGTCGAGCCCTCCTTCAGGCGACCGGTCAGCCGGAAGCCGACCACCTCGGGGATCAGCATGGAGATGGGCTGGCCCAGCATGGCCGCCTCCGCCTCGATGCCGCCCACACCCCAGCCCAAGACGCCCAGGCCGTTCACCATGGTGGTGTGGCTGTCGGTGCCGACCAGCGTGTCGGGGTAGGCGACGAGTTTGCCGGACGGGTCGGCGTCGGTCCACACCACCTGCGCCAGATACTCGACGTTCACCTGATGGCAGATGCCGGTGCCGGGCGGCACGACGCGGAAGTTGTCGAACGCCCGCTGGCCCCAGCGCAGGAAGGCGTACCGCTCGCCGTTGCGTTCGAACTCCAGCTCGACGTTATGGCGGAAGGCGTCCTTGGTGCCGAAGTGGTCGACCATCACGGAGTGGTCGATGACGAGGTCGACGGGCACCAGCGGGTTGATCCGGCGCGGGTCGCCGCCGAGGTCGGCCATCGCCTCGCGCATGGCGGCAAGGTCGCAGACGGCGGGAACGCCGGTGAAGTCCTGCATCAGCACGCGCGCCGGGCGGTAGGCGATCTCGCGGTCCGAGCGCTTGTCGCGCAGCCACTGGGCCAGCGCCTTCACGTCGTCGGTGGTGACCGAGCGCCCGTCCTCGAAGCGCAGCAGGTTCTCCAGCAGCACCTTCATCGAATAGGGCAGGCGCGACAGGTCGCCGAGCCCCGCCTCCTCCGCCGCCTTCAGGCTGTAGTAGTCGTAGCCCTTGCCGCCCACGGTGAGGGTGCGGCGGGCCTTCAACGTGTCCTGACCGGTGAACGTGGTCACGGGAACGCCTCCATCTGGCTTCGTCGGAGCCGTCGTTGGGCCCCGGCGCTGCTCCGGGCGTCATCGTCGTGGGGCCAAGCCGTAATGTAGGCGTGGTGCTGCGGGAGACGAGTCTGGGCGGGTGCGTCACCCGGTCACTTCGCCAGTTCCTGCAGCGTGCCGTCCCACACCTCGGAGTACATGTCCATCTGCTCGGCATCGCAGGAGCGGAAGAACTGGATGCGGACGTTGGAGGGGACCACCACCTCCGGCGCGTCGAGCAGCACCGGGTCCATGTAGGTGTCGGACCCGCGCACGGGGTTGGCGTAGCGGGTGTAGTTGGTCTGCAGCGCGGCGTTGGCCGGCTGGAGCAGGAAATCGATGAAGGCCAGCGCCGCCTCGCGGTTGGCGGCACCCTTGGGCACGGCCAGCACGTCCGACCACACGGTGACACCCTCGCGCGGGTAGGCGAAGCGCAGGCCGGGCTTCGCCTCGCGCGCCTTCAGCGCGTCGCCGTTCCAGGTGATGCCGGCCGCGATGCGGCCGGACGTCAGCGCCTCGACGATGGTGGTGATGGTGTAGATGCGGTCCTTGTGCAGCTTGGGCCGCAGATAGGCCATCGCCTGTTCCAGGATGGCGCGGTCCGTCGTGCAGGCCGGCAGGCCGAGGTGGATGAGCAGCATGCGCAGCGTCTCCTCCGCCCCGATCATGAAGCCGACCTTGTCCTTCAGCTCCGGCGGCGGGTCGAAGATCAGGCGGGTGCTGTCGATGTCGCCGCGGTAGACGTCGGTGTCGACGACGAAGGAGGTGGTGCCCCAGTGGAACGGCACGCTCCATTCGTTGCGCGGGTCGTAGGGCGGCGAGCGCCAGCCGTCCAGGATGTTGGCGTAGCCGGGCAGGCGGGAGGCGTCGATGCGCTCCAGCAGGCCCTTGGCGGCCAGCTCCGCCACCTGGTAGTCGGCCGGGTTGATGAGGTCGTAGCGGGTGGGATCGGCGAGGAAGCGGGTGCGCAGCTCGGTGTAATTGTCGATGGTGTCCAGCACCAGGGTGACGCCGGTCTCCTTCTGGAAGCGGGCGGCAACCTCGGGTGCGACATAGTCGGCCCAGGTCAGCACGCGCAGCTCCGCCGCCATGGCGGAGGTGGGGAACATCAGGGCGAGCAATGCCGCCGCCGCCATGGCCGCCAATATTGCCGCCATCCGCCGCATCCGCGCCATGCCGACTCCTCCCCGACGAGTTTGTGGGTGACCCGTTCGCGCCGGATGATACGATGATGTGCGCGTTGCCCCCACCCCTTTCGTTCGGTGGGGCGCAGGACACGGGTGTGACGGGCATGGCCGAGCGCAAAAAGAGCGTGCGCATGACGGTGGTCGCCGCGGCCTGCGTGGTCGCCGGGATGACCATCGTGGCCGGCGCGTCGAGCTGGCTGATCTACGCCCGCATCGAGGCGCTGCTGGTCACCGTGGCCGAGGAGCAATCGACCGCGCTGGCCCAGGCGATCCGGCTGGCCGAGAGCAGCAACCGCTATGCCGCCGGCGGCGGCGAGCTGGAGGCGGCGCGCAACCAGCTCCAGCGGCAGAACGCCACGGTGGCGCTGGCCCAGCACGCGCAGAGCCTGCACGCCGTCATCGCCGCGTTGCGCCGCCAGCGCCTGACCGCCGAGCACACCGGCCCCATCGAGCGGCTGGTGCAGGAGCTGGAAAACAACCTGCTGACGCAGAACCAGCAGGTGGAGGAGCGCATCCGCCTGGACGCCCGGGCGCGCCGCAACCTGACCGACCTGTCGCGCATGCAGGTGGCGCTGGACGCGCTGCTGGCGCGCACCGCCCTGCCGTCGCCGGACGTGGCGGAGGACGAGGCGCCGCCGCGCCCGCTGGAAAGTGCCGGGACGCGCATGCTGCTGCGGCTGACCGAAGCCGGGCAGATCGACCTGCCCTCGGCGCTGCAGGCGGCCCGCGCCGATTACGAGGCGGCGCGCAGCCGCTTCGGCGCCGCCATGACGCAGCTGCCGCGCGGTTCGCGCGAGTATCTGGAGGCGCAACGCCTGCTGGGCGCCATCGACGCGCTGGCCGCCGGGCCGGACGGCGTGTTCCCGGTGCGCGAATCGGCGCTGGCCGTGCGCGCCGCCATCGCCGCCACCGCCGCGCAGGGCCGCGAGACCGTCACCCGCCTGGGCATCGCCGTGTCCCGCCTCGTCGCCGCGGTGGAGGGGGAGAACGACCGCACCAAGCAGGCGGTGGGCGCGCAGATCGACACCGGGCGGCGCTGGCTGCTGGCCATCGCCGCCGCCACCTTCATCGGCCCGCTGGCGATCGTCTGGCTGGCCGTCAGCCGCACCATCGCGCGGCCGCTGGCGCGGCTGGCGGCGGCGACGCGGCGCATAGCCGACGGCGACCTTACCGCCCCCATCCCGCCGGCCGGCCACGCCGAGTTCCACGCCATCGCCGAGGCGCTGGCCGTGTTCCGCGACAACACGGCCGCACTGGCCGAACGCACCGAGGAGCTGTCGCGCAGCGAGGAGGCGCAGCGCCAGGCGCGCGAGGCGGCCGAACAGGCGCTGGCCGAACTGCGCGAGACGCAGGAGCAGCTGGTCCAGAGCGAGAAGATGGCGGCCCTGGCCGGCGTCGTGGCCGGCGTCGCGCACGAGGTGAACACGCCGCTGGGCATCACGCTGACCAGCGCCAGCCTGCTGACCGACGAGCTGAACGCCATGGCGTCGATGCTGGAGCGCGGCGCGCTGCGCCGTTCCGACTTCGAGGAGTTCCTGGGCCGGGCGCGCGAGATCGCCGAGCTGATCCAGGGCAACATGAACCGCGCCGCGGCGCTGGTGCAGGCCTTCAAGCAGGTGGCCGCCGACCAGTCGAGCGAGCGGCGGCGCGTCTTCGACCTGCGCGAGACCATCGAGCAGACGGTGATCAGCGTGAAGCCCGCCTGCGACAACGCCGGCCACGCCATCGTGCTGGACTGCCCGGCCGGCATCGAGGTGGACAGCTACCCCGGCGCGCTCAGCCAGGTGCTGACGATCCTGGTAATGAACTCCCTGGACCACGCGTTCGAGGCGGGGCAGCGCGGCACCATGACGATCACGGCGACGGCGGACACGCCCGACCGGCTGCGCATCGACTACCGCGACAGCGGGCGCGGCCTGCCGCCGGCTCTGCACCGCCGCGCCTTCGAGCCGTTCTTCACCACCCGCCGCGCCCAGGGCAACACGGGCCTGGGCCTGCACATCGCCTTCAACATCGTGCAGAAGAGCCTGAAGGGCCGCATCGACCTGGCGCCCGACAGCGGCCGGGGCGCGCATTTCGTGCTGTCCTTCCCCGCCCGCCTGCCGGCCGAGGAGGTGGAGGAGGCGTTGGTGTAGACGGATGGTTTTTCGCGCGGCGGGTTGCCGGGGGACGGGATCGGCGCTATATTGGAGGGGCTACTGCACGAGGGCATCACCCTCAGTTAAATGCTCGCCGCAAGGCGAGATGAAAGAGGGGCGGCGCTCCCACGCCGCCCCTCCCGTTTTCCGGCTACAGCACGGCGACGAGGACCGCGAGAACCGCGGCGATCGTCTGGATGACCGCGCAGATCACCAGAAGTCGGCTACTGCACACAGGGCATACACCCCCTTCCTGCCGCCGGATTCGATCCGCGGCAGCCGCGGACCGGCGGCAGGAGCTTTATAGCCCGAAAACGCGCACACGATGGCATGTTTTTCGCGCTACGCGCGCATTGCGCGCTTTGACGCAATCCCCTGCGCTCACGCCGGCTTGTAGGCCACGAAGCGGTAGAAGCCCAGGCCCTGGCCCAGCACGCGCAGGCGGGCCCACCACAGCGACAGCTCGCGCGCCAGGGCCTTCATCAGGGGCGGCGGGGGATTGGCGTTCTGCAGCAGGTTGGCGAGGCGGCGCACGCGGGCGACGATCTGGCGGCGGAGCACCGCCGTCAGGTCCTCGGTGATGCGGACGTCCATGTTGCGCTGGGTCAACTCCTCCGCCGTGCGCTGGACGGTCCAGGGATAGACCTCCTGCGGCTCCGTCTTGCGCCAGTGGGCGACGGTGTCGGGGTTGGCCGGGGCGTCGTCGAAGGCGAAGTCCATCATCAGGACGCCGCCCTTCGGCTTGACGCAGGCGCACAGGTTGTCGACGAAGGTCTCCTTGTCGCGCACGCGGTGGGTGATGCGGTCGGCGAGCACGAGGTCGTAGGTGCCCGAGGGCTGGAACTGCTCCGGGTCGTAGTTCAGGACCGGCGCCTTGCGGTCCAGCCCCAGGATCTTCGACCGCGCCATCGCGAGATTGGCCAGCACCGGCGAGGGGTCGAGCCCGGTCACCCAGGTGTCGAAGGTGGAGGCGATGGCGCGCGTCGCCCCGCCCAGCCCGGCGGCGAGGTCGAGCACGCTGTTGGACGGGCCCAGCCCGAAGGGACGCACCAGATCCACCGTCCATTCGGCGTCGCCGGGGCCGATGGCGTCGTCGCCCCAGATCATCTCGGCCCCCTGCACCCGCTCCACCGACCACAGGGGCCAGCCGCTGCGGTCGAGCTGCAGGCACTCCAGGCCGCGCGCCTCGGTGAACTCGTCGGCCGCGGCGATGGGCGGGACCTCGGCGGGGCCGTCGGCGGAGGTGGAGGCGGAGGCGGCCGTTGCTCCGAACCCGGACGCGAGCGGGCGGCGGATGCCCGGCCGGTGGTCGCGGATGGAGCGCAGCGTGCGCGCCCGCTTCTGCAGGCCGCCGAGGTCGTACCCCTCCCACCACGCTTCCAGCCTGGCCCGCCAATCGGGGTCCAGCCAGCGCTCCATCTCCCGCGGGGTCATGGCGCGACCTCACGGGACGAAAAAGCATCAAATTTTCGGAAACATCGCGGCCACATGGGCGCCTTCCGAACGTCTTGCATTTTAGAGAAAGGCAGCCAAGTCTTTCCCTACCCGTTATAAAGAGGTAACAACGGGCGTCCCGCTCTGTCAATAAATACTCTTTTAACTGAATTGCTCTTGGATTTGTCTTGTGCGCCCGAAATGAGCTTTTGGCATGGCTGTCCCTTGCGCCGCACCGGGACGGGGGCGCGCCACGCCGGGCCGGCGCGGGCGGGTTACTTCATCAAAGTGTAAGTCACGAAGGCCGCAAGCACGCCGGACAGGGTGCTGAACGCAACGTTCACCAGCAACGCCGTCCACCGCGAGCGGCTGAGCGACCGCTCCCAGGCGACGCGGTCGGGCATGTCCGCGAGGATGCGGTCGAACCGCATGAGGAAGGTGTCGTTTTCCTCAAGCTTGCGGCGCAGCTCCGCGATCTCGCGCTCACGCACGTCGCCCAGGCCGGCGGTGAGCGCGGCGAGGTCGCTCCCCAGGCGCGCGACGTCATGCCGCACGCCGTCCACGCCCTGCGACGCCGCCCCGGCGATGCGGAGCGCGTTGTTGCTCTGCGCGGCGAGCGCCCCGGCCACCCCCTCCAGCGCGGCGATCCGTTCGACGAGACCGTCGACCAGAGACGACGAAACCTGCAGGTCGCTGCGCGGCAGCGGAAAGCCGGTCTCCGCGACGACCACGGACAGTTCGATCGGCGGGATGCCGCCGATTTCCGGCGGCAGGAGGAACCCGAACGCGTGGCCGCCGTCGCCCACACCGTTGTCGGCGAGATCCTGGCGGAACACGTCCGCCATGCAGACCGCGACGACCTCCGCCCCCCTGCGGAGTTCCAGCACCAGCCGGGTATCCGGGCTCTCGGGGCACCAGGCCCAGCCGTACACCCCGTCGGGCCGGAAGGCGTCCACGTGCCCGACCACCTGCATCGTCGCCGCCGATACCGCCGGTGCGTCGCCGTCGGGCATGCCGCCGTCGGGCATGTCGCCATCGGGCACGTCACCTTCGGGCAGGGCGCTTTCCGAGGGAGCGGCGTCCGGCATCTCGTTCTTCGGCATTTCGGCTTCGCGGTCCAGGTTCACGGGATCCGGGTTCACGCGGTCCAGGTTCACGGGGCCCAGGCTCATGGCGCGGCGCGCCCCGCCGCGACCACGTCGTGATGATGGTCCCAGCGCCGTTCGGACAGCAGGAGCACCGACAGGCCAAGCTCGGCAAGCCGGCCGATCATCCACTCCGGACGGATCAGGGAAATGCCGTAGCCGTCCTGGTTCGGATAGTCGGCGTAGCCGTAGCCCGCCGCCGCCCAGTCCGCGACCATGCCGGGCACCCGTTCCGCATCGACGCCGTACGGCACGGCGTCGATGCGCCCGGCCACGAAGCGCCCGTGGAAGGTGACCACGAGCATGCCGCCTTCGCGCAGCAGGCCCGCGGCCCAGCCGAGGAAGTCGCGCGTCCGCGCCTCCGGCAGGTGGGTGACCAGGGAACCGACCCAGATCAGGTCGAAGGGCTCGGGAAAGGTGACGCGCGCGAAATCGGCGTCGCCGTAGACCGGCGTGCAGCCGAACGTGTCGCGGCAGAAGTCCACGCCGTCACGGTCGATGTCGCAGGCGGTGATCTCCGCCTCCGGCCAGGCGGCGCGCAACGTGCGCGTCACGCGCCCGTGCCCGCACGGCAGGTCGAGGATGCGCCGCGGCGCCGGCCCGCCGGCGAGCGACCGGGCGGCCTCGATCACCGCCAGCGCCGAGGTTCCGACCGCGAAATAATGATCGCGGTGACCGGAGTACATCCCGTCCCGTTCGGAAATGGTCTGGACGATGCGGTCGCCGTCGATCATGCCTTTGTCCTGCAAGGTCGGGCCGCATCTGAAGGCACGTGGAACGGCCTGTCAATCACCCACTGCGATCAGGGACAAGCAGTCTCGGCGTACAGGTCGGCCATGGCCGCCCGGGTGGCGTCGAGGTGGCGCAGGATGGCGTCGTCCGTCTCGTCGTTCAGGTCGTAGACGCCGAACTCCTCGTCGGCGCGGTGGCGGTTGGGGGCGCCCGCCGGCTTGTCGGCCTTGCCGCGCCGGCGCTTGGCCGTCCATTCGGCGTAGGACTTGGTGAAATAGTGATTGACCTGCGCCAGCGCGTGGCCGGCGCGGTCGTGCACGCCGCCGCCTTCCTGCGGCACCAGCCCGTGCGCCTCGTCGACGATCGAGCCCTCGGCAAGCACCGGCACGTGGATGCCGGCCCGCGCCACGCAACGCGGCCGGACGATCGATTTGACGATGCGGCTGACGTCGTGCGCGGCCGGGGCGCAGCGCGTGAAGCGCTCCATCACCAACCCGTCCTCCCGCTCCGTGCGCCCGGAGGAGCCGAACATCTTCCAGTTCACCGCCACCGCCGCGGCGGTGGCGTAGCGCGCCAGGAACGGTTGGACGGCGTCGTCGTGGTGCAGCACCAGGAACTCGTCGGCGTCGAGGAAGGCCATCCAGTCGAAGCGCGCCCCGGCGGTGTCGAGCGCGTGCTGGTAGGCGGCAAGCTGGGGATTGGCGCCGTCGCCCGGCCAGTCCACCACGGTGGCGAGGCCGCGCCGGGCCAGGGCGCCGAGGAAGGCGGCGGTGCCGTCGGTGCTGCCGTTGTCGTACAGGAGGAAGTGGTCGAAGCCGATGACGCGGTGGTAGGCGACCCATTCGGCGATGTAGGGCCCCTCGTCCTTGACGATGGCCGCCAGGGCCACGGTGGGGATCCCGGCGGGCGCCGCGACCGGGCGGAAGGCCCCCTCCCCGGCGAGCACGGCGGCGGGCAGCGGGCTGCGGACCAGATGCTCCCCCGTCTCGGCGAAGGTGACGGCGACCGCGTGCGGCCGGCCGTCGAGGAGGTGGTCGGGAAGCCGGAAGCGGAAGGCGTGGCGGCCGTCGCCCAGCCCGGCGTCCACCAGGTCCTCGCGGTGGATGTCGGCGACGGCCGTGCCGACGACAACGCCGTCGACGGCGATGGCGACGACGACGCGGTCGCCAGGACGATCGGGGTGCGCGGCCCAACCGTCCACGTTGCCGTTCCGCACATCGTCGACAAAGCCCTGCATCGGCGTCTCCCGTGATCTTCGCGCACCCGGCCGTTGGGCCGGATTGAACCCCGGCAGCCCGGCACGTTACAAGGGGGCGTGTGCGCGGCCGCACCCGGCACCGCGCAACGCCCCGACGGAGTCCCTGGTGCCAGACAAGTCGAACCCGAACAAGACGGCCAATCCCTGGACGGTCCTTTCCACCCAGCCGATCTACCAGAACCGTTGGATCCGCGTCGTCGAGCACGACGTGTTGAACCCGGCCGGCAAGCCGGGCATCTACGGCGTCGTGCACATGCAGCACATCGCCACCGGCGTGCTGCCCATCGATGCCGACGGCTGCACGACGCTGGTCGGGCAGTACCGCTTCCCGCTGGGCGTCTACAGCTGGGAAATCCCGGAAGGCGGCGGCGCGCTGGACGAGGACCCGCTGGAGGCGGTGCAGCGCGAACTGGCCGAGGAGACCGGGCTGATGGCCCGGCGCTGGCACCCGCTGCTTCGCATGCACCTGTCGAACAGCGTGACCGACGAGGTGGCCCACTGCTTCCTGGCCTGGGACCTGGAGCAGGGCATCGCCGAACCCGAGGAGACGGAGGACCTGCAGGTACGCCGCGTGCCCTTCCGCGAGGCCTATGACATGGCGATGCGCGGCGACATCACCGACGCCATGGCGGTGGCCAGCCTGATGAAGGCCCGCCTGCTGGCGCTGGACGGCAAGCTGCCGAAGGACGTGACGGCGCTGATCCTGAAGTGAGGGGAGACGGGTTCCTTGGCAGCGACCGGCCCGGGAGTCGCCGACGTTTCGGTTGACGATGCAGATCCGGATCAAAAATCAGAGATTTAGAGACGGAGAGATTGATGAAATCACGGTACAGCCACGGCTTCGTGTCGCAGCGATCTGATATCTTATTTTATCTCTGAATCTCTATATCTCTGACTTCTTGATCCGCACCTTATCCGTCAGCCGCAAAGCCGCCGATCCTCGCGCACAACTTGCCCCCACCCTTCCCACTTCGTGGGCCCCTTCCCTCCCCCAGCAGGGCTGGGGGAGGGACGAGTCACGCCACCGCGCGCCGTTCGGGGAACAGGGCCAGGAGGCCGGCCTCGCTGGCCGGGCAGACGCCGCGTTCGGTGATCAGCGCGGTCACCAGACGCGCCGGGGTGACGTCGAAGCCGTAGTTGGCGACCGGGCTGCCGTCCGGCGTCACGCGCACCGTCTCGATGCGGCCGTCGGCGGTCTTGCCGGTCAGGTCGGTGACCTCGCGGCCGTCACGCTCCTCGATGGGGATCTCGCGCACGCCGTCGCGCATGCGCCAGTCGATGGTGGGCGACGGCAGGCCGACGTAGAAGGGCACGCCGTTGTCGTGCGCCGCCAGCGCCTTGAGGTACGTGCCGATCTTGTTGCAGACGTCGCCGGTGGCCGTGGTGCGGTCAGTGCCGACGATGCACAGGTCGACCTTGCCGTGCTGCATCAGGTGGCCGCCGACGTTGTCGGCGATCACCGTGTGGGGCACGCCGTGGTGGTTCAGCTCCCACGCGGTGAGGCTGGCGCCCTGGTTGCGCGGGCGCGTCTCGTCGACCCAGACGTGCAGCGGGATGCCCTGCTCGAACGCCACGTAGATGGGGGCCAGCGCCGTGCCCCAGTCCACCGTCGCCAACCAGCCGGCGTTGCAGTGGGTGAGCACGTTCACCGGTTCACCCGGCGCCTTGCGCGCCGCCGCCGCGCGGATCAGGGCGGCGCCGTACTCCCCGATCGCGCGGTTGATGGCGACGTCCTCGTCGGCCACCGCCGCCGCCTCGGCATAGGCCGCGGCGGCGCGCTCGCCTTCCGGGAGGGCGTGCAGGTGGCGGCGCATGCGCTCCAGCGCCCAGCGCAGGTTGACGGCGGTCGGGCGCGTCGCCAGCAGCGCGTCGCAGGCGCGGTCCAGGGCGGCGTCGGAGGGGTCGGCGCGCAGGGCCAGCGCCACGCCGTAGGCCGCCGTGGCGCCGATCAGCGGGGCGCCGCGGACCAGCATGGCGCGGATGGCGTGCGCGGCCTCCTCCAGCGTGGTCAGGCGGGCGACCGCGAAGGCGTGCGGCAGCTTCGTCTGGTCGATGATCTCCACCGACCAGCCATCCGCCGCCGGCCAGATGGTGCGGTAGGCGACGCCGTCGATCTTCATATCCCCTGCCCCCTTGCTTGCCCCCGAACCCTTGCGGGGTGCCGATTCGAGAATAGGGAGCACCCGGCCGGCGATCAACCGCAAGCGCCCGCGCGCCGCGGCGCCGCAGCGCCGAAGATCGGCCGGACTCCAGTGGCCAGGCCCCCGGCGGAACAGGGGGCGGAACATCGGGAGAGCCGGCGTGTTGGCCTGTCCGTCACCTCGTACCGCATTGCAACCCGCCCGACGCCGGTTCCCCATGCCGCTGCGCACGCTCCGGTCCCACCCGTCGCCCTTGTACCGCCTGCCCGGCAAGGCGCTGGTGCTGATCGCCTGCGCGCTGGCGGTGCTGCTGACCACCGCGCTGCTGGCCGTCTTCGCCTGGCGCGACCGCGCCGCCACGGTGGAGCGGGTGGCCACCGTCGCCACCACCGCCGGCATGCTGGTGGCCGAGCACGCGGCGCGGCTGGTGGAGACCAGCGACCTGATCCTGCGGCGTGCCATGGAGATGGCCGGCCCGCCCGGCGCGCCGCTGCCCGCCGACCGCGCCACGTGGGAGCGGCTAGGCGAGCTGGCGCGCGCCACCCCCTATGTCACCGCCATCTGGCTGGGCGACGCCGAGGGCAACGCCGTGCTGACGACGCACGACTTCCCCACGCCCCGCCTCAGCGCCGCCGACCGCGACTATTTCCAGGCGCATAAGGCGGGCGGTCCGGGGGCGGGGGAGGAGGGGCTGTTCGTCGGGCGGCTGGATTCCAGCCGCTACGACAACGCGCCGGCGGTGGTGCTGAGCCGGGCGCTGCGCAACGCCGACGGCGGTTTGCGCGGCTTCGCCACGGTCACCGTCTCGCAACGCTACTTCCGCGAGCTGTACCGCGGCATCGACATCGGCTTTCCCGCCACGGTGTCGCTGATGCGCGCCGACGGCACGGTGCTGGTGCGCGAGCCGCCGGACGGCAGCGAGGGTGCGGATGGCGGCGGCGGAGCCGCGGATGGCAAGGCCGTCACCGCGCAGCGCGCCATCGACCGGTTCGGCCTGCGCACCGAGGTGTCGATCGGCCACGACGCCGTGCTGCTGCCCTGGCGGGGGCGGCTGGACACCTACGTCTCCTACGGCGTGCTGGCGCTGCTGATCGTGGCGGGCATGGGGGCGCTGGCCATGCAGCGGGCGCGGCGCGAGCGTGAGGCGGAAGACGCGCTGCAGCGCGCCTACGACACGCTGGAGGAGCGGGTGCACCAGCGCACCGCCGAGCTGCAGGACGCCAACGCCCGGCTGGAGGGAGCGGTGGCCGACAAGGAGATCCTGCTGAAGGAGGTGCAGCACCGGGTGAAGAACAACCTGACGGTGATCTGCAGCCTGCTGCGCCTGCAGGCCGGCCGCCTGGACGAGCGCGCGCGCTTCGCCTTCGACGAGAGCCTGCGGCGCATCCAGTCCATGAGCCTGGTGCACGAGCTGCTGTACCGCTCGCCCGAGCCGGCGCGCATCAACTTCGCCGACTACCTGCGCCAGCTGTCGGACAGCCTGCTGCGCGCCGCCGGGGCCTCGCCCGTGCGCGTGGTGGTGGAGGCGGACGACTGGATCGTCGACGTCGACCGCGCCATGCCGCTGGCGCTGATCGCCAGCGAGCTGATCTCCAACGCGCTGCGCCACGCCTTCCCGGACGGCCACGCCGGCACCGTGCGCATCGCCCTGCACCCGGACGGCGACGGGGTGACGATAAACGGGGTGACCATGGCGGTGTCGGACGACGGCATCGGCCTGCCCGCCGACCTGCCCGCGCCGGCCAATGCCCGCCGGCGCGGCGGGCTGGGGCTGATGCTGGTGCAGTCGCTGGCCAACCAGGCGCACGCGGCGCTGCACATCGACCGCGTCGGCGGCACCACCTTCACGCTGACCCTGTCGACGGCCGAGCGGCGGTCGTCCAAGGCGGCGTAGGCGGATCGACGTTGGGTTTTCGCTGCGCTCAACCCAACCTACCCGGACGTCTCACGTAGGTTGGGTTGAGGCGTCAGCCGCAAAACCCAACGTTCGGCGCGTCACCGCACCGGAGGTTTCAGGCGCAGGTAGACCATGGCGGAGGCCAGCGCGTTGGCGGAGGCGTCGTCCCCGGCGCGCGGCGGCAGGCCCAGCGCGGCGACGATCGAGTCCAGGCGCAGGTCCACCACGCTCTTGCCCTGCGTCCGGCGCTTGCGGTCGTAGTAGAGGCTGGACACCTCGATCCGCTCGTTGGGCAGGGGGATGCCGGCCACCGGCTGGACGAGGCGGTCGAGCAAGGTCAGCGTGAAGTCCAGGTAATAGCCGACCAGCGGCCGGTTGCCGATGAAGCGCAGCAGCGCGTCCACCGCCGGTTCCGGCGGCTCCGTCGGCCAGAAGGGGACGATCAGGCGCTGGCTGGTCAGGATGCGGAGCCCGTGGATGCGCACCGCCGCCACCGCGCGCAGGTCCGCCTTGTCGGGGTCGAAGGAGGTGGCCTCGCAATGGATGGCCACCAGCTCGCCGCCGTCGTGCCCGTCGAGCAGGAAGGCGTAGGCCGGATCGACCGTGGCGCCCTTGCGGTTGAGCATCGCCCGTCCCCCGCCTTCAGTGCATGTTCAGGTGGAAGTGGTAGGAGATGAACTCCTTGAACTTCTTCACCAGCGCCAGACAGTCGTTGAGCTGGTCGCGCTCCAGCTTCGTCATCTCGGCCGGGCGGACCATGTTGTCGATGGCCGCTTCCGCGCCGGCCGTGTCCACCCGCGCCTTGAGGCGCAGCGTGGACAGGAAGGTGAAGGCGTCCGCCAGCTCCGCCGCCAGCGCGCGGTCCAGCACGCCCTTGTCGGCCAGCGCCCACAGCCGCTCCACCGTGTTGGTCTCGGCCATGTGCTTTTCCAGGGCCAGCGCCCGCACGCCGTGCACGATGGGGAAGATGCCGGCCTTCTTGATGTCGATGGGCTGCGCGCCGCGCCGTTCGAACAGCCCGCCGAACAGGCCCGACGGCGTGTCGAAGGCCAGGGCCGGCCGGGCGAAGTGCGAGAAGAAGCCGGCGTTGTCCGACAGCTTGGCCAGCAGGTAGCGCTTGGCGTCGGCCAGCAGCGCGGCATCGCCGGCCACCGCGGCGGCGTCGTAGAAGATGGCGAGGTTGAGCTGCGCGTTCTCGTCCGGGCGGTGGATCCAGTGGAACACCGCGTCCTTGAAGGCGGCCAGCGGCTTCGTCCATTCCGGGTTCGACACCATGATGTTGCCGGGGCACGGCGGGTAGCCGAACTCCACCAGCCGGCGGGTGAACTCGGCCGTGACGACATCGAGCTGCGGGCATTCGTAGCCGTCGCGCAGGATCAGGCCGTTGTCCTGGTCGGTCTTCAGGAGCTGCTCGCCGCGCCCCTCGCTGCCCATGACGAGCAGGCAGGAGTTGGCCAGCAGGTCGGGCGGCGCCAGCAGCTCGAACAGGCGGCGGAAGATCTTGCGGTTCAGCTCGGTCACCAGTTCGGCGATGAAGGGCACCTTGACGCCGGTGGCGTGCAGCGTGCGGATCAGGCCGATGGTGTCGAAGCTGGCCTTCTTCAGCTCGTCCGGGCCATCGGCGCGGTCGATCTGCAAGGCGATGACCTGGCTGTGGTTGGACAGGGCGCCCAGCAGGTCGATCTGCTCCAGGACGCCGACGACCGCCCCGTTCTCGGTCACCACGATGCGGCGGACCGAGTGCTTGGTCATCAGGATCAGCGCGTTGAACAGCAGGTCGTCGCGTTCCAGCGTGATCAGGGTGTAGCGCGCCAGCGGGCCGACGGGTGCGGTCACCGGCACGCCGTCCAGCACCACGCGGTCGCGCAGGTCGGTGCCGGTCAGGATGCCGACGGCGCCGTCCGCCCCGCGCACCAGCACGGCGTTGCCCTGGCTGTCCTTCATGGCGGCCGCCGCGTCGCGCAGGGTGGCCGCGGATTCCACGAAGACGGGCGGGTGCAGGTAGGCCTCGCGGATGCGGGCCATGGTGAGGGCCGCCATCTCGCGGTTGTCGCGTTCGTCGGCCAGAGCCCGCATGCGGGTGGCGAAATCCTGGTGCAGCACGTGGGCGAATTCCGGATTGGCGTGCGCGAGGGCCACCAGCGCGTCGCGCGGCAGCAGCCAGCACACGGTGTCCTCGGTGGCGATGAAGGAATGGGATTGGGAGTTGCCGAACAGCGCCCGCACGTCGAAGGCGTCGTGCGGGCCGTAGACCTCCACCACCTCGCCGCCGCGGCGTTCCTGCACCTGCCCGCGCAGGATCACGTGCAGCACGTCGGCCGGCTCGTCGCGGCCGAGGATGACGAAGCCGTCGGGGTACACGCCCATGTCGAGGGAACGCAGCAGGCGCTGCCGCTCGTCCTCCGTCAGGCGGTCGAAGGGCGGGACGGTGAAATCGAAGGTTTCGGGCGCTGACGCTTCGGGCAAGGCGGGCTCCGCGACGCCGGGACAAAGAAAAGGCGCCCCGGGACGGCGTGTCCCGAGGCGCCTGGGAGCCTACACCACCCCCGCGTGTCGCGGAAGCGGGTGCGACCTTTGTGCTTAGTGAGCGGAAGCGCCTTCCGCACCCAGGCCGGTCTGCGACCGGATGTACTGGGCGTCGAACGCGCGCTGCTCGTCCTTGGCCGTCTGGCTGTTGTCGGTGATCGAGAAGAACCAGATGCCGACGAAGGCCAGGGTGATCGAGAACAGGCCCGGGTTGTCGTACGGGAAGATCGCCGCCGGGTTGCCCAGCACGGCCTTCCACACGGTCGGGCCCAGCACCAGCATGGCCACCGACGAGATCAGGCCGATCCAGCCGCCCATCACCGCGCCGCGGGTGGTCATGCGCTTCCAGAACATGCTCATCAGCAGGATCGGGAAGTTCGCCGAGGCCGCGATGACGAAGGCGAGGCCGACCATGAAGGCGACGTTCTGGTTCTCGAACGCGATGCCGAGGAAGATCGAGACGATGCCGATGATCACGGTGGTGATCTTCGACACGCGGATCTCGTCCGTCTCCGACACGCGGCCCTTGGCGATGACCGAGGCGTACAGGTCGTGCGACACGGCCGAGGCGCCGGCCAGCGTCAGGCCCGCGACCACCGCCAGGATGGTGGCGAACGCGACGGCCGCGATGAAGCCGTAGAACAGGTTGCCGCCGATGGCCTTGGCGGTGTGGATGGCCGCCATGTTCGAACCGCCGACGATGTCCGCCGGGTTCGCCAGCGCACCGGCCGCCGGGGCCGCCTTCAGGTACGGGTAGAGGCCGTTGGCGTCCGGAGCCAGGATCAGCAGGATGGCGCCGAAGCCGATGATGAAGGTGAGGATGTAGAAGTAGCCGATGAAGCCGGTCGCGTAGAACACCGACTTGCGGGCTTCCTTGGCGTCGGACACCGTGAAGAAGCGCATCAGGATGTGCGGCAGGCCGGCGGTGCCGAACATCAGCGCCATGCCCAGCGAGATCGCCGAGATCGGGTCGTTGATGAGCGCGCCCGGCTTCATGATGGCGAGGCCCTTGGTGTGCACGTCGGTGGCGCTCTTGAACAGCGCCTCGGGGCTGAAGCCGACCTTGGCCAGGATCATGATGGCCATGAACGACGCACCCGACAGCAGCAGCACGGCCTTGATGATCTGCACCCAGGTGGTGGCGAGCATGCCGCCGAAGGTGACGTAGGCGATCATGAGCACGCCGACGATCACCACCGCCCAGATGTAGTCCATGCCGAACAGCAGCTGGATCAGCTTGCCGGCACCCACCATCTGCGCGATCAGGTAGAACGTCACCGTGGCCAGCGAGCCGCAGGCCGCCAGCGTGCGGATCGGCGTCTGCTGGAAGCGGTACGACGCCACGTCGGCGAAGGTGTACTTGCCGAGGTTGCGCAGACGCTCCGCGATCAGGAACAGGATGATCGGCCAGCCGACCAGCCAGCCCACCGAGAAGATCAGGCCGTCGTAGCCGTTCATGTACACCAGGCCGGCGATGCCCAGGAACGACGCGGCCGACATGTAGTCGCCGGCGATGGCGAGGCCGTTCTGGAAGCCGGTGATGCCGCCGCCGGCGGCGTAGAAGTCCTTCGCCGACTTCGTGCGGCGGGCGGCCCAGTAGGTGATGCCCAGCGTCGCGATCACGAAGACCGAGAACATGGCGATGGCTTCGTAGTTCGTCGCCTGCTTCTGGACGGCGCCTTCGACGGCCGCGGCCAGGGCGGCCGTGGGCAGCAGGGCGCCGGCAGCCGCGACGGCCGCGCCCATGCGGGTGAACAGAGCGCGCATTACTTCGACTCCTCCAGGATCTGACGGTTCAGTTCGTCGAACTCGCCGTTCGCCCGGCGGACGTAGATGCCCGTCAGGATGAAGGCCGAGACGATCGTGAACACGCCGATCGGCACGCCCCAGGTCGTCACGCCGGCGCCCAGGCGGGTGCCCAGGAATTCCTTGCCGAAGGCGACCAGGAGGATGAAGCCGAAGTAGATGATGAGCATGATCACCGACAACGTCCACGCGAACGCGGAGCGCTTGGCGATCAGTTCCTGAAACTTGGGATTCGCGAGAATCCTCTGAGCGTTTTCTTGCATAGTGCGTCCCCTCGCGAGTGCCAGAGAGCTTTATGTCGGGTCGTTAAGACACTCGGAGGCGTATGGTCTTTACAACCCACCGTCCCGTCAACCATTTTGATGCCCAGCCCAACGAAAATGCCGCTTGACGCCGCGCGCGTTGGGCGTTCAAGCGCATGGCAGGCATGCGGCGGCCATGCTGCGATGCGGCAGAAGACGGGGCTTTTGCGGGGGACGCGGGGGGAGCGGCGCTCAGGAGTTCGTGCGCGGCAGCCAGGGGATGCGGTGTATTGTCACACCCTCTTCCTTCAGCTCCTCGACGTCACCAGGGGTGGCCTCGCCGTAGATGCCGCGCGGGTCGGTCTCGCCGTAATGGATGCGCCGCGCTTCCTCGGCGAAGCGGTCGCCGACGTAATCGCAGTTCGCCTCGACCGTCCGGCGCAGCTCGGCCAGCTGGCGCAGGACCTCCGCCTGCACCTCCTGCGGCACCTTCCCCTCGCCGCCCTGCGGCGCCCGGGGTGCCGGCGGCGGCGCCTCCTGCGGCGATTTGGAGCGCGACTTGACGATGCGCGGCGCCATGGGGGCCTTGGTCACGCCGGCATCGCCGCAGACCGGGCAGGTGATGGTGCCGGCCGCCGCCTGCGCGTCGTAGGCGGCGCCGTCGCGGAACCACGCCTCGAAACGGTGGTCGGCGGTGCACTTCAGTTCGAACAGGATCATGGCTATATCGGGGGCGATGTCGCGGCGGTCTGGGGCTCGACTATAATCGGTGCGCTCTTTATTGGGCCTGGAACGGCTCAAAATCAATATCGCCCGTCCATCGAAAGGGACAACGCCGTGAAAGGGGAAACCGCGTGAGCAGCACAGCAGCGCCACATTGCGCCGGGGCACCGTCCGCCTGGATCGCCCGTTTCGCGCCGCTGGTGCCGGCCGGCGGGCCGGTGCTCGACCTCGCCTGCGGCGGCGGGCGGCACCTGCGCCTCTTCCGCGAGCGCGGGCACCCGGTGACCGGCGTCGACATCGACCTGGGCGGCGTCGCCGACCTGCGCGGCGCGGCGGGCGTGGACTTGGTGGCGGCCGACCTGGAGAACGGCAACCCGTGGCCGCTGCCGGGCGAGCGGCGCTTCGCCGCGGTGGTCGTCGCCAACTACCTGCACCGGCCGCTGTTCGGGGCGCTGCTGGACGTGCTGGCGCCGGGCGGCGTGCTGCTCTACGAGACCTTCGCGGCCGGCAACGCGCGGTTCGGCAAGCCGTCGTCGCCCGCCTTCCTGCTGCGGCCGGGCGAGCTGCTGGAGGTGGCGCGGGACCGGCTGCAGGTCGTCGCCTACGAACACGGCATCGTCGACCGCCCGCGCCCGGCGGTGGTGCAGCGCATCGCCGCGGTGAACGACGGAACGGGCGAAAGGACGGGGGACACGGCGCCGGAGCCGCACGCCCTGCCAACTTGATCGGGCCGACCTGAAGCGCTGCCGCGCGCCTGGACCGCGAAAGGAGAATCCGGTACACCAGCAGGGGGATTTATGGCTGGACGGGGACGATGACGGTCGGCGGCAGCGCACGCCCGCGCGCGTGCGCGGCGGACGGGCGGTGTGTCACGGGATGGGTGCGCCGGAACTGGGGGCTGGCGCTGTGGGTCCTGTTCAACGCCGCCGTCGCCGTCCTGACCGCCGTTCTGGCCGCCGCCCGGCCGATGGAGACGGCGGTCGGGCCGTACGCCGCCGCCGCGCTCGACTGGTGGGCCGGCCGCCCCGCCCCTGCCGGCGATGTCCCGCTCCTGCCGTCCGCGAACCTGATGTTCGGCCCGTTGGCGCTGCTGCCGTTGGGCATCGCCGACCAGGTCTGGCGCCTGCTGTCGGTGGCGGTCCTGACCTGGGCGGTGTACCGCGCGGCCGACCTCGTGCGCCCGGACGCGCCGGGACCGGTCGCGTTCCGCGTGCTGGCGCTGGCCATCCCGGCCGCCGCGACCGGCGTGGTGCGCGGCGACTGGGACGTGATGACGACGGCGGTGCTGCTGCACGCCGCCGTGGATCTGGCGTGGGACCGCCGGGCGCGCGGCGGCCTGCTGCTGGCGCTGGCGGCGGTGGCGCAGCCGGCGGCGCTGGTGCCGGCGCTGCTGTTCGGCGCGGTGCGTCCGCGCGTTCTGCCATGGCTGCTGACCGGGCTGGCCGCCGTTCTGACAGCGCCGTTCCTGCACCCCGACCCGGCCTACGTCGCCGGCCGGTACGCCGCCCTGCTGGAACACCTGGACCTCGCCCCGCCGTACACCGCCATGACGGCCGTACGTGTGGGGGGTGCGCTGTGTACGCTTGGGGCCGCGTTCCTGGCGTACCGGCGGCTGGACGGGCGGACGGCGGCGCTGGTCACGCTGATGCTGGCGGTGGCGTACACGGCGATGGCGTACACGGGGCTGGCCGACCCGCGTGCAGGCGACGGATCGTTCCTCGGCATCGCGGTGCTGGCGGGGGTGGCGTCGTTCGCGGAGCGGCGCCGCCGGCCGGCGGCGGTGCTGCCGGTGCTGCTGGGCGCGCTGGCGGTGGGGCTGGGCGTGCACGTGTACGGCGACTGGATCGGGATCGGCGAGGCCGCGCAGGGCTGGCTGGAGCCGGCGCTGACCCTGCTGCTGTACGCCTATGCCGGGGCGGTGGTGGCGTGGCCGCGCACGCTGGTCGATCCCGACCCGGAGGCGGCGCGCCGCTGCGACTGGCGCCCGGACCGGGTGGCGCTGGTGCTGTGCGCGGCGGTGCCGCCGCTGTACGCCGGCACCCGGCTGCTGACGCAGGCGCCGCTGCGGCAGTGGCTGTCGGCGTTCGAGGTGGTGGACTACCTGATCCTGGTGGTGGCGCTGAACCTCATCGGCGTCGCTTTGGTCGTCGCCACCGGCCCGCTGTGGAACTGGATGCGGGGAAGACCCCTGCGCCCGGCGGCCGAGGAATGACCGCCGCCGCCTACTCCGCCCGGACCACCTCGAAGGGGCGGTCGTGGGTCAGCGCCGGGACCATGCGGCGGGCCTCGTCCACCTGGGAGAGGTCGAGGTCGGCGGTGACGATGCCCACCTCCTCGCCGCCGTCGGCCAGGACCTCGCCCCACGGGGCGATGATCAGGGAATGGCCGTAGGTGCGGCGGCCGGCGTCGTGGGTGCCGGTCTGCGCCGGGGCGATGACGAAGCAGCCCGTCTCGATGGCGCGCGCGCGCAGCAGCACGTGCCAGTGCGCCCGGCCGGTGGGCACCGTGAAGGCGGCCGGCACGGTGAGGATGCGCGCCCCGGCGTGCGCCAGCGCCCGGTGCAGGTGCGGGAAGCGCACGTCGTAGCACACGGTCATCCCCACCCCGCCCCACGGCGTGGCGGCGACCACGGCGCGCTCGCCCGGGCGGAAGGTGGCGGACTCGCGGTAGCTCTCGCCCTCCTTCAGGTCCACGTCGAACATGTGGATCTTGTCGTAGGTGGCGACGATGCGGCCGTCCGCAGCGATGAGGTAGCTGCGGTTGGCGACGCGCCCCTCCTCCAGCAGGATGCCCAGCGAGCCGACCAGCAGCCACGCCCCGGTCTCGCGCGCCAGACCGGTGAAGAAGGGCACGCCGGGATGCTCGGACTCCGGCTTCACGCGGGCCAGCACGTTGGCGCGGCCCTGCACGATCAGGCTGACGTTCTCGGGCATGGCGATGAAGTCGGCCCCGGCGTCGCGGGCGCGGCGCACGAGGTCGCCGGCGGCCTCCAGGTTCGGCTGGATCTCCGGCCCGGCGTTGACCTGGACGCACGCCGCCTTCATCAGGCGAGGCCCAGCAGCGGGTCGAGCTTGCCAGCGCGGTCGAGCGCGTGGATGTCGTCGCTGCCCCCGTACGGCTTGCCGTCGATGAAGACCTGCGGGACGGTGGTGCGCCCCTGGGCGCGCTGCACCATCTCGTCGCGGCGGCCGGGGTGCATGTAGAGGTCGATCTCCTCGTACTTCACCCCCTTGCCGTCGAGCAGGCGCTTGGCGCGCGTGCAATAGGGGCAGAACGGGGTGGTGTAGATGACGACGTCGGGCATAGGGTCCCACTCTTACAGACAGTCTCCCGCCCTATATATCGCGCGTGACCGCCAGTGCCAGATGTGCGGACTGCGGTTCAGGGCCGCACGACGCGGGCCAGCGTCAGCACGTCGACGCGCGCGGCCCCGGCGCGGCGCAGCACCTTGGCGCATTCGGCCAGCGTGGCGCCGGTGGTCATCACGTCGTCGACGAGGACGACGCGCTTGCCGGCCACCTCCGCCTTGCCGCGCTTCAGGCGGAAGGCGCCGGCCACGTTCTTCCGCCGGCCGGCGCGGTCCAGCCCGCCCTGCGACGGGGTGGAGCGGCGGCGCACCAGCAGGTCCGGCACCACCGGCCGTCCCGACACGCGGCCCGCCGCCTGGGCCAGCAGGGCCGCCTGGTTGTAGCGGCGGCGGAACAGGCGCCAGCGGTGCAGCGGCACCGGCGCCAGCAGGTCGGCGTCGGCCAGCAGCTCCGCCCCGGCGCGCGCCAGCCACGCCCCGTAGGCCACCGCCGCGTGCGTGCGGTCGCCGTGCTTGAAGCCCAGCACCAGCGGCCGGCTGGCGTCGTCGTAGACCAGCACCGAGCGCGCCCGCGCGAAGGCCGGCGCCGAGGCCACGCAGGCGCCGCACAGGGTGCCGTCCCCTTGCTGGTAGGCGAAGGGCAGGCCGCAGCAGGCGCAGTGGGGGGCGGTAATGAAGGTCAACGCCCCCCAGCACGCCGGGCACAGGCCGCCCTGCCGGTCCACCGGCGTGCCGCAGGACAGGCAGCGCGGCGGCAGCAGCGCGTTCAGCGCGGCGGCAAGGAAACGGGCGATCATGGGCACCTCAGTGGATCGAGGCGATGCGGTCGAAGATGACCATGGTGAAGTCGTGCAGCGCGATGTACAGCGCCGGCGCCGTCACGAACAGGATGACGATGGTGGCGAAGATCTTCAGGTTCTGCTGCAGCGTCTGGTCCTGGATCTGCGTCACCGACTGGAACAGCGTCAGGACGAGGCCGATGGCGGTGGTGATCAGCAGGGCCGGGAAGGTCATCTTGATGATGACCATGATGGCGTCGTAGGTGGCGCCGATGGCGTCGGCGATGCTCATGGTCCTTCTCCGGCTGGCCGCGGGGGCATCCTAGCCGAATTTTCGGCGCCCGCCGATGGTTGTAGAGGCAGGCGCCTGAGGTATATTGCGGGCATGAGTCAGCCCGATACCATGACGGTCTTCGACCGCGCGCTCGTCCGCCGCCGCCGCGACCGCGCCGCGTCCTCCCCGGCCTTCGCCGAGCATTCCTTTCTGTTCGAGGAGATCGGCGAGCGCATCGCCGACCGCCTGCACGACGTGACGCGCAGCTTTCCCACGGCGCTCGACCTGGGCAGCCACGACGGCGTGATGCGGCGCGTGCTGGCCGGCCAAAAGGGCATCGAGACGCTGGTGTCCTGCGACCTGTCGCCGGAATTCGCCCGCCGCGCCGGCCCCCCGGCCGTGGCGGCGGACGAGGAGGCGCTGCCCTTCGCGCCGGCCAGCTTCGACCTTGTCGTGTCGAACCTCAGCCTGCACTGGGTGAACGACCTGCCGGGTGCGCTGGTGCAGGTTCGCCACGCGCTGAAGCCGGACGGGTTCTTCTGCGCCGCCATGCTGGGCGGCGAGACGCTGAGCGAGTTGCGCCGCTGCCTGATGGAGGCGGAGCTGGCGGTGTCCGGCGGCGCCAGCCCGCGCGTGTCGCCCTTCGCCGACGTGCGCGACGCCGGCAGCCTGCTGCAGCGCGCCGGCTTCGCCCTGCCCGTGGTGGACAGCGACACCATCACCGTCACCTACGCCGACGCGCTGGCGCTGATGCGCGACCTGCGCGGCATGGGCGAGACCAACGCCGTGCTGGCGCGCCGCACGGTGCCGGCCCGGCGCGAGATGCTGTTCACGGCGGCGGCGCTCTACGCCGAGCGCTTCGCCGAGCCGGACGGGCGCATCCCGGCGACCTTCCAGGTGCTGTACCTCGCCGCCTGGGCTCCGCACGAAAGCCAGCAGCAACCGGCGCGGCCGGGCAGCGGCACGGTGCCGCTGGGCGAGGCGCTGAAGGGGGGCGGGGGATGCGCATGATGGCCGGCCGCCTGGGCGCGGCGTTGCGCGTGATCGCCGTCAACGCCGCCCTCCTGATCGGCGCGCTGCTGCTGTTCGAGGTGGGGTGCCGCGTCGCCGGCATCGCGCCGGACACGCTGAAGCCGAATATCCTGACGCAGTTCGGCGCCCCGGCGGCGCCGCGCGGCTACTTCGCGGCCGACCCGGCCACCGGGTTCGACATCGCCCGGAACGCGCCGGCGACCCCCTTCTTCGTCGAGGGCGTGCGCCACACGATCTTCTCCAACCGCTACGGCTGCTTCGACGAGCGGACGTCGTACCCTGGCGACTACCTGCTCCTGCTGGGCGACAGCTTCGCCTGGGGGTTCGCGGAGTACCGGGACAAGTGGGGGACGATCCTGGAGGAACGTCTGGGCATCGCCGTCGCCAAGTGCGGCATCTCGCTGAGCGGGCAGCGGCATCAGGCGCTGCGCGGCGCGCGCATCGTCGGGGAGATCGGGCACCGCCCGCGGGCGATCGTGGTGTCGCACTTCGAGAACGACTACCCGGACGACGCCCTGTTCCCGCAGGCGACCGTGCACGACGGGTACCTGGCCACCCTGGCCGCCTTTCGCCCGGACGGCAGCGTCCAACGCCTGTCCCCGGCCGACGTCGAGGAACGCTACCGCCGCTGGCTGGCTGGCGACCACCGCGCGCAGGACATCGCCGCCCCCGCCGCCCCCGGGATCGTCTACTGGATCGCCCGGAACTCGGTCGCCGCCAACGTGGTGAAGGAGATGACGCGCCAGCTGGGCGTCGTCGACCTGTTCCTGTCCCTTTTCCGGCCGGGCGCCGCCGGCGCGGACCGGACGGGCGCGGACGGAGGTCCGGACCGCATCCGGGACCTGTCCCGCGACGCGCATTTCGCGGCCATCCGCGGAATGAAGGCGTGGGCGGCCGAACTCGGCGTTCCCCTGTACGTCGTCCTCGTCGCCAACCGTGACCGGCCGGCCGGCCAGAACGACGAGGTCCTGCGCTTCCTGCGCGCCGAGAACATCGAGGCGCTCGACCTCGCCCCGGCCTTCGCCGGGAAGGCGTCGCTGTACTGGAAGATGGACGGCCACTGGAACGCCGACGGAAACCGCGCCGCCGCCGAGGCCACCTACCGCTGGCTGGCGGGGAAGCTGAAGGGCCTCTAATCCAGTTCGAAGGCGTCCTTGTGGGCCAGATTGGGGCGGTGGCGCTGGCGCGTCTTGTCGAGGATGGCGTTGCCGACGACCAGCAGGTCCAGCTCCGTGCCCATGAAGCAGCGGAAGGCGTCCTCCGGCGTGCAGACGATCGGCTCGCCACGCACGTTGAAGCTGGTGTTGACGAGGACCGGGCAGCCGGTCAGCGCCTTGAACGACGACAGCAGCGCGTGGAAGCGCGGGTTGGTCTCGCGGTGCACGGTCTGCACCCGCGCGGAGCAGTCGACGTGGGTGACCGCCGGGATCTCCGAGCGCGGCACGTTCAGCCGTTCGATACCGAACAGGTGCCGGTGGTCCGGCGCCGAGGCGAGGCGTCGGCGCTCCAGCACGTCGGCGACCAGCAGCATGTAGGGGCTGTCGCCGTCCAGGTCGAACCAGTCCGCCACGTCCTCGCGCAGCACCGCCGGCGCGAAGGGACGGAAGCTCTCGCGGAACTTGACCTTGAGGTTCAGCGTGCGCTGCATCGACGGGCTGCGGGGATCGGCGATGATGGAGCGCGCGCCCAGCGCCCGCGGCCCGTATTCCATGCGCCCCTGGAACCAGCCCACCGCCTTCCCTTCCGCCAGCGCCTGCGCCGTCGCGTCGATCACCGCGTCGTCGCCGGCCACGTCGAAGACGGCGTCGGCGGCGGCGAGGCGGCGCTCGATCTCGTCCTGGGGGAAAGCCGGCCCGAGGTAGGCCCCGGCCATGCCGTCGCCGTCCGCCGGCACGGTGCGCGGCCGGCCGAGAAAGTCGTGGTGCGCGGCCAGCGCCGCCCCCAGGGCGCCGCCCGCGTCGCCGGAAGCGGGCTGGACCCAGATCCGCTCGAAGCGGCCGTCGCGCATGATCTTGCCGTTGGCGACGCAGTTCAGCGCCACGCCGCCGGCCAGGCACAGGTTCTTCGCCCCGGTCTCCGCCGCCAGCGACCGGGTCAGGCGGAGCATCGCTTCTTCGAGCACGGCCTGCACCGACGCGGCCAGATCCATGTGCCGCTGTTCGAGCGGCTGTTCCGGTCGGCGCGGCGGCCCGCCGAACAGCGCGTCGAAGCGGCGGTTCGTCATGGTCAGGCCGTGGCAGTAGTCGAAATAGGCCTGATCCATCCAGAACGAGCCATCGGGCTTCAGGTCGATCAGGTGGTCGAGGATCAGTTGCGCGTAGCGGGGTTCGCCATAGGGCGCCAGCCCCATGACCTTGTACTCGCCCGAATTGACCTTGAAGCCGAGGTAGTAGGTGAGGGCGGAGTAGAGCAGCCCCAGGCTGTGCGGGAAGTGCAGTTCGCGCAGGATGTCCAGGCGATTGCCCCGGCCGTGGGCGACCGAAGTGGTGGCCCACTCGCCGACGCCGTCGACGGTCAGGACCAGCGCTTCGTCGAACGGCGACGGGTAGAAGGCGGAGGCCGCGTGGCTCTGGTGGTGCTCGGCGAACAGCAGGCGTTCCGGCCAGTCCACCCCGGATGCCAGGGACGTCAACTCGGTCGCCAGCAGCCGCTTGAGGAACAGCTTTTCCTTCAGCCAGACCGGCAGCGCGGTGCGGAACGACCGGAAGCCCCGCGGCGCCGACGCCAGATAGGTTTCCAGCAGCCGTTCGAACTTCACGAAGGGCTTGTCGTAGAAGACCACGCGGTCGACCGCCGACGCGTCGACGCCCGCCTCGGCCAGGCAATAGCGCACGGCGGCATGCGGGAAGCGGCTGTCGTGCTTGCGGCGGGTGAAGCGCTCCTCCTGCGCGGCGGCGACGATGCGCCCGTCGTCGAGCAGCGCCGCCGCGCTGTCGTGATAGTAGGCCGATATCCCAAGGATTCGCATGCGACGCCGCCGTCCGGTCCGGTGCCGGTCAGAACAGGGTGTAGATGAACGGTGCGATCGCGCTGCCCTGCGAGACCACCAGCAGGCCGCCCACCAGCAGCATCAGCATGAGCAGCGGAGCCATCCAGAATTTCCGCCGGGCCCGCATGAAAGCCCACACCTCGACCAGGAACGACATGGAAGAACCTTCGATGGAGTTTGAAGATGGTGGGGAGTTGAAGACGGTGGCTAGAACTGGTTCCGCATCCCATCCGGCCGCATCCCGGCCTCCGTGCGCGCGATCCAGTAGCTGGCGCCTGACCGGTCCGGCTTGCGCCGCAGCGGGTCCCAGCCGAACCTCCGCATGGTCCACCCCATCGGCGTGACGACCAGAAAGAAGATGACGCCGAGGACGAGCGGGCTGGTGACGGTGTGGAGCAGCAGCCCGAACCGGGTCCAGGCCCGGTTGAACGGCGCCGCCAGCGCGGGGCGCGCAACCGCGACGGCCAGCATGGACGCCGATGCGAGCCACCACCCCCACCCGGTTCCCCCCGTCCACACGGCGTACAGGCCGAGCAGCGCGAAGACCGTCGCGAAGACGAGGCAGAACGCCCGGTCCGTCGATGCCGGGGCCGCGGCACTGCGGTGGTAGTGCTCCCAGGACGACTGTGGTTCGTTCATACCTGTTCGCCGTGCAACCCCGAAATGGTCTCGTGTTCGCATCGAAGCCCATGGCGGCTTCAAGGCGGCCGAAAAATCGCTCCGGCTCAATCCGGAGCGACTATGCCGCCTCGCCGATACCCGTATCAAGGGACTTTCTTGGGAGAGGAGCACACGCGGCGTATACCCGGCGCCCTGCGGGAGACGGCCGGGCAAAAGGGATCGTGGCTGGATTGCGCCCCAGGCGAACCCAAACGCATGCGTGAAGCCGCGGGACGGCGGGGGCTCAGCCCGCCGTGAGGCCCCGCAATTGGCGGTTGGCCACGGCCAGCATGGCGAGGTCGACGGCCGGTTGGGTGCGCAGCTCGGTGAGAAGCTGCTCGATCCGCTCCACCACCGGGCGGCGCTGGGCGATCCAGGATTCGGGGTCGCCGGCGGCGTCCAGCACGCGCACCGTCAGCTGCGTCTGGTGCGCGAACAGGTCGTCCACCAGCGCCGCCGTCGCCTGCTTCTGCCAGTGGTTGTCCGCCTTCACCGACGTGGCCTTGTCGCGCAGCCATTCCAGCCCGAAGCGGCGGCCCAGCAGGAAGTACACCGCCGCCACCCCTTCCACCGCGCGCCCCGTGCGCGCGGCGATGCGCACGAGGTCGGGGGCCGCCGCCAGCACCGGCAGCGCGGCGATGCGCCGCGCGAGGTCGTCCGGCACGCCTTCCGCCGTGTAGGCCAGCGCGCGGGCGGCCAGCCGCGCCGCCTCCTCCGCATCCAGGATGGCGTCGAGGTCGGCGGCCAGCGCCTCGATGCCCGGACGGAAGGCGGCCGTCTCGGCGGCGATGTCCAAAGGCTGGGCGCAGGTGGTGAGGAACCACGCCACCGCGCGCTCCATCAGCACGATCGTCTCGATCAGCATCGCCGTCTGCGCCGAGGCGGGGACCAGGGTGTCGAGGTCCTCCACCGCCGTCCACAGGGCGCGCAGGCCGAAGGCGTCACGCACGATGGTGTAGGCGCGCGCCACGTCGGCCGGGCCCATGCCGGTCTTCTCCATCATCTCCTTCACGAAGACGGGGCCGACGCGGTTGACGAGGCTGTTGGTCACGCTGGTGGCGACGATCTCGCGCCGCAGCCGGTGCCCGGATATGGCGTCGGCGAAGCGCTCGCGCAACGGTTCGGGGAAGTAGCGCTTCAGGTCGTCGGCCATGAACGGGTCGTCCGGCAGGTCGGACGCCAGCAAATCGTCGTACAGCGTGATCTTGGCGTAGGCCAGCAGCACCGCCAGCTCCGGCCGGGTCAGTCCCTGGTGGTCGGCCATGCGCTCGGCCAGTTCCTCCTCGCCCGGCAGGAACTCGATGCGGCGCTTCAGCTTGCCGGCGCGCTCCAGCGCGCGGATGAAGCGCGCCTGCGCCTCCAGCATCTCGGCCCCGCGCGCCTGGGCGACGGTCAGCGCCTGCGTCTGGCGGTAGTTGTCGGCCAGCACCAGGTGCCCGACCTCGTCGGTCATGCGGGCCAGCAGGTCGTCGCGCTGCTTCATGGTCATGTCGCCGCGCGCGACCACGCCGTTCAGCAGGATCTTGATGTTCACCTCGTGGTCGGAGGTGTCGACGCCGGCCGAATTGTCGATGGCGTCGGTGTTGAGGCGCACACCGTGCCGCGCCGCCTCGATCCGGCCGCGCTGGGTGAAGCCCAGGTTGGCGCCCTCCCCCACCACGCGGGCGCGCAGTTGGGCGGCGTCGATGCGCAGGGCGTCGTTGGCCTTGTCGCCGACCTCCGCGTTGCTTTCCTCCGCCGCCTTGACGTAGGTGCCGATGCCGCCCAGCCAGAGCAGGTCCACCTCGGCGCGCAGCATGGCCTGGATCAGCTCGGCCGGGGTGACGTGGTCCTGCGTCAGGCCGAAGCGCGCCTTGATCGGCGGCGTCAGTTCCACCGACTTGGCGGCGCGCTCGAAGATGCGGCCGCCCTCGGAGAGGAGGTTGGCGTCGTAGTCGGCCCAGCTTGAGCGCGGCAGGTCGAACAGGCGCTTGCGCTCGGCCCAGGAGGCTTCGGGGTCCGGGTCGGGGTCGCAGATGACGTGGCGGTGGTCGAAGGCGCCGACCAGTTTGGTGTGGCGGGACAGCAGCATGCCGTTGCCGAACACGTCGCCGGACATGTCGCCGACGCCGACGCAGGTGAAGTCCTGGTTCTGGATGTCGCGGCCCAGTTCGCGGAAGTGGCGCTTGACGGATTCCCAGGCGCCGCGGGCGGTGATGCCCATCTTCTTGTGGTCGTAGCCCTGGCTGCCGCCGGACGCGAAGGCGTCGCCCAGCCAGAACCCGTAGTCCAGCGAGATGCCGTTGGCGATGTCGGAGAAGGTGGCCGTGCCCTTGTCGGCGGCGACCACCAGGTAAGGATCGTCGCCGTCATGCCGGACCACGTCCGGCGGCGGGATCACCGCGCCGTCGGGGCCGAGGTTGTCGGTGACGTCCAGCAGGCCGCGCATCAGCGTGCGGTAGCACTCGATCCCCTCGGCCATGAAGGCCTCGCGGCCGGCGGACGCGGGCGGCGGGCGCTTGACGACGAAGCCGCCCTTGGAGCCGACGGGCACGATGACGGCGTTCTTGACCATCTGCGCCTTCATCAGGCCGAGGATCTCGGTGCGGAAGTCCTCGCGCCGGTCGGACCAGCGGATGCCACCGCGCGCCACCCGGCCGCCACGCAGGTGCACGCCCTCCATGCGGGGGGAATAGACGAACACCTCCACCCATGGGCGCGGCGGCGGCAGGTCGTCGACGGCGGCGCTGTCCAGCTTGAAGGAGAGGTAGGGCTTGGGCTGGCCGTCGGATCCGCACTGGTAGGCGTTGGTGCGCAGCGTGGCGCGGACGAGGTTGACGAAGCGGCGCAGGATGCGGTCCTCGTCCAGGTTGCTGACGGCGTCCAGGGCCGTTTCGATCTCGGCGAGGAGGGCGGATTCATTGCCAGGGCGGGACGGGTCGAAGCGCGCCTCGAACAGGTGGACGATGAGGCGGACGGTTTCGGGGTGGGCGGCCAGCGTCGCCTCCAGCGTGTCCTGGCCGAAGGCGAAGCGCGCCTGCTTCAGGTACTTGGCGTAGGCGCGCAGCACGGTGACCTGACGCGCGGTGAGGCCGGCGCGCAGCACGAGGCGGTTGAAGCCGTCGTCCTCCATCCGCCCGTCCCAGACGGCGGCGAAGGCGTCCTGGAAGGTCTCCTTCACGGTGGCCACCTCGACCGTGCCGCCGGCCTTCAGGCGGACGGCGAAGTCGTGGATCCACACGCCGGACTCCCGGCCGTCTGCTCCCGTCTGGGCCGCCTGAACCTCGAACGGCAGCTCGGTGATGACCTTGAGGTCCATGTGCTCCAGCATCGGCAGCACGTCGGACAGCGGCACCGGGCGGCCTTCGTGGTAGAGCTTGAAGCTCAGCTCGTCCGCGCCGGCCTCCAGCGGGCGGTAGAGGTTGAGGCCGAGGCGGCCGCGGGCCAGCGCCTGCTCGATGCGGCCGATGTCGTGCACGGCGGCTTCCGCCGCGAACAGCTCGCGGTAGCCGGTGGGGAAGGCGTTGCGGTAGCGGTTGAACAGCGCCGCCCCGCGCTCGTCCCCCTCCGCCTCCACCAGCGCGTCGCGCAGGTGGTCGGCCCAGTTGCGGGCGGCCTGCACCAGCCGCGCCTCGACCTCCGCTGTCGCGTAGGGGGGGACCTTGCCCGGCTCGGTCTTCACCATGAAGTGGATGCGCGCCAGCACGCTTTCGGCCAGCTGGGTGTAGAAGGCGGTGCAGGTGCCGTTGAACGCCGCCTCCAGGATCGCCTGCATGCGCAGCCGCAGCGCCGTGTCGTAGCGTTCGCGCGGCACGTAGACCAGCGCGGAGACGAACCGCTCGAACGGGTCCTTGCGCACGAAGAGGGCGAGGCGCTGGCGCTCCTGCAGATGCAGGATACCCAGCGCCATGTCGTACAGATCCTCGACGCCGATCTGGAACAGCTCGTCGCGGGGGAAGGTCTCCAGGATGTTGACCAGCGCCTTGCCGTCGTGGCTCTTCGGGTCGAAGCCGGCCAGTTCCAGCACGGCGGCGACCTTGCGGCGCAGGAAGGGGATGTCGCGCGGGCTGCGGTTGTAGGCCACCGAGGTGAACAGGCCGACGATCAGCCGCTCGCCCACGATGCGGCCCTGGGCGTTGAAGCGCTTGACCAGGATGGCGTCCATCGGCACCGGGCGGTGCACGGTGGCGCGCTGGTTCGCCTTGGAGATCATCAGAACGCGCGGCGTGGCGATGAAGTGGCGCACGTCCGGCGGCAGCGCCTGGAAATTGCGCAGCCCGTCGAACACCGTGTAGCCGGGGTCGCGCAGGATGCCCAGGCCGCTGTTCTCCACCAGCGTCAGCGCCGGTTCGCCGCCACCCTCCGGCGCCTCGAAGCGGTATTCGCGGTAGCCGAGATAGGTGAAGTGGTCGTCGTCCAGCCAGCGCAGGAAGGCGTCCGCCTCCTCCACCTCCTCCGGCGGGACGGCGGAGCGGCTGTTGCCGGCCTCGCCCAGCGCATCGCGCACGCATTCGCGCATGGGGCGCCAGTCGGCGACCACGGCGCGCACGTCGGCCAGGATGCGATCCAGCCCCTCCTCCACCCGCTTCAGCAGGGCGGCGTCGGTGTGGCGGCTGACCTCCACGTGCATGAAGGATTCCGGGAGCGCGCCGTCGGGAGGCGAGTCGGGCTCGAACAGGTCGATCAGGCGCCCCTCGGCGTCGCGCCGCGCCTTGACGACGGGATGGATGACGAGGTGGACGGTGAGCCCCTGGCGGTTCAGCTCGGCCGTCACCGAGTCGACCAGGAAGGGCATGTCGTCGTTGACGATCTCCACCACCGTGCGGGTGGACTGCCAGCCGTGCTCCTCGATGCGGGGGTTGTAGACGCGCACGCGCGCCCGGCCGAAGTCGCGCCGCTGGCCCCACTGCCACATGGCGACGGCGGCGCCGTACAGCTGGTCGGCCGGCGCCTGGACGATGTCGTCGGGCGGCACGTTGGCGTAGAACTGCCGCACGAAGCGTTCCGCCGCCTCGGCGCGCTCGCGCCCCAGCCGCCCGCGCACCTGCCGCACGACCTCCTCGGTCAGCTCGTCCTTGAGCTGCTCGGCCCTGAGCGCCATGGCCCGTCCTCCCGTTGCCGCGCGTTTTCCGCGTCCATCGGAGAGGGTAGCGGATCCACGGGCGCTGTCCACCCCCCGTCCGGCCCCCGTCCGGCACCGGCGCACGGCTGCTAAGCCCAAGCGTCGTCTCCGAAATTTCCGTCCTCCTATGTCCAATGGAGGGGTTGCGGGGGTCACCCCGCGGGCAGAGTGTTGTCAGGTTGCGGGCCGACAAAAATCACAGGGTGGGGACCGGGGATGGAGCTGGCGCTCGGCATCCTTGTGGCGGTTGTGGCGACGCTGGGCGGGGCGGCCGCAGGCTGGCGGCTGCACGCGCGCCGGACGCCGCCGGCCATGGATCCGAAACAGGCACCCGACGTGACGGCGCGCCGGGGTGACCGGAGCGAGTCGCTGACCCAGGCGATCCTCGACGCGGCGGTGGACGCCATCGTCATCATCGACGCGCAGGGCACCGTGCGCGCTTTCAACCGCGCGGCCGAGCGCATCTTCGGCTACACGGCGGCCGAGGTGGCGGGGCGCAACGTCGCCATGCTGATGCCCGAACCGCACCGCAGCGCGCACGACCAGTACCTGCGCAACTACCTGGAGACCGGCGAGGCGCGCATCATCGGCAAGGGGCGCGAGGTGCAGGGCCTGCGCAAGGACGGCACCACCTTCCCCATGGAACTGGCGGTCGGCCAGGCGTCGGGAAGCGGGCCGGAGCGGCTGTTCGCCGGCATCGTGCGCGACATTTCCGTGCGCAAGGAGACGGAGGAGCGGCTGCGCCACAGCGAGGCCAAGAACCGCGCCATCCTGGAAGCCGCCGTCGACGGCATCATCACCATCGACGAGCAGGGCCGCATCGAGGGCTTCAACCGCGCGGCCGAGCGCATCTTCGGCTACAGCGCCGCCGAGGTGCTGGGCCGCAACGTCAGCGTGCTGATGCCCTCGCCCTACCGGCAGGCGCACGACCAGTACCTGACCAACTACCTGGGCACGGGGCAGGCGCGCATCATCGGCATCGGCCGCGAGGTGGAGGGCAAGCGCAAGGACGGCAACACCTTCCCCATGGACCTTGCCGTCGGCGAAGGCTACTTGGCCGGGCGGCGCATCTTCGCCGGTACCGTGCGCGACATCTCCGAGCGCAAGCGCGCCGAGGTGGACCTGCGCAACGCCAAGGAGGAGGCGGAACGCGCCAACCTCGCCAAGACCAAGTTCCTGGCCGCCGCCAGCCACGACCTGCGCCAGCCCGTGCAGTCGCTGGTGTTCTTCACCTCCGCGCTGTCGGCGCAGCTGCCCGACGGGCCGGCGCGCACCATGATGCGCGACATGGAGATGGCGGTCGACGCGCTGAAAATGCTGCTGGACAGCCTGCTGGACGTGTCGAAGCTGGACGCCGGGGTGGTGGCGGCGCAGCCCATCGTCTTCCCCGTCGGCACCATCCTGGCGACCATGCGCGCCAACTACGCCGCCGTGGCGGAGAACAAAGGGATCACGCTGCGCGTCGTGCCATCCAGCGTGGTGGTGCGCTCCGACCCCGCGCTGCTGGGGCGGCTGGTGCAGAACCTGGTGGACAACGCGTTGCGCTACACCAGCCGGGGAACCATCCTGCTGGGCGCGCGGCGGCGCGGCGAGACGCTGCGCGTCGAGGTGTGGGACACCGGCATCGGCATCGCGCCCGAGATGACCAACGAGATCTTCGAGGAGTTCACGCAGATCGGCAACCCCGAGCGCGACCGCACGCAGGGCCTGGGCCTGGGGCTGGCGATCGTCAAACGGCTGTCGCGCCTGCTGAGCCACCCGGTGGGCGTGCGCTCCATCCCCGGGCAGGGGTCGGTGTTCTGGGTGGACGTGCCGGCGGTGCCGGCGGCGCGCCCGCGCGCCGCCGCGACCTCCACCGTGGCCGCCGCCGCCGGGACCGCGCACCGCGGCACCATCGTGCTGATCGACGACGAGCCGGTGGTGCTGTCCAGCCTGCGCGCGCTGCTGATGGGCTGGGGCTACGAGGTGGTCGCCGCGACGTCGGCGGCGGAGGCGGTGGCGCTGCTGCAGGCGTGGCCGAAGCCGCCCAGCATCATCCTGGCCGACTACCGCCTGCGCGAGGGGCACACCGGCACCGAGGCGATCCGCGACTTGTGCCAGCTGTACCACCAGGTGATCCCCAGCATCATCATCACCGGCGACACCGCGCCCGAGCGCCTGCGCGAGGCGGAGGCCAGCGGCATCAGCGTGCTGCACAAGCCGGTGACGCCGCCGGTGCTGCTGAACGCGCTGACCGAGACCATCGGCAGTGCCTGAAGGGAATAGCCGCACTCCATCCGGGGTCTGACCTCCGGCCCAGGAACTATGCCGGGCGTCGCGGCGTTAGCGCCTTTTGCCGGCTGGGCAACGGCCGGCGCGCCCGATACAAGCGGCGCGCGAAAAACCCCCGGCAAGGAGGACCCGTGACCCGCCTGTACTGCGCCTGCTGCGGCCGCCCCTTCGAACGGAAGACCCGGCGCGGCCCCGCCCCGCTCTACTGCTCCGACGACTGCCGCCGGCAGATCGCCGTGCGCCGCCGGATGTGGAGCCGGGCGTGGAGCCGGGTGGAGGAGCGCCCGGTCGAGGGGAACGCGCAGAAGCGGCCGGGGAACGGCGACCAGAGCGGCGACCGGCCAGATCTGGCGGCGTGAGTTTTCCCGCCATGCCCGTCCGCGCCATGCCCGTCCGCGGCGACGCGGCCTTTGCCAGCGGGCGCGCGACGCGGCATCATCGGCGGCAACCGACACACAACCGGGGGGAGCAGAACGCATGAACGGCCGCATCACGACCGAGCGCCAGGGGCGCGTCCTCGTCGTCACCATGGACGACCCGGCCAGCCGCAACGCGCTGGGCACGGACATGATGGCGCAGGGGCGCGAGGCCATCGACCTCGCCACCGGGGACGACGGGATCGCCGCCGTGGTGATCGCCGGGGCGGGCGGCGCCTTCAGCTCGGGCGCCCACCTGTCGCGCCTGCACAACCACCGCAGCAAGGCCCGCTTCGAGAACCGCGACGGGATCGAGCGCTTCCACGGCTGGATCCGCGCCATGCGCGACTGCCCCAAGCCGATCATCGCCGCCGTCGAGGGGCCGGCGGCGGGTGCGGGCTTCGCGCTGGCGCTGGCGTCCGACCTGATCGTCGCGGCCGAGGATGCCGAGTTCCTGACCGCCTACCTGCGCGTCGGCCTGACGGCGGACGGCGGCATCTCCGCCTCCTTCGCGCGGGCCATCCCGCCGCAGCTGGCGGCCGAGTTCATGTTCGAGGGCGGGCGCATCGGCGCGCAGCGCCTGCACACGCTGGGCGTGGTCAACCGCGTCGCCCCGTCCGGCCAGGCGCTGGCCGAGGCGGTGGCGTGGGCGACGCGGCTGGCCGAGGGGCCGCGGGTGGCGATGGGCCGCGCCAAGCGGCTGATCGATTCCGCCTACGGCTCCATCGCCGCCCAGCTCGGCCGCGAAAGCGACCAGTTCGTCGAGGCCCTGCACCACGCCGAGGCCAGCGAGGGCATCGCCGCCTTCTTCGAGAAGCGCGAACCGAAGTTCGGCGCGTGAGCGACACGTTCCCTCCCTCGCCTCCGGCGGGGGAGGGAGGGATCCACGCGAAGCGTGGGAGGGTGGGGGCAAGTTGTGCCCGAGGATCAGCGAGGCATCGGCTGGCGAAAGGTGTACTTATCAAGAAATCAGAGATTTGGAGATGAAGAGATAAGTGCATCTTGCATCAGTCACAGCTCCACGTGAAGCTACAACTGGCGCAAGATGCTCTTATCTCTAAACCTCTAAATCTCTGATTTTTGATCAACACTTTCCCCGCCAGCCTGGGCGCCGCTGACCCTTGGGCGGGCCGTTGCCCCCACCCTTCCCACTTCGTGGGCCCCTTCCCTCCCCCGCCGGAGGCGGGGGAGGGACTTGGCTCGTCACGCCCAGAGGGCGTCGGTGTCGGCGCTGGTGGACTGGCCGGTGAGGCCGATGGTCCGCTGCGGCATGGCGAGGCTGAGAAGCTCGCCGCCCAGGCCGGAGCGCAGGTCGTCCATGACGTCGTGCACCGCCGTGCGGTCCGGGTTGGTGGTGTCGATGGCGTCCAGCGCCGTCTGTGCCCCGGTCAGGGTGGCGCGCTGCGCGTCGTCCAGCGCCAGGAAGCCGGTGTCGGCCAGCGTGTGCAGGTCGCTCGCCTGCGCGCTCAGCGCGGCGAGGCCGGCGTCGGACAGCTTGGTGAAGTCCTCGATCAGCACGTCGCAGAGGTCGTCGGCCACCGTCTTCAGCGTCGTCTGCTCGGCCGCCGAGACCGCGCCGTCGCTGTAGACGCTGTTCATGGAGTTCAGCACGCTCTGCAGGCGCGTCGTCGCCTCGGACGACAGGCTGTCGCCCTCGTTCTCCAGGAAGGTTTCCAGCTTGTCCACGGCCTTGGCCATGACGGTGGCATGCTCCGTGTCGCCGCTGCCGTCGCCCAGCGTCTTGTCGCCGTTCTGGGCGACCGAGCGCAGGTCGCGGATCGTGCTCTCCAGCGCGCGGACGTAGGCCTGCGGCAGGTCGGTGCCGCCGGACTGCACCACCTCGTCCAGCGCGTCGGCGATCTTGTCGATGCGCGTCGCGGCGGTACCGGTGGCGGTGAAGCCGCCGTCGCTCAGCACGTCGTCCACCCAGGCCGACACGGCGTCCACCGACGGCGGGCCGCCCGCGCCGTGCCCTTCCCCGCCGTGGCCGCCGCCCGGGCCGCCGCTCATACCGCCGCCCGGGCCACCCTGCATGCCGCCGGCCGGACCGCCGTGCATGCCGCCACCCTGGCCTCCGCCCGCCGGGCCGCCCATTCCGCCCTGCCCGCCGCCGGGGCCGCCCTGCATCCCGCCTCCCTGCGTGCCGGCCGCCTGCGTGCCCTGCGTGCCCATGGTGGTCGGGCGGGTCATGTTCATCGTCGCCATGGCTCGATCTCCTCTCGCATCGTGTTGGTGGGAATTTTTCCCACTAGGTGAAGCCAAGACTGCGTGGGAAATTTTCCCGCGTCAACCGGAAAATGCATGGACGCCGGCAACGGGTGCGTTATTCTGTGGGCAGATATCCCACGGCCAATCGAGGCGGCGCGCGCATGGACCCGGCGACGAAGGACACGGAGGCTGCCCTGGGCGGCCCGCCGTCCGCCGTTCTGGCGGCCGTGCGGCGGGTGCTGGGGCCGCTGGTGCGGGTGCTGATCCACTTCGGCATCACCTTCCCCACCCTGTCCGGCCTGCTGAAGACCGTGTACGTCGAGGTGGCGGAGCGCGACTTCGCCCTGCCCGGCAAGCCGATGACCGACAGCCGCGTCACCCTGCTGACCGGCGTGCACCGCAAGGACGTCAGCCGCATGCGCGCGCCCGGCGAGGCGGCGGCCGATGCGGCGCCGGTGTCGCCGTCGCTGGGCGCGCAGGTGCTGGGCGCATGGCTGGCGCTGGCCGCGTACCGGGCGGCGGACGGCGGCCCCCGTCCCCTGCCGCGCGCCGGGGAGGGGTCGTTCGAGGCGCTGGTCGAGGGCATCAGCAAGGACATCCGCCCGCGCGCCCTGCTGGACGAGCTGCTGCACGCCAAGCTGGTGCGCGAGCGCGCCGACGGCCTGCTGGAGCTGGTGGTGTCCGCCCACCTGCCGCGCGGCGACCTGGACAAGACCGCCTATTATTTCGGCCGCAACCTGGCCGACCATGTGGCCGCCGCCGGGGCCAACCTGACCGGCGGCGCGCCGCGCCACCTGGAGCGCGCCATGTTCCACGACGGGCTGTCCCAAGCCTCCGTCGAGGCGCTGCGCGCGGAGGCCGAGCGCCGGGGCATGGAGCTGCTGGTCCACCTCAACGCGCTGGCCACCGAACTGGCGGAGCGCGACGCGCGGGCGGGCACCGGCGGGCATCGCTTCACCACGGGGCTGTATCTGTACGACCGGCCGGAAGAGAGCGGGAGGACGGGGGCATGAGGCGCATCGCACGGATTCTCGCCCCGCTTCTGCTGCTGGCCGCCGCCTGCGGCGGGCCGGTGGGGCAGACCACCGACCGCGGAATCGGCGGCACGGGGGCGGCCGTCACCGGACCCATCGTCACCGACAGGGGAATCGGCGGCACCGGCATCGCCGTCACCGACAAGGGGATCGGCGGCACCGGCATCGTCGGCACGGTCACCGCCTTCGGCAGCATCTGGGTCAACGGGCTGGAGGTCGAGGTGCCGGCGGGCGCCGCCGTGCAGGTCGAGGGCCGGCGGGCCGGGGCGGACGCCCTGCTGCTGGGCCAGACGGTGGCGGTCGCCGCCCAGCCGGGCGGGCCGACGGGCCTGGAGGCGCGCTCGGTCGAGGTGCGCTACGCCGTGGCGGGTCCGGTGGAAGCCATGGGCGACAACGGGGGCGACGGGACGCTGACGGTGCTGGGCCAGCGCGTCGCGCTGGACGGCGCGCTGGTGGCGGTGGAGCCGAAGCCCGGCGCCTGGGTGGCGGTGAGCGGCCCGCGCCGGCCGGACGGCGCCATCGCCGCCGGGCGCATCGACCCGTGGGACCCGGCGCGCGGCTGGCTGCTGCGCGGCGCGCTGGAGGCGGCGGACGCCGCGACCGTGACGGTCGCCGGCCGGACGCTGCGCCGCGCGGCGGTGGCCGCCGTTCCGGAGACCGGCGCCACGGTGCGCGCGGCCGGCCGGGTGGAGCGCGGCGGCGCGCCGGTGCTGGAGTCCGCCACGGCCGACCCGCAGAACCCCTTCGGTACGGCGGTGCGGGCGCTGTCGGTGGAGACGTTCGTCGATGGGACCCGCGTGGTGGTCGACAGCGCGGTGGACTCCCGCGGCGGCGTGCAGGGCGTGCGCAGCCGCCCGGCACCCGGAATCGGCGAGGCGCGCGGCCCGCAGGGCGGCCCGCCGGGCATGGGCCCCGCAGCGGGGCCGGAGGGTGCACCGGCGGGGCCGGGTGCGGCACCCCCGGGCGCGGCGATGGGACGGCCGGGGCACGCCGTCGGTGCCGGGACGGGGCTTGGCGCCGGCCGGGGGCCGGGTGGAGGACCGGGCGGATCGGGTGGCGGTCCCGGCGGTGGTCCGGGTGGCGGGCGCGGCGGCGGCGGAGGTGGGCGCGGCGGGCGGTGACGCGGGGGCTCGTAGGTTGGGTTGAGCGCCAGCGAAAACCCAACACACCCGGCACTGCGGACACGTTGGGTTTTCGCCTGCGGCTCAACCCAACCTACGAATTCTCGGGCCGGAAAACGCGAAAGGCCGGCGCTGAGGCCGGCCTTTGGTGTCGCGTCTGTGTTCCCCGTGAGGGAGAATGGAGCGGGCGAAGGGATTCGAACCCTCGACCCCAACCTTGGCAAGGTTGTGCTCTACCCCTGAGCTACGCCCGCGCTCCGCACGCGGCCGGTGGTCCCGGCGGCGTGCGGCGGACTATACAGCGCAGCCGCCGCAATGCAAGCCTGAATGTTGCGTTTTTTCGCACCCCCTGGACGCACACCCGCACGCCACGGTAAAAGCCCAGCATGGCCAACACCGCACACGTTCATTCGGAGCCCCTGCCGACCTCGCCGGAGCAGCTTCTGGCGCGGCTGGACGAGCTGGGCATCCGCACCGTCACGCACCGCCACCCGCCGCTGTTCACCGTGGAGGAGAGCAAGGCGTTGCGCGGGGAGCTGCCGGGCGGGCACTGCAAGAACCTGTTCCTGAAGGACAAGAAGGACCAGCACTGGCTGGTCGTGGCGCTGGAGGACGCGCCGGTCGCGCTGAACAGCTTCGACAAGGTCATCGGCTCGGCCCGGCTGTCGTTCGCCTCGGCCGAGCGGCTGTGGGCGCGGCTGGGCGTGCGGCCGGGGTCGGTCACGCCGTTCGCCCTGGTCAACGACACGGAGCGCGCGGTCAACGTGGTGCTGCAGCAGGCGATGCTGGAGCACGACCCTCTGAACTACCACCCGCTGCTGAACGACCGCACCACGGCGATCCGGCCGGACGACCTGCTACGCTTCATCCGCGCCTGCGGGCACGAGCCGCGCATCGTGGACTTCGGCCGGCACGGATGAGGCCGGCAATCTTGTTTCGCGCACACCCCGCGCTCATTTAAACGGACAGTCTGGAAAAGGGATACTGCACGCCATGTTCTCGCCCCCGCCCGCCAACAACGGCAACGCCCCGATGTCCGCCGCCGGCGCCGACCTGATCAAGGAAGGCACCGACCGCTCCTTCATGGCCGACGTGATCGAGGCGTCGCGGTCGGTGCCGGTCATCGTCGATTTCTGGGCGCCGTGGTGCGGCCCGTGCAAGCAGCTGGGCCCGGCGCTGGAAAAGGCCGTGCGCGCCGCCAAGGGCGCGGTGAAGATGGTCAAGATCGACACCGACCAGCACCCGATGATCGCCCAGCAGCTGCGCGTGCAGTCGATCCCGGCCGTCTACGCCTTCTTCCAGGGCCGCCCGGTGGACGGCTTCGTCGGCGCCCTGCCGGAATCGCAGATCAAGACCTTCGTCGACCGCCTCGTGAAGCTGGCCGGCGCCGGCGGCGCCAACGGCGGCGCCCAGGAGATGCTGGACGAGCTGCTGGCCCACGCCAAACAGGCGCTGGACGAGGGCGACGTGCAGACGGCCGCCGAGGTCTACAACCGCATCCTGGAGGCCGACCCGGAGAACGCGCCGGCCTACGCCGGCCTCGTGCGCTGCCTGATCGCCGCCAAGGACCTGGAGCAGGCCAAGGAGATGATCGCCGCGGCGCCCGAGTCCATCGCCAAGGACAAGGAGCTGCTGGCCGCCAAGAGCGCCATCGAGGTGGCGGAGCAGACGCAGAACGTCGGCCCCATCGCCGAGTTGATGGAGAAGGTGGCGCACGACAAGAACGACCACCAGGCGCGCTTCGACCTCGCCATGGCGCTGTACGCCGCCGGCAAGCGCGAGGCGGCGGTGGACGAGCTGCTGGAGCTGGTGCGCCGCGACCGCACCTGGAACGAGGACGCCGCGCGCAAGCAGCTGGTCAAGCTGTTCGAGGCCTTCGGCCCCACCGACCCGCTGACCATCTCCGCCCGCCGCCGCCTGTCGTCGGTGCTGTTCAGCTAAAACACCGCATCCATCGCAGGATTCCGGCACCCGCGGACCCTGGTCCGCGGGTGTTTTCGTGAGGGGCGGGGGAACCGGAGTGCCACATTGCGCGCGCGTCCTGTTCCCTTTCCCCAACGGCCCTATATTCGTCCGCATGAGCCGAACGCCTTTCGAACCCACCGTCGAACGCCTGCCGCGCGAGATCCCCGTGTTCCCGCTGTCGGGCGTGCTGCTGCTGCCGCGCGGGCGGTTGCCGCTGAACATCTTCGAGCCGCGCTACCTGGCCATGGTCGAGGACGCGCTGGCCGGCGACCGCATGATCGGCATGATCCAGCCGACCGACCCGGCCTCGCGCGCCAAGGCGCCGGCGCTGTACGAGACGGGGTGCGCGGGGCGCATCACCAGCTTTTCCGAAACCGACGACGGCCGCTTCCTGATCACGCTGACCGGCGTGTGCCGCTTCTCCGTCCTGCGCGAGCTGCCGGCGGCCGACGGCGGCTACCGCCGCGTGGTGCCGGCGTGGGAGCGCTTCGCCGCCGACCTGGAGGCGGACGAGACCGACACCCCCGGCGCGCTGGACCGAGAGCGGCTGACCGCCGGGCTGAAGTGCTATTTCAAGGCGCAGGGCATCCAGGCCAACTGGGACCACATCCAGTGCACGCCGGACGAGCGGCTGGTCACCTCGCTGGCCATGGTCTGCCCGTTCGAGGCGTGCGAGAAACAGGCGCTGCTGGAGGCGCCGGACCTCGCCGAACGCGCGAAACTCTTGATCGCGCTGATCGAGATGGCCATTCTCGACGGCCGGGAAGGCGACCGCACGCTGCACCGCCACTGATCATCGAACAGAACGCCAGAAGGCAGGCCAGGAACATGAGCGCACAGGGCCCCGAAGAAACGTCGACCGAGGGCAAGAACCAGGCGCGGGTCGATCCCAAGCTGCTGGAGATCCTCGTCTGCCCGCTGACCAAGGGGCCGCTGCGCTTCGACGCGCAGGCGAACGAGCTGATCAGCGACCGCGCCGGGCTGGCCTATCCGATCCGCGATGGCATTCCCATCATGCTGATCGACGAAGCCCGCCGCATCGACGAGCACGCCGGCAAGGCGGGCTGATGTCCACGATCGAGGCCAAGATGGAGCAGGACGAGCGGGGCACGAAGCACTGGCCCACCGAGGTGCGCCTCAGGAAAGAGGAAAAGCGCCTGGAGATCGACTTCGACGACGGCAAGACCTTCTCCTACCCGGCCGAATATTTGCGCGTGCTCAGCCCCTCGGCCGAGGTGCAGGGGCATGGGCCGGGGCAGAAGATCACCCAGTGGGGCAAGCTGCACGTCGGCATCATGCGGTTGGAGACGGTCGGGCGCTATGCGTTGAAGATCGTTTTCGACGATTTGCACGACAGCGGCATCTACACCTGGAACTACCTGTACGAGCTGGGCCAGGACCAGGAGCGGCTGTGGACCGAATACCTCGCGGAGATCGAGGCGAAGGGCTTCAGCCGCGAGCCGAGGGTGCGGTGGACGTCGAGCGAGGGCTGACGTCGGGGGCGGTCCGGACCCTGGACACAATCGTCGTCTACGACCTGGAGTACACGGCCTGGGAGGGTTCGCACGCGCGCGGCTGGAGCGGGCCGGGCGAGCACCGGGAACTGGTGCAGATCGGCGCCGTGCGCGTGCATCCGCGTGACGGGTTCGCCGAGTCGGCGGCGTTCTCGCTGCTGGTGAAGCCGCGTATCAACCCGCGGCTGAGCGGGTATTTCACCGACCTGACCGGCATCACCCAGGCCGCCGTCGACGCCGGGGGTGTCGACTTCGCCACGGCGGTGGAGCGATTCGCCGCCTTCCTCGACGGGGCGGCGCTGGCGCTGGCCAACGGCGTCGACCACGACGTGCTGGTGGAGAACGGCCGCCTGCACGGTGTGTCCCTGCCCTTCCCCGACGCGCTGTTCGTCAACGTGGCGCCGTGGCTTCGCGCCGCGGCGCGCGGCGTGGCGGTGTCCAGTGGGGCGCTGCACCGGCACTTCCCCGGCGTGCCCGCCCTGCCGGCGCACGACGCGCTGTCGGACGCGCGCATGGTGGCGCTGGCGGTGAAGCATGTGGTGGAGAGCGCCTGACGGCGTGACGCAGTGACGCACCCGGGGAGCGAGTCCGCTCTTGCGCATTCTCCTAAAATTTTATACAAAAGAGATGCGAATGCGACTTACCGCCACGGCGTTCCGAAGGGAGGCGGAGGCACCATGAGTTCGACGGGCACCATGGGTTCGAGCGATTGGCTCGACCATCGCCTCGCCCAGCGGCAATGGGCGGCCCGGCAGCGGGTTGCGGCCCGCGGGCTGGAGCAGGTCCGCAAGCGCCGGCTGTGGCTGCGCGACATGGCGCGGGCGGCGCTGGCGGTGTCGCTGATCCTGCTGGCGGTCCTGGTGGTGGAGATCGGCCGCAAGGCGATCACGGTCAAGTCACACGCCGCCGCGGCCCTGCCCGTGGCAGAGTGGTCCCTGCCGGGTTGAGGAACCGCCCCCAGCCCAGCCCCTCTTCCGTCCGGTCCGGACGGGTCCCTCCTTTGGCCAGGCTCCGGACACCGGCGGCCCGAACGGAGGAGGGGTCGGGCTGGGGGTGGTTGTATCGAGGGCAGCATTGCACCTCGACAGCATAGGCCGATTGAACTATCAGGAGGCGAATTTCTTCCATCGCCCTCCACAATCGCGCCGCTCATGACGTGGACCAACCGTCCCCTGATCGTCTATCACGGCACGCACGCCCAAGCGGCCGAAGCCATTGTGCAGCCGGCTGGCAACGGCGAGCATTCCGTAGACCTCTCCCTGTGTCGGGCCAGGGTCGATTTCGGCCGGGGGTTCTACGTCACGACCAGCCTGGATCAGGCAAAGAATTGGGCGAACGTCCAGGCTCGAGGAATGCGCCGGAGCGGCGCCCGCGCAAAGCGCGGAGAGAGCGCCGCCGTGGTGCGCTTCAGGCTGGACCGCAACCGGTTGGCGGAACTGCGGGATCTCGTCTTCATGAGCGAGTCGCAGGGGACCGGCTTCTGGGATTTCATCCATTACTGCCGCAGAGAGGCGGCCCCCCTTCACGGAACGCCCCAGCCATACGATATCGTTTACGGGCCTTTGACGTTGTGGCCGCAACGTCTGGTGCTCAAGGACTGCGACCAGATTGGATTCCATACCGAAAGGGCGTTGGCGGTGTTACAGTCACCGGAGATCGCGTTCCGCGGCAGCCCTCTGTTTGAGCTGTGAGGGACGATGGACGAACACCTGGACGGTTATCCGTACGAGGATCTGTATTGGCGCGTGGTCGATGCCACCGTCCGCGAGGTGTTCGGCCGCGCCGACACCGAGATCGACGCGCTTTGCAAGGACATAATGGCCGCGCCTGAGCGCGAGCGGCTGATGTTCTACCACAACGATCCGCTGGACGTGGCCGCCGATCTCGCCGGTGTCCGGCCGGACGAAGCGCAGGCAGCGCGGTATCGTGAGATGGAAGCTCGCCTGCTGGCGGACAGAGAAAAACCTGCCGACCATCGCAGCAGGGCGCGCCGAGGGCCGACGCAAAAGGACGTAGAGTCAGCAATCGAAACCAGTGTAATCGACACCAGTGCAATAAGCCGCAACATTATAGTCGGCGGCCGCCGCACCAGCATGCGCCTGGCGCCATTCTTTTGGGACGCGCTCGATGACATCGCCAGACGCGAGGCACTGACAATCCACGAGTTGTGCACCCTCATTAAGGAGCGTCTCGACCAACAGGCGCACTTCCGTGGCGATGCTGTCGAGGACAAGGTCACGCTCACGTCGGCGGTACGCGTGCTCATCACCCTATATTATCGTCGAGCGGCAACTGAACAGAGGCCGGAAGCAAAAAGCCAGCACAAGGTAAGCATTCCCACCGCCGAATCGTTTGCGGATGCACCGAAAGGCACCAGAAGAGCCCAGTTCTTCAGCGAACACGCCAAACCGGAATCGCTGAGTCAAAGACTTCAAGCAAGCATGGCACTCATGGACGCCATGCTGCACGCTGCCTGACCAGCCCCCTCACATCCCCGTCAGCACGCTTTCCAGTTCCCGCACCGAGTCGATGCGGCGGTAGCCGTCCTCGGGCGGGTCGGCGTGTTCGTGCGCCCAGGTCAGGTGGTAGGGGACATGCACGGCGTGCCCGCCGATGGCCAGCACCGGCAGAATGTCGGAACGCACCGAGTTGCCGACCATCACGAAGCGCGACGGCTCCACCCCGTGCCGCTCCAGAATGCGGCGGTAGGTGTCGGGGTCCTTCTCGCTGACGATCTCGACGGCGGCGAAGCGCTCGGCGAGGCCGGAGCGGGCCACCTTACTCTCCTGATCGAACAAGTCGCCCTTGGTGATCAGCAGCAGGCGGTGGCGGTTTGAGAGCCGCTCCACCACCTCGGCCACGCCGTCCAGCAGTTCCACCGGGTGCTCCAGCATGGATTTGCCGAATTCCACGAGACTGCGCAGCGCGCGCGGGTCGACCTGGGCGTCGGTGACGTCGATCGCCGTCTCGATCATGGACAGCACGAAGCCCTTGATGCCGTAGCCGTAGAACCGCAGGTTCGCGCGCTCCGTATCCAGCAGGCGGCGGTCGAGGTCGGCCGGATCCACCGCGTGCGCCAGCAGCGCGCGGAAGCGGTCCTGCGTCATCGAGAACAGCGATTCGTTGTGCCAGAGCGTGTCGTCGCCATCGAAGGCGATGGTATCGATCATAGTAAGCGCCCGTGCCGGCGGTGGTAGCGGGATCGAAGAGGTAGGCCCTCCTTGGCGGACTGGCAAGCCGCTGCCCATCTATAAACAAGAGAGGAATCCAGGGGTGGGCCATGGAATACGACATCCGCGCGGGCATCGCCGCCCTGCCGCACAGCCCCATCGCGCTGATCGCCGAATACGGCCGCGACCGCGCGGGGCTGATCCCGCTGTGGTTCGGCGAGGGCGACGTGCCGACGCCCGAGGTGATCGCCGAGGCCGGCATCCGCGCCATCCGCGACGGCGAGGTCTTCTACACCCACCAGCGCGGCCTGCCCCGCCTGCGCGAGGCGCTGTCGGACTATCTGGGCCGGGTGCACGGCGTGCCGGTGGGGGTGGAGCGCATCACCGTCACCTCCTCCGGCATGACGGCCATCATGAAGGTCATGCAGACGCTGATCGACCCCGGCGACGAGGTGGCGGTGGTCAGCCCGATCTGGCCGAACGTCACGGCGTCGGTGAAGGTGATGGGCGGCGTGCCGCGCGCCGTGCCCATGCGGCTGGGCAACCACGGCTGGGACCTCGACCTGGACGCGCTGTTCGACGCCTGCGGGCCGCGCACGCGGGCCATCTTCGTCAACTCCCCCGGCAACCCGACGGGGTGGATGATGGAACTGGACGACATGCGCCGCGTCATGGACTTCGCGCGGGAACGCGGGCTGTGGGTGATCTCCGACGAGGTGTACGCCCGCCTCGTCTACGACCGGCCGGCGGCGCCGTCGTTCGTGGAGGTGGCGGAGCCGGACGACAAGCTGATCATCGTTAACAGCTTCTCCAAGAACTGGGCGATGACGGGCTGGCGGCTGGGCTGGATCGTGGCGCCGCCGGCGCTGGGGCCGGTGCTGGAGAACCTGGTGCAGTACTCCACCTCCGGCACGCCGGCCTTCGTGCAGCACGCCGGCATCGCCGCGCTGGAGCACGGCGAGCCCTTCCTGGTGGAAATGGTGGACCGCTGCCGGCAGGCGCGAGACGTGGTGTGCGCGGCGCTGGAGCGGCTGCCCAACGTGCACAGCACCTGCCCGCCGGCCGCCTTCTACGCCTTCTTCCGCGTGGACGGCGAGCGCGACAGCATGGCCCTGGCCCAGCGCATCATCGACGAGGCGGCCGTCGGCCTCGCCCCCGGCACGGCCTTCGGCGAGGGCGGCGAGGGCTACCTGCGCCTGTGCTTCGCCTCGCGCCTGGACCGCGTGGAAGAGGCGATGGCGCGCATCGCGGGGGTGTTGGGGTAGGCGTTCGAGGCGACGGCCTTGTCGACCGCACACGCAGGCAGTAGATTCAAGGGATGAGCGACCCAGCCGTGAACATCTTCGACAGCGAGGACGCGGACGCCGAGGAGCGTGCGCTCCGGGAAGCCGAGGCGGAACTCGCCGCAGGCAAGGGCGTGCCGCACGAGCAGGTGCGGCGCTGGCTGTTGTCGTGGGGTACGGACGACGAATTGCCGCCCCCACCGTGGACGTGATCTGGGCACCGGCCGCGCTCGCCGACCTGCACCGCATACGAACCTACATCGGCCATTTCAATCCGGCCGCCGCACGGCGCATGGGCTTTCGCCTGGTCGAAGCCGGCGACAGCCTTGCCGCGATGCCCGAGCGGGGGCGCCCGATCGGCCGGGGCCGGCGCGAACTGGTGGCCGTCTGGCCCTACGTGATCCGCTATCAAGTTCGCGGCGAGTCCGTCTGGATCCTCCGGATCCGACACGGGCGGCAGTTGCCGCCGGCATAGCGCTCCTTCCCCTGTGACAAGCCCGCGGCAGCCATCGGGAATCCTCACACCGGACATGATCTTTCGGCGGTGGTCAGCCGTTCGTCATAGGCGTAATTATCTTTCTATCGAAAGACGGGGCGCGGCGGCCCGATGCCGACAAAAGGCACGGCGGCCCCCCGGCACAAAGAACAGGACACCACCATGGCTACGGCTCTGCATTCGGCCCACACGGGCCGGGGCTCCTTCGGTTTTGCGCTGTCGCACGCCGTCGAGCACCTCTTCGACACCCTGTCCGTCTGGCACCAGCGGATGGTCACCCGCCACGAACTCGCCCAGTTGGACGAGCGCATGCTGCGCGACATCGGCATTTCCCGCCTGGACGTCGAGGGCGAAGTCTCCAAGCCGTTCTGGCGCGCATGACGCCGGCGCGACTGCCCGAATAAGGCCGCATCCCCCAGGGGACGCGGCCTTTTTCATGCAGGCCGGTACCCGGCCATGATGAACAGCAGCGCCATCAGCGCATCGGCACCGACGTAGGTGTCGATCAGGTGAACGCCCAGGAGCACCAGCCCGCAGACGATGAAGACGGCGGCGCTGCCGACGACCCGCCTCAGGGCCACCAGGACGAACCACAGCGCCAGCAGCAGGGCGAAGCCCAAGGCAAGCCCGATGACGATCCCCGGGATCATGGCACCACCTGCATGAAAACGGAAAAAGGCCGCCTCCCGGTCATGGGAAGCGGCCTTTTCCGTGTCCGGGAGGGACGGAGGCGTCAGATGCAGTGCTGCTCCAGCGGCGCGAAGCCGTTGAAGGCCACGGCCGCGTAGGTCGTGGTGTAGGCGCCGGTGGCGTGGATGCGCACGCGGTCGCCGGGCTTCAGGTCCAGCGGCAGCTTGTACTCGGCGCGCTCGTACATCACGTCGGCGCTGTCGCAGGTCGGGCCGGCGAGGATCACCTCCTCGACGTCGTCCGTGCGGTCGCCCAGCACTTCGATGGGGTACTGGATCGCCTCGTCCATCGTCTCGGCGAGGCCGCCGAACTTGCCGATGTCCAGGTAGACCCAGCGCTTGGTGTCGGTGGCCGACTTGCGGCTGACCAGAACCACCTCGCTCTCGATGATGCCGGCGTTGCCGACCATGCCGCGGCCGGGCTCGACGATCGCCTCGGGCAAGTGGTTGCCGAAGTGGCGACGCAAGGACTCGAAGATGGCCTGGCCGTAGGCGGTCGTCTCCGGCACGTCGGAGCGGTAGCGGGTCGGGAAGCCGCCGCCCAGGTTGATCATGCCCAGGTCGACGCCCAGCACCTCAAGCTCGCGGAACAGCATCGCCACCTGATGGATGGCGAGGTCCCACTGCATCAGGTCCTTCTGCTGCGAGCCGACGTGGAACGACACGCCCCACGGCTCCACGTCCATGTCGCGGGCCTTCAGCAGCAGCTCGCGCGCCATGGTCAGGTCGCAGCCGAACTTGCGCGACAGCGGCCACTCGGCGCCCTCGCCCGACGTCAGGATGCGGCAGAACACGCGCGCGCCGGGGGCGGCGCGGGCGATCTTCTCCAGCTCCGCCTCGCTGTCGAAGGCGAACAGGCGCACGCCCAGCTCGTAGGCGCGGCGGATGTCCGCTTCCTTCTTGATGGTGTTGCCGTAGGAGATGCGGTCCGGCGTGCAGCCGGCCGCCAGCACCATCTGGATCTCCGGCACCGAGGCGGTGTCGAAGGCGGAGCCGAGACGGGTCAGCAGCGCCAGGACGTCCGGCGCCGGGTTGGCCTTCACGGCGTAGAAGATGCGGGCGTCGGGCAGCGCCTCGG
>Ga0196970_1000241_pt1 | contig 80874 bp, 64 predicted proteins | sample S1v_513CmetaG_FD_148672 | JGI IMG/M metagenome (GOLD analysis project Ga0196970, IMG submission 148672) | Soil microbial communities from Anza Borrego desert, Southern California, United States - S1+v_5-13C | ecosystem: Environmental > Terrestrial > Soil > Desert | place: USA: California...
GCATCCAGGCGGCGACGGGGGCGGGCAGGGGCAGCGCCTCGATCAGGTCGTCGCCGGAATCGGAATGGGCGTCGATCTCGCCGGTGTCGACGGTGGCGCCCAGCAGGCGCAGGCCCGGCGCCTCGCCGGTGCGGCGCAGGACGACGTAGAGGGCGGGCTGCGGGCCTTCCAGGTTGTGCTTGTAGTTGTCGGTCTCGCTGCGGAACAGCTCCACCTCCACCGTGCCGGCGAGGTAGCGGGTCCAGCCGTCGCCCTCCTCCAGCACGGTCCAGGACGGCAGGGGCGGCGCGCCGGGCAGGGCGGCGACGGCCGTCCAGCGCTCCGGCTGCCAGGGGTGGTCGATGCGCCGGCGCTCCACCACCACGCCGACGCTCATGCGTTCAGCCTTGTCCATGGCGGAACAACGCGTTCGGGGAGACTTGGTGCCCTCGGCTGTTGTTCAAGGACCGAATACCTTGTCCGGAAGGAGCCTTCCCGTGCGCGCCATCCTGCCGTTGACCCTCGCCGCGTTGGTTTGGGCGGCCCCCGCCCTTGCCCAGGAGACGCAGAAGCAGGGACTGACGAACGACCCGAACGTTCAGCGGAGCCAGCAGCCGGAGCCCACCCCGCAGGGCACCCGCACGCCGGGCAACGAGACCAGCGCCGCCACCCAGACCAGCGAGCTGCAGGACGCGCTGGCCGCCGTCCGCCGCGCCCCGCCCGACCTGCAGGGGACCCCGGTGCCGCGCCCGAACCCGCTGGCCAGCGAACCCGACGACCCGAAGGAGCCGTCCCGCTCCGCCAACCCATCGGACCTCAGCAGCCAGGAAGTGAAGTAAGCGCGGGCATGGCGATTCCGCGGCGGCCGTCCATATCGCTACGGGGAGCACTGTAGGTTGGGTTGAGCGCCAGCGAAAACCCAACGTTCCTGCCGTGGCAAGGACGTTGGGTTTTCGGCTTTGACCTCAACCCAACCTACGGTCCACGGGTGTGCAGGGAGGACGCCATGCGGAAGGGGACGCTTATCGTGATTGCCGGCCTGGGAGTCGCGCTGGCCCTGCCGGCGGCGGCACACCACGGCTGGAGTTCCTACGACGCCGGCAACGTCGTCGTGGTGGAGTCCCCCGTGCTGTCGTCCAGCTACGAGAACCCGCACGGCGAGGTGCAGGTCGAGGGGAAGGGCAAGCGGTGGACCGTCGTGCTGGCGCCGCCGTCGCGCATGGAACGGCGCGGCCTGCCGCGCGAGGACATCGCGGTGGGCAAGGTGGTGCGCGTGGAGGGCTATCCCAGCCGCGTGCACGATGGCGAAATGCGCGCCGAACGCATCATCGTCAACGGCCGGACCATAGAGCTGCGGTAAAGGGCGGGCTGCGCTGATGGAGCACGGCTTGGCGCCCGGATGGGCCGTGGCGCTGGAGGCGTCGGGCCTGGGCGAGGCGATGCGGCATTCCACGTGGCTCTACCCCACGGCCAACCTGCTGCACCTGCTGGGGCTGGTGCTGCTGGTGGGATCGATGGTGGCGCTGGACCTGCGGCTGCTGGGCGTGGCGGCGGCGGTGCCGGCGGCGGCGCTGTCGCGCTTCCTGACGCCGGTGGCGGCGAGCGGGCTGGTGCTGCTGCTGGGCAGCGGCTTCGCCATGTTCGCGGCGGACGCCGGGCCGCTGGCCGGCAACACGCTGCTGCAAGCCAAATGGGCGCTGATCGCGCTGGGCATCGCCAACGCGCTGCTGTTCCGGTGGCTGTGGCGGGAGCGGCTGGCGGGCTGGGACGACCGCGCACCGGTCGCGGGGCGGGCGCAGGCGGCGCTGTCGCTGGCGATCTGGTTCGCCGCCGCCACCGCCGGGCGGTTGATCGCCTACTACTGACTTCGCGGATCCGGCGCGGGCGTGGAACGATCTGCGGTTCGGGCGTGTTCCCATGCCATACCCCCATATCGTCGGAGATGCGGGAGCCAGGCATGCAGATCATGATTGTCGAAGACGACACGGTCGCGGCGCTGTCGTTCGAAACGATCCTCCGTTTCCACGGCCACGAGATCGTCGGCCCGTTTTCCTGCCCGTCCGACGTTTTCAAGGCCCTGCAGGGGGGCATTCCGGACCTTGTTCTGATGAACATCGACCTGAAGGGGAACGCTTCGGGCCTGGATTGCGCGCGCGTGCTGTTCAAGCGCTACGGCATTCCCGTGGTGTTCATCAGCGGGGATGCCGACAAGGCGCAGCTGGGGCGCGACGTGGCGCTGGGCTACATGCCCAAGCCCATGTCGGAGAACACGATGCTGAGCGGCATCCACGCCATTGAGGAGCTGATGCAGGGCCGCACGCCCAAGCACATCCCGGCGGGGCTGGAGGTTTTCCAACACCCGTGAGGGGAGCGGCGCCTTACGCCCGCAGCCTCTCCATCATCGGCAGGCCGGCCTTGTAGACCTCCACATGGTTCGTGCGGTCGGCGGCGGCCTCGATATCGGCCGCGGGGTTGCCGCGCACCAGCAGCAGGTCGGCCATCAGGCCCTCCGCGATCGTGCCCATGCGGTGGTCGAGGCCCATCAGTTCCGCCCCCCGGCTGGTGCCGGCGACCAGCGCCTCGGTCGGCGTCATGCCCCAGTCCACCATGTAGGCCAGTTCGCGCGCATTGGCGCCGTGGGTGTTGAAGGGCGTGCCGGCGTCGGTGCCCAGCGCGATGCGGCCGCCCGCCTTCTGGTACATGCGGAAGGACGCCTGGTGCCGCTCGGCGACGCTGCGCGCCTTGTCCACGACGTAGGCGGGGATGCCCTGGTCGGCGTGATCCAGGATGTTCTTCACGGCGGCGATGGTGGGGACCAGGAAGGTGCCGGCCGCCAGCATCTCCTCCAGGCATCGTTCGTCCATGAAGATGCCGTGCTCGATCGAATCGATGCCGGCGCGCACGGCGTTGAGGATGCCCTGGGTGCCCTGCGCGTGGCTGGCCGTCTTGCGGCGGAAGCGCTTGGCCTCGTGCACGCCCGCATGCATTTCTTCGGCGGTGTAGTGGGCGTCCTGCGGGTCCACGCCGGGGGTCATGACGCCGCCGGTCGCCATCAGCTTCACGAGGTCGCAGCCGGCGTGCACCTGCTCGCGCACCGCCTTGACCACGTCGTCCACGCCGTCGGCGACGCGGGCGATGTGGTTGCCGTGGCCGCCGGTCATGCAGATCATCCGGCCCGCCGCGCGGATGGTGGCACCGGGGAAGACGCCCGTTTCGATGGCGTCGCGCACGGCGAATTCCAGGTGGTCCTTGCCGCCGCAGTCGCGCACCGCCACCACGCCGCTGCGCAGGCTGATCTGCGCGTTTGCCAGGATGGTGAGGACGAGCTGGGCCGGCGACATCTTCTGCATGGTGGCGCGCGGGTCGGGGCTGCCGGTGTAGCAGAGGTGGACGTGGCAATCGATCAGGCCGGGCATCAGCGTGCAGCCGGTGGTGTCGACGACTGCACCCGTCCAGCCGGCGAACTCCGCCAGCGGCGCCACGCGCCTGATCCGCGCGCCGTCCAGCAGCACGGCATGGTTTTCCAGCAGCGCGCCGCGCCCGTCGAAGACCAGTCCCCCGCGGAACAGCATGTCTCGTTCTCCTGCCTGGGCCGTCAGCCCGCCGCCCGGTCCTTTTCCACGTCCAGGCCCTTGTGGGACAGGCCGGAATAGCTGGGCATCAGCGACAACAGCTCGCGCGTGTAGGGGTGTTGCGGGGCGCTGAACAGCGTCTCGGTCTCGGCCACCTCCAGCAGCGCGCCGTTCCGCATGACGCCGACGCGGTCGCACATCTGGCGGATGACCGGCAGGTCGTGGCTGATGAACAGCATGGTCAGCCGCAGCTCCGCCTGCAGGTCCTTGAGCAGGTTGAGGATCTGCGCCTGGATGGAGACGTCCAGCGCCGAGGTGGGTTCGTCGCAGATCAGGAAGCGCGGGCGGGTGGCCAGCGCCCGCGCGATGCAGATGCGCTGGCGCTGGCCGCCGGAGAACTCGTGCGGGTATTTCTCCGCCGCCTTCGCGCCGAGGCCCACGTGGTCCAGCAGGTCGCGGACGATCCTCTCCACCTCCGCCCGGCTGCCGGCCAGCTTGTGGAAACGGATGGGCTCGGCCACGATGTCCAGCACGCGCATGCGCGGGTTCAGCGACGAGTAGGGGTCCTGGAAGACCATCTGGATCTGCCGGCGGAACGGGTTCAGGTCGCGGTCGCGCTTCAGCGCCGTCAGGTCGGTGCCGTCGAACAGGATCTGGCCGGCCGAGGGGCGGTAGAGGCCGGTGACCAGCCGCGTCACGGTGGACTTGCCGCTGCCGCTCTCACCCACCAGGCCGAAGGTCTCGCCCTCCGAGATGGTGAAGCTCACGTCCTTGACCGCGTCCAGGTAGCGGCGGTTGCGCGGCAGCCACGCGGTGTTCAGCGGGAAGCGGATGCCCAGGCCGCGCACCTCCAGCAGCGGCCCGTCGTGCGCGCGCTTGAAGTCGCGCGACTTGCCCAGCCAGTGGTCCTTCAGGCTGATGGCCGGGGGCTTCGCGGCGATGCCCTCGATGTAGTCGACGTAGGGGAAGCGGTGCAGCCGCACGTCCGGGCGCGGCACGGCGCCGATCAGCGCGCGGGTGTAGGGGTGGTCGGGGTCGCCGAGGATCTTGGCCGTCGGCCCTTCCTCCACGACGCGGCCGCGGTACATGACGGCGACGCGGTCGGTGATCTCGGCGATCACGCCCATGTCGTGGGTGATGATGATCATGCCGACCTTGCGGTCGCGGCACAGGCGGCGCAGCAGCTCCAGGATCTGCGCCTGGATGGAGACGTCGAGGGCGGTGGTCGGCTCGTCCGCCACCACCACCTCGGGCTCGGCGCACAGGGCGAGCGCGATGACGACGCGCTGGCGCATGCCGCCGGAGAACTGGTGCGGGTAGTGCTTGAGCCGCAGCTCCGGCTCCGGGATGCCCACCTGGCGCAGCAGGTCGGCGGCGCGGCGGCGGGCGGCGGCGGCGTCCACGTGCAGGTGAAGCTGGATCGTTTCCACCAGCTGCTGCTCCACCGTCTGCAGGGGGTCGAGCGAGGTGAGGGGGTCCTGGAAGATCATGCCGATGCGCCGGCCGCGCATCGTGCGCTTCTCGGCCTCGTCCAGGTCGTCGATGCGCTGGCCCTTCAGGCGGATCGCACCCGCGCCGATGCGGCCCGGCGGCTCCAGCAGGCCGATGACGGCGTTGCCGATGGTGGACTTGCCGGCACCGGATTCACCGACCACGCCCAGGATCTCGCCGGGGCCGACGCTGAGCGTCACGCCGTTCACCGCCACGTGGGTGCCCCGGCGGCTGGGGAATTCGACCGTCAGGTTCTCGACGTCGAGGAGCGCCATGCCCTCACCTTATCGGAGTTTCGGATTGAGGGCGTCGCGCAGCCAGTCGCCCAGCAGGTTGACGGACAGGACCAAGAGGACCAGCACGATGCCGGGGAAGATCGAGATCCACCATTGCCCGGAGAACAGGTAGTCGTTGCCGATGCGGATGAGCGTGCCCAGCGACGGCGTGGTCGGCGGCACGCCGACGCCGAGGAAGCTCAGCGTCGCCTCGGTGATGATGGCCAGGGCGAGGTTGATGGTGGCGATCACCAGCACCGGCCCCAGCACGTTGGGCAGGATGTGGCGGCGCAGGATGGCGGCCGGGCCGATGCCGATGATGCGGGCGGCCTGAACGTATTCCTTGCGGCTCTCCACCATCGTGGCGCCGCGCACGGTGCGCGCGTACTGCACCCAGTTGGAGATGCCGATGGCGAAGACCAGCACGTAGACCGCCATGTTCTCCTGCGCCTCGCGCGGCAGCACGCCGCGCGCCACGCCATCCACCAGCAGCGCGATCAGGATGGCGGGGAAGGAGAGCTGCACGTCGGCCACGCGCATGATCGCCGCGTCGAGCCGGCCGCCGGCATAGCCGCTGACCAGCCCCAGCGACACGCCGATCAGCACCGCCAGCAGGACCGAGGCGAAGCCCACCAGCAGCGAGATGCGCGCGCCGTACAGGATGGCCGACAGGATGTCGCGCCCCTGGTCGTCGGTGCCCAGCGGGAAGGGCGCCTCGCCGCCCGCCATCCACACCGGCGGCAGGTTGGCGCTCATGATGTCCAGCGAGGCGAGGTCGAAGGGGTTGTGCGGCGCGATCAGCGGCGCCGACAGCGCGCCCGCGATCAGGACGAGCGTCAGCAGCGCCGAGACCATCGCCGTGGGGGAGCGCTTGAAGCTGTGCCAGACGTCGCTGTCGTCCAGCGACTGCCAGAAGGCTTTCACGGCCGTCATGCCCCGGCCCTCCGCACGCGCAGGCGCGGGTCGACCGCGAAGTACAGCAGGTCGACCGCGAGGTTGATGACCACGAAGAAGAAGGAGACGAGGCACAGGTAGGCCGCCATCACCGGGATATCCACCGTGTGGATGGCCTGGATGAACAGCAGGCCCATGCCCGGCCATTGGAACACGCTTTCCGTGATGATGGCGAAGGCGATGATGGAGCCCAGCTGCAGCCCGGTGATGGTGATGACCGGCACCAGCGTGTTCTTCAGCGCGTGGCGGAAGTGGATGAAGCGGTTCGGCAGGCCGCGGGCGTGGCAGAACTTGACGAAGTCGGTGCGCAGCACCTCCAGCATCTCGGACCGCACGAGGCGCATGATCAGCGTCATCTGGAACAGCGCCAGCGTGATCGCCGGCAGGATCAGCGATTGCAGGCCGGACTTGGTGAGCAGCCCCGTGGTCCAGCCGCCCAGGTTCACCACCTCGCCCCGCCCGAAAGTCGGCAGCCAGCGCAGGATGACGCCGAACAGCAGGATCAGCAGGATGCCGATCAGGAAGGTCGGCAGCGACACCCCCACCAGCGACAGCGACATGAAGGCGCGCGACAGCACCCCCCTTGGCCGCAAGGCGGTGTAGACGCCCATGGGGATGCCCAGCACCAGCGCCAGCAGCATGGAGACGATGGACAGCTCCAGCGTCGCCGGCAGCCGTTCGGCCAGCAGTTCGCTGACCGGGCGGCGGTGGCGGTAGGAGATGCCGAACTCGCCCGTCGCGGCGTTGCCGACGAAGCGCGCGTACTGCACCAGGAACGGGTCGTTGAGGCCGAGCCGCTCGCGCAGCTCCTCGCGCTGCTGGAGCGTGGTGTCCTGGCCGGTCATGGCGTTGACGGGATCGCCGACGTAGCGGAACAGCGCGAACGCGATCAGCGCCACGGCGAGGATCACCAGCACCGATTGCAGCAGGCGGTGGAAGATGAAGGTGAGCATGGGCGCTCCATAAATCCCTCTCCCGCCCCGGGAGAGGGTGGCGCCGAAGGCGCCGGGTGAGGGCAAGTGCAAAAATCCTTGCAGTTGCCCTCACCCTCCCGCTCTTCGAGCGGGCCCCTCCCTCTCCCGGGGCGGGAGAGGGGATTCAGGTTACGGCATCACGGCCGAGCGCAGGTCAAGCACGTCGTCGGCGCGCTGCACGACCTTCACGCCGTCCTTGACGCCCCACGACATCGGCTGCGCGTGCAGCGGCAGGTAGCCGAAGTCGGCGCGGACGATGCCCCAGGCCTCCTTGATCATGGCGTTGCGCTTGGCTTGGTCGGTCTCGGCACCGATCTTGGCGGTCAGCTCGTCCACCTTCGGGTTGCAATAGCCGCCCAGGTTGAACAGGCCGGACTGCGTCTCCTTGTTGCGGCAGCCGGCGAGGTTGAGGAGCGAGTTGTGGCTGTCGATGGAGCTGGGCGTCCAGCCCAGCATGTAGAAGCTGGTGTCGTAGCCGGCCTGGGCCAGCACCTTGCCGAAGTACTTGCCCTTGGTCTGCGCCAGCAGGTTCACCTTGATGCCGACGCGGGCCAGCATGCCGGCCACCGCCTGACACACCTTCTCGTCGTTGACGTAGCGGTCGTTCGGGCAGTCCATCGTCACTTCGAAGCCGTTGGGGTAGCCGGCCTCGGCCAGCAGCTTCTTCGACTTCTCGGGGTCGTACTTGTACGGCTCGCCGTAGGACTTGTCGTAGCCGTTGATTTCCGGCGCCACCAGGGAGCCGAGCGGAACGGCGGAGCCGCGCATGATCTGCTTGTTGATGGCGTCGAGGTTGACGGCCGACACCACCGCCTCGCGCACGCGCTTGTCCTTGAAGGGGTTCTTGCCCTTGATGTTGGAGTACTTCAGCTCGTCACGGGCTTGGTCCATGCCGACGAAGATGGCGCGCGCCTCGGCACCGGTCAGCGGGCTGACGCCCGGCGCCTGGTCCAGGCGGTCCCAGTCCTGCACGGGCACGGGCTGGATGACGTCCAGTTCACCCGACAGCAGTGCCGCCACGCGGGTGGCCGGCTGCGCCACGGGGGTGAAGACCACCTCGTCCACGTTGGACTTGATGCCCTTGTCCCAATAGTCGGGGTTGCGCTTCAGCACCGTCTTGGTGTCCGGCTGCCGTTCCGTCAGAACGAAGGGGCCGGTGCCGTTGGCGTGCAGGTTGGCGTGGTTGCCCTGGTTGGAGCCTTTGACGTTGGTCGCCTCGGTCGTGTTGTTCTGCTTCGACCACTCCTCGTCCATGATGTAGAGGAAGACCCATTCGCGCGGCAGGATCGGGTTGGGGGTCTTGGTGATCACCTCCACCGTGTGGTCGTCGATCTTGCGGACCTCCTGCGCCTTGGCGCTGTAGCCCTTCATGTCCGAGCCTTCGGTCGCCGCGCGCTTCCACGAGAAGATCACGTCGTCGGCGGTGAAGGGGTTGCCGTTGTGGAACTTGACGCCCTTGCGCAGGTGGAAGATCCACTTGGTCGGTTCCGGGTTCTCCCACTTCTCGGCCAGCATGGGGGTGAGCTGCAGCTTGGCGTCGTAGCCGACCAGCGGCTCGTAGATGTTGCCCTGGAAACCCAGCGTGAACGTCTCGTTCAGGCCGTGCGGATCCATGGTCGTGGCGTCGCCCTGGTAGGCCCAGCGCAGCGTCTTGGCCGACACCGGCGACGCCAGGAGCGGAGCCGCGAGAGCCGCGGCGGCCACGGAATGGAGAAGAAGCGACCCGATCTTCATGTTTCCCGTACTCCCTGCTGCGGCCCTGCGGGCCGTCGTTGATTTGGAACCGTTCTTCTACGCCGCGAGGCGTCGCGTGAGGTCGCGCAGGAACCGCTCGCACGCGGTGACCTGGGCGACGTCGATGTACTCGTTGGGCTGGTGCGCCTGATCGATGGAACCGGGGCCGCACATCACCGTGGACAGCCCGGCCTCCTGGAACTGTCCGGCTTCCGCGCCGTAGGAGACGACGCCGGTGTCGTTGCGCCCGGTCAGCGCGTGGCAGAGCTGCGCCGCCGCCCCGGCCGGCTCCGGCGCCAGTCCGGGGGCGCCGGCCAGCACGTCGGTGCGGATGTCGCAGTCCGGAGAGATCCGGCGCATCTCCGTTCGCACGCGGTCGCAGAACGCCTGGAAGCGGTCGTGATAGTCCCCCCAGTCGTCGCCGGGGACCGGGCGGATGTCCCACATGAACTCGCAATGACGCGCGGTGATGTTCTGCGCCGTGCCGCCCTGGATGGTGCCGACGTGCAGCGTGGTGTAGGGCGGGTCGAAGGGGGAGGCGGGGGCGGCGCCGGCCGCCGCCTGCGCGCCCATCTCGGCGATGAAATTGACCAGCCGCGCCGCCGCCATCACCGCGCTGACGCCGCGGTCCATATGGGCGGAGTGCACCTCGTGCCCGGTCACCACCGTGCGCAGCACGTAACATCCCTTGTGCGCCACCACCACGCGCATGGAGGTCGGTTCACCGACGATGACGGCGCTTGCGCGCGGCAACTCGGCCGTGATGCGGCGGATCATCGCCGGGGCGCCGAGACAGCCGATCTCCTCGTCGTAGGACAGCGCCAGATGCACCGGCCGCTTCAGCCCGGCCGCCAGCATCTCCGGCACCAGCGCCAGCGCCACGGCGGAGAAGCTCTTCATGTCGGCGGTGCCGCGGCCGTACAGGCGGCCGTCGCGCTCAACCAGCGTGAAGGGATCGGTGTCCCACGCCTGTCCTTCCACCGGCACCACGTCCGTGTGGCCGGACAGCACCACGCCGCCCTCCGCCATCGGGCCGATGGTGGCGAACAGGTTCGCCTTGCTGCCGTCGGCGTTGGGGACGATCCGCCCCGCCACGCCATGTTCCGCCAGATAGTCCCTCACCCAGTCGATGAGGGCCATGTTCGACCGCCGCGACACCGTGTCGAATCCCACGAGCCGGGCGATCACGTCCCGTGACGCCTTGTCCAACCCGATATCCCTGTCCCTGCGGCGCCGGCCCCTTGTCGGCGGGGCTCGTGCGCTTTATCCGTTGGTAAAACAATGGGGTGGCTTGACCATCGGTGTCAAATGGCAATTCGTCAGGGTACGGGGTTCGGCTTCCCGGTTCGGGCTCAGCGCCCGCGCAAGGCCAGCCACAGCCCGGCGGCGAGCACGGCGATGGCCGCCGCAAGGTCCCAGGTCACCGCCTCTCCCAGCAAGGCGGCGCCGAGGACGGCGGCGGTGATCGGGCTCAGGCCGAGGAAGACCGTCACCCGCGTCGGCGAGGCGTGGCGCAGCGCCCACAGCCACAGGAAATAGCCGGCACCACTGCTGGCGCCGATGAAGGCCACCACCGCCCAGCCGGTTCCCGTGAAGCGGGGCGCCGTGGTGAAGAAGCCTTCGCCGGCCGCCAGCACGGCCAGTCCGCCGACCGAGGCGAGCATGGCGAAGGCGCTCACCGGCAGTGCCTCGTACTTGCGCAGGTACGGGCGGTAGAGGACGCTGCACAGCGCGCCGCTGAAGGCGGCGGCCAGGACGGCGGACGTGCCCAGCCATTCGCCCGGACCAGCACCGGCCGCCAGCGCCTTTTCGCCCACCGAAAGGGCGACGCCGGCCACGGTGAGGGCGACTCCGGCGGTGCGGCGGACGGACAGCGCCTCCCGCCCCAGCGCGGCCGCCAGCAGCATCGTCATCAGCGGGAAGGTGGCGAACAGCAGCGCCACCCGCGCCGACGGCACCGTCAGCAGCGCCACGTTCAGCAGCGCGATCACCACGCCGAACTGCACGGTGCCCAGGAGGGCAATGGGCAGCAGATCGCGCCGGTCGATGCGCGGCACGCCCGTGGCGACCACCGCCGGCAGCAGGCACAGGAAGCCGATGGCGTAGCGCAGCAGCGCCAGCGACGCCGGGCCGGTCTGGTCCAGCACGAAGCGGCTGGCGACGATGGCGGCGCCCACCTGCACGCCCACCGCGGCGGCGGCGAGCACCGCCAGCGGCGGCGCCGCGCTCACAGGTCGCGTTCCCAGGTCTCGCCGATCAGGTCCTTGCCGAAGTGGTCGTGCGGCTCCGACGCCACCAGTTGGAACCCGGCCTTCTCGTAGATACGCCGGGCGGGAAGCAGGATGCTGTTGGTCCACAGCGTCATGCGGCGGTAGCCGGCCTGCCGGGCGAAGCGCAGGCATTCGTCCACCAGCCGCGCGCCGATGCCGTGGCCGCGCACCGAGGGTTCGACGATCAGCAGGCGCAGCTTGGCGATCTCGTCCGTCTTGCGCACGACGAAGACGCAGCCGACGTTCTGCCCGTCCATCTCGGCGATCCAGCAGCGCTCCCGTGCCGGGTCGCAGGTGCGCAGGAACTCGGCCGCCACGTCGGCCACCAGCGCCTCGAAGTCGGCGCCCCAGCCGTAGTCCTCGGCGTACAGCACACCGTGCCGCTGGATCACCCAGCCGATGTCGCCCGGCCGCGGCGGGCGCAGGATGTAGGGCGCGCGGCGCGGCGGCGGGTCGCCCATCAGCTCCTCGATGGTGCGCATCGCGGCGACGAGGCGGTCCTGGTCGGCCGTGCCAAGGCGGGCGAGCATGGCGCCGATCTCCTGCCGGGAGCGGGCGTTGAGGTCGGCGAACGCCTCCCAGCCCTCCGCCGTCAGGGACAGGATGTTCTGCCGCGCGTCGGCCTCCGACGGCTGCCGGGTGATGAGGCCGCGCTGCTCGAACCCGCGCAGGATGCGGCTGAGATAGCCGGGATCGAGGCCCAGTTCTTCGCTCAGTTCGTTCGCGGTGGTGCGCTCGTGGTGCGCCAGTTCGTAGACCACGCGCGCCTCGGCCAGCGAGAAGGGGCTGCCCAGCAGCCCTTCGTGCAGCACGCCGACCGTGCGCGTGTAGAACCGGCTGAAGCGGCGCACCGCCTCGATCCTCTGCAGAGACTCCTGATCCGACATGACCGCCGACCTCCCAACCGGACGAAAGTTGGTTGCTATCGTCAATCAGTTATTTGACGATGTCAAGTATGTGTGCGGCGGCGGTGATCAACCGCCGCGCGTGGTGTCATGCCAGACCGAGCACCACGAGCAACGCGCGGTCGACGGCCTTCATCGTATCGTCGTCGATCCGGCCGATCACCTGCCGCACCCGATCGGTTCGGATCGCGGCAACCTTGTCGACCATCACCTCGGACGGCCGGTCGAGCCCGTTCCCGGCGGTCGGCGGCACCGGGATGCGGAAGGTGTTGCCGCCGGTCAGATGGCCGGATTCCAGGAGGCAGACGAGCACGCTGGCGTGCGTTGGATTGAGCAGGTCGGACTGGACGACGAGGTTGGGCCGGACTTTCCCGAAATCGCCCTTGGCGGCGGCGAGGACGATGTCGCCGCGCTTCACGCCGGATCCTCGTCGTCCATGGCGTCCTCGATCCACTCCAGCGCCGCGCGTTCGGAAGGAAGGTCGCGAACCGCAAGGGAGTCCCGCCGGACGCGTTCGGCAAAGCCCGCCGCGCGGGTATCCGGCACCCACACCGTCTTCGGGCGCAGGCCCTGGGCCCGCAGGCGGGCGCGGTAATTCTGCACGTTGCGACGGATGTTGCCGGGCGTGGCCATGGCGCACCTCCTGTAACCGGTTATAGGCGTCGTGGCCGAAGGGTGCAAGGCCATGCGCCCGCGACCCTTGACACGCGCCCTCCGACTCTGGCCTTGAAAGGGCCGCGCACGAACGGAGGCGGGCGGCGATGCGGGGGGTGGTCTGCGAGGAGTTCGGCGAGCCGGCGGCGGTGCTGCGGCTGCGCGACGCGGAGACGCCGACGCCCGGCCCCGGCGAGGTGCTGGTGCGCGCCGCCGCGCGTTCCATCAACCCGTCCGACCTGCTCACCGTCCGCGGGGTCTACGCGCGCCACACCCGGCTGCCGCTGGTGCCGGGGTTCGAGGCGGTCGGTACCGTCATGGCGGTGGGCGATGGCGTGCCGGACGGCATGGTCGGGCGCCGGGTGCTGCCGCTGAAGGGCGCGGGCACGTGGCAGGAATTCGTGACCGCGCCGGCCGAGTGGGCGGTCGAGGTGCCGGACGCCGTACCCGACGCGGTGGCGACGCAGCTGTACATCAACCCGATCTCCGTCCTGCGCATGCTGACCGTCGAGCTGGATCTGCGGCCGGGCGACGTGGTGGTGGCCAACGCCGCCGGCTCCGCCTGCGGGCGGATCGCCGCGCAGCTGGCGCGCGAACCGGGGCTGCGCCTGCTGGCGGTAACGCGCAGCGACGCCTACACCGACGAACTGCTGGCGCTGGGTGCGGCGGCCGTGGTGAACGGTGCCCGCGAGGACGTGTCCGCCGCCGTGCGGCGGCTGGCCGGCGGGTGCTGCGCGCGGGCGGCGCTGGACGCCATCGGCGGCGCGGCCGGCGAAGCGCTGGTGGAGTTGATCGAACCGGGCGGCACGCTGGTGTCCTATGGCCTGCTGTCGGGGGCGCTGCTGAGCGTCGACCTTCCGGCCGCCAGGGCGCGCGGCGTCGCGGTGCGCAGCTTCTGGCTGCGGCCGTGGACGGAACGCTGCACGCCGGCGGAGTGGCATGCGGCCTTCCGCGCGATCATCGAGCGCGTCGTCGCCGGCACGCTTGCGCTGCCGGCCGGGGGCGCGTACGACCTCGCCGAGGTGGCGGATGCCGTGCGCGCCGCCGAGGCGTCCGGCCGGGCCGGCAAGATCGTGCTGACCGGCTGATCTTTTTCCACTGGAGAGCATCGTTCCATGCTGAGCACCCGCGACCTCGTCCATTGCGCCCTGTTCGCCGCCGTCACCGCGGCGCTGGGATTGCTGCCGCCGATCCCGCTTGGCTTCATCCCGGTGCCGATCACGGCGCAGACGCTGGGCGTCATGCTGGCCGGCGCGCTGCTGGGCGCCAGGCGCGGCGGGCTGGCGCTGGTGCTGTTCGTGCTGCTGGTGGCGGCCGGCCTGCCGCTGCTGGCCGGCGGGCGCGGCGGCATGGGCGCCATCCTGGGGCCGACCGGCGGCTTCGCGCTCGGCTTCATCCCCGGTGCCTTCGTCGTCGGCCTGCTGACGGAGCGGCTGCACGGCCGCGGCGGCGTGCTGGGCCAGTTCGCCGCCTGCATGCTGGGCGGCATCGGCGTGATCTACGCCTGCGGCATCCCGTGGCTGTCGGTGGTGGCCGGCATGCCGATCGAGAAGGCGGCCATGGCCTCCATGGCGTTCGTGCCGGGCGACCTGATCAAGGCCGGCATCGCCGCCTTCGTCGCCGCCACGGTGCGCCGCGCCTACCCGGCCATCGCGGTGCGCGGATGACCGGCCCGGCGCCGCTCGCCGCCCCCTTCGTGGCGGCGGCGCTGGCGCATCCGGACAAGCTTGCGCTCCACGTCGGCGCGCAGGCCTTGAGTTACGGCGCGCTGCTCGGCGCGGCGCGCCGCGTGGCGGCGGGGGTGGCGGCGCTTTCCGGCGAAGCGCCGCCGCGCGTTGCCGTCCAGATGGACAACCGGGCGGAGTTCCTGGAGATCGTTCTGGGCACGGTGCTGGGCGGCGGCACCGTGGCGCTGCTCGATCCGAAATGGAGTGCGGCGCAGCGGCAGGCGGCGCTGGATCTCGTCCGGCCCGCCGTTGTGTTCGACGATCCCGGCGCCTACCGCGCGTGGCGCGACGGGCGGCCGGCCGATCGGCCGTTCGCCGCGGTGGACCCGGCGACGCCATTCCTGATCGGCTTCACCTCCGGCACCACGGGGCGGCCGAAGGCCTTCATCCGCTCGCAAGCCTCCTGGGTGGCGACGCTGGACGCCAGCCGCGTGGAGTTCGCCATCGGAGCGGACGACGGCATCCTGGTGCCGGGGCCGCTGGTGCACGGGCTTGGCCTGTACGCGGCGGTCGAGGGGCTGGCGGCGGGGGCCACGGTGCACGTGCTGCCCCGCTTCGACGCCGGGGCGGCGCTGGAGACGCTGGAGGCGCACGGCCTGACCACGCTGGTCGCCGTGCCGACCATGCTGGTGGCGCTGCTGGAGGAGGCGGCGCGGCGCGGCCTGCGGCTGCCGTCCGTGCGCCGCGTCATCGCGTCGGGCGCCAAGCTGGCCCCGGCGGTGCACGAGCGGCTGGCCTCGGCCTTTCCGGAAGCCGGGGTGTTCGAGTACTACGGCGCGTCGGAACTCAGCTTCGTCAGCGTGGCGCCGTCGCGGGACGGCGTGCCGTTCGACAGCGTCGGCCGCGCCTTCCACGGCGTCGAGGTGCAGGTCCGCGCCGCCGACGGCCGCCCCGCGCCGCGCGGCGAGGCCGGCACGGTGTGGGTGCGCAGCGCCATGCTCAGCGACGGCTACATCGGCCCGGCGGACGGCGTGGGCTTCCGCGAGGAGGGCGGCTGGGCCACCGTCGGCGACCAGGGCTGGATCGACGAACACGGCTGGCTGCGGCTGATCGGCCGGGAAGGCGACATGCTGATCTCCGGCGGCCTCAACGTCTATCCGGCGGAGGTCGAGGCGGCGCTGCGCGAACACCCGCTGGTGGCGGAGGCGGTGGTGCTGGGCCTGCCCGACGCCTATTGGGGCGACGCCGTTGCCGCCGTGCTGTGGTGGCGCGGGGCGGAGCGGGCCTCGCTGGCCGAGCTGCGGGCGTGGTGCCACGCCCGGCTGGAGGGCTACAAATGCCCGCGCCGGGCCTTCACCGCGCGCGACGTGCCGCTGACCGGCAGCGGCAAGATCGCCCGCGCGCAGGTGCGCGCCTGGGCCCTGACCGGCAGCGCCGCCCTGGAGGAGATCGGATGAGTCGCCAACGCGCCATCATCGTCGCCGCCCGCCGCACGCCCGTGGGGCGCATCGGCGGCGTCCTGCGCGAGCTGAGCGTGGAACAGCTCGCCGCCCCGGTGATCCGCGCCGTGCTGGCCGACGCCGGGCTGGAGCCGGGGGAGGTGGACGACGTCATCCTTGGCAACGCGGTTGGGCCGGGCGGCAACGTGGCGCGGCTGTCGGCGCTGGCGGCGGGGCTGCCGGTGCATGTGCCGGGCGTGACGGTGGACCGCCAGTGCGGCTCCGGCCTGGAGGCGATCAACCAGGCGGCGCGGCTGATCGAGGCGGGAGCGGGGGAGGTCTATCTGGCCGGCGGCGTCGAGAGCACCAGCACCGCCCCGTGGCGCATCGCCAAGCCGGCCAGCGTGTACCGCACGCCGCGCTTCTACGACCGCGCCCGCATGGCGCCCGACGACGTCGGCGATCCGGAGATGGGTGTCGCGGCGGAGAACGTGGCGCGGGCGTACGGCATCACGCGCGAGCGGCAGGACCTGTATGCCCTGAACAGCCACCGCAAGGCGGTGGCGGCGCAGGCGGCCGGCCGCTTCGCGCGGGAGATCGTGCCGCTGGACCTGCCCGGCGGCGGCGTGGCGGAGCGCGACGAATGCCCGCGCGCCGACACCTCGCTGGAAAAGCTCGGCAGGCTGAAGGCGGTGTTCGTGGAGGGCGGCACGGTCACCGCCGGCAACGCCTGCCCGGTCAACGACGGGGCGGCCGTCGTCGCCGTGGTGTCGGAGCGGCGGTTCCGCCGGCTCGGGCTGGCGGGTGGGTTGGCCGTTGTGGATTCCACGGCGGCCGGCGTCGACCCCGGCCTGCTGGGCACCGGCCCGGTGCCGGCGGTGCGCCGCCTGCTGGACCGCAACCCGGGCCTGCGCCTGGACGATTTCGACGTGGTCGAGTTCAACGAGGCGTTCGCCGCGCAGGTGCTGACCTGCCTCGACACGTTGGGCATCGCCGAGGAAAAGGTGAGCGTCGGTGGCGGGGCGCTGGCGCTGGGCCATCCCTACGGCGCCTCGGGCGCGATCCTGGCCACCCGCCTGTTCAGCGAGCTGACCGGGCCGGCCGCCGTCGCCCGGCGCGGTCTGGCCACGCTGGGCATCGGCGGTGGCCTGGGCCTTGCGACGCTGGTCGAGCGGGTCTGAGCGCCCTGAGGACCCTGAGGGCCTACGACCCCGATGGCCCCAGCAGCAGGATGTCGGTGGCGCTCAGCGTGCGGACGTTGAGCGTGGCGATGGTCACCGACGCACCGGCCCCGCTGCCGTCCGCGTCGAACGACAGCACGCCGGTGCGCGTGTTGAAGACGAAGCGGTCGTCGGCGTCCAGCGGGTTGTCGAGCGCGAAGTGCGCCGACGACAGCGTGCCCGTCGTCATGTGGCCGAAGCTGGGGCTGTAGAAGGCCAGCTTGTCCACCCCCGTCTCGAAGTCGAGGATGGTGTCGCCCATCTCGTCGAAGCGCACGTAGGCGAAGACGTCGGCGCCGGCACCGCCCTCCATGGTGTCGATGCCGAGGTTGCCGTAGAGGACGTCGTTGCCCTCGCCGCCCAGCAGGTGGTCGCCGTCCTGGCCGCCGAACAGCGTGTCGTCGCCCATCTGGCCGTACAGCGTGTCGCGGCCGCGGTTGCCGTACAGCATGTCGCCGGCCATGTTGCCGTAGAGGAGGTCCTGGTCCTGGCCGCCGAAGACGGTGTCGGATTCCTGGCCGCCGAACAGCGTGTCGTCGTCGTGGTTGCCGTAGAGCACGTCGGCGCCGATCTGGCCGTACAGCACGTCGGTCCCGTACTGGCCCCACAGCAGGTCGCCGTCCTGGCCGCCGAACACGACGTCCAGGTCCTGGCCGCCGAACACCGTGTCGGCGCCCTGGTTGCCGTAAACCACGTCGTTCTGCTGGTTGCCGTAGAAGACGTCGCCGCCCACGCCGCCCCACAGCGTGTCCGCGCCGGAGCCGCCGGTGACGGTGTCGTTGCCGGCGTCGCCGTACAGCACGTCGGCACCCGCGCGCGAGCCGATGAAATCGTCGCCGCCGCCGCCGTACAGCGTGTCGTCGTCCTCGCCCAGCACCATGACCTGCGCGGCATCGTCGCCCACGGCGGTCTGCGATCCGGCCCCGCCGCTCACCCAGGCCGCGCCGAACACGGCGATGAAGTTGACGTTGTTGATCTGCACGTTGGTCTGCGCCGGCACGCTCTGGGCGTCGAGCACCACGGCCTGGTACAGCGAGCCGGTCTGCGCCGGGGCGTTGAGCACGATGGGCCCGTTCAGCGTCACGCCCGGCACCGATTCCAGCGTGACCGTGCGGACGAACACCGGCGCCGTCGTCGAGAGCGTGTTGAGGAAGGTGCCGGCGGTGCTGGTCATCTCCGTCCGCGTGGAGGTGGCGGTGGGTGCGGTGGTGCGCGCCTCGATGGAGGCGATCAGCGCCTGCTGCGTCTGCGTGCCGGTGGTGGCGTCCAGGTCACCGACGGAGGACAGGCCGGCACCCGTCGGCAGGCTGGCCAGCAGCACCGGCGTGTTGCCGGAATCGCGCACGATCGGGATGTCGGCCAGCACGCGGTTGGGCGTGGTCGGATCGTCGACGCGGGTGGGCTGCACCGCCGAGATGGAGGTGGTGCTGGTGTTGTCGCCCGTGGTCGCGAAGACGATTTCGGTTCCGACCATCATGCCGTCGATGCGCGAATAGGTGCGCACCACGCGGTTGCCGGAGGCGGACGTGGACGTCGTCGTCTCCACCACCTCCACCGGGACGGTGGGCAGCGCGGCCGTCGGCGCCGGCAGGTCCTGCACGGTGATGGTCGGCGTCAGCTGCACCAGCGCCGTGGTCGGGGGCGTGGGCGTGGTCGGCGTCGTCACCGGCGGCGTGGTCGTGCCGCCGCCCCCGCCACCGCCGCCATTGTCGCCGGGGGGCTGCGGCGCCGCGCTGGTGGTGAAGTTGAACGTGGTGGCGTCGGCGATGCCGGCGAAGGCGTTGCCGGCCACGTCGGCCAGCGCCGTGCCCGACACCTGCACGTAGTAGCCGGTGGAGTAGGTAAGGTCGGCGAAGGGATTGAGCGTGACCGTGCCGCCGGTCACCGTGGCCGTGCCGCCGGCGCTGCCGGTTCCCGTGGACAGGTCGAAGGTCTCCACCACCACGCCGCCGGCGCGGTAGAGCGTCGCCGTCGGCGTGGTGGCGCCGGCCCGCACGTCCTCGGCAAAGGTCAGCACCAGGTTGGCGCCCACCGCCGCGGCGGTGGCGTCGTCGGCCGGCGTCGTGGAGGACACCGTCGGTGCGCCCGTGTCGATGGTCACCGTCAGCGCCGCCGAGGCGGCGGAGGTGTTGCCGGCGGCGTCCGTCGCCCTGGCGGTCAGCGTGTGGGCGCCGTCGGCCAGCGACGCGCCCGACGTGATGGTCCAGGCGCCGGTGGTGCCGTCGGCCGTCGCCGTGCCGATCGCCGTGGCGCCGCCGTCGTACAGCACGACGGTGCTGCCGGCCTCGGCCGTGCCGGTGAGGGTGGGGGCGGTGGTGCGGGTGCGGTCGTCGGTGCTCAGCGCGCCGGTGTCGCTTGCGGCCGTCAGGTCCGGCGCGCCGGGGGCCGTCGGCGCCGTCGCGTCGATGGTGACGGTGAACGCGGTCGAGGAGGCGGAGACGTTGCCGGTGGTGTCGGTCGCCCGCGCGGTCAGCGTGTGCGCGCCATCGGCCAGCGACGACGTGGCGGTGACCGTCCAGGCGCCGGAGCCGTTGGCCGTGGCCGTGCCCACCGCGGTGGCGCCTTCGTACAGGACGACGGTGCTGTTGGCCGGGGCCGAGCCGCTGATCGCCGGGCCGCTGAGCTTCGTCCTGTTGTCGTTGGTCGTGCCGGTGTCGGCGGCCGTGGTGAGGCCCAGGCCGCTGGGCGCCGCCGGCCCGGCGTCGATGGTCAGCGTCAGGCTGCCCGAGGCGGTGGAGGTGTTGCCGGCCGCGTCGGTGGCCTTGGCCGTCAGCGTGTGGGCGCCCACCGACAGTGTGGAGGAGGTGGTCGTCCAGTTGCCCGAGCCGTCCGCCGTGGCGGTGCCCACAGCGGTGGTCCCGCCGTCGTACAGCACGACGACGCTGTTCGCCTCGGCCGTGCCGGACAGGGCGGGGGTGTCGGCGGTGGTGCGGTTGTCGCCCGTCGTGCCGCTGTCGGAGGCGTTGGTGAGCGCCGGTGCCGACGGGTTGCCGGGCGCGGTCGCGTCGATGGTGACCGTCAGTGCCGGGGAGGAATGGCCCGAGGTGTTGCCGGCGGCGTCCGTCGCGGTGGCGGTCAGCGTGTGGGCGCCGTCGGCCAGGGAGGCGCCCGCGGTGATCGTCCATTGGCCGGAGCCGTTGGCCGTCGCCGTGCCGATCGCCGTGGTGCCGCCGTCGTAGAGGATGACGACGCTGTTGGCTTCGGCCGTGCCGGACAGGGCCGGGGTGGTCGCCTTGGTGCGGTTGTCGCCCGTCGTGCCGGTGTCCGACGCGGTGGTCAGCCCCTGGACGGCGGGCGCGTTCGGCACCGTGGCGTCGATGGTGACGGTGTAGGAGGACGAGGCCGACGAGGTGTTGCCGTAGACGTCCGTCGCCTTGGCGGTGAGCGTGTGCGCGCCGTCGCTGAGCGAGGAGGTGGAGGTCACCGTCCAGGCGCCGGAGCCGTTGGCGGTGGCGGTGCCCACCGCAGTGGCGCCCTCGTACAGCACGACCGTGCTGTTGGCGGGGGCGGAGCCCTCGATGCCGGGGCCGTTGAGCTTGGTCTTGTGGTCGCCGGTGGTGCCGGTGTCCGAGGCGGTGGTCAAGCCCAGGGCGCTGGGCGCAGACGGGGCCGTGTCGATGGTCAGGACGAAGTTGCCGGACGCGCCGGAGGTGTTGCCGGCCGTGTCCGTCGCCTTGGCGGTCAGCGTGTGCGCGCCGGTGGAGAGCGACGAGGAGGTGATCGTCCAGTTGCCCGAGCCGTCCGCCGTGACGGTGCCGAGGGGCGTCGTGCCGCCGTCGTACAGCACCACCACGCTGCCCGCCTCCGCCGTGCCCTGCACGGCGGGCGTGGCGGCGGTGGTGTGGCCGTCGCCACCCGTGCCGGCGTCGGAGGCGGTGGTGAGCGTCGGCGTGGCCGGCGCGTTTGGCGCCGTGGTGTCGATGGTGACGGCGAAGGCGGAGGAGGCATCCGACGTGTTGCCGGCGGCGTCGGTGGCCTTGGCGGTCAACGTGAAGCCGCCGGCGCCCAGGGTGGCGGTGGCGCCGTGGTCCAGCGTCCAGTTGCCGGAGCCGTTGGCCGTCACCGTGCCGATGGCGCCGCCGTCCTTGTAGAGGACGACGGTGCTGTTCGCCTCGGCCGTGCCGGTGATGGTGAGCGTCGTGTCGCTGGTGATGCCGTCGGTGCCGGAGCGGCCGGTGTCGCCGCTGATGGCCGACACCGCCGGGGCGTTCGGCGCCACCCGGTCCACGGTGTAGGTTTGGCCGCCGGTGTAGCCGCCGCCGATGGCGAGGTTCGCCCCGTCGACGATGCCGGTGCCGCTGGCGTTGAGGTCGAGGCGCAGCGTGCCCGCACCCGTCACGCCGGTGACGGTGACCGTGTAGACCGAGCCGCTGACCGCGCTGACCGTGCCCACCGTGCCGGTGGCGGTGCCGGTCTGGGTGACCGTGAAGTCGGCGGTGTCGACGTTGCTCACCGGCTCGCTGAACGTCACGGTGTAGGAGACGCTGGAGCCGTTGGTCAGCGTGCCGGCCGCACCCGTCCGCTCGATCGTCGACACCGAGGGGGCGGTGGTGTCGGCGGCGCTGGCGACGGTGAAGGTGAAGCCGGACGTGCCGCTGATGCCGGCGTAGGCGTTGCCCGCCGCGTCGGTCAGCGCCGTGCCGTCCACCAGCAGGTAATAGCTGGCGCCGGCCGTCAGGTTGCTGTCCGGGTTGATGGTGACCTGGGTGCCGGAGACGGTGACCTGCGCGCTGACGGTGCTGTCGTCGCTGGCCTTCTTCAGCGTGACGCTGCCGCCGCCCGACCGCATGGCCTCGGCGAAGGTCAGCACCACGTCGGCGTTCGTCGTGACGTTGGTGCCGCCGTTGTTGGGCGTGCTCGACGACAGGGTCGGCGCGGTGGTGTCCACCGTGACCGACAGGCCGGCGGACGCGGTGGAGGTGTTGCCGTAGGCGTCCGTCGCCTTGGCGGTGAGCGTGTGCGCGCCGTCGCCGAGCGAGGAGGTGGAGGTCACCGTCCAGGCGCCGGAGCCGTTGGCGGTGGCGGTGCCGACCGCCGTGGCGCCCTCGTACAGCACGACCGTGCTGTTGGCGGGGGCCGAACCGTCGATGGCCGGGCCGCTGAGCTTGGTCTTGTTGTCGCTGGTGGCGCCGGTGTCGGAGGCGGTGGTGAGGCCAAGGCCGCTGGGCGCCGACGGGGCGGCGTCGATGGTCAGGGTGAGGGAGCCCGAGGCGGTGGAGGTGTTGTCGGCCGCGTCGGTGGTTTTGGCGGTTAGCGTGTGCGCGCCGGTCGAGAGCGACGACGCGGTGATCGTCCAGTTGCCCGAGCCGTCGGCCGTGGCGGTGCCGACCGCCGTGGTGCCGCCGTCGTAGAGGACGACGGTGCTGCTCGCCTCGGCCGTGCCCTGCACGGCGGGCGTGGCGGCGGTTGTGCGGTCGTCGCCCGCCGTGCCGCTGTCGGAACCGCCGGTGAGCGCCGGTGCCGAGGGGGCGCCGGGCGCGGTGGCGTCGATGGTCACGGTCAGCGCGGTCGAGGCGTCCGACGTCGAGCCGCCGGAGGTGGCCTTGGCGGTCAGCGTGTGGGCGCCGTCGGCCAGCGACGCGCCCGACGTGATGGTCCAGGCGCCGGTGGTGGCGTTCGCGGTGGCGGTGCCGATGGCCGTGTTGCCGCCGTCGTACAGCACCACCGTCGCCCCGGCGACGGCGGTGCCGCTGACGGCGGGCGCCGTGATCTTCGTCTTGCGGTCGCCCTGGGTGCCGCTGTCCGACGCCGTGGTCAGGTCCAGCCCGGTGGGGGCGGCGGTTGCGGCGGCCGAGGTGCCGCTGGTGAAGTTCAGCGTCGTGGTGGCGCTGATGCCGGCGTAGGCGTTGCCGGCGAGGTCGGTGATGGCGCCGCTGTCGATCAGGATGTAGTGGCCGGTGGAGGCCGTGAGGTCCGCCGTCGGGTCGATCGTCACCTGGGTGCCGGAGAAGGTCACCCGCGTGCTGGTCGCCGGGTTGAAGGATTCCACCAGCGTGCCGCCCGCCGTGTAGAGGCGGATGGTGCCGTTGCCGGCCTGCACCGTCTCGCTGAAGGCCAGCGTGATGTTGGCGTTGAGCGCCACGCCCGTCGCCTCGTCGGTGGGCGAGGAGGAGCCGAGCGTGAGCGTCGGCGCCGTGCCGTCGGCGGTGGCGGAGGCGCTGGTGGTGAAATTCAGCGTGCTGCTGCCGGTGAACCCGGCGAACGCGTTGCCCGAGCTGTCGGTGACGGCGCCGCTGGCGACCTCCACGTAGTACGCGGTGTTCGTCGCGAGGTTCGACGTCGGGTTGATGATGAGCTGGGTGCCGGAATAGGTCAGCTGTGTGGTGTCGGTCGCCTGGATGGTCGCGACCACCGAGTTGTCCGACACCTTCTTGATGACGATCGTGCCGCTGCTGCCGGCCTGCACCACCTCGGAGAAGGTGAGGGTGATGTTGGCGTTGACCGGGATGCCGGTGGCGCCGGTCGACGGCGCCTTGCCGCTGAGCGTCGGGGCCGTGGTGTCGGTGGGCAGCAGCGCCGCCGCGGTGAGCACCGGGGAGTAGGCGCCCAGTTGCGTGTAGGGGGTGCTGCTGCTGGCTTCCGACTTGTTGATGCCGCCGATGTCGCCGTTGATGCTGTTGAGCTGCGTCATCGTGATGACGACGTAGCGCAGGGCGGAATCCTTGGTGATGCCGTAGATCGGGCTGGTGCGGCCGTTGGCGGAGGTGGCGAGCAGGGATGCCACGTCGGCGAAGGGCACCTTGAAGCTGACGAAGGTGTCGCCTTCGGAATCGCCGAAATTGGTGGCGCTGCCGGTCGTCGCCCAGTCGGGATCGGTGGTCGAGCCGACCGCGTTGAAGCTGTAGTTGACGCCCGCGGTCGAGGTGTAGGTGTAGCTGGTGCTGGTGATGCTGGTGGTGCTGGGCGAGTTGTTGGCGCCGGTGCCGGGATCCCACAGCGACACGCCGCGGCCGGTCTTGCCGTCGTAGCTGACGAAAACGTCGATCTTGCCGTCGAGGTTGGCGTCGATGCCGACCAGCGCCACCGCGCCGAACGCCGTGCCGCCGCCGTCGGAGATGCGGAAGCGGAAGGCCAGCTCGTCGTCGCTGGTGCCGGCGGTGCTCTTGTCGTCGAAGCTGGTGTAGAGGACGGCGTGGTTGGCGTCGCCGACGAGGTCGAGGCTGGCGGCGCCGGCCTGCGGGTCGTTGGCGATGTCGAACTTGGCGCCCTGCAGTACCGCCGTCCAGCCGGTGTTGCCGCCCAGGCTGATGGTGGCCAGGACGTGGCCGTAGGCGGCGAGGCGGGCCGGGTCGCCGAACACCGGCGTGGTCACGCGCCCGGCGCGGGCGGCGAGGTCCCAGGTGCCGCCGGCCGCCGTGCCGCCGGTGGCGCCGAGGGAGGCGGCGACGTTGGCGCCGGTCAGCGCCGCCAGCGCGCGCAGGAACGCGGCCCCGGCATCGCCCTGCGCCACGTGGCACCCGTACACCAGCAGGTCGCCGCCGTCGGCCAGCGCCGCGCCGATGCGGCGCAGCGCGCCGGCCGCGTCGAGCAGGCGTTCGGTGTCGACCGGCCGGTCGCCCAGCGCGAGGCTGCCCGGCTCGCCGTGCGACACCACGTGGATGGCGGCGAGGCCGCCGTGCCCGGCCAGGGCCTCGGCCATCTGCGACAGGCCGTCCCGGCCGGCCGCAATGCGCAGCACCGCGCAGCCGGCGCGCGCGGCGGCGGCCAGGAAGCCGGCGTCGGCGACGCGCTCGTCGATGAAAATCAGTTCCCGGAGGGCATCGGGCGGTGCGCCGAAGGCCGGCGGATTGGAAGAAAGTTCCACGGCATCCGAAACACTCATATCGCCCTCAAGTACTTAATAGAAATGTTCGCTACAGAGCGCGGGTTTTGCAGAGCCGTGTCGCCGAACATCCACCAACTGCCAGTAGCGATGCATAAACTTTCACCACTTTATTCGCAGGTGATCGACAATGACTCTGCACAATAAGCTTTATCTAAACTTTTCAAGAAATGCCAGCACGATACAACCGTTTGCGGTGCTCCGTTTGTGACAATCAGTAACGGAATGCTGCAATTTGCGTCGTACGGAAGCGATGCTGAGGGCATAAAACATAACCGAAAACGCGAGAGGTGCGTTCGTTCATCAAGCGTCGGTATAGAAATGCCGCGCAGAGGTTGATGGAGAGTGGGCGTTGGAAGACGACCGGTGGTCGGCCGATCAGCGGGCCGGCGTTGCGAAGGTCAGCAACTGCTCGGCAGCGTTGTAAATGGCGCTACCCCACTCACCGGGGCTCGGCTGGCGGAACAGGCGCAGCGTGGGGTACCAGGGGGAGTCGTCGCGGCCCTGCAGCCAGCGCCAGCAGCCGTCGAAGCGGGACAGCACCCACACCGGCTTGCCGAGCGCGCCGGCCAGATGCGCCACCGACGTGTCGACCGTGATCACCAGGTCGAGGTTCATGATCAGCGCGGCGGTGTCCGCGAAGTCGCCCACGCCACCCATGAGGTCGACGAGGTCGAGCCCGGCCGGCGGTGTGCGGAGCTGCTCCGCCGGCTCGCCCATCTGCAGATTGTAGAAGGTGACGGCGTCGCGCGCCGCCGCCAGGGGGGCGAAGGCGGCCAGCGTCAGGCTGCGCCGGCGGTCGGTGGCGTTGGCGCGCGGCGTGTGCCGGCGCGGATCGCCCGACCACACCAGCCCCACCCTGGGACGGCCGCCGCCGTGCGGCAGGCGCGCCCGCCACGCCGCCACGTCGGCGGGGTCCGCGTGCAGGTAGGGGACGTTCGCCGGGATCGTCGCCTCATGGGTGGCGAAGGCGCGGGGCAGGCTGAGCAGGGGGCAGTGCAGGTCGAAGTCGGGGATCGGCTCGTGCAGCTCGTACACGGCGGCGACGCCGGGCATGCCGGCCACCAGCCGCTTCAGCGCCTTCTGCACGGCCAGGATCACGCGCCCGCCGCGCGCCGCGACCAAGGGGGCGTAGCGCACGAAGTGCAGCGTGTCGCCGTGCCCCTGTTCGGCGTGCAGGAGGATCGACCGGCCGGCGAGGTCCTCGCCGCCCCACAGCGGGTGGCGGAGGTTGGGAACCGGCAGCTGGCCGGTGCGCCAGCGCCACTCGTACTCCGCCCACCCCTCCGCCCAGCGCCCGGCCTTCAGCAGCGCCAGGGACAGGTTGAAGTGGCCGTCGGCGTTCTCCGGGCTGCGCGTGAGGACGCCGCGGAAATCCTCCTCCGCCTCCGCCAGCCGGCCGAGGTCGAGGTGCGTGATCCCCAGGTTGTTGCGCGCCGAGATGTGGTCCGGCGCCAGCGCCAGCGCCCGCCGGCAGGCCACCTCCGCCGCGGCGTAGTCGGCGGCGCGGCGCGCGTCGCTGCGCCGGGCGTAGCCGAGGTTGGCGTAGGCGTCGGGGTGATCGGGCTGGAGCGCCACCGCGCGCTGGTAGGACTCGCGCGCCGACGCGCCCTCGCCGACCTCCCAGAGCGCGCTGCCCAGGTTGTTCCACGGGTCCGGATAGCCCGGCCGCAGCGCCAGCGCGCGCCGGTAGGGCACCTTCGCGTCGGTGAAGCGGCGCGCGGCGATCAGGGCGCTGCCCAGGTTGTTGAAGGCCTCGGCGAAATCGGGACGCAAGGCCAGGGCCCGCCGGTAGGCGGCGTCGGCCCGTCCGGCGTCCTGCCGCTTGATGAGCGCGTCGCCGAGCCGGCGCCACGCCTCCGCATCCGCCGGGCGCAGCCGGACGTCGCGCGCCGCGACGGCGGTCGCGGCCACCGCGTCGCCCCGTGCCAGCGCCGTCCGTCCCAGATGCTCGACGGCTTCAGCGTCGTCGGGCTTCAGCGCCAGGACACGCCGCCACGCCGCGAGCGCCGCCGCGAAGTGCTGCTGGTCGAAGACGGCGGCGGCGACGGCCTGCGCCGCGTCCAGACGGTCCGGCGCCAGGCGCACGGCCCGGAGCCCGCAGTCCAGCGCGCGGGCCGGATGCCCCTGCTGACGGTGGAGCTTGGCGAGATTGACGTGCGGCTCGGCGTAGGCGGGATTCAGCGCGACGGCCCGTCGCGCGGCGGCGGCCGCCCAGCCGAGGTCGCCGCGCGTCCGCCCGACTTCGGCGTTCGTGTTGTGGTAGATCGCCGCTTCGCGGTTGACCCGAAGCGCGCGGCCGACGAGTCGCCCCGCCGCCACAGCGTCGCCGCGCTGCAGAGACGCCAGCCCGAGCAGGTGCAGGGCGTCCCCATGGCCGGGATCGAGGGCGAGCGCCTTCCGGTAGAAGACCGCGGCGTCCGCCGGACGTCCGGCGCGGTGAGCCGACAGGGCCTGCGCGACGAGCGCGGCCGGATCGGACAGGGCGGTGCCTTTGCTCACGCGGTCAGACGAGGGTGATCCAGTCGCTGGTGATCTGGCTGGCCGCGAGGCCCTTCAGCGTCAGCTCCTCGCCGCTGCTGAGGCGGATGACGGCATCGCCGTTCAGCGCCGACGTCTTGGTGTAGGTGACGCTGGCCAGCAGTTCGATCCGGTCGCCGGCCACGAAGCTGAAATCGCTCACCGTGTCGTTGCCGGTGCCGGGGCGGAACGAGAAGACGTCCGAACCGGAGCCGCCGAACAGCAGGTCGTTGTCCCGGTTGCCGGTCAGCCAGTCGTTGCCGTCGCCGCCGTAGATGGTGTCGGCCCCCTGGCCGCCGAAGATGACGTCGTTGCTGACGTCGCCGTTGATGAAGTCGTCGCCCAGGTTGCCGTAGATCAGGTCCTCGTTGTCGCCGCCGAAGACCGAATCGCCCGCCTGACCGCCGAACAGCGTGTCCGCGCCGGACTCGCCGTACATCAGGTCCTGGTCCTGATTGCCGTACATCACGTCTTCGAGCGCGCCGCCGTACAGCGTGTCGTTGCCGGTGAAGCCGGCCAGCGAATCGCCGTAATACCAGCCGTACAAAAGGTCGTTGCCGCTGTAGAGATTGCTTTCCTTGTACGTACCCGAGAACACGTCGCGCCACGCCGCCGTGACATCCGACAGCGTCGATATCGGCAAATTGTTGGAATAATCATACTCAATTTTGTTGATTGTTCCAGAGACCCCAGCGACCGCGGAAGTGCCGGTAAAAGTCCCATAATATGCCTGAATACTTTCTCGGCCGTCGATGGTTTCCTTGACCACAACCTTGTCAGGCGAGAAAAGAATAACTGAATAGTGTGATGGATTGATGTTGTCCGTCGAAAGATTGCTCACGTGGTTCTGGCTGAGCGGCGTTACGGAAAGCTTCGCCATGACGGACTCCGACGGTGAACATTACACTGGGGAGGCTTATATCCGCGACGCGGAGTCCTGTCCAGCAATGCCATGCAAAGCCGAATAAAGTTCCACCGGAGACGAGGAGGTGGCGGCACCGGCCGCCGGATCAGCCCGCGAGGCGGGCTTCCACCTGCTCGCAGATATAGTGGTAAAGGCAGATGTGCGCCTGCTGGATGAGCGGGGTGTGCCGCGACGGCACGTCGATCAGCAGGTCGCTGAGCGCGCGCAGCCGGCCGCCGCCTTCGCCGGTCATCGCCACCGTGGTCATGCCCATGGCGCGCGCCGCGTCGAAGGCCGCGACCACGTTCGGCGAGTTGCCGCTGGTGGACAGGCCCAGGAGGACGCCGCCGGCCTGCCCGTACGCCTCGACCTGCCGCGAGAACACCGTCTCGTAGGAATAGTCGTTGGCCCAGGCGGTCAGCACCGCCGGGTTCGAGGACAGGCAAATGGCGTTGAGCCCGCGCCGCTCCTTGAGGAAGCGGCCGACCAGTTCGCCGGTGATGTGCTGCGCATCCGAAGCCGAGCCGCCGTTGCCGCACACCAGCAGCGGCCTGCCGGCACCCAGCGCGTCGGCGATGCGCGTCACGGCCGTGTCGACGGCGGCGGCGTCCAGCGCCTCTTGGGTCCGCTGCAAAACGGCAATGGACTCGTCGAGATAGCGGCTCAGCATGGGATGCTCCGGGTTGCAGAACGGGCCGATGGCGGCGGAAGAGTGGCAGGAGCCTTGCGGCGGTTCAACGGAAATGGGGCGGGAATGGACGCAGGGCAGGGTTTCCGGCACGCGGTCCGGTCAGCCGCAGAACGACAGGCAATGCGCCGTGATGACGTCGAGCACGCTGTCGGAGCCGCGCTCCGCCAGCCGCCGCGCGATCGTCCGCGCGTTGTGCCGGAAGTGCTCCGTCTCCAGAAGGTGGGTCAGCGCCTGCGTCACGTGCGTCGGCTCGAACGCCCCGGCCGAACGCATGGATACCGCGACGCGCATGCCGCCCAGCGCGTTGGCGTTGCCGCGCTGCTCCTGGTGGCGCGGCACGACGAGCTGCGGCCGGCCCAGCGCCAGGACGGTCTCGACCGTGCCGACGCCGCCGTGGTGCACGACCACCCGCGCACGCCCCACCGCCTCGCGCATGGGCTGCGGCCGGTCGTGGATGAGCAGGCCGCGCTCCCGCCACGTCTGGATGGCCTGGGGCGTCGCGTCGCGCAGGTAGATGCGCCCCGACCGGCCACTCTGCGCCAGCCCTTCCAGCACCTTGGCCGTGTGCGGGTAGGACAGCGACAGGTAGCCGAAGTAGTCCTCTCCCGGCTCCTCCTCCAGCGGCGGGGGCAGCTGGGTCAGCGTGCCGATCGCCGGCTTCTGGCGGTGCCGGCCGTAGAAGTCCAGCTCCGGCAGGGTGATGACGAACACGCCGCTGCCGGCCAGGATGGAGGGCACCGTCGGCGGCAGCGGCCGGCCGCGGCGGCGCTGCACCTCCTGCACGGTGGCCAGGATCTTCGCCTCGTCCGTGCGCGGCGGCGCGTCGCGGAACGGCGGGAAGCGGTCCAGCTCCGGCGGCGGCAGGATGAAGCCGTCGCCGATGTTGACCACCGGCCGCGCACCGTAGGCCGCCAAGCACACGCCGGGGGCGTAGTCGGTGACGATCAGCGCCGGGTCGACCACGTCGATCAGCCCCTGCCATGCCGTCACCATCGGCAGCAGGCGGTTGACGTCGGTGAAGCCGACGGTGGCCAGGATGTCGCCGAAGGTGCTCATCGGCTCCTTCTCCTGGCCCGGCGGCGAGGCGGGGATGGCGAACGGCGCCTGCACGAAGGTGAAGCCCTCCGGCGCCAGGACGACGTGGGAGTTTTCCAGCGAACGCACCGCGAAGACGCAGTCGTGCCCGGCCTCGCGCAGGCGCCGGGCGATCGGCAGCAGGCGGGTGATGTGGCCAAAGCCGTCCCCCAGTTCCCAGGCCAGCAGAACCCGCGCCATCACCGTGCCTCCGTCTGCGCGACGGCCCGGCGGGCCGCCACCTGTTCGCCCAGCGCCGCGGCCATCTCCGCCACGACGCCGTCCCAGTCGCCGGCGCGGCGCTGCCGGAACAGGCGCGCCGTCGGGTACCAGGGGCTGTCGTCGCGCCCGACCATCCAGCGCCAGTCGGGCGCGTGGTGCAGGGCGACCCACACCGGGCAGCCGAGCGCACCGGCGAGGTGCGCCGTCGACGTGCAGGTCGAGATGACGAGGTCGAGCTGGCGCATGGCCGCCGCGGTGTCGCGGAAATCGCTGATGCGGTCGCTGAGCCGCACCAGTTCGGGCGGGGCGTCGGCGAGGTCCTCCTCGCGCGGGCCCTTTTGCAGGCTGAACACCTGCACGCCGTCGACCGCGAGGAGCGGCAGGAAATGCCTGAGCCGGGACGAACGGGCGCGGTCGCCGCTGAACTGCGGGTTGCCGCCCCAGACGATGCCGACCTTGAACCGGGCCGGGTCCGCCTCGGGAATGTCGAACCGCGCCTGCGGCGGCACACGGACGTAGGGCACGGCACGCGGGATGTCGTCCAGCGTCGCGTGGCCGAGCACCAGCGGCGCCGACAGGAGCGGCAGGTGCAGGTCGAACGGCGGCGGCGGCGCGAAGCGGGGAATGATGGCGTCGACCTCCGGCGTCCCCTCCAGCAGGGGGATCAGCGGCTCGTGGCTTTCCAGCACGATACGCCCGCCCAGCGCGCGGATCTGCGGCAGGTAGCGCAGGAACTGGAAGACGTCGCCCATGCCCTGCTCGGTGTGGATGAGCAGCGTCTTGCCGGCGAACGGCCGGCCGTCCCACATCGGCTGCGCGAAATCGCGCCGGCGCGAGGGGAAGCCGTCATAGCGCCAGCGCCATTCGTACTCGGCGAAGCCCTCGCCCAACTGCCCGTCGGCCAGCAGGGCCAGCGAATAATTCCAATGGAACTGCGCGTTCTCCGGCTCCAGGGCCAGGGCGCGGCGCAGCGCCCGGAGCGCGCCGTCGAGGTCGCCCATCTCCTTGAGCAGGTTCGACAGGTTGTAGAGCATGCCCGTGCTGGCCGGCTCCAGCGCCAGCCCGCGGGCGTAGGCGGCGCGCGCCTCCTCCAACCGTCCCATCCGGCGGTAGAGCGCGCCCATGTTCGTGAACAGGAACGCCGGCCGGCCGGCCCGCGCGGCGTATTGCCGGTACCCGTGCAGGCTTTCCTCCCACCGGTCCAGGCGCTGCATCACGTTTGCGCAGGAGAGCAGGGCGTTGGTGTTGTCCGGATCGACCTTGATCGCGAGGTCGAGCACCCGCGCCGCGCGCTCCAGCTCGCCCGCCGCCTCCAGCGTGCGGCCCAGGGCGGACAGGGCCGGGGCGTTGAACGCCTGCAGGTTGACCGCCGCCTCCAGGTGCTTCACGGCGGGGCCGTACCGGCGCGCATCGGCCAGATCGTTCCCGGCGATGAGGTGCAGCTCGGGCGAATTGGGGGCCTGCGCCAGACCGGCGCGCAGCCGCGCCTCGAACAGCGGCCGGTCCTTCGCCGCCTGCGCCAGCCGCACGGCCAGCACGTGCACCGGCGCGGGCTGCGGCCGGCCCGAGGCCAGCAGCGCCGCGACGCGCGCGCCGGCGGCGGCGGGGCTGCCGCCCTTCCATTCCAGCTCGGCCAGACGGACGGCCAGCCCGGGATCGTCCGGGAACTGGACCAGCGCCTTCTCCAGCATCGGACGCCCGTCCGTCTGGCGCTGCGGCGCCGGGAGACGGTCCACGTACGCGCACACAGCCCAGGCGGAGGTGTAGCCGGGCGCGGCGGAGTCGGAGGCCGGCGCCGTGCCGGCGGGTGGATCAGAAATCGACAAGGCCATACTTCTTCAACCAGGCGAAGGTGCGTATCAGACGACGGCGCACGGGCAGGGGATGATTGCTCAGCAGTTCCCCGACGCGCTTCGGACCCGCCGCCAGCTCGGCGATCAGCGCGCGGATGCCTTCCGGCGGCACCGTCGTGGCGCCGCCGAAGCGGTTCAGCGTGCCGGTCAGCACCGTCTCCAGCCGTTCGGCCGCGTCCGCCCCGGCAAGGCGTATCACGTCCTCGCCGCCGACCAGGCGCGTGGGGTGGCGACGGAACATGGTGAAGGGATCGGCGCGCAGGGGCGACGCGGGTTCGCCCGCACGCCGTGGCGCGGTCTGGGGGGCGGCGCGGCGGCGCTCCGCCAGTTCGGCCCACAGCTGCTGGTAGGCGCCGATGACGTGCCGCCAGTCGAAGACGTCGAGCGCCCGCCGCCGGCCCGCGGCCCCCATGCGGCGCCGCAAGCCGTCGTCGGCGGCGAGCCGGGCGACCGCGTCGGCGCAGGCGTCGATATCGACCGCCGTCGCCAAACAGGCGGCACCGACGAAGTGGTCGTAGTTGTCCATCTGCAGCAGGAAGCGGTCGGACAGGTCGGCGCCGGCCAGCGGCGGCGGCGCCGCCGTGGGGATGGTGAAGCCGGTCTCGCCGTCGATCACCGTCTCCCGGTAGCCGTCCCAGTCGCTGACCACGCAGGGCAGCCCGGCGGCCATCGCCTCCACCGGCGTCAGGCCGAAGCTCTCCTGGATGTTGTCGGACAGCGAGCAGAACAGATCGGCGGCGAACCAGGAGGCGCGCGCCAGCGCGGGATCGGCGCCGTCCAGGATGTGCACGGCCACGGACGGGCAAAAGCGCGGCACCGCGTCGTGGAATTCACGCTCGATGCCGGCGTTCGGGAACTGGCCGACCAGCATCAGGTGCAGCTTGCGCCCCGGACCCAGGCGCGCCTGAGCGCGCTCGAAGGCCATGAACATGGGCACGGGGTGCGCCTTGGCGTGGAACACAAGGCGGCCCAGGAACAGCCCGGCCACGTCGCCGTCCGCCATGCCCAGGCGGGCGCGCAGCGCGCGCGCAGCCTCGTCCTCGGCCGGGCCGCGCTCGAACGCGGCGCAGTCGACGCCCAGCGGGATGACCGGAAGCTGCACGTTGCGCTTCGGCTTGGCGCCGACGCGCTCCTCAAGGTAACTGGCGTAACCGTCGAGCAACTCCTCGACTGCGGCGCGCACGCTGTTGGTGGTGCAGATCAGCGCGTCCCATTCCTGCACCGGCGCCGTCAGGAAGGCGCCGATCGCCTCCATGGCGCGTTCGGAGGAGACGGTGTGCGTGACGCCGCACAGGCTGTACGCCCGCTCGTCCACCACGCGGCGATGCCACGCGACCTCGGCGAGGCCGGGGCCCGGCAGGTACAGGCAGCCGGGCTCCGCCAGCGTGCCGAGATTGCCGACGTTGTGCCAGCGCGTCGCGCACGGGGCGCCCTTCAGCGCCGCGGTGCGCTCCTGGAAATCATCGTAATGGGCGCGCGTGTTCGTGAAGCAGTGGAACGGCTCGACCCCGATGCTCTCGACGAAGCCCTTGAGGAAGCCCGCGCCAGCCGCGTGGCGACCCTTGACCTGGGCGCGGGCCGCGTTGAATCCCTCCGGATGGTAATAGAGGGCGGCCGTCGCGCGGCGCGTGGCGGGGGCGGAAGCGTCTGGCTGGCTCATGGTGTCCTGAGGCGGGCTGGCGACGCGCCGTTTTACTCGAATGCCATGCGGAGCGCGAGACTTTAAGAGCCCGTGCGGCGTGTGCTAAACGGGGGCGCACAGCGGTCACACCAGCACGGAGAGCCTTGGCACATGTCGGTGGCGCAGCAGAGCGCGGAACCGCCCGAACGCTGTCTGCCGCTGGCCGTGCAGCACCATCAGGCCGGCCGACTGGCGGAGGCGGTGGCCCTCTACCGCCGCTACCTGTCCCGCTTTCCCGGCCATTCCGGCGCCCGCGCCAACCTGGGCGTGGCGCTGCGGGCGCTGGGCCGGCTGGACGAGGCGATCGCCTGGTACCGTTCGGCGCTGATCATCGACCCCGGCAACGGCGGCGTGCACTACAACCTGGGCAACGCGCTGCGCGCCGCCGGGCGCCGGCGCGAGGCGGCCGCCTGCTTCCGCGCCGCCGCCCGGCACCGGCCGGACAACGCCGAGGCGTTCAACAACCTGGGCATCACGCTGCGCGAGATGGGCGAGCGGGAGCGGGCGGCCGTCGGCTTCCGCCAGGCGCTCGCCCTGCAGCCCGACCACCCGGAAGCGCACAGCAACCTGGGCCTCGCCCTCACCGACGGCGGCCGGGACGCCGCGGCCACCGCGAGCTTCGCACGCGCCGTGCGGCTGCGCCCGGGCCGGCACGACCTGCGCTACAATCTGGCGGTGGCGCTGAAGGGGCAAGGCCGCACGGCGGAGGCGCTGCACGCGCTGCGGCGCTGTGCCGCGCTGCGGCCAGAGCACGCCGAGGCGTGGTTCACTCAGGCCAACATCCTGCGCGAGGATGAACGGGCCGGCGACGCCCTGCCGTTCTTCGGCCGCGCGCTCGCCCTCGCCCCGGAGCATCTGGAGGCGCGCAACAACCTGGGCCTCGCGCTGACCGGGCTGGGGTTGCCGGAGGCGGCGGAGACGGCGCTGAAGCGCGTGCTGGCGGTGCGGCCGGACTATGCCGAGGCGTTCAACAACCTGGGCGCCGCGCTGAAGGAGCAGGAACGCCTGGACGAATCGGTGCGCAGCTTCCGCCACGCGCTGTCCGTCCGCCCCGACTTCCCGGAAGGGCACATCAACCTGGGCGTGGCGCTGAAGGCGCAGGGCCACATCGACGAGGCCATGGAGCATTACCGCCGCGCCATCGAACCGGGCGCGGCACCGCCCTATGCCTATTACAACATGGGCAACGCCTTCCAGGCGCGGGGCGATCTGGACCGCGCCATCGCCAGCTTCCGTCAGGCGGTGGAGCGCGACGCGGAGTACGTGGACGCGCACTGGAACCTGTCGCTGGCGCAGCTCACCCGTGGCGACTTCGAGGACGGCTGGCGCCGCTACGAGTGGCGCTGGCGCAACAAGAACACGCCGCCGCGCGACTTCGCGCAGCCGCAGTGGGCCGGCGAGGACATCGCCGGCCGCACCATCCTGCTGCACGCCGAGCAGGGCCTGGGCGACACGCTGCACTTCGTCCGCTACGCCCCGCTGGTGGCGGCGCGCGGCGCGCGCGTCATCCTGGAGGTGCAGCCGCCGCTGGTCCGGCTGTTCGCGCCGCTGGCGGGGCAGGGCGTCGCGCGGATCATCGCCAAGGGCGAGCCGCTGCCCGACTTCGACGTGCACTGCCCGCTGCTCAGCCTGCCGCTGGCCTTCGGGACGCGGTTGGAGACGATCCCGGCGGACGTCCCCTACCTGCACCCCGATCCGCGCGACGTGGCGGCGTGGCGGGAACGGCTGCCGGAGGGCGGGCCGCGCAAGGTGGGGCTGGTGTGGGCCGGCAACCCGCGCAAGGAGGTGCCCGGCGCCAACGCCGTGGACCGCCGCCGCTCCATCGCGCTCGACCAGCTGGCGCCGCTGGCCGGCGCGCCGGGTGTGCGGTTCTACAGCCTGCAGAAGGGCGACGACGCGGCGGCCCAGCTGCGCCGTCCGCCGCCGGGGCTGGAGGTGGCCGACCCGATGGACCAGGTGGGCGACTTCGCCGATACGGCGGCGCTGGTCAGCCGGCTCGACCTCGTGATCGGGGTCGACACCTCGGTGATCCATCTGGCCGGCGGCCTCGGCCGGCCGGTGTGGGTGCTGTCCCGCTTCGACGGCTGCTGGCGCTGGCTGAGCGACCGGGACGACAGCCCGTGGTACCCGACACTGCGCCTGTACCGGCAGGAGGAGCCCGGGAACTGGACGCCGGTGATCGAGCGGCTGGCACGGGACCTGCGCGCGTGGGCCGCGGGGCAGGGGGCCTGACCGGCCCCTCCCGCGCGCCGCAAAAGAGCCCATCTTTGCCGCCAGGGTCGAGCGACAACGACGCGGAGAGAAGCCGTGAAGCGATTGCCCTGGATAGCCGCCCTTGCCCTGCTGGCCGGCGGCGGTCTGGCTTGGCTGTGGTGGAGCCGGCAGGCGCCGGAACCGCCGCCTGCGCCCCCGGTCGCGCCGGCGCCCCAGGCTCCCGCACCCACCGTGCCGCCGCCGACAGCGTCGGCGCCGACGACGGCGCCGAGTTTCCGCCTGCCCATCGCCTGTTCGCTGGGGACCGACTGCTGGGTGCAGAACTACGTCGACGCCGATCCGGGGCCCGAGCGCGCCGATTATACCTGCGGCCGGCTGAGCTACGACGGGCACAAGGGCACCGATTTCCGCCTGCCCGACATGCCGGCGGTGGAGCGCGGCGTGCCGGTGCTGGCCGCCGCCGCCGGCGTGGTGCGGGCGGTGCGCGACGGCATGGACGACGTCAACATCCGCAAGATCGGCCGCGAGGCGCTGCAGGGCCGCGACGCCGGCAACAGCGTGGTGGTGGTGCATGGCGACGGGTGGGAAACCCAGTACGCCCACCTGAAGCGCGGCAGCGTCGCCGTGAAGGCCGGCGACCGCGTGGAGGCGGGGCAGAAACTCGGCCTCGTCGGGCTGTCCGGCAACACGGAGTTCCCGCACGTTCATTTCGAGGTGCGGCACCAGGGGAAGACGGTCGACCCCTTCGTCGGCCCGGCGGAGGCGCCGCGCTGCGGCGGCCCGCGCGATCCCATGTGGGCGGCCGAGGTGGAGCCGGTCCTCGCCTACCGCCCGACCGCCGGGCTTGCCGCCGGCTTCGCCTCCGGTCCCGTGGAGACCGAACGGGCGCGCGAGGGCGCCTACGCCGCCGACACGCTGCCGCGCGACGCCGAGGCGCTGGTGTTCTGGGCCGACGTCATGGGCGTGCTGGCCGGGGACGAGATGCGCGTCGTCATCGACGGGCCGGGCGGCACCGTGTTCGACCAGCGCACGCCGGTGAAGGACAGCCGGGTGGCGTGGTTCTCCTTCGCCGGGCGCAAACGGCCGCCGGGCGGCTGGCCGGCCGGCACCTACACCGGCCGCTTCACCCTGACGCGGGCCGGCGGCACGGTGGTGGAACTGACGCGGCGGGTCACCCTGCAATGATCCACCCCTACCCCGAAGGCGCATGGGCGGCGGCGGCGGCGGACCTTATGTTCTTCGCCATCGCACGGACACGAACGCGGGAAAGTCACCCATGAGCCCACGCAACGTCGTTCTGGTCACCGGTGGGGCCGGCTACATCGGCAGCCATGCCGTGCTCGCGCTGAAGGCGGCGGGCGTCGGCGTGGTCGTGCTGGACGACCTCTCCACCGGCCGGCGCGCCGCCGTTCCCGACGGCGTGCCCTTCGTGCAGGGCAGCGCCGGCGACGCCGATCTGGTCGCCGACGCCATAGCGCGGCACGGCGTGAACGCCGTCATGCACTTCGCCGGCTCCATCGTCGTGCCGGAATCGGTGGAGAAGCCGCTCGCCTACTACCGCAACAACACGGTCAACAGCCACGCGCTGATCGAGACGGCGGTGCGCTGCGGGGTGGAGCGTTTCGTCTTCTCCTCCACCGCCGCCGTCTACGGCATGCCGGACACCCTGCCGATCGCGGAGGATTCGCCGACGCGGCCGATCAACCCCTATGGCGCCTCCAAGCTGATGACGGAGACGATGCTGCGCGACGCGGGGGCGGCACACGGCCTGCGCTACGGCATCCTGCGCTATTTCAACGTGGCCGGCGCGGACCCGGAGGGGCGGTCGGGGCAGTGCGGCAAGGCGGCCACCCACCTCATCAAGATCGCCGCCCAGGTGGTGACCGGCCAGCGGCCGGACATGACCATTTACGGCGACGACTACGACACGCCGGACGGCAGCTGCGTGCGCGACTACATCCACGTGAGCGACCTTGCCGACGCGCACGTGCGGCTGATCGAGCACCTGGCGGGCGATGGCGACAGCGTGACGCTGAACTGCGGCTACGGCCGCGGCTATTCGGTGCGCGAGGTGCTGGCCGCCGTCGAGCGCGCCGCCGGCCGGCCGCTGCCGGTGCACGTGGGGCCGCGCCGGGCCGGCGATCCGCCGGCGCTGGTGGCGGGGGCGGACCGCATCCGCGCGACGCTCGGCTGGCGGCCGCGCCACGAGGACCTCGACCTCATCGTCCGCAGCGCGCTGGCGTGGGAGCGCAAGGTGGCCGACGGGACGGTGTAGGGCGTGTCCCTTCGGCGGTGACATCCGGTGCGCAGACACGCTATATGGTCGGCGCCGCACAGTCGCCGGAAGGGAGCCTCGCCGTGGCGCGCCAGAGCTTTTACGCCGTCTACGTCCTGTTCAAGACCGAAGAGGAGGCCACCGCGTGGGAGGCCGGCCTGCCGCCGCATCCGGCCGAAGGCCCGGCAGGCTGGGAGCTGCTTCCCTCCACCGCGCTGCGCGACGACCAGGGCGGCTATTACGAGGGCGTGTTCCGCAAGGTGACCGGCCACGACGCCGATGCCATCGCCGCCATCGTCCGCGGGGCGTCCGAGCGCTGCTACGAGCCGCGCAAGGACGGCTTCGTATGGACCGACCTCGCGGCGCTGGCCAAGGGCAAGCCGGAGAAGTTCGCCAAGGGCTACGTCGCGCCGAACGATGGCGAGGAACTGAGCGGCGGCGTCGGCATCATCGGCGGCGGTGGCGGGGGCGGCGACTACTAAGGTCGCCGACGAACCATCCGTCGCGGTCAGGCGGGCAGCAGCACGAACACGTCGCGGACCGGGTTGGCGATGCGCACGCGCGCCAGTTCGGGAAGCGACGCGGTGAAATCCTCGACCATCCGTTCGATTTCCGCCAGCGGCGTATCCGGGAACTTCGCCGCGGTCAGCACCGGCTTGGGGAACGGTTCGGCGACGTACGGGATGCCGGCGAACCGCGACGGCGCGCCGCGGCCGTCGGCCGGCAGGGTGCGGGCCCGTTCCAGTTCCTCCAGCCCGTCGACGATGCGTGCCGCCGACAGCCGCTCGTCCGTGTCGTCGAGATAGAAGCCGAAGTCCTTGCCGTCGTGGCTGACCGTGCGCGCCGCGGCCCCGCGGCGGCCGGCGAGCACGTCGGCGACCCAGGCCGTCGCCTCGTCCGGCGTGCGGCCGTGGTGGGCCACGGTGTTCGGCAGCGCCGGATCGAAGCGGGGGGAATCGACCTCGGTGTAGGCGAGGACCGGCACTCCCAGCGCGTTGGCCTCGATGGCCGTGGTGCAGGAATGCTGGATCAGGCCGCGCGCCGCCAGCAGCCACGCGTCCACCGGCTCCTTGGGCAGGCTGATGGTGACGTTGGGCAGGCCGGCCAGCGCCTCGAAGTACGGTTCCGGCTGCTCCTGCGGGTGCGGGCGCACCACGAGGTTGACGTGCGGCAGACGCGCGGCGACGTGCCGGACGGCGCCGAGCATCGCTTGGAGGCGCCGGACGTCGTGGGCGAAGAACTCCTCGAAGAACCGGCGGTCCTCGGCGTTGCGGATGTAGCCACACTGCTGCATCACGCCCAGGTAGGCTTCCGCCGGCATCACGCAGTTCGCCAGCACGTAGGTGCCGCTGACCAGGAAGAAGTCGCCGTGCTGACGGCGGATCTCCTCCGCCCGCGCCGCCGCCTGCCGCCGCATCAGGTTCGGCCGCAGCAGGTCCATGCGCGGCATGCCGACGATGCGCACGCGGTCGGCCGCCGCCGGCACCCGCGCGCGGATCACCTCCGCCCCGTCCTGGCCCGGCACGAACAGCATCGAGCAGGCCTCGACGGCCTGCGGCGCCAGATAGCCGGCGATGATCTGCCGGTTGATGTAGACGAGCAGTTCCTCGTCCATCGCGACCACGTCGTGCCCGAGCTGCCGGAAGCCGGTGAACAGGGACGCGTCGATGTCGCTCAGCGACTTGCCGAACACCGTTCCCCGCTGCAGCTTGCCCAGGAACAGGCCCAGCGCCTCCTTCTGGCCGACGCACACCTCGAAGCCGCGCGCCACGGCGAACAGCGCGATCAGGAGCTTGGCCTTCAGTTCGCGCGTCTTGACTTCGATGGGCAGGTAGAGGGCGGGGCGGACCACGGAGGACATCGTCTTTCCAGGATTCAGGGGGGCGGCGGGGATGGGGCGCTCGCTGCCTTTACACGAAGCTCCGCCAGAAGGCGACCAGTTCCCGCTCCTCGCGCTCGGGCGCGTAGAGGGCGGCGGTGGCGCGGCCGGCGGCGATGCGCGCCTCGGCCGTGCCGTCGCGCACCGCGGTCAGGCAGGCGGCGAGCTGGCGGACGGCGCTGTTCAGGTCTTCCCCGTCCGCCCACCAGCCGTTCTCGGCGGTGGCGTACTCGCGCCCGCCGTCGCCCAGGAAGCCGGTGACGGCGCAGCCGCTGGCCATCGCCTCCAGCCCGGTCAGCCCGATGCCCTCCAGCCGCGCCAGCGACAGGAACACGGCCGATTCCCCCATCACCCGGGCCACCAGCCCTTCGGTCGCGTCCTTCAGGATGGCCCAGCGGACGCCGGCGTGTTCCGGGTGCTCGGTGCGCAGCAGGTCGCGGATGTATTCCATCTCCTGCGGCCGCTTGCGCGGGATCGCGGCGATGCGAAGCTGCTTGGCGCGCGGCCGGTACAGCGCCGGGTCGATGGCCAGATGCGCCGTGCCGACGGGCAGGTCGGGGAAGCGGCGGCGCAGGAAGGCGGTGACGATGTCGCCGGTGGACAGCGCCGCCTCGATCCCGAAGCCGGAGTAATCGCGGGCGCCCTGCAGTCCGAAGGCGACGTAGAAATGGTTCTGGCAGAGCAGCACCTTGCGCGCCGGGGTTTCGGCGACGCCGCGCAGGGTGAAGCGGCTGTCCTCGCCGATCACCACCACGTCGCGGGGGGACAGCACCACCTCGTCCGCCGACAGGATCGGCACGTCGGGGACGGCGAACCAGTCGGGCCGCTCCACGCGCTTGTGCACGATCGCGGCGTCGAACCCGTTGCGGCGCAGCGTGTCGACGTGGCGGTACGACACCTTGATCCCGCCGGTGATCCGGCCCTGCTCGCAATAATAGAGAATACGTCCCATCCGCCGCGCCCCGCCAACTTCGCTCGTGCCAGGAGATAGCATCCGGCGCCGGCCTTCGTCACGGCCGAAAGCAGTATCCTCCACCCCATGACGAAGGCCGGAGTTGACAGGGATCCGTGTATCCTGCGACTACCCGCATGTTGTCGGCGACGCGTGCGCTGCACACAAGAGTTTGTTCATGTAGAGGTTGTTATGACGCAGGCTGCGCAACCGGACGGAAGCATCGCGGTCGCCACGGAAGACCCCGACGCGCTGTTCCAGCAGGCGGTGGCGCTGGCCCGCGCGCAGCGGACGGACGAGGCGGTCGGCCTGTTCGTCCGCGTGGCATCGCTCAAGCCGAAGGACCCGCGCCCCGCCTTCAGCCTGGGCCTGCTGCACCAGGGCAAGGATCCGGCGACGGCCGAGCGCTGGCTGCGCGAGGCGTTGACGCGCGACCCCGAGCACGCGACGGCTCGCTTCACGCTGGGCGCGCTTCTCGGCATGCAGCGCCGCGACCGCGAGGCGGCGGAGTGCTTCCGCGGCGTCCTGAAGCGGGCTCCCCACCACGCCGACAGCCACGCCAACCTCGCCACCCTGCTGACCCGCCTGGGCGAGGACGACGACGCGCGCTACCACCTGCACCGCGCGGTGGAACTGAAGCCCGACGACGCCCCCAAGCGCTATGCGCTGGCCGTGGCGCTGCACAAGACGCACCGCCTGGACGAGGCGGCGGAGCAGTTCCGCGCCGTGCTGCGGCTGCGCCCCGACGACCTGGACACGCTGTACAACCTGGGCGTCACGCTGCCGCCGCTGCGCCGCGAGGCGGAGGCGCTGGAGTGTTTCGAGCGCATCCTGGAACTGGATCCGCAGAACGTCGGCGGCACCTACCAGCTGGGCCGCCTGCTGATCACGCAGGGGCGCGCGCCGGACGCCGTGGCAATCCTCAAGCGCGCGCACGCGCTGGAGCCCGACCACGCGGAGGCGCTGCGCTATCTGGCGCGCGCCAGCACCATGGCCGGCGTGACCGCGCCCGAGGAAACGCTGCTGCGCCGCATCCTCGCCATTGAGCCGGAGGACGGCCGGGTGCGCCACCGCCTGGGCCAGATCGTGCGCGACCGCGGCGAGACGGAGGAGGCGTTCGCGCATTTTGCCGCCGCCGCCGCCGACCGCGCGGTGCGGGAAGAGGCGCTGGCCGCCCTGCGCAAGCTGGCGATCGAACTGGGCCGGCGCGCGGAATACATGGAACTGGCGAGGAAATTCCCCTCCACCTACCAGCTGTGGCTGGACGAGCACCACGAGCTGGACGAGGAGGACCGTCCGGCCATCGCCGCGCGCATCGCCGGCATGGCCGTGCACCCGCGCTTTTCCGTGGTGCTGCCGGTCTATAACCCGGCGCTGGAGTTCCTGGACGCCGCCATCCGTTCGGTGCGCGACCAGATCTACCCGCACTGGGAGCTGTGCATCGCCGACGACGCCTCCACCGATCCGGCGGTGCGCGCGCTGATCGAACGGCACATGGCCGAGGATCCGCGCATCAAGGCGGTGTTCCGCGCCGAGAACGGCCACATCGCCGCCGCCAGCAACAGCGGGCTGGAGATCGCCACCGGCACCCACGTCGGCTTCCTCGACCACGACGACCTGTTCAGCGAGCACGCGCTGTACGTGATGGCCGAGGCGCTGAACGAGCATCCCGACGCCGAGCTGGTCTACAGCGACCACGACCTCGTCGACGAGTTCGGCACCCGCCACAACCCGTACTTCAAGGGCGGCTGGGACCTCGACCTGTTCTACGTGCACAACTACGTCTGCCACCTCGCCGTCTACCGGCTGGACCGGGTGCGGGCGGTCGGCGGCTTCCGCCTGGGCACGCACGGCAGCCAGGATTGGGACCTGACGCTGCGCGTGATCGAGCAGATCGAGCCGCGGCACATCCACCGCGTTCCCTTCATCCTGTACCACTGGCGCGCCATCGCCGGCTCCACCGCCGCAGACCCGAACGCCAAGCCCTACAGCACCGTCGCGGCGCTGCGCGCGCTACGCGACCATTTCGAGCGCATCGGCGTGAAAGCCGGCGTGGAGGAGACGGCGGCCGGCTACCGCGTGCGCCGGCCACTGCCGGATCCCGCACCCCGCGTCAGCGTCATCGTGCCGACCAAGGACCGTCTGGACTTCCTGAAGCCCTGCATCGAGGGCGTGCTGACCGGCACCGACTACCCGGGCGAGGTCGAGGTGCTGATCGTCGACAACGGCAGCACCGATCCCGACACGCTGGCCTACATGGAGATGCTGGAGCGCGCGGGGCGCGCGCGCGTGCAGCGGGCACCGGGGCCGTTCAACTACGCCGCGCTCAACAACGACGCGGTGCGGCTGACCACCGGCACGATCCTGTGCTTCCTCAACAACGACACCGAACCGCTGGAGCGCGACTGGCTGGCGGAGATGGTGGTGCAGGCGGTGCGGCCGGAGGTGGGCGCGGTGGGCGCCAAGCTGTACTACCGCGACGGCACGGTGCAGCACACCGGCGTGGTGACCGGTCTGGGCGGCATCGCCGGGCACCACCACCTGGGCCTGACGCGCGACGATCCCGGCTATTACGCCCGTGCCCGCGCCATCCACGCGGCGGCCGCCGTGACCGGCGCCTGCCTGGTGATGCGGCGGGCGGTGTTCGACGCGGTGGGCGGCTTCGACGCCGAGAACTTCCACGTGAACTTCAACGACGTCGACCTGTGCCTGAAGATCAACGCGGCCGGGTACCGCGTGCTGATGAACCCGCACGCCGAACTGCACCACTATGAATCCGCCTCGCGCGGCATCTATCTGACGCCGCACAAGAAGATGCTGCTGGAAACCGAAGGCGACCGGCTGTGGGCGAAGTGGGGGCGCTCGCTGCTGGAGGACCCGTTCTACAACCCCAACCTGTCGCTCAGCCACCCGTTCCATCTGGCCGAGGAGCCGCGCGTGGTCAAACCGTGGGCGCCGGAGGAGGGGGAGCGCGTGTGGGACGACCTCTACGCCGTGCTGAAGCGGGCGCGCGGGGGCGACGAGATCGAAGCCTGAGCGGAGGCGGCGAGAGAGGGCGATGATCGACTATTACGCGCCCGGAAGCCTCAGCATCGGCTTCTACGACGTCATGAGCGCGGTGTGCCACCGGCACCTGGACGGCGACGTGGCGTTCTACGCCGCTCTCGCCGGTTCGCCGCCGCGTGCGATCCTGGAGGCGGGGGTGGGCACCGGACGGGTCGCCTGGGCGTTGGCCGAACGGGGGTACGAGGTCACCGGGTTCGACCGCTCGCCGGACATGCTGGACGCCGCCGAACGCAACCGGCCGCCGGGGCTGGCCGCGTGGCTGGCGGTGGGCGAGCTGACGGCGTTCGATTTCGGCCGCCGGTTCGACCTGGTCATCGCGCCCTTCTACGTCTTCAACCACCTGCACAGCGACGCAGAGCGGCGGGCGGCGCTGGCCCGCCTGAACGCGCACCGAGCGGATGGGGCGCGCATCGTGCTGCACCTTGCCGGTGCCGCGGTGCTGTCCGCCGACATCCCGGAGGCGACGCTGGCCGAACAGCGGACCACCGTCCGTTTCGACGAGCACGACGCGATGCTGCAGGTGCGCATCGCCGGCCGCGAGGTCGACCACGACCGGCAGGTCTGCGCGCAGCACGTGGAATACGCGCTGCTGCACGCCGACGGGCGCGTGCTGCACAGGAGCGTGGAGACGCTGCGCTACGCCTGGATGACGGACGGCCAGCTGACCGCGCTGCTGGACGGGGCGGGGCTGCGGCTACTCGACCGCCGCAGCGGCTTTGCCGACGCGGCGGGGGTGGAGGACATCCTGGTGCTTGGCTGACGCCTTGCCCTCAGAAGCGCCCTCGTAGAGCGCGCGGTGCCGGCGGACGGACTCGGCGGCGCCGACCGTGGCGGGGATGCGCGCCTGAAGTTCGCCCCACAGGTCCGGCTCGTCCAGTGCGCGGGCCAGCGTGGCGGCGAGCGCGGGGGCCGAGCCGGCGGTGAAGTGCAGGCCGTTGACGCCGTCCGCCACGCGCTCGGCCATGCCGCCGATGTCGGAACAGATGACGGGGCGCTTGTGGGCGAACGCCTCCTCGATCACCAGGGGGGCGTTCTCCCACCAGATCGACGGCATGACCACCCAGTCGACCTTGCGGATCAGTTCCGGCACGCGGGCGGCGTCGTAGAGGCCGTGCCAGCTCACCACGCCGGCCAAGTCCTTCAGCTTCGCCTCGAATCGCTCCTTGAAGTCGTCGGTCTGGAACAGCATGCCGCCGTGCAGGTGCACCGCGAAGTCGCGCCGCCCGGCGCGCACCAGCGCGTCCGCCGCGTCCAGCAGGACGTTGGCGCCCTTGTACAGGTTGATGTGCCCGAAGAAGCCGAAGACGTTGCGCCGTCCGCCCTTCGGCAATGGGCGCGCCGGTGTCGGCTCCACCGGGGCGCGGCCGTTCGGCAGCACCGTGATGCGCTCCGCCTCCAGCCCCCACTCCACGTAGCGCTGCTTGAGGAAGCGGCTGGGCGCCACGAAACGGTCGACCAGCGACAGCATTCCCTTGATGTGCCGCTCGCGCAGCGAGAACTTCCAGGCGTCGGCCGACGGGAAGCAGCCGTGGCAGGCGTCGTGCGTGGCGCGCTGGCACAGCGTGTCGTCCGGCGCCTTCAGCATCGTGCCGTCGCGGTGGCAGATCGGATAGTAGTCGTGCAGCGTGAAGACGATCTTCGCCTTCGGCAGCACCCGGCGCACGACGAACAGCATCTCCACGCCGATCATCAGCGCGTGGTGGAAGTGCACCACGTCCGGCCGGAAGCTGGTCAGCAGCCCCTCCAGGTCCGGCACGACGCCGCCGAGGTCGAGCTGGGACAGGAAGAAGCGGTCGCAATGCCCGGTCCACAGAAGGATTTCGTCGGCCGAGCGCCCCACCGTCTGGAACCGCGTTCCCGGTTTGGGATCGCGCTGCTGCGCCATGGCGCAGCCGAGGAACATGGCCTCGACGTCGCCCTCCGCCTTCATCGCCCGGAACAGATCGTGCGCCACGATCTCCGTGCCGCCGGGGTGCAGGGCGGGGTGGTTGTGGACGATGTAGAGAACGCGCAGCTTGGGCATGGCGGTGGGCTTACTCGGCGGGCAACGGGGCGAGGTCGGCGGCAAGCTCGGCAAGGGCGGGGTAGCGGCGCGCCATCACCGCGGCCATCAGGTCGCGCCAGCGGCGGTCGTGCCGCCACTGGTTGTAGAGGTTGGCCGCCGTCTGCGTGTAGCCGGGGTGCAGCTCGATCGACTGGCGTTCGTAGTGGTAGAGCGCCGATTCTGGCACGTAGGCGATCTCGTGCCCGGCCGCCCGCACCTTGAGGCACAGGTCCGAATCCTCGAAGTCACCGACCACGTACTCCTCGTCGAAGCCACCGAGATCATCGAATACCGCGCGCCGCACCAGCATGGTGGCGGCGGTCACGCCCGGCACCAGACGGGCGACGCAGGCCACCGGGTAATCGCGCGGGTAGCCCTTGTGGTAGTGGTGGTTGTACCAGCGGCCCTGCACGTCGCGGTCGAAGTAGAGGCCGGCGTGCTGGAGCGAATCGTCGTCGAACAGCAGCTTCGGGCCGGCCATGGCGATGCGCGGGTGCGCCGCCAGCGTGGTCTGCAGCGGCGCCATCCAGCCGGGCGCCACCGGCACCACGTCGGAATTCACGAACAGCAGCGCGTCGGACCGCGCCGCCGCGGCCCCGGCGTTGCAGGCCGAGGAGAAGCCGAAGTTGCCACTCATCACCACCAGCGTGGCGGGCAGGGCGTAGAGGCGCACGAGCATGCGCAGGATGTGCTCGACCTGATCGCGCTGCTCGGGCGAATCGAGCACGTAGATCAGTTCGGCACCGGCCATGGCGGGGTCGAGCGCGAAAGCCCCGAACTGGAAACGCAGGTAGTCCAGGTTGCGGTACAGCGGGATGACCAGCGACACGGCCGGCCTGTCGGCGGGCGTGCCGATGGCGATCACCTCGGGCGCGCGCTTCTCCGCCAGAACGGCGCGCTGCAGCGACGCGACCGGGGTGGCCAGCGTCTCCTCGATCACGTGCGGGGTCAGCCGCGACTGCGGCACCGCGCCCAGCACGTCGTCACGCCCCTGGCGCGGCGTCGCGGCCCGCAACGGCGGAGCCACGTCCAGCACCCGGCCGGAGCGCAAGACCACCTCGAACCGGTACTGGAACACGGGATAGGCGGGCGCGTCGCCGGGCAGGAAGGTCGCGAATCCGATGTTGGCGTCGCTCAGCGGGTGCGGGCTGCCGGCGTACGCCTGCTCCACGTCCGGCCGCGGGAAACGCGCGAAAGGCGCGTCCAGCGTGCGGCGAGCGCCGTCGGGCGCCACGGCGACGATGCGCTCGACTGCACCGTAGGGATCGCGCAGCCAGCCCCTGACGAACAGCCCTCCAGCGCCGTGGCCGAGCGCCAGGTCGATGCCGGCGCCGACCGGGTCGGCGGGGTTGCGGACCTCGCGCGGCGGCATCGGCGCGCCGAGTTGCGCCTCGCGCAGCACGGCGGCGGCGGTCTGGTTCCGCACCGCTTCGGCGCCCAGCGCACGCAGCACGTACTGGCGCGTCTCGCGGGACGGGCCGGCCCGCCCGTCGGACAGCCAGTCGACGAGCCGGCGTGGCGCCGCTGAAGGAATGCGCCGGCAGCACACGCCGGCCTCACCGAACAGCACCAGGGCGGCGGGTGGGCGGCCGGGCTCGGCGAGGCCGACCAGAAGGTCGAAGGCCAGCGCCCCGGCAGCGCCGGCACGCACCGCCGGTTCGAACGGGTTGCGCCATAGCCGTGCCGTGCCGAGGACGACCGCCGTCTCGATGGCGCCGATGCCGAGGGGCAGCGCCCCCTGGCAGTGCACATAGCCGGGGGCCGCCGCCACCATGGCCGCCGGTGTGCCGGGCGGGGGGAAGAGCGCGTCGAGCAGGGCCCGGCAGGCCGTCACATAGTCGGGATCGGCCTGCTGCTGGAACAGCGCGGCGGCGCCGTCGAGCAGCGACTTCAGCGTCCGCGCGAAGTCGCGCGGGTCGAGGTCGCGCAGCAGTTCCACCAGAGGGGCAACGCCGTCCGCGCCGGATGGGGTGACCGTCGCCCGCGCCACCACCGCGCCGCCGGCATCGGTCAGCGCGAGCACGCCGCCCGACGGCGCCGGGAGGCGCGCGATGACGAGCGCCCGGTGTGCTCCACCGGCTTGTCCGCCGCCGGCTGCGCCGTCGAACCGGGAAATCAAGTGCGGGCGCTTGAGCGGCTGCCCGTCGAGGACCGGCGCGAGCGGGCCGGTGATCGGCTGCGCGGCCTGGACGATGATGGCGGCGACGGCCGAGGACAGGCGCACGACACGCACGGATCCCGGCGCGGCGGCTTCGTGCTCGGACGGGGAGGCGGTTTCGAGCATCGTCACGGAATCGTAGCCAACAAAAAAGGAGAGAGCCGCTTCCTTACAGCAAGGAACGGCTCTCTCCCATGTTCGAAAACGGTGATCAGCTGACGACGAAGTACCGGCTCGGGTCGCTCTGCAGGTTGGCCAGCGTCAAGCCCTTGAGCGTCAGCGTGACCGAGTTGCCGGTGCCGAGGCTGAGGACCACGTTGCCCGACGCGTCCTGCGACAGGTGCGACACGACGTCCGACGCCTGGTTGAGCGTGAGGCCGTTGATGTTGCGGGCGAGCTGGATGCGGTCACCCGAGGTGAAGTCGAGCACCACGTCCTGGCCGCCGGTCGAGGAGATGACGAAGGTGTCGTTGCCCAGGCCGCCGCCCAGCACGTCGTTGCCGGCGCCGCCGTAGATCACGTCGTCGCCCTGGCCGCCGAAGATCGAGTCGGCGCCCTGGCCGCCGAACAGCACGTCGCTGCCCTGGTTGCCGTAGAGGGCGTCGTTGCCGACCTCGCCGTAGATCACGTCGTTGTGCAGGTTGCCGTACAGGATGTCCTGGTCCTGGCCGCCGAAGACCACGTCGTTGCCTTGGCCACCGAACATGGTGTCGTTGCCGGTCGTGCTCGACACCGTGTCGTTGCCCAACTCGCCGAACAGCACGTCGTTGCCGACGCCGCCACCGACCACGTCGTTGCCGGCGCCGCCGTAGTTGAGGTCGTCACCGTCGCCGCCGATGATCGAGTCGGAACCGCCGCCGCCGAACTGCGAGTCGTTGCCCGCGCCGCCGTCGATCGTCGCGTTGCCGGAGCCGGCGATCACGAGGTCACCGCCGGTCGAGCCGCTGACCTGAACCGGAACGTTGCTGGTGTTGTCGATGATGACCCTGTTGGTCGAGGTCGACAGCGTCACCGTGGCCGTGGTCTGGCCAGCGGTGGTGGGGAGCGTCACCCGCTGCAAGGCCTGCTCGGACGCGTTGATGTGATCCAGAATGTTCGAGATCACGTCCTTGTGGACCTGCGAAATGGTCTTGTTGCTGTCAATGATACCGCCGGCAACAGTGGCCATGGGGAACTCCTTAAGGTCGGCAAAAACTTTCCGCCTATGTACCTCAAACACCACCCACCGCAAAGGGGGATTCGCCAATGGCGTGCAATTCACCGCCCGACCGGACAGGTTTGTTGCCATAAGCTCACAGATTCGCGGCAAGTGGTGACGCTTGCGGCGAAGAGTCGCCGTAGAGGAGAGACAGTCTGCCCGACCTGCCCGCCGGCGGCGGCTCGGGCACCGGGAAATCATGGATGCGCGGGCGGGGTGCCCGGGTATTTTCAGCCCTTGTTTACCAACTTGCGGTACTGCCCATGGCGGGCGGCGCCGGAGGTCCGGCGGCCGTCGGGATGACGGTGCGAAGGACGGACAGCATGGCGACGGTGAGCACGACGGCAACCAGCATCACGTCCGGTGCCGGCTCCGACACGCTGGTGATCACCGGCGGGGCCCTCACCGCGGCGTCGCTCACCACCATCACCGGGTACGCGGCGCTGCAGATCAACACCAACGCGGTGCACGTGGTGACGCTGCCGGCGGGCATCGGCACCGCCGGGTCCACCTTCACGCTGACCGCCAACAGCACCATCGGCGTCAACGTCAGCGCCGTCGCCTTCATCACGACGAACATCAAGCTGAACGCCACCGTCTTCTCCGGCGACGACACCGTGATCGCCGGCCCGGCGGACGACACCCTTGCCGGCGGCGCCGGACGCGATAGCCTCGACGGCGGCGCCGGGGCCGGCAACGACATCGTGGACGGCGGGGCGGACAACGACCTGATCCTCGGCGGTGCGGGCAACGATTCACTCTCCGGCGGTCTCGGGTCCGACATACTCTATGGCCACCGCGGCGCCGACCTGCTGTACGGCGGGGAGGGGAACGACACGCTGTTCGGCGGTCAGGACGCCGACACGGCGTGGGGCGGCGACGGCAGCGACCTGCTGTACGGCCACGCCGACGCCGATGCGCTGGCGGGCGAGGGCGGCGCCGACACGCTGTTCGGCGGTCAGGGCACCGACGCGCTTTCCGGCGGCGACGGCAACGACGTGCTGACCGGCGAAATGGAAGCCGACACCCTGTCGGGGGGCGATGGAAACGACGTGCTGTACGGCAACCAGGGCGCCGACCAGCTGTTGGGCGAAGGCGGCGCCGACACGCTGTTCGGCGGCCAGGACAACGACGCCGTGCACGGCGACGACGGCGAGGACCTGGTGTTCGGAAACAACGGCGACGACACCCTGCGCGGCGGGGCCGGAAACGACACGCTGTACGGCGGCCAGGGCGCCGACCAGATGTACGGCGACGTCGGCGCGGACGTGCTGTTCGGCAACGCCGGCAACGATACGCTGACGGGCTTTGCCGACGGCGACCGCTTCGCCTTCGGCGCCGGCCAGGGCGACGACGTGATCACCGACTTCGCGTTCAACGACGGCGACCGCATCCAGATCACCGCCGGCCTGACCTACACGCTCAGCTCGATCACCACCGGGACGGTCGTCTCGTTCACCGGCGGCGGGTCGGTGACGCTGGTCGGCGTCGCCAGGCCGACCGTGACGTCCGACTGGTTCGTCACCGGAACCTGAGGGAATGCACCTGAGGGAATACACGGGGGCGCGGCCAAAGCCGTTGCCAGGAGCGGCAACGCTCTGGCATCAATAGCCGCGCCGCCCCACCGATTTACGATTTCCGGGTTTCGCATCGTGATCCGTCCGTCCGCGTTCCTGCTGCCCACCGCGATCGGCCAGGCCGTCGCCCACCGTCTCGGCCGCGACCGGCTGTGCCGCCCCATCGTCATCGGCGCCACCGGCGGGTCCGGCACGCGCGCCGTGCGCGCCGTGCTGGAGCGCGCCGGGGTGTTCATGGGCGCCAACGTCAACAACGTCGGCGACGCGATGGACTATGAACCGCTGCTCGACGAGCTGATCAACCAGATCCTCGACGAGACGCACTCGCTCGACTACGACGTCGGCCGCCTGTCGCCGCGCCTGCGCGAGCCGGCGATCGCGCGGCTGAAGAACCAGATCCGCGTCTATCTGAAGGACCGGCCGCGCGCCGGCACGATGTGGGGCTGGAAGAACCCGCGCTCCATGTACATCCTGCCGCTGATCCACGCGGTGTTCCCGGAGGTGGTCTTCGTGCACGTCGTGCGCGACGGCCGCGACATGGCGATCTCCACCAACCAGTGGCAGTTCAGGAAGCACTACCACGCCATGTTCGGCCAGACGGCCAGCGAGGAGGAGGTGCCCGTCGCCTCGTGCGCGCTGTGGGGCCGCGCCAACCTGGGTGCGGCCGAATGGGGCGAGCGCGTGCTGGGCGAGCGCTACGTCCGCCTGCGCCTGGAGGATCTCGTCACCACCCCGGTGGAGACCACGGCCGACCTGCTGCGCCGCCTCGGCATCGATCCGGCGCGGGCGGCCGACGCCGCATCCGTCTTGGAGAAGCCGCCGTCGCTCTACCGCTGGCAGCGCCACCTGACGGAGGACACCGTCCGCCAGCTGGAAGAGGTGAGCGGCGAGGCGCTGCGCCGATTCGGCTACCCGCCGGCCAGCACGGTTCCGGCCGCCGCCGCGTGACCTCCACGGTGAACAACCGTGCCCTGGTGGTGCTGGGGATGCACCGCAGCGGCACGTCGGCGCTGGCCGGCACCTTCCACAAGCTGGGCCTCGACTTCGGCAGCAACCTGATGCCGCCGGAGGAGGGGTCCAACGAGATGGGCTTCTGGGAGCACAACAGCATCGTGCCGATCCACGAGCGCACGCTGCGCACGCTGGATTCGCACTGGAGCGACCCGGCCCCGCTGCCCGTCGGCTGGACCGAGCGGCCGGAGGTGCGGGAGCTGGCGCGCGAGATCGTCGAGGTGCTGCGCCACGACTTCGACCGGCCCGGCGACTGGGGGATGAAGGACCCGCGGATGTGCCGGCTGCTGCCGCTGTGGCTGCCGCTGTTCGCCGAGGTCGGGGCCCGCCCGGTCTTCGTCGTGACCAGCCGCCATCCCTACGAGGTGGCGCGATCGCTGGCCAAGCGCGACGGCATGACCCTGGACCGCTCCTACGAGCTGTGGTACCGCCACATGGCCGAGGCCGAGCTGTACAGCCGCGGGCATCCGCGCGTCTTCCTGCGTTACGAGGCGCTGCTGGCCGATTGGCGCGGCTCCGTCGGGCGGGCTTTGAGGGCGCTGGACTTCCCGGCGCTGCTGGGCGGCATGGCGGCGCACGGGGCGGAGATCGACGCCTTCCTCACCCCGGCGTTGCGCCACAACGCCGCCGACGACGCGCAGTTCCGCGCCGAGGCGCCCGATCACGTGCAGCGCCTGCACGCGCGGCTTTCGGCAACATCGCCGGGGGGCTGGATCGGCCGCCTGATGCACATCCTGCGTGGGCGCCCGTCGTTCGGCGGGTGACCGCGCCTCCAGGGTCTTAGGTGACGCATGACGCCCGCACGCACGCTCCTCGTCCTCGCCGCGGATCCGGCGGATGCCGCCGGTATCGAAGCGCTGGCCGCCGACGCCCGGCCGTCGGTCCCCTGGAACGTGATCCGCGGCGCCGACACGGCGACGGACGAGGCCATTCGCCGCGCCGACCTGGTGATCGACCTGAACGGCGCCGACCTGAACGGCGCAGGTGCCGGCGGAAAGACTCTGCGCCCGGCCCCGGATCTGGCGCCGCCACGCCTCTTCCGTCCGCTGCCGGAGGCGCCGGGCCGGACGCTGGAGCGCATCCTGGTGGCGGTGGAGCCCGGTGGGACGCTGACCGCCGACGCCGTCGTGGCGCTGGCCGGCGGGCTGGCCCGCCGCGCCGCCGTCACCCTGGGCACGCGGTCGGCGGCGACCTTCCTCGCGTGGCCGGCGCTGGACGGCATCGCCGTGCGCGCCGCGGCCGGCGACGATGCGTGGCTGGACCTGATGGCGCAGCACGATCTGGTGGTGACGGCGGACGCCGAGACCGCGGTGCTCGCCAACGCGCTGCTGAAGCCGGCGGTGCTGCTGGGCGGGGCCGCGCCGCTGCCGTTTGTCTTCTCGGCGGAGGTCGTGACGCTGGACGAGGTGGTGGCGGGCCTGAACCTTGCCGGCATCATGCCCGACCTGATCAACTGGAAGCGGGCGCAGCGGGCGGAATGGCTGGCGGCGCTGGACGCCGCGCTGAAGGCGCAGGGGCTGTGAGCGCCATGCTGACCGTGCGCAGCCGCCATGGCGCCGCCCCGGACGGGGTGCCAAGCGCCGTGCACAGCGGCAACATGGGCGACATCATCTATGCCCTGCCCACGCTCGCCGCGTTGAGGACGCAACGCCTGGTGCTGAACGCCTGCCGCGACCCCGGCGTCGGCGGCCGCGTGCTCGGCCCCGGCATGGCGGAGTTCCTGGTGCCGCTGCTGCTGGCGCAACCCGGCCTGCGGCAGGTGGACGTGGCGGAGGTGCCGGTGCGCCTTTCCCCCGGCTTCGGCGCGCGGGCGCGCAGCGAGGTGCTGAGCCAGGGCCTGCCGCTGGAGCACGTCCCGGCGGGGGCGCTGGGCGTCGACGCCGTGCTCGACCGCTTCCGCCTGCAGCCGCTCGACCGCCTGCACCTCGTGGACGCGCACGCGCGCGCCGCCGGCGTGCGGGTCAACGGGGCGCAGCCCTTCCTGCACCTGCCGGAACCGGTGGAGCGGCGTGCCGACGCACCCATCGTGCTGTCGCTGACGCCGCGCTACCGCCACCAGCCGTGCGAGTTCTTCGCGGCCCTGCTGAAGGGCCTCGGTCCCGTGGTCATGGTCGGGTTGCCGGAGGACGCCGCCGTCTACGCCGGCATCGACGGGGAACTGGTCACCGCGAAGGACGGGCTGGAACTGGCGCGGCTGATCGCCGGGGCGCGTGCCTTCGTGGGCGCGCCGTCGCTGCCCTACGCCATTGCCGAGGGGCTGAAGGTGCCGCGCCTGGTCGACGTGCCGGCCTTCCCGGCCAACGCCTTTCCGTTGGGCGCCGATGGCTGGGTGATGCCGGCCGGGCTGCCGGCGGCGCGGCGCATGCTGGAAGCCATGCTGGAAGGGAAGGGGCGCGAGGTTCCGCTGGCCCTGGACGCCGCGCGCGACGCGCGGGTGGCCCCACCTGCCGCGCCCATGGGCCGGATCAAGGCGTACGTCCGTCTGGGACCGCACTTCGCCGAACCACCGGCGGCCGTGGTGCCGCTGGCGCTGGCGCCGGTGCCGCAGAGGGTCGAACTGGCGCTGCCGCCGCAGGCGGAGCCACCACAGGCCGTGCGTTTCGACATCGGCGAGCGCGTCGGGCCGTTCGACGTGGTGGCGTTGCGCCTGCTCGACGCGCAGGGGCGCGAACTGTGGCGCCTGGAGGCCGGCGAGGCGGCGCTGCGCGCGCAGCCGCGCGGCAATCTGTCCTTTCAGCCCGGCCCGGCCGGCCGGCCGCTGTGGGTGAACGTCGACGGGCATGCCTGGATCGAGCTGCCGGTGCCGGCCGAACGCCTTGCCGCGCTGCGCGGCGGCGGCCGGCTGGCCGCGGACCTGCGGGCGCTGGCGCCGGAGGAGGTCACGGCGCTGCTCACGGCCGCCGCGGCCGAACGCGACGCCGCCCGCGCCGATCAGGCTGCCGCCCGCGCCGAGCAGGCCGCGGCGCGCGCCGAGGCGGAGGCCGCGCGGGGCGCCTACGCCGAGACGCTGGCCGAGCGGGACCGGGTGCGAGCCGACCACACGGCGGCGATGGCCGACGTCCACTCGCTCACGGCGCAGCGCGACGCGCTCCACGCGCGCATCGAGGGGATCTACCGTTCGACGTCGTGGAAGGTCTCGGCCCCCCTGCGCGTGGCCATGCGGCTGCTCCGGGGCAGGGGGCTGCGGGGCTGAGGCTGGGCGCCGGCATCGAATCGCTTTGCTCCGGCGCGTCTTCGCGCTAAACCTGTGGCGCCCATCTTTCGAGGAACGAGATCATGGCAGAAGGTACCGTGGACTACTACGCGATGGTCGAGGAGGCGTGGCAGCTGAGCGACGCCGCTCGCGACTACGTCAAGAACGCCGGGCGCGAGGTGGACAACACCGAGCTCTGGGAGAAGATCTTCGCCCCGTCGCCGCTGGTGGATCACGAGCGCACCGCGCGCGAGGGCGGCCAGCCGATGCAGAAGATCTTCTTCAAGAATCCGTACGGCCTGTACTACCGACCGGACCACAAGGACTGGATCCCGTTCCGCCACGGCCAGCTCGACCCGGCCTACCTGCAGGCGGTCTGATCGTTCGTGCGACCTCCCGGGGTGCTCCGGCACCCCGGGGCCGCGTCGGGCCCTTTTCTCAGGCCGCGACGATCCAGCCGGCGTTGAACTGCGCGCCGGAGACGCCGAGCACGGTCACCGTGTGGCCGCCGGCCAGCGTCAGCACCGCGCTGCCCGACGAATCCTGGCCCAGCTGCCAGGACATGCCGGCCGTGATGGCGATGCGGTCGCCGCCGCCGGCGCTGAAATCCGCGATCACGTCGGCGCCGCCGCCGGACCCGATGACGAAGCGGTCCGCCCCGTCGCCGCCCCACAGCGTGTCGTTGCCGCGGTTGCCGTGCAGCGTGTCGCTGCCCGCCCCGCCGAACAGCTGGTCGGCCTCCAGCCCGCCGAACAGCGCGTCGTCGCCCGAACCGCCGAACAGCGTGTCGCGGCCGGTGTTGCCGTACAGCACGTCGCTGTCGAAATTGCCGTACAGGATGTCGTGGCCCGAGCCGCCGAAGGCGGTGTCGTTGCCGCGGTTGCCGGACAGCCGGTCGGAATCGGCGTTGCCGTACAGCACGTCGGTGCCGATCCCGCCCGACAGCTGGTCCTGGCCGTAGCCGCCGGACAGCGTGTCGTTGCCCTCGTTGCCGTACACGGTGTCGTCGCCGTCTTCGCCCCACAGCGTGTTGCCGGCGCCGTCGCCCGTCATGCGGTCGCCGTGAAAGGTGCCGACCGCGTTCGGCGCGTAGGGGACCGCCACCGCCGCACCCCGGCCGTCGGCCGCCGTGCGGGCGGCGAGGTCGAGCACGATGCCTTCCGGCGCCGCGGCGCCGCCGGCCTTCACGCCGATCACCGGGGCCGCTCCCCGCGCGGAATCGACGCCGAGGATGAAGTCGACCGCCGTCATGGTGTAGGTGCTGGCGATGCCCCGCAGTTCGACGGCGAAGTCGGCGGCGAGGTCGGTGTTGACGTTGCCTTCCACGATGATGGAGGCGCCTTCGACCGACCAGCGCACCTGCCCGACGCCGGTGAAGGCCGCCTGATCGATGAAGGCGAACGCCTGCTTGCCGATCTTCAGGCTGTCGGCGTCCATCTCCGTCAGGTCGATGCGGTCGCGCTGGGTGTGCGCCGTGGCGCCGCGGAAATCGACGATGTCCTGGCCGGGAATCAGCACCGCCTTGGCGCCGCCGACCGAGAGGAACTCGATGGTGCGCGTGCCGTTGGCGGCGAACACCTCCTTCAGGTCGCCGCGGTAATCGGCGATGACGTCGCGGACGGTGGGCTTGCTTTCGCTGGGATCGGCGAAGGCGAAGATGTCGGCACCGGTTCCGCCACTGATCACGTCGGCGCCGGCGCCGCCGTTGATCCAGTCGTCGCCGGCCCCGCCGTCGATGACATCGACGTGCGTGGCGTCCGCCGTCAGGCCGGTGTTCATGGTGTTGGTGCGGTCGGCGACGAAGTCGCCGTAGATGGAATCGGCGCCGGCACCGCCGAACAGCGTGTCCGCGCCGGTCGTGCCCAGGATGGTGTCGTTCTCGGACCCGCCGTCGATCCAGTCGTTGCCGCCGCCGCCGTCGATGCGGTCGTGCCCGCCGTCGCCGACCAGCACGTCGGCGGCCGACAGGCCCACCGCGTCGCCGGACAGGCTGTCGTTGCCGTGGCCGCCGGCCAGCACATCCTTGCCGCCGCCGCCGAGGAGGGTGTCGTTGCCACCGGCCCCGGAGATGACGTCCTCCAGCGGCGTGCCGGGCAGTGAATCATTGGCCTCCGTGCCCGTCGTCATCGAGGCCGCGTCGATCAGGCCGACGTCGCGCAGCAGCGCGAAGTCCAGCGCCGTGAAGCTGCCGCGCGTGCCCAGTTCCACGGTGTTGCTGAACAGGCCGTCGCGCAGGCCGGTGCCGGCGACGTAGTGCGTGTAGTCGCCGTCGACCAGAGGAAGCGGGCTGCCGTACACCGCCAGCGTGCTGGGCCCGGAGAAGTAGGGAAGCGGCGAGGGCTGGGCGCCGATGAAGTTCATCCAGCGGTCGAAGGCCGTCATGATGCCGCCGGCGGGCACGCCGTACACGAGGTCGCGCGTGCTGGCGATGCCCAGCGCGTGCCCCACCTCGTGCCGGACGACGTCGTAGAAGTCGTACTGGTCGGCCGGCACCAGCGGGGTGTAGGCCGGGTTGGGGTCCTGCGGCGTCGGGTCGAACCAGAACAGGTTGCCGGTGGTCAGCGCCGTCTGGCTGATGGAAAGGGTTATGTCCGGGTCGTCGCCGTTGGGGTCGGTGCCGGTGACGATCTCGAACGCAGCGCCGGACTGGTGGACCGGGTACGACGCGCCCTGCGCCTGCTTCAGCAGGGACGCGTACGGCGTGCTTGCGGCGTTCTTGAGCAGCATGTCCGCGCCCTGCACGTAGGTGCGCAGGTACACCGACGCATCGGCGACTCCGGTCGCCAGAACGGTCTCGCCCAGGTCCTCCACCTTGACCAGCACGTCGATGCTGGCGGAGGTGTTGTAATGCTTCACGATGCTGTCGACGGCGGCGGTGATGTTGGCGGTCATCACCGGCGTGCCATAGGGCAGCGCGGTGTCGCCGTAGGTGACCGTAACCTTGTAAGCCATCGCCCCGCCCCGCGCCCTCGCTGCATTTGGCGAAAGCCATAGCGACGCAATGGTTGAGGATCGCCTAATGCCGTCCGCCGGCCGGCCCCGCCCGCGTCTATTCCTGCGCCGGCTCTATTCTTGCGCCGGCGGGGGCGGGAGGGTGCGCAGCAGGTCCAGGAGCACGCGCTCGGCATCGCTTTCGGGGGCGGCTTCGAGCAGCGCGTCGACGTCGATGGCGTCGAGGGTCGGGGCGGTCGCGTCGTCCGGGCTCACGCCGTACAGCCGGCGAAGTTGGAACAGCGCGGACTCGACGGTTGCGCGGGCGTCGGCGTGCGACAGGACGCCGGTCGAAACGAGCCGGCGCAGCAGCGACGCGCTGAGGGCGAAGGAGGCGGCGGCGAGCGGTTCGGCGTCCTTGTGCGGCACGGCAGGCGGTCCTGTCTGGAAATGCGGGGCAGACTCTACCGCGAAGTTCCACGGTCCGCCATGGCCCGGCGCCAGCACTCCTCGTACTGGCCGGCGATGGTGGTGGTGGTGGAGAAGCGCGTGCGCACGGCCGAGGCCGCCGCCCGGGCGCGCTCCCGATAGGCCGGAAGGTCGGCCAGCCAGCGCGTCCAGCCGTCGGCCAGCGCCGCCACGTCACACGGGGGCACCACCAGGCCGCTGCCGTACTCCTCCAGCACCACGCGGATGTCGCCGGTGTCGGTGGCCAATACCGGCACGCCCATGGCCAGCGCCTCCAGCATGGCGATCGGCAGCCCCTCGAACTTGGACGACACGATCATGCCGGACAGCAGCGGGTAGACCTGCGTCAGGTCGTTGCAGAAGGGGATGCGCTGCACGTTGTCCAGGCCGTGTTCGGCGATGAACGCCTCGCACACCCCGGCCAGTTCGCCGTCACCGATCAGCACGTAGCGGTCGGGCGAGCCTTCCGCCTTGGCGCGGCGGGCGAGGTCGAGGAAGTTCAGCGGCTCCTTCTGGTCGGTCAGGCGGCCGATGAAGGCGAAGGCGCGGCGGTCGGCCGGGATGCCGGTCAGGGCCGACAGGCGGGCGCGTTCGGCCTCGTCCGGTTCCGGCTTGTCGAAGCGGCGTGCGTCGATGGCGGAGTAGATCAGGTCGATGCGCGCCGGGTCCATGCCCAGGCGGCCGGTGAACGTGTCGCGGATGCGGCGGTTGATGGCGATGAACCGGTCGAAGGATTGGATGCCGGGATCGGGGTAGTGCTCGATCCAGCCCACCTCGGTGTCGTAGACCTGCTGGTCGATGATCGGCACGCCGTCGAACAGGTCGCGCAGCGCCGCCGCGTGCCGCACCAGCCAGGGCGAGCCGTTGCAGATCCACACCACGTCCGGCTTCACCCCGCGCGCCAGCGACGCCAGCAGCGCCAGATGGTGCGGGTTCTCCGACATCTCGGCCAGATCGAAGATGGGCGCCACCGCGGCGGCCTGATGGTGCAGGCTGCCCTGGCGGGCGGCGAGGCGCTCGCTGGTGACCACCAGGAAGTTCCAGCGGTCCTTCAGCGCCTTCATGATCTCGATCGTGTTGCGCTCGACGCCACCCACGGCGAGGAAGATCGGCAGCACGAGCACGAGCGGCTTGCCGCCGTCCGGGCGCGGCAGGGGCAGCGGCTGCCCGGCCCCGGTACGCGGCGCCGGCACGGACGGCGGCCCGCCCAGGCCGATCCACGCACCCGCCGCCTGTGGGGCGGCGTGGTCCAGCACGGCGTCCAGCGTGGTCACCGTGACCGGCACGCCCTCCGGTGCGGGCAGCAGGCGCAGCAGCCGGCCGGTCAGCAGGCGCGCCGGGGCGGCGCCGTCGAGGAACACCGGCGCGGCATCGGCGGCGAACACCGCCTGGTCGCGCAGCTCGCCGGCCAGCGCGAAGGCCGGCGCCTCTTCCAGCGAACGCGTGACCAGCGCGAAGTCCGCCGGCAGCTGCGCCAGACCCAGCAGCACGTTCTGCAGGTGGGTGGCGCTCAACGCCGCGCGGGCGGAGCGGGGGGCATAGACGTACGCGCAGCCGGCCGCCGCCGCGCCGCCGATGCCCGGCAGCGCCACCAGCAGGCCCCGCGCCGCCGCGGCGAGCCGCGCGCCCAAACCGGGATCGTCGGACGGCGACACGATGCCGATGGCGGGCGGGCGGGGCGCCGAATCCACCGGTGCGGCGGGCAGGGAGGCAGGGACCGGGTGCGCCAGCGTGCGGTACAGGCGGCGCAGCGGCCGTTCCAGCGACGCGCCGCCGGGCATCCCGGCGAGGAGCCGGCGCACGATCGGCTTCAGGGTGTCGAGCATGGGGCGGGGATTCGGCTGCGGGGGAGGGGGCTTGGGGCGCGTTCTTATAGACCGGCGCTGGCGGGACTGGTAGAGGGGATTGCTCCGGCCGGACCGGCCGTGTGCGGGATAAGGACCATGCGGAACCTCAAATGCGTCGTCCTCGGCGGCGGCGGCTTCATCGGCACCAACCTGTGCCGTCACCTGCGCGGCCGCGTGGGCGAACTGCGCGCCTTCGGCCGCAGCCGGCCGTTCCCGGACGCGCTGAAGGGGGTGGAGTGGTACGACGGCGCCTTCACCGACACGACTGAGCTGGCTTACGCGGTGGAGGGCTGCGACGTCGTCTTCCACCTGATCAGCGCCACGACGCCGGCCAGCGCCAACCTGGACACCGTGCACGACCTGCAGGTCAACGTCGCCGGCACGCTGGCGCTGTTGGAGATGTGCCGCGCCGGCACGGTGGGGCGGGTGGTCTTCGTGTCGTCGGGCGGCACCGTCTACGGCATCCCGTCCCAGGTGCCGACGCCGGAGACGGCGGCCACCGACCCCATCACCTCCTACGGCATCGGCAAGCTGGCGGTGGAGAAGTACCTGGGGCTGTACCGGCACCTGCACGGGCTCGACCACCGCATCCTGCGCGTCGCCAATCCCTTCGGCCCCTACCAGACGGCCCACAAGCGCCAGGGGGTGATCGCCGCCTTCCTGCGCCGCGCGCTGGCCGGCCAGCCGCTGGAGGTGTGGGGCCGGGGGGACGTGGTGCGCGACTACGTCTACGTCGACGACGTGGTGGAGGCGCTGGAGAAGGCCGCCGTGCACCAGGGGACCGAGCGGCTGTTCAACATCGGCAGCGGCGTCGGGCGCAGCCTGACGGAGATCATCGATGATCTGGGCGCCGTCGTCGGCCGCCCGCTGGAGACGGTGTTCCACGAGGGCCGGCCGGTCGACGTGCCGGTCAGCGTGCTGGACATCACCCGCGCCCGCCGCGACCTGGGCTGGGAGCCGCGCACGGAGTGGCGGGACGGGCTGAGCCGCGCCTGGGACTGGCTGCGCGCCGCAGAACTGGGATAGGCCGAACCGGGATAAGTGCTACTGGTCACAGCCGTCCCGGTTGACGGGAGCGCCGTGCCTGGGCACGATCGGCCTACCTCATTCGGATTGTGGTGCGGGTCGATGCGTTGTGTTCCGGGGCGGCGTGTTCTGGGTGTTTCCGTTGCGGCGCTGCTGGCCTGCCAACCTCTGGCCGTCCACGCGCAAGGCGTGCTGACGCCCGGCGGTGCCGCGAAGGCACCGGCGCTCTCCGTGCAACTGGAGTCGGCCACCACGCCGCAGGCGGCGGCCAAGCCCGCTTCCACGTTCGACTATGCGCCTTTCGCCGCCGGCCTGGGTGCCGCCGTGGGCATCATCGGCTTCAACATCGCGGCCCTGGGGCTGGGCGCGCTGCCCGGCGGCTGGGCCTACGTCAGCGGCGCCCTGGTTCCCGCCGAGATGTCGGTGGCCATGAGCCGCGTCTACGCCGGCACCAGCGCGGTGATCGGCGGCCTGCTCGGCTACACCGCGGCCGAAAGCGCCGGCCAGGGCGGCGGCGACTGGCCCGTCTCGAAGACAGCGCTGGCCACCGGTGCGGGCGCCATCGTCGGCATCGCCGCCTTCAACGTGCTGACCGCCGGGCTGGGCACCGTGCCGCTGGCCGGCGGGGCGCTGGCCGCCGTTCCCTACGAGACGGCGCTGGGCAGCCGCCTGATCGCCGCCCTGTCGGGTGGTGCGGGCGCCGTGGCCGGCACCGCCGCCTACGACGCCGTCACGGGCGAGCAGCACGACTACGGCTACGTCGGCGCGCTGGCGCTGGGTGCCTTGGGCGGCGTGGCCGCCGGCAACCTGCTGGGCGGATCGCTGGGCACGCTGCCGTACTACGCGGGCGCGGGGGCGGAGGCCGTCGGCGTCACCGCGTCCGCCGCGGCGCAGGCAGCCAGCCGCGTGTACGTCGTCACCTCCGGCGTGCTGGGCGCCTGGGCGGCGGACTGGGTCTACGGCCGGCCGAAGCCGGTCATCCGCGTCGTCTCGCCGTGACGCGGCGGGTCCTGGGTCTCATCGCCGCGGCGCTGCTGGCTTGCCAGCCGGCCAGGGCCGAACCCGTTGCTGTTGCCGTACAGCCGGTCAACGTCCTGACGGTGAAGCCGTCGTCCAACCAGCCGCCCTATGCGCTGGGGCTGGGAACTGCGGCGGGCCTCGTCGGCATCAACGCGCTGGCGCTGGGCGTGGGCGCGCTGACCGGCGGCTGGACCTATGCGGCGATCGGGCTGGTGACGGTACCCGCCGAGACCTCGCTGGCGACGCTCGGCGCCCACGCGACCGCCGCCGTTGCGGGCGGCGCGGCCGCGGTGGCCGGCACCGCCGTCTACGACTGGATCACCGGCGAGCGGCACGACTACGGCTATGTCATGGCGCTGACGCTGGGCGCGTTCGGCGGCGTGGCGGCCGGCAACCTGCTGCGCGGCCCGTTGGGCATCCCGCCGCACCACATCGCGGCGGGGCCGGGGGCGGAGGTCGCCTCGCAGGTGGCCAGTCACATGTACGTCATCGTATCCGGCATGCTGGGCGCCACGGCGGCGGGCTGGCTCTATGGGGAGCCGGGTCCGCCGATGTGGTGAGGGTATCGCCGTCGCCGCTCAGAGGAAACGCGAGCGGAAGTAGGCGATGGTGCGCTCCAGCCCTTCGTCGAGCGGGACCTTCGGCTCCCAGCCCAGCAGGGACTTGGCCTTGGCGATGTCCGGGCGGCGCTGCTTGGGGTCATCCTGCGGCAGCGGCTTGTGGATGATCTTGGAGGAGGTGCCGGTCAGGCGGATGACCTTCTCCGCCAGTTCCAGCATGGTGAACTCGCCGGGGTTGCCGAGGTTCAGCGGGCCGGTGTGCTGCTCCGGCGTGCCCATGAAGCGGACGAAGCCCTCGATCAGGTCGTCGACGTAGCAGAAGGCGCGCGTCTGCTGCCCCTCGCCGTAGATGGTGATCGGCTCGCCCTTCAGGGCCTGCATGATGAAGTTGGACACCACGCGCCCGTCGTTGGGGTGCATGCGCGGCCCGTAGGTGTTGAAGATGCGCACCACCTTGATCGGCAGCCCGTGCTGGCGGTGGTAGTCGAAGAACAGCGTCTCGGCGCAGCGCTTGCCCTCGTCGTAGCAGGCGCGCGGGCCGATCGGGTTGACGTTGCCCCAGTACTCCTCCGGCTGCGGGTGCACGGTGGGATCGCCGTACACCTCGCTGGTCGAGGCCTGCAGGATGCGCGCACCCAGGCGCTTGGCCAGACCCAGCACGTTGATGGCGCCGTGCACCGACGTCTTGGTCGTCTGCACTGGGTCGAACTGGTAGTGCACGGGAGACGCCGGGCAGGCGAGGTTGTAGATCTCGTCCACCTCCACATAGAGCGGGAACGTCACATCGTGCCGCATCGCCTCGAAGCGTGTGTTGTTCAGCAGATGCGCGATGTTGTGGCGCGACCCGGTGAAGTAGTTGTCGACGCACAGCACGTCGTGCCCATCGGCGAGCAGGCGCTCGCACAGGTGCGACCCCAGGAAACCGGCCCCGCCGGTCACCATGATGCGCTTGTCGTAGCCGCGTAGGGTACCCATGGTGTCTCCGCTGCCGTTGCGTCAGCCTGTAGCGTCCGGGGTGCGTGGCTCACTCTGCGCGTGGAACCGCTGCGTTCGGGGCCGTGTGGGGGCGGCCGATGCTGGTGTAGTCGAATCCGGCCTTGGCCATGTCGGCCGGATTGTAGATGTTGCGCAGGTCGACCATCACCGGCGCCTTCAGCAGCCCCTTGACCCGCTTCAGGTCCAGCGCCCGGAACTCGTTCCATTCGGTGAGGATCGCCACGCAGTCCGCCCCCTCCAGCGGCGCGTAGGCGTCCCGGCACCACTCCACGCCGGGCAGCAGCTTCGCCGCCTCGTGCATGCCCGCCGGGTCGAAGGCGCGCACCGTGGCCCCCGCCGCCAGCAGGGCGGGGACGATGTCCAGCGACGGCGCGTCGCGCATGTCGTCGGTGTTCGGCTTGAACGTCACCCCCAGCACCGCCACCGTCCGGCCCGCCACACTGCCGCCGCACGCCTGCACGATGCGCTCGGCCATCGCCTTCTTGCGCCGGTCGTTGACCTCCACCACCGTCTCGACGATGCGGATCGGGCTCTCGTTCTGCTGCGCCGTGCGGACCAGCGCCAGCGTGTCCTTGGGAAAGCACGAGCCGCCGTAGCCCGGCCCGGCGTGCAGGAACTTGCGCCCGATGCGCCCGTCCAGCCCCATGCCGCGCGCCACGTCGTGCACGTTGGCGCCGACCTTCTCGCACAGGTCGGCGACCTCGTTGATGAAGGTGATCTTCACCGCCAGGAAGGCGTTGGCGGCGTACTTGATCAGCTCGGCCGTCTCGAGTTCCGTCATGACGATCGGCGTCTCGATCAGGTACAGCGGCCGGTACAGCCGGCGCATGACCTCCTGCGCCTTGGCCGAGGTGGTGCCGATGACCACGCGGTCGGGGCGCATGAAGTCGCCGATGGCCGAGCCCTCGCGCAGGAACTCCGGGTTGGACGCCACGTCGAAGGCGGCGTCGGGGCGGGCGCGGCGGATGATGCGCTCGACCTCGCGCCCGGTGCCGACCGGCACGGTCGACTTGGTGACCACCACCGTGTAGTGGTCGAGGTGGGCGGATATCTCCTCGGCGGCCCCGTAGACGTAGGAGAGGTCGGCGTGGCCGTCGCCGCGGCGCGACGGCGTGCCGACGGCGATGAAGACGGCGTCGACGCCGGCCATGGCGTCCTTCAGCTCGGTGGTGAAGGACAGCCGCCCGGCGGCGACGTTGCGGGCGACCAGGTCGTCCAGGCCGGGCTCGTAGATGGGGATCTCGCCGCGCTTCAGGCGCTCGATCTTGGAGGCGTCCTTGTCGACGCAGCACACGTGCACGCCGAATTCGGAAAAGCACGCCCCCGACACCAGACCGACGTAGCCCGTGCCTATCATCGCTATGCGCATCGAAAAGCCTCCGTCCTCTGCCGGCTGTTATGGAATCCCCTTAAGGATCGGGGCCCAGTTCTAAAGGAAACGGTGTGCCGCCCAGGGAAGCACCTTGGCCAACGGGATTACATCGCCAAGGATTTCCGTTCGCAGCGACCGCTGCATATGGCGGCTGAAACGTTCGAGAATGAGGCGGTGGGCGGCCGTGTGATTGGCATCGGGCTGATCCCAGGCCTGGATGAAGCCCTGGAGGTAGCTCATCTCGAACACGCCACGCAGGACGTCGTCGTGCCAGTGCTGCGAACCGATACGGTGCTCCGTCTCGAGCAGGCGCGCCCAGGCCTTGAGGCCATCGACCACCGACATGAGGTCCGCAAGCTCGCGGTCGCCGCTGCCGTCGTCGGCGCTTTGCAGCGCCCGCACCAGCGGACCGACACCGATCAGGTCGGCCACTTCCGGGTGCTGGTCGATGAACACCTTGGCCATGTGCCCGGCGTTCACCTGGCGTCCGATGAAGCCTGCGACCGTGTAGGGATGGTGGTGCGTGCCGACCGATGCCGGCGTGTAGAAGATCCGCAGTCCGGTACGCGTCCTGGACAGCCGATACGCGAATTCGATGTCCTCGAAACCGTACAGGTGATAGGTGTCGCTGAACCCCTCGGCGTGCCAATCGGCCACGACGTTCCGCTTCACGGAAATGTTGGCGGTATAGAAGAAGCGGAAGTCGAGTTCGGTGAACGGCGTGAAGTCAGCATAGCCGAACTGCTCGCCGCCCTTGCCTTGTATGTGCGCCATGACGAAGCTGATGTCCGCTTCGCGCCGGTCGGGCCACACCACCTTGCCCAGCACGGCGAACCCGGGATCGGGGTTGGCGGCATGCAGCTCGGCGTGCACGCGCAGGAAGTCGCGGTTGCACGGCTGGATGTCGTCGCCCAGGAACACCACCACGTCGTTGCGCGCCATCGACGCGCCGAGGTTGCGCGCCTGGCCGGGGCCGCCGTTGGGAATGCTTCTCCACACCACGCCGGGAAGGCGCCCGGCGAGGTCAGCGAGGATCTGCGGCGTCTGGTCGCTGGAGCCGTCGTCGATGATGACGAACTCGTGCTCCAGTCCTTCGGCCGCGCGCGCCACCGCCTCCACCGTCTCGGCGAGCAGGTCGCCGCGGTTGTAGGTGGGAATGACGATGGACAGCGAGGCCAGCCGCTGGGCGCCGCTCGTCGGTCTGGCGTTGGGCAGGGCGGCCGTGCGGGCGTCGAGTGGCATCGGATCCTGGATGGAAACGGGTCCGTAATGAGGCGGGCGGATGCTATCGCCCCCCCCAGCCCATGGCAAGCGGGCATTCTCACTCCGGCGACGCCCGCCCGGGGCACTCCGAAACCGGGCGTTCTAGGCCGGCCGGGTTAGGAATAGCCTGCCGGGAATACCCTGTATGTGGTAGCGGCCGGGAGCGGCCGGGCGACCGCCTTCTGTTGACAAGGAAGGGCCACCCCCTCTAACTGCGACGCAACCGAGCCCAGACACCGCCCCGCGCCGCATGCCCTCCCTGTCCATCGTCATTCCCACCCGCGACCGCGGCGCCTCCCTGATGGAGACGCTGGCCGCCTGCCGCCGCTTGGGCGAGGGGCAGGAGCTGGAGTTCGTGGTCGTCGACCTCGGCTCGCGGGACGACACGCCGGCCCGGCTGGAGGCGCTGGCGGCCGAGGAGCCGCGCCTGACGTGGCGCCGCCTGGAGGACACGACGAGTCCCGCCGCCGCCCGCAACCTGGGCGCCGCGCTGGCCCGCCACGAAGTGGTTCTGTTCCTGGACGACGCGTTGCGCCCGGCCGACTCCGGCTTCTTCAAGGCGCACGCCGAGGTGCACGCGCGCTGGCCGTCGCCGGGCACGCTGGTTCTGGGCCGGGTGGGGTGGGCCGAACGCCCGACGCTGGGCAGCGAATTGCTGGAGCCGCTGGCGCCGGAGGCCGTCGGTGGCGACCTGACGCCCTATGGCTGGCACGACTGGCGCGCGGCGCGCGGCCTCAACCTGTCTGTGAAGAAATCGCTGACAGCCGATTGGGCGACCGAGGGATTCGACGCCGCCTTCGCGCCGGATACCGGCGGCCCGGCGCTGGACGGCGTGGAACTGGCGTTCCGCCGCGCCGCGGCCGGAGCCGACGTCCGCCTGTTCCACGCGCCGACGGCCCTCGCCGTCGATGCCGCGGGCTGGAACCTGGAGGGGCTGATGCGCCGCCACGCGGACGCCGCGCCGCTGGCCCGCGCCCTGGTCGCCCGGCACGGGGCGGAGATTCTGGATGGCCTTGGTCTCGCCCGGCTGGAATCGTCCCTGGCGGGCACGGCGGGAAGCGGCGGCGATGCCGGGGCGGTCGCCGACTACCTCGCCATGATCGAGGGTGTGAAGTCGTGGAGCCGCCTGTACGACGGCCACGCGCCCGGCGACGGCGAGGCGATGAAGGCGGCGCTTTCGCTGGCCTTCGCCGAGGGCTGGATCCTGTCGGCCCCGGCCGGCGCCAATCTGGCGGCCGGCTGCCGCTGCGCGCTGGAAAGCTTCCGCCAGCGCGTCAACCGCGCGGTGCAGAGTGCGGCCACCGGCCTGCCGGCGCAGGGCGGGGCGGTGGAGGGGCAGGGTGCCGCCGCGCCGGCGTGGCATCCGCCGCGCCGCAGCGCCGTCGCGCGGCTGCGCGCCTGGGCACGGCAGAAGCCGGCGCTGGTGCGTGTCTACCTGTGGCTGCGCGCCGTGCAGGGCCGCTGAGGAAGGGCAGGGGGTACGCATGTTCTCGGTCGCCATTCCCGTCTACAACCACCGCGCCTACGTACTGGAAGGGCTGGTGTCGGCGCTGCGCGCGCGGCTCGTCACCGAGATCCTGGTGGTGGACGACGGCTCGCGCGACGGCTCGGCCGACCTGCTGGAGCGCATTGCCGCCCCGCATGGTGCCCGCGTGCGCAACCTGACGCCGCCGGGCGGCGGCAACGCCGGCGCGCACGCACGGCTCAACCAGCTGATCGAGGCGGCACGCCAGCCGTGGGTGGCGGTGCTGAACTCCGACGATTCCTTCCTGCCCGACCGCTTCGCCGCCTGCGCGGTGCGCGTGCGCAAGACCAAGGTGGACTTCGTCGCCGGCCACGTCCTGATCATGGACGAGGAGAGCCGGCCGCTGGGCCGCAAGCGCGGGCCGCTCGACCCGGAATACCCGTTCCCGCCCGGATTCGACGTGGCCGGCCTGCTGGCGCGCAACGACCTGCTGCCGCTGCTGGCCAACCAAAACTTCATCGCCACCACCTCCAACATGATGTTCACCAAGGCGCTGTGGGAGCGGGTGGGGGGCTTCGCCGACTACCGCTACGTCCACGACTGGGACTTCGCGCTGCGCGCCGTGGCGCTGGGCGTGCCGCTTTACCTGCCGCAGTACCTCACGCGCTACCGCGTGCACGCCAGCAACACGATCCGCGAGAGCACGGAGCGGGTGGACCTGGAGGTGACCGAGGTGTTCCGCCGGTTCCGCGCCGACTTCCCCGAGTTGATGGCGCGGCCGGAGGTGCTGACCGCGTTGGCCGGCAACCGCCACGTGCTGCACGACCGCCTGGAGGCCGCGTGACCGAAGCCCGAATCCCGGACGGCACGCACGTCTTCACCAGCGTCGCCGCCAACTACCTGCCCAAGGCGCGGGTGCTGGCGCGCTCCGTCCGGCGCTGGCATCCGGGGGCGACGTTCCACCTGGTGCTGGTGGAGGACTGGCCCGCCGACCTGGACCCGGCCAACGAGCCGTTCGACCGCATCCACACCGTGTCCGACTTCGCCGCCGCCGGGCTGGCCGACGGGGTGATGCCGAACGGCATCAAGCCCTGGCTGTTCATCCACACGCTGGTCGAGGCGTCCACCGCCGTGAAGGGATTCGCGGTCGACCGGCTGCTGGCGGAGGAGGGGTGCCGGCGCGTCCTCTATTTCGACCCGGACATCGCGCTGTTCGGCCCGCTGGACCCGCTGGTCGAGGCGCTGGAGCGGCACGACCTGATCCTGACGCCGCACGCCTGCGAGCCGGAAGAGGACCTGCAAGCGATCCGCGACAACGAGCTGGTGGCCATGTGCCACGGCATCTACAACCTGGGCTTCGTCGGCGTCGCCAACCGGCCGGAGGGGCGGCGCTTCGGCGCGTGGTGGCGACACCGGCTGGAGCACTTCTGCTTCGACGACGTGCCGCACGGGCTGTTCACCGACCAGCGCTGGCTCGACCACGCGCCGGCCTATTTCCCGACGCTGGGCATCGTCCGCCACCCCGGCTGCAACGTCTCGACGTGGAACCTGACGCACCGCAGGGTCGAAGGCAGCTTCGAAGACGGCTTCAAGGTCAACGGCGAACCGCTTGTCTTCTATCACTTTTCCGGATTCGACAGCGGCGCCCAGCGCACCATGCTCGACGCCTACGGCCGGCAGCAGCCGGCGCTGGAGATCCTGCGCGACTGGTACATCCGCTCCTGCGAGGCGGAAGGGCAGGCGCGGGAGTCCGCCCGCGCGTGGCCCTATGGCGCGTACGACGACGGCGTCCCGGTGACGCGGGCCGAGCGCACCTTCCTGCGTCACCACCCGGACGTCGCCCAGACCTTCGCCGACCCGTTCCGGGCGACCGATCCGGAGCGATCCTACCGCCACTGGTACGCGCGCCACACGGCACCCGCCACACCCCCGAACGCCGTACCCCCGAACCCGGGCCCGGCGGATGCCACGGACGCGTTGCGCGCGCGCATTGCCGAGCTGGAAGGCGAGGTGGCCCGGCTGCGCGGTGCCGGCTGGCTGGCACCGGTGCGCCGCCTGCTGGGGTCCTGAGGCAGGACGTCCGGCGGTGCCCACGCGAAAGTCGCATAAGTTAGATTATGGAAACTACAGGGCGAGGCGGGGCGGCAGGGCAGCTGGCCGCGAATTGCCACCGTGGTTGCGGCAAGCCGTGCCTTTCGGTGGCCGCTGCAATGCACTAATCTCCGGCGGCTCCCAATCCAAGGGTTTGATCCGCATGACGACGCCCGTTCGCCGCAGCCTTCGTCGCCGTTGCCTCGCCGGTGCCGCCTTCGTCCTGTCCTTTGCCGCCATGCCCGCCCTGGCGCAGAGCTTCGACTGCGCCAAGGCGGCCACGCCGGCCGAAAAGACGGTCTGCGCGAGCGCCGGGCTCAGGTCGGCCGACGAACAGATGGCGCAGGCCTACGCCGACCTGCTCGGCTACAGCGCGCCGGGCGATCGCGACTCCGTGCTCAAGGCGCAGACGGCGTGGCTGACGCAGCGCGACAAGGCCTGCTCCGACAAGGCCAAGGCCGACGTCTGCGCCGCCGCCTACGACCGGCGCACCGAGGAGATGGCGGAGTCGCTGCGCACGGCGCAGAAGCGCATCGGCGCGATCGTCGCCGGCATCCCGAAGGATCCGAAAGGTGCGGCCGCGGCGCTGGCCCGCTATGAGGGTGCGGCGGCAAAGGCTTGGCTCGTTTACCTCTACCATTCCGGGACGGTGGCCGTGCCCGACCGCCAGGGCGAAGTGCGCCGGCTGGTGGCCGAGGTGATCGACACCGGACTTCCGAAGAACGATCCGTATCTCCTTGAAGAAATTAAAAATCTTGGCGACGTCGCGGGCGGCCCGGCCGAGAATATGCTGATGTTCCTGCGCCACGTCCTGTCGCTGACCGATCTCGAGGCGCCGTGCTTCCTGTTCACCAAGCATGGCCAGCCGGCGTTCGAGGCGTTCGGGCCGTTCTGGGGCAGCACGCGCGACGCTACGCCGGAGGTCTGCCACGACGTGAAGTCGGTTTACGACCTGCCCGAATGGAAGAAGCTCGCCACCCACCTGGACCCGGCCATCGCCCCGGCGCTGGACGAGCGCGGCAGCATCCGCATCGGTTATGAGCGCCAGTTCATGATCGACGCGCTGCAGGCCTCCCTGGTGCCGAGCACGCTGCTGGAGGCGCCCCATTCGGCCGAGGCCCGCAAGATGGCCGAGACGCGCACCAAGGCGGCGGCCGCCTTCCACGCGTGGAAGGACTTCGACCTGTGGCCGGAGGCGCAGGTGAAGGCGGCGAAGGCCGCCCTGCCCTCCGCGATCGCCGCCACGTCAAAGCTTTACCGGGAGAAGTTCGGGCTGGCTGCGAATATCGCGGACCAGGCGGCGCGCGCGGCCGGCGACCGCTTCATCGCCAGCCGGCTCGCCCTGCTGATGCCGGACGAGTGAGCGTTAGAGCGTTCTCGACGTTGGGTTTTCGCTGCGCTCAACCCAACCTACAGCGCCGTAGGTTGGGTTGAGGCGTCAGCCGCAAAACCCAACGTCAGTTCCCCGGCACCTCGATGACCAGCCCGTCGTAGGCGGGTTCGACGCCCGGCGGCAGCTTGGCCAGCAGGGCGTCGTAGTCCAGCGTGTTGTTCATGTGCGTCAGGTACGCCCGGCGCGGCTTGATGCGGGCGATCCACTCCAGCGTCAGTTCCAGGTGGGCGTGCACCGGATGCGGGTCCTCGCGCGTGCAGTCGACCACCCAGGTGTCGATGCCCTCCAGCGCCGCGAAGGCCTCCTCCTCCAGCTTCATGACGTCGGTGGAGTAGGCGAAGCGCCCGAAGCGGAAGCCGAGCGTCATCATGTAGCCGTGGTCCTGAAGGAACGGCACGATGGGCACGCCGGCCACCTCGAACGGCCCGTCCACGGGATTGGCGATCAGAACCGGCCGGTAGACGGGGTGCCCCTCCGGCAGCGGCTCGAAGCAATAGCCGAAGCGCTGTTCCAGCTGGTGCAGGTGCTCGGCCATGCCATAGACGGGCAGGCCTTTCTGCATCAGGCGGCAGATCTCGCGCAGTTCGTCGATGCCGTGCGCGTGGTCGGCGTGGTGGTGCGTGTAGACGACGCCGTCCAGCCGCGTCACGGCGGCGTTGAGCAGCTGCTGGCGCAGGTCGGGCGTGGTGTCGACGAGGATGCTCACCCCATCCTGCTCCACCAGCACCGATGGGCGCATCCGGCGGTTCTTCGGGTTGGACGGGTCGCAGAGGCCCCACTGGTTGCCGATCACCGGCACGCCGGCGGAGCCGCCGCAGCCAAGGACCGTGACGCGGACGCCGCTCACGCCGCCGCCTGTGCCGGGCGCGCGGCGCGGGTGAACAGACGGAAGAAGTTCTCGGTGGAGATCCGCGCCAACTCCTGCGCGCTCACCCCCTTCACCTCGGCGACGGCCGCGGCGGTGTGGGCGACGTAGGCGGGCTCGTTGCGCTTGCCGCGGAACGGCACGGGGGCGAGGTAGGGGGCGTCCGTCTCGACCAGGATGCGGTCCAGCGGCACGTCCTTCACGATCGCCCGCAGGTCGTCCGACTTCTTGAAGGTGACGATCCCAGACAGCGAGATGTAGAAGCCGAGTTCCACTGCCTTTTCAGCGAGTTCGCGGCCGGAGCTGAAGCAGTGCAGCAGCCCGGTCAGCGGCCCGCGCGCCGCCCCTTCCCGCAGCAGCGCGAAGGTGTCGTCGTCCGCGTCGCGGGTGTGGACGATCAGCGGCAGGCCGGTGCGCTGCGCCGCTGCGATGTGGCGGCGGAAGCACTCCTGCTGCACGTCGCGCGGGCTCTTGTCGTAGAAGTAGTCGAGCCCCGTCTCGCCGATGCCGATCACCTTGGGGTGCTTGGCCATCTCGACGAGGCGGTCGACCGTGACGCCGCCCCCTGTCTCGTCGGACATCTCCTCGGCCGCCTGATGCGGGTGGACGCCCAGCGAGCAGAGCACGTCGTCGTAGCGCTCGGCCACCGCGCGGATGCGGTCGAAGCGGGTGAGGTAGGTGCAGATGGTGACCATCCGCCCCACCCCGGCCGCCCGCGCGCGCTCCACGACGGCGTCCAGCTCCTCGGCGAAGTCGGGGAAGTCCAGGTGGCAGTGGCTGTCGACCAGCATCATCAGGCCTTCGGTTCTTCCACGAAACGGGGGAACACGCCCTGCGGCGCCGGCAGGTCGGTGCCGGGCTTCAAGGCGCCCGCCGGGCCCAGCCGGCCGAAGCCGCGGTCGTCGGCGCCCTGCCCCAACTGCTCCAGGATCCTGGCCGACGCGTCCGGCATCACCGGCTGCGTCAGGATCGCCAGATGGCGGATCGTCTCGGCCAGCACGTAGAGCACGGTCGCCATGCGCGCCGGGTCGGTCTTCTTCAGCGCCCAGGGCGCCTGCTCGTCCACATAGCGGTTGGCGTCGCCGATGACGGCCCAGATGGCGTCCAGCGCCTTGTGGAAGGCCTGCACGCGGATCTCCGCCCGCACGACGTCGAGCAGCGCGTGGGCGGCCCCCAGCAGCCGGTTGTCGGCCTCGGTGAACTCGCCGTGCTCCGGCACCTTGGCGCCGCAGTTCTTGCCGATCATCGACAGCACGCGCTGCACGAGGTTGCCGTAGTCGTTGGCGAGGTTGCCGTTGATGCGCTGGACCATGGCGGCGTGGCTGAAGTCGCCGTCGTTGCCGAACGGCACCTCGCGCAGCAGGAAGTAGCGCGTCTGGTCGAGGCCGTAGGTGCCGACCAGCGTCTCGGGCGCGATGACGTTGCCCAGCGACTTGGACATCTTCTGCCCCTCGATCGTCCACCAGCCGTGCGCGAAGACGCGCTTGGGCGGCTGGAGGCCGGCGGCCATCAGGAAGGCCGGCCAGTAGACGGTGTGGAAGCGCAGGATGTCCTTGCCCACCATATGCAGGTCGGCCGGCCAGTACTTGGTGTAGTCGGCGCTGTCGGTGTCCGGGTAGCCGACGGCGGTGATGTAGTTGGTCAGCGCGTCCAGCCAGACGTACATGATGTGCGCGTCGTCGCCGGGCACCGGGATGCCCCACTTGAAGGTGGTGCGGCTGACCGACAGGTCCTTCAGGCCGGACTTGACGAAGGACATCACCTCGTTGCGCTTGCCCTGGGGGGCGATGAAGTCGGGGTTCTTCTCATAGAACTCGATCAGGCGGTCCTGCCATGCGGACAGGCGGAAGAAGTAGCTGGGCTCCTCCACCCACTCGCACTCGGCACCGGTGGGGGCGATCTTCTTGCCGGTGGGCGTGGTGGTCAGCTCGTCCTCGCCGTAGAACGCCTCGTCGCGCACGGAATACCAGCCGGCGTAGGATCCCAGGTAGATCTCGCCCTTCTCCACCAGCTTCGTCCACAGCGCCTGGACGGACTTGATATGGCGCGGCTCGGTCGTGCGGATGAAGTCGTCGTTGGAGTAGTTCATCACGCCGACGAGGTCGCGGAAGTTCTGCGACACCCGGTCGGTGAAGGCCTGCGGCTCGACCCCGGCGGCCTGGGCCGACTTTTCCACCTTCTGCCCGTGCTCGTCCGTGCCCGTGAGGAACTTCACGTCATAGCCGTCGAGGCGCATGAAGCGGGCCAGCACGTCGCACGCGAGCGTGGTGTACGCGTGCCCGATGTGCGGCACGTCGTTCACGTAGTAGATGGGCGTCGTCAGGTAATAGGTCTTCGACCCGGCCATGGCCGCAGTGCTCCCGCTTCGGGTGTGGTCAGAATCAAGTGGCGGCCGCTTCGAGCGTCAGCAAGGCGTTCAGGACCACCTGCTTGCGATCGAGATTGGCGGATTCCGCGCGCGCGAAAAGGCGTCCGATCTTTTCCCACACCTCCATCCAGCGATCAAGGCCGCGGGCGTTGGCGAAGCGGGTCATCAGCGCGTGTTCGCCCGGCACCACCTCGGCCGGCCACGCGCCGCGGGCGAGCGCGCGGGCGAAGCGGGCCAGCCACCACACCAGCAGCTCGGTCGCCGTCTCATAGAGGCCGTCGTCCTGTTTGCGCGTCAGCTTGTCGCCGAAGGCGTGCGCGGCGGCGACGTCGAGCTTCGGCAGCGACGAGAGCAGCTTCATCAGCTCACGGTAGAGGTCGAGCCCGCCGGCGTCGGCCAGCGCCACGGCCCGGCCGATGCTGCCCTCGGCCAGCCGCGCCAGGGCCTCGCGGTCGTCGGGGGACAGGTCCGGGCGGTGCTGGCCCAGCAGGCCGATCACCGTGTCCTCCGCCAGCGGCTTCAGCGTCAGCTTGCGGCAGCGCGAGCGGATGGTGGGGAGCATGCCGCCGGGGTTGTCGCTGACCAGCAGCAGGAGCGCACCGGGCGGCGGCTCCTCCAGGATCTTCAGGATGGCGTTCAGGCCGGCGGTGTTCATGCGATCCGCACCGTCGATGATCGCCACGCGCCAGCCGCCCTCGGCCGAGGTTTTGCGCAGGAAGGGAGCGATCTTGCGCACGTCGTCCACGGCGATGTCGCGCTTCAGCCGGTCGCGCTTCTCGTCGCGCTGGCGCTCCACGGTCAGCAGGTCGGCGTGGCCGGAGGCGGCGATGCGGCGGAACGTCGGGTGGCCGGGGTCGATGCGCAGGCTGGAGGGCGGCTCCGGCGCGCCGAACAGGCCGGCGTCCGGTTCCGTCCCTCCGTTGGCCAGCGCGAAACGGGCGAAGCGGAAGGCCAGCGTCGCCTTGCCGATGCCCGGTGGCCCGCCGATCAGCCAGGCGTGCGGCAGCCGGCCGGAGTTCCACGCCTCCAGCAGCGTGGCCTCCGCCTCCTCATGGCCGAGCAGGTCGGGATTGCGGCGCGGGGCGAGGGCATCGCCCTCGCCTTCCGGTTCGGGGCGGGCGGCGGCGCGGCTCACGTCGGGCGGGCGATCGGTGGATGGGGCAGCATGGCCGCACAGTGGCGCAACACGGGGGCGCTGGTCAAACCCTTCCCCCGGCCCGGCAGATTTTGCCGGGCAGCGGCGCGACGGCGAACATTCTTTCCGAAAAACGACACAAACATGCGTGCTCCGGCACTGGCGCACGGTTTGCTTGCACAGGCGTGCCTGGCCGGTGTCGTACGCGCGGGAGGAAAAGAATGCTGAGCTTCACCAACATGCAGTTCACCTATGCCACTCTGCCCGAGGGGATTGGTGGGATCCGCGGCATCGAAGCCAAATCGGCCAGCGCGGCCTACGCCGCGATCATGGCGCCGCCCGCCCCGCCGCGGGCGGGCGACACCGTGTCCGTGGATTCCCTCTACCTGGAGATGGATCACGACCAGCTGAACGCCTTCAAGGCGCTGAACCAGGAGACGCAGGACAGGATCACCACCCTCTACAAGGAGGGCAAGGTCTCCGCCCAGACCGTGAAGCAGGCGATGAACCTGCCGCTGGCCGACGTGCGGGGGCAGCGCTGGAACAAGGAATTGTTGCCGGCCCGCCTGACCGACGCCGACCGGAAGGAACTGGCCGAGATCGAGGAGCGCAGGAACCGGCCGGGCTTCCGCGACGCCACGGAGTCCATGAAGGACATGCAGCGGGAGGCGGAAATCAAGCTGGGGATCAAGGTGCCGGAGGGAAAGACGGGGCTGCCGATGCCGGCCGGCCATCCGGGCGTGCACGTGGTGCGCGGCGTCGACGTCATCGAGAACCAGAAGCTGAAGAACCTGGGCGTCGACATCGCCAAGGACCCCGGTTTCGAGGAGCGGCTGATGGAGAAGTTGCGCGCAGGCGACATCGGCCAGATCGACCGATCCGTGCATCCGGGCCTCGCAGCGAACAACCGTACGAGCGCGCCGGCCGCCGAAAAGCGCCCGCCCCTGCCCTTCGCCGGTGCCCGCGCCGACGCGCCACCGCCGAAGACGGACGATGCGGCCAAGGACATCAAGTCGGCGGCATCGGCCGAAAAGGATTTCTCGTCGCTGGTGTCGGCCTTCATCGCCCGGATCAGGACCGGCAAGGGTAACGCGTAGCGGGTCACGCGCTGTTCATTTCCTCGCTCGGCAGGAAGCCGCCGACCTGCTGGCGCCAGAGGGCGGCGTAGCGGCCCTGGCGCGCCAGCAGTTCCGCGTGGCTGCCGGATTCCAGGATGCGGCCCTGTTCCATGTAGAAGACGCGGTCCATGCCGGTGATGGTGGACAGGCGGTGGGCGATGGCGATCACCGTGCGGCCTTCGAACAGCGTCCACAGCGCGTCCTGGATCAGGCGTTCCGTTTCCGAATCCAGGGCCGAGGTCGCCTCGTCGAGGATGAGGACGGGGGCGTCCTTCAGCAGCGCGCGGGCGATGGCGACGCGCTGGCGCTCGCCGCCGGACAGGCGCACGCCATGCTCGCCCACCACCGCCTCATAACCGTTGGGACGCTGCTGGACGAAGCCGTGGCAGTGCGCCTTGCGGGACGCGTCCAGCACCTCCGCCTCGCCGGCATCCGGGCGGGCGTAGGCGATGTTCTCGCGGATGGTGCGATGAAACAGCGCCGGGGACTGCGGCACCTCGGCGACGGCGTGGTTCAGCGATTCGAGCGTGACCGCGGCGATGTCCTGCCCGTCGATCAGGATGCGGCCCCGCTGCGGCTCGTACTGGCGGCGCAGAAGCTTCACCAGCGTGCTCTTGCCGGCCCCCGAGGGACCCACCAGCGCCACCTTCTCGCCGGGCGCGATGGTCAGGTTCAGGTCGTCGAACACCGCCGTGCCGTCGGCGTGCGCGAAGCGGATGCCGTCGACGGTCACCCCGCCGGCCGGGACCGCCAGCGGCCGCGCGCCGGGCCGGTCGAGGATCTCGTGCGGGCGGGCGATCAGTTCCAGCGCACCCGACAGGTTGCCGAGGTTCTCGAAGAACCCCAGCATGCGCGTGGACAGGTTCCACACGTTGATGCCGACGATGCTGGCCAGCGAGAACACCATGGCGAAGTCGCCCACCGACATGCGGCCGGCCACCGCCTCCGACACCGCGATGCCGATCAGCGCGATCTGGAAGACCAGCAGCGCGTTGAACAGGACGAACCACATCTTCACCAGGAACCAGCGCAACGCGCGCGAGCGCTCCGCCTCCTTCCCCAGCGTGTCGGACACCAGGCCGAACTCGTGCTGGCGGCGGACGAAGGCGCGCACCAGCTCGATGTTGGCGATGACGTCCACCATGTGGCCGGTGGAGGCCGCGACCTGTTCGGAAAAGGCGCGGGACAGCGCGATGCAGCGCCGCGCCAGCAGCGCGGAGATGGCGATCTGCGCCGCCGTCCAGCCGACCAGCAGCACGGCGAAGACGGTGTGCGCCGCATAGAGCAGGGTGAGGCTGAACGACAGCACCACGACGATGCGCACGATGTCGTTGGACAGGATGTCGATCAGCTGCAGGGCGCTCTGCCCCGCCTGCTTGATCTTCTGGCCCAGCTTGCCGGCGTGGTTCTCCTGGAAATAGCGCGGCGAATGCCCGATCAGGTGGGCGAACAACTGGAACTGGATGTCCTGGCGCAGCGCCGGGCCGGTGTAGAGGTCGACGATCTCCCGCGCCCGGTTGAACAGGGCCGAGCCGATCCACAGCCCGCCCAGCGCCAGGAACCAGAACAGCACGTCGCCGCTCCACCCGCCGGCGGCGGCCAGCCCGTCCACCAGCGCCTTCAGCGCCACCGGCTCGAAGCTCATCAGCCCGATGCCGCCGACGGCGGTGAGCGCCAGCAGCAGCGTGCGCCCCCAGTAACGGCGGCGCACGAACGTCCACAGGAACAGCCAGGGCGACGCCGTCACCACGCCCGGTGCGGGCGCGTCGCGGCGGGGCGAGGAAGGGGCAGGCACGCTGTCGGATCTCCGGGACAGATCTCCAGGGAGGCAGGCCGCTTGGAAACCGGCATCATCCCGGAAGATCGCGCCCGCGGCGAGCGCGCGATGCCCCTATCTGCAGCGTTCCTGCCCTGCGGGTGCCCGCTGCCACACCTCGGTCCGTCCAAGCAGCGGGATGCCGACGTAGCCGCGCAGGCGCAGCCGGTCACGGCCGTCCGGCGTCATGGTGGCACTGTAGGTGTTGCCGGATTCCGGGTCGTAGATCCAGCCGTCCGCCCATCCCTCGGCGGTGCGCTTGAAGCCGCCGATCATGGGCAGGCCGCACAGGCGGCGGGTGCGCAGCGCCTCGTCCGGGTTCTTGCTGTCGCGGCCGGCGTCGGCGCCGCTGCGCTTTTCCACGTACCAGATCAGCCGGCCGCAGGCGCGGCCGTCGCAGGGCACGACCTCGACCGCCGCCTCGCCGCTGGCGGTGCGCCAGACGCCGAAGGCGTCGTCCGGCGCCGCTGAGGCCGCCGTGGGGGCCAGGAACAAGAATGCCGCCAGAAGAGCCCGCCGCATCGTTGCCTCCCTCGCTGTCGCCCGGCACAACGCGGTGGCGGGCGTTATGGCACGCGCACGTCCAGGCGCCGGGTGACCGCGTCCAGGATGGCGGCCTGCACAGCCTCCACCGGATGCGCCGCGTCGATGACGGCGCAACGCGCCGGCTCCCGCCGGGCGATTTCGAGGAAGCCGTCGCGCAGGCGGCGGTGGAAGTCGACGTCCATGCGCTCGTACCGGTCCTCGCCGCCGCGGCGGTCGGAGGCCCGCTTCAGCCCGGTTTCGACGGGCAGGTCGAGGATCAGCGTCAGGTCCGGCCGGAAGTCGCCGAGCGCCACGCGCTGCAGCGTCTCGATGGGCTCCCGCCCCAGGCCGAGGCCGTAGCCCTGGTAGGCCATGGTGCTGTCGAAGAAGCGGTCGCACAGCACCCAGCGCCCGGCGTCCAGCGCCGGCCAGACGGTGCGCTCCAGATGGTCGCGCCGGGCGGCGGTGTGCAGCAGCCCTTCGGTCACCGGGCTCCAGCGGCCGGTGTCGCCGGACACCAGCAGGGCGCGGATCTGCTCCGCCCCCGGCGATCCGCCGGGCTCGCGCGTCACCACCACGTCGATGCCGCAGGCGGCGAGCGCGTCCGCCAGCAAGCGGAGCTGCGTGGACTTGCCCGCCCCTTCGCCGCCTTCCAGCGTGATGAACCGTCCGCGGCCGGCCATCTTACGACCCGGCGCCCAGCACGATGTACTTGGCCGCCGCCACGGCGCGGCCGAAGAAGCCGAGCTTCTCCACGTCCTGCGCGGCCACCACGGGCACCTCCTTGGCCGGCGCGCCGGGGGCGCTGATGATCACCTTGCCGACCGGGTCGCCCTTGCGGATGGGGGCCTGGACGGGCGCGTTGGAGACCAACGTCACCTTCATGTTCGGGCGGTCGGCCCGGGCCATGGTGACCTTCAGGTCGTTCGGCACGGTGACCGGCACCGTGTCCTGCGCGCCCAGCCACACGGGCACCTGCTCGATCGTGTCGCCGGCCTTGAACAGGGCGTAGGTGTTGAACTCGCGGAAGCCCCACTCGATCAGGCGGGCCGATTCGTCGGCGCGGGCCTGCATGCTGGGCAGGCCGTTGACCACCAGGATCAGGCGCCGCCCCTCGCGCTCGGCCGAACCGGTCAGGCCGTAGCCG
>Ga0196970_1000242_pt1 | contig 80650 bp, 77 predicted proteins | sample S1v_513CmetaG_FD_148672 | JGI IMG/M metagenome (GOLD analysis project Ga0196970, IMG submission 148672) | Soil microbial communities from Anza Borrego desert, Southern California, United States - S1+v_5-13C | ecosystem: Environmental > Terrestrial > Soil > Desert | place: USA: California...
TTCATGTCCCCAGTGCGGCACTGCTCTACCCGAGGGATCAAACTTCTGCCCTAGCTGTGGCCTGGCGCTCGGGGAGCTTGAGCGGCCGCGGCAGGGACCGAACCCCTGGGTTGCTTTCCTGGACCGCGCTTGGGACTTCTTCGCCTCAACCAAAGTGGCAGCCTGGTTGATCGTCCTGATCGCCCTGGCGTCGATCGCCGGCTCGTTGATCGAGCAGGAGTCGCTCTATCAGGACTGGCGTCCACCCTACATGTACTACCCGGCCCGCTACGGTGAGTTCTGGGGCAACCTCTTCATGGATCTGGGCTTGACTCACGCATACAGCTCGGTCTGGTATGCGGCCCTTGTCCTCATGATGGTCCTAAGCCTGATCATCTGCTCGCTACAGCGCTTGATCCCACTGCACCGAATGCTGACCACCCCCCAGGTGTGGAAGCTGCCACACTTCCTAAAACGCCAGGACGTGGTGGTGGAGGCCGAGATCGACCTCGCCGAGGCTGAGGCGAGGCTGAAGAAGGCTGGGTACAGACTGCGCCGGGACCGCGAATGCCTCTACGGCGACAAGGGCCGACTCTCGCGGTACGGACCCTACATTATCCATATTGGGTTGCTGTTCGTAGCCGGTGCCGCCTTTGCCAAGGGGCTACCCGGGTGGGACCTCTCCAAGGATGTCTGGATACCCGATGGACAGACGGTGAAGGTACCCGGGGAGAGTTGGTCGATCACCAACCATAAGTTCACCATGGATCTCTATGCGAACGGAGCCCCGTCTCGCTTTGCCACGGACGCCTCGATCATGGAGGGGGATCAGGAGATCCTTCGGAGCACGATCGAGGTGAACAAGCCTCTTAGCTACGGTGGATGGGCGATCTACCAGGCCTCCTGGCGAGAGGAGCCCGGGATCGCCAGAATCAAGGTGGTCAATGCGGCGACCCAGGAGCCGGTGGCCAGCTTTGACCTGGACCTCCGCAAGCCTGAGAAGGAGTACGAAATCGCTGGCACCGACCTGAGGCTGACGATCAGCTCTTACTTGCATGACTTCGTACAGGACCCGGAGACCGGTGAGGCGACCAACGCCTCCTATGAGGTGCGGAACCCGGTCCTCCTGGGCGAGATCATGCCCAGGAATGGCACCGAGGCTGTCGCACGGGTCGCGCTCATGATCCTCGGCAAGACCCCACCGCTCTACGAGGGTTCCTTCTACCTCGAGGTCGAGAAGGTGGAGACCCGGTGGTACACAGCCCTGAAGCTGCACAAGGACCAGACCACACCGATCATGTTCAGCGGTCTGGCGATCGTCCTGGTCGGCATGGCGATCACGTTCTTTATCTTCCACTACCAAGTGTGGGTCCGGGAGGAGAATGGGAGGATCCTCCTCGGCGCTCGGGCATACAAGGGGAAGTTCGGTCTCAAGCAGGAGCTCAAGCGCCTCTTCGGCGCACCCCATGGGGAGGGGAACCAATCGAATGGCACCGCCTAATCCGACCCTCGTCTCGGTCGCTCAGTGGCTATTGTTCGGCACCTTTGTCAGCTATGTGGCCGCCACCCTGCTCTACGTCTCGGGGATCATTGGCACTCGGATCTCTCACGGCGCCAATTTCGCCAACAACGGGCGATGGGGAACGGTCGCCCACACGGTGGGTGTCATCTTGCATGCGGGGGCGATCCTCGCCCGGTGGCAGGGGGCTGGCCACTGGCCGACATCCAACATGTATGAGTTCATCGGTTTCATGGCCTTTACTAGTATGCTCGCCTTCCTTGTGATTCATCGGATGTACCAGTTGTACACAGTCGGGGCGCTCGTGGCCCCGGTCGGTGTCTTCCTCCTGGCGTACTCCTACGTCTTCCCGCCAAAGATCGTGCCCCTGGTGCCGGCGCTCAAGTCCTACTGGTTGCCGATTCATGTCAGCCTTGCCGCCTTGGGAGAGGGGTTCTTCGCCGTCGCTTTCGGCGCAGCCCTGCTCTACCTCCTGAGGGTTCGAGGGATGGAGTTGGCCGCGGCCCCCAGCGGAGATGGCGCTGTTGAGACGGCGGAGCAGCGCTGGGAGCGTGTCTGGGGGAGCCGCCTCATGGAGGGGCTCTTCTACCTGATCCTTGTCATGGTCGGCTTCACGGTCCTCGCCCTTACGCTCCGCTGGTCGGGCTTCCAGTGGGTCTTTGAGAACTCGACCTACCATCTGCCTCCGATCATCGGGCCGGTGGGCGCCGCGATTGGCGAGAAGGGGTCGCTGCTGGGGATTCCCCTGCCGCTGATCACCGCGCCAATGGGGCTCAAGGCGAAGCACTGGAACACCCTGCTCTATTCACTCGCCCTGGGTGGCCTTCTCTATGGCATCATTCGCCGGTTTGTCACCAGGGGGCCGATTGGCGACGCCCTGGCCCGCCGGATTTCGGGCGACGTGGAATTGCTTGATGAGATCAGCTACCGGGCGGTAGCGATCGGCTATCCGATCTTCACCCTTGGCGGCCTGGTCTTCGCCATGCTCTGGGCCAAGGAGGCCTGGGGTCGCTACTGGTTCTTCGACCCGAAGGAGACCTGGGCCCTGATCGCCTGGCTGGTCTACTCGGCCTACCTGCACTTCCGGATCACCAAGGGGTGGGAGGGGCGCAAGTCCGCGTGGATTGCTGTGCTGGGCTTTGGGGTGATCCTCTTTACACTGATTGGCGTCAACCTCTTGATCGTCGGCCTGCATTCCTACGCTGGCGGCGACTAAGCACTGGATCGTACAGAAGAACACCCGTCTGCGCTTCGCAGGCGGGTGTTTGCTATGCCTATGCGGGGCGGAGGGTGACCCGTTGTTCCCGGGTGGCGGCGGCGTAAAAGGCTTCCTGAAACTCCGCCTCGCCCTCATACCCACGGTCTTCCACGTAGCGAACGGGCCACGCCAGATCCAACTGGTCCGGGATGAAGGGCCATGGATCCAGCGTCCAGGTGTCGGTTCCGGCGCCCTTCAGGGTGAGCGGTACTTCCGATCCTCCAGGGGTGAGGGGCATGACGCCCTGGCTGAAGGCTCGTTCCTCCTGAGGATCGAACATGGCCATCATGAGGGTGATCCCGTCCCAGGCCTGAAGCCATCGGTAGTAGGTCCAGAGCAGCGTCTGATCGGGTTGCAGGAGGGTGATCAGGGCAGTCTGGCGCTCCTTCTGGTCGGCGAGGAAGGTTGCGACCACACCATCCGCGCCGGGATCGAGCGGCCGGACGGGGATGTGCGGCATATGGCCGTATCGACCGTTGTAAAGGCCGGTCCCGTGCAGGCTGACCAGGAGAGCGGCGTAGGGGTCATGCCGATGCAGCGCCGCGACACCCTGGGCGTAGATCTGGGTGTGCTGCACCTGTGGGATCTCGAGAAAGCTATAGGGTCGAGCCTTCGGATTGAGCTTGGGAGCTCGCTCCCAGTCGACCCAGCCAGCGTCGTGGTGGGCCGTCGCGAGGAGCACGGAGCGGCGATGGTGCTCCACACGGGCGAAATGGCGCCCGCCCCAGTGAGCTGCCACCTCGCCGGAGGCACGGGCATGATCGGACTGTAATGTCAGACAGAGCAGGCCGCCAACAGGACGAACTACCAAGGTCGCATACCTCCACTCTCGGGCGCAAAGACTAGGTCCGATGCAACGATCCCTGCTTCCTACGTTTCTTCGGCAGGATGATCTAGGGTTCCTCTATGACCCGATCTTCACACGGGTCGATTCCGAAAGGGAGGTCCGGCGGATGACGGTCTATAACGAACTGGAGCGGGCGATCGCCATGGCGGAGGCGGCGAAGGGTAGCTACCTGCTCTTCGCGACCGACTCACAGGATCAGAAGGCGCAGCAGGTCTTCAAGCAGATGGCGGAGGACATGCAGCGTCACGTGACGATCCTGGAGTCCCGGCTGGACTATTTGAGCCAGCACAACCAGCTAATTCAGGCCAGCCAGGGGCAGGGCCAGGGGCAGGGGCAGGGCCAGGGGCAAGCCCAAGGCCAGGCGCAGGGGCAAGGTCAGCAGCAGACCCAGGGGCAGGGACAACAGCAGGCCCAGGGGCGAGATAGCCAGGGTCAGGGGCAGAGCCACGGCCAGGGTCAAAATGACCGGCGGCAACAGAACGGGGGTCAGGGCGGCGGCCAATAGGCCGTCTACCTGACCCCTTGTCGGCTAGCGCAAGCCCCGCCGGACGGTGGCGAGTTGTTGCTGCAGTTGGAGCAACTCCTGCTGGAAGGAGTCTAGTCGACCAGCGACGAGGCTTGGGCGCAACCGTGGCAGGAGCGCCTCAGCCGCAGCGAGGGCTGCGACCGCATCTGCCGGGGGGGAGACCAGCGCCGAAACCTGCTGCCGGAGCGCCTCCGTCTCCTGCTCGGCCTGCGATATGGCCGCCGCACCGCCCGTGTACGGCGTGATCTGATCGGCCACACGCCGTTGGGCGATGGCGAGATCATCGACCTGGTGATTCGCCTCGATCGGATTGCCGGCGGCCAGAGTCTGCCGGATCCTGGACAGATGCTCCTCCAGCTTGACCAGTTGCTCGGTGAGAGGGAGGGGGGCACCAAGCAGCACCGCCGCCTGCTCCACCTGCTGGCGCAGGGCAGCCAAGCTTTGCGCCGCCTCCTCGATCCGCCGGGGAGCGGTCTGCCAGGTCTGCTCCCAGGTCTGCAGATGGCGCTCCAACTGGTCCATGGCTGGTCCAAGCCCCTTTAGCGCCGATTCCAGGGTGGCAAAATCGCCAATCTGGCCCTTCCCCAGGCCGGCCTCGATCGCCTCGAAGAGGTGGCCGATTCGGGCGTACTCTTCCGTTACCTTTACAAAGGCGCTCTCAACAAACTCAAATGCCTTCTTGGTGCTGCCAGCGGTGCGACGGGCCAGTTCTGTCCGCCCCGAGAGCCGGATTACCCGCTCGCCGCTCTGCCCGTACTGCTCCCGAGCCGCCGTCAGGCGGGCGTAAGCCCGCTCCTTGTCGGCCCTCCGACCGAACCAGACTAACCATCCGAACATAAGGACACCTCCGCCGAATCCTGGGGTAGCCACTTTCTCGACCGAGCGCCGGAAATCCTCCCGCGGGAGGATTGGCCCTACTTCATAGAGAATCAACGGAGGCAAAAGGTTCGCGCCGTGAGGAGGGTTCTGGTGAACGAGTTGCCGGTAGTGGCTACCTTCTCGATCGTGGGGCGGGATCCCAGTACAGGCGAGCTGGGTATCGCTGTCCAGTCCAAGTTCCTCTCGGTCGGCTCCGTTGTGCCATGGGCTTCGGCAGAGGGGGGTGCAATCGCCACCCAGTCGTACGCCAACACCCGTTTCGGTCCGCGGGGGCTCGAACTGCTCCGGCAGGGGCTGTCGGCCAGCGAGGTTCTGGAGCGGTTGCTGGAGAACGACCCGGGCAAGGCACAGCGTCAGGTGGGCATTGTTGACCGGGAGGGACGGTCTGCCACCTATACCGGCGAGGACTGCCTGCCCTGGGCCGGCGGCCTGGCGGGGCCGAACTACGCAGCCCAGGGGAATATCCTGGTGTCCGTGGCCACCGTGCAGGCCATGGCCCGCACCTTTCAGGAGACCCAGGGCGACCTGGCGCACCGGCTCGTGGAGGCGCTTGACGCTGGCCAGCAGGCCGGCGGTGACAGCCGGGGCCGCCAGTCGGCAGCGCTCTATGTCGTGAAGGAGGCCGGCGGCTATGGCGGTCTGAGTGATCGGTATATCGACCTCCGGGTGGATGACCACCCCGAGCCGATCCTCGAGCTGAAGCGGATTCTCGAAATCTGGCGGATGCTCTTCGAGAAGCCCGACCCTGCCACCATGCTGAAGCTGGAGGGCGACCTGCTCGATGAGGTCTCCGGCTACCTCCGGACGATGCACTACCTGACCGACGGCGTTCCGTTCGATGACGCCTGGCGCCGATTCGTCGGTACGGAGAACTTCGAGGAGCGGGACATTCGGCAGGGCTACATTGACCCGGCGATTCTGCGCTGGCTCCGCCAGCGCCACAGAGCATAGGCGAATCAGACAGGCGTGCCTCACCGGCACGCCTGAGCGTTGTCGCTACTGGTTTGCGTGCTCCGAGGCTCCCGGGGGGCGCCCCGTGTGGCCCCGCACCTCCTTGCCCCGGAGGCGGGGTGTCTGGAGCAGGTGGTCCCACTTCTCTGGAAAGAAGCCAACCACCAGGTGACCATCCACATTGATGGCCGGGTAGTCGGTCCGTCCGGTGTGGTGCAGCAGTTCGCCGCGGGCGCCGGTATCAAAGGCGACGTTCTTCTCCTCGAACTGGATGCGCCGCTGTTCGAGGAAGCGCCTCGCCTCGTGCATCTCCTCAGAATCGGGGCCGGAATAGAGCGTTACGTGAAGATCTGCCATCTCGCAGTTCCCTCCTCCGAACGATAGTCTGCCCGACAAAAGGGGAAAATCTGAGTGGCCAAGCGACGTGCAACCCGAAACTATAGCGCCGGCGACCGGGCCTCCCGAATCGCCAGCGATCTTCTGAACTGGTACGCGACCTGTCAGCGGGACCTGCCCTGGCGGCGCTCCCGTGATCCCTATCGGATCTGGGTCTCGGAGGTAATGCTCCAGCAGACTCGGGTCGAGACGGTGATTCCCTACTACACCCGCTGGTTTGAGCGCTTCCCCACACTGCAGGCGCTGGCCGAGGCGCCGGAGGAGCAGGTGCTGAAGGCCTGGGAGGGCCTGGGCTACTACTCGCGAGCTCGGAACCTGCACCAGGCGGTGCGGGAGGTGGTGGCGAGCTACAACGGCGAGGTGCCCGATGATCCGGCACTGGTCGCAAGGTTGAAGGGGGTCGGGCCGTACACAGTGGGAGCGATTCTCTCGATCGCTTACAACCGCTCGATTCCGGCCGTCGACGGCAACGTGATGCGACTCCTCTCCCGGCTCTTCCTGATCGGAGACGATATCGCCCAGCCCGCGACCCGGCAGGCGATGGAGGGGCTGGCGGCTCAACTGATCCCCACCGGACAGGCATCCTCCTTCAATCAGGCGCTCATGGAGCTTGGAGCCCTCGTCTGCACCCCGACCAGCCCCAAGTGCCTGCTCTGCCCCCTGCGGGAGCACTGCCGGGCCTTCGCTGATGGAGCGGTGGAGCGGTTGCCGGTCAAGGCCAAGTCCAAGGCGCCCCGACCGGTTGATGTGGTCGCAGCGGTGATCTTTCACGAAGGGCGGCTGATGATTGCACGGCGCCCTTCCGATGGGCTGCTGGGCGGACTCTGGGAGCTTCCGGGCGGGGAACGGCCCGAGGGAATGGGCTGGGAGCAAGCGGCCCACCTGTTGCTGAGGGAGGGATACGGTCTGGAGGTGGAGGTGGAGGCACACCTGACGAGCGTGAAGCACGTCTTCAGCCACCTCGTCTGGGACCTGCGGGCCTTCACCGCACACCTGGCGCCCGAGTCCACCCCGGTTGAGAGCGAATCGGTGCGCTGGGTCAGGCCGGAGGATCTGGGCCGGTTCGCCTTTTCCGTGGCGCACCAAAAAATCCTTGGACAGTTGCCTGGAAGGAACTGATTGGTTACAATAACAGCGTGTCGGCAGATAAGTTACGGTAATGGAGGAGTCGTTCTTGGCACTGGACCTGCATGCTGTCCGGGTGATTCTCTACGATCTGGACGGCACCGTGTACGATGATACCCGTCACTTTGAACTTTACGCCCGAGAGCTCCAATCTCACCTGCCGGCTGAGGTGCGCGATGCGTTCTGGGCGGACTATCTGCTGGCGGTCAAGGGCGAGCACCCGGCGCTGCGGATCGGGACGTACTATGATGTCGCCCGGGACCTGGTGCTCCAGATCCGAGGCGGAGAGGCGGTCCGGGCGCTTCACTGGGACGGCTCAGAGGTGCCGCCGCTGGTGGTCCGTGAGCTCTACCAGGGCCCGCTGGCGACGGACTACTCGACCATGCTGAACGTTGGTGACCTCTGGTGGGTGCCAGCGGCGGTGTCGTACCACCATGGTGGCGTGACCGAGAAGCACGGCGAGGCCTTCCTGAAGATCCGCGAGATCATGTCTGACCCGGGCTTCGTGGTTCGCTCCATTCCCCAGTTGGCCGACCTGATCGCCAGCCTGCGGGGTAAGGTTGTTCAGGTGTTAGCCACCAATAGCCCGCAGCCTGACAGCGAGGCGATCCTGCAGAAGGTCGGTCTGCTGGGCCTCTTTGACCGCATGTACTTCCGTTCGGCGAAGCCCGCTGGTCTGTCGCGGATAATTAGCGAGATCGCTGCCGACTACCAGGTGGACATGAAGGCGATCCTCAGTGTGGGCGACAACATGGTCAACGAGATCGCGCCTGCGCGCACCCTGGGATGCCAGACGGTCTTTATCGATCCCCACGGCATGGCCGAAGGCTCGGAGGCGGATCTGATCGTCCCCAGCATGAGTCTGCTCATGCCGGAGTTGCAGCGGTTGGGTGGAATCCGGTAGTCATAACCCTCACCGATCCGGCGTATCGATGAGACCATGTGAAGTGCGACCGGGAGGTGCCGCGTTGACGGAGCGACTCGAACGGATCCTGGCGGAGGCGATTCGCACAGAACGCCCAGTGCTGGTCAACCCAACCGAAGACGAGATCCGTGCTGCAGCGCTGAGGCTGCTGCAGGAGGGCCGGCTGATCTGCACCAGGTGCCGCAAGCCAATCCGGGACGACCAGTTCGTGACCAGACGGATTGAGTTCGGCCCAAGGCTCCAGGCGATCGCACATCTGCATACTGGCTGCGAGGAGCCCCTGGTGCCCGAGACGGAGCCGGGGCAGCCCTCGCACTAATGGACAGAGGCCGGTGCCACAGTGGTGGCTGCCGGCCTCGCATCTGTCCTGAGCATGGGACAGCAGGGAACAGCGACATAGCAGGTCGAATCATCCGGTGTGGAGGTGGAGGTGGAGTGCTGGAAGCCTACGCTGAACGGTACCTTGCCAGCCTGCGACGCTCGCCGCGAACCCAGGAAGAGTATGGCCGTGACCTGAAGCTCTTCATGGAGTGGGCTAAGAGCAAGAACCGGCTCGATCCGCGCACGATCACATCGGCCGAGATTGAGGAGTTCTTGATGAGCCTGGTGCGCAAGGATGGGATCAGATACGCAGCCGTCACCCGAAACCGGGTGCTGGCGGCCGTGAAAGGTTACTACAAGTTTCTGGTCAAGGACCGGCTGATCGCACCCAGCGAGGATCCGGCAGCGATTGTCGCCACGCAGAAGCGGCCTCGGCGGGCGCCAGTCTTCCTGGAACTGGATGAAGGCTCCCAGATGATCGTGATCGTGAAGAATCGCCTGGCGGAGACGCCATTCCAAGCGATGATGAAGGCGCGGGACATGGCGCTCCTGACCCTCTTGTTGGGATCGGGGTTGCGCATCTCCGAATTGGTCGCCCTCAATCTGAACACATGGCAGGAGACCATGCTAGCAGGATGGATGACCATCATCGGTAAGGGCGACAAAGAACGAGTGGTGCCGCCATCTGACGAGGCGATTGAGCATGTCCAAGCCTACCTGCGGGTGCGCCCCCAAGTTCCGCCCGACCGGGAGGGACATCCGCTCTTTCTGAGCCGTGAGAAGCACAGGCTCTCAGACCGCCAGATCGAGCGGATCATTCAGGGGCTGGCCAAGGAGGCTGGGATCACCAAGAAGATCACCCCACACAAACTGCGGGCGACATGGGTGACCCAGTTGCTGATCAGCGGCGCCAACCCGCGCGAGGTTCAGGCCATGGCTGGCCACGAGTCGCTGGACACGACCATGATCTACGCCGGCGTGCGGGACAACGAAGAGTTGCGCCGTGTGGTAAAGAAGCACCAGGTGCGGTACCTGTGAGAAGCAGGCGGTCGACCCCGTAAACAGCAGGGGCTGACCGCCTTTGTCTACCCGGAGCGGCCCCTGGAGAGCCCTTATTCAGTGTCGACAAATCTATCTTTTGCGTCACTAAGGCATCGACTGAGGGTTGATCATGGACTTCTACACCTCGCCCACGATCTCGCCGGTCTGGCTGGTGTCGTAGCCGCCCAGGGCGGCCAACTGTGAGCGCACCCAGCGATTGCTCAGGCTGCTCAACCAGTGTCGGACCGGCTCCGCTGCCAGGTGCTCCTTCGGGATCACCATATCGTACCGCACCCGGTGCAGCGGCACGAAGCCCAACCCGAAGGCAGCCGCTACCGAGGCTGCGCTCACCCCCACGTCAGCCTGACCGGATGCGATCGCTCGGGCCACCTCCAGGTGGCTGCAAGCGATGGGCAGGTTCCGATCCACCGCTGATGCGGGGAGACCATCCTCCCTGAGAATGCGGTCCAGGAGCAAGCGTGCTCCAGCGCCTTCCTCCCGGTTGATCACCCGGACACCCGGCTGTACCAGGTCAGCCCCCCGATACAGCCGCTTGGGGTTGCCGGGAGCGACCAGCAGCCCCTCTTCCCAGACCCCGAGGTTGACCAGAACGACCCGACGCCCCGGCAGAAGCCGCCGGATAAAGGGCAGGTTGTGCTCCCCGGTTTCGGGATCGTACAGGTGCGAGCCGGCGGCGTGTATCTCCCCCCGGGCAAGGGCTCGCAGCGCCTCGGTCGAGTTGGCGAAGCTCCAGTGGACCCGCAGTCCCGGGTGCCAGCGTTCGGCAGCCCGAGCCCAGAGCGAAAGGGCCGGGGTGCAACCCGCTACCGCAATGGCGTTGCCCAGGTTGGCAGGGTCATCCAGCGGGCGGACCTTCACCACGGCGCTGCCGGGCTCGTACCAGCCCTCGCCATCGGCGGGGAGCAACTCCTGCCGGAAGCCATAGTCGCCGTGGAGCGGGTGCGCCACCCAGCGCCCGCCCACCCGCACCAGGGCGACCCGGGTTGCGCCGGATCCCGCCTGAAGACCTGTTGCAGGAAGCGCCTCGAGTTCGGGCGTCTCTTCATCGAACCAGAATAGCTCCTCGATCCGGCTACCGAGTATGCGCGCCATGCGGAGCGATACCGCGGTCGATGGCGCACTCTGCCCCGCCTCGATCGCACTGACCGCCTGCCGGCTGATACCCACCTGGTCCGCCAGCTCCTGCTGGCTGAGCCCAAGCCGCATGCGCACCTGGCGCACGCTGTTGCGCAGCTCCTGCTTCCCCATGGCTATCCCTCCTGGCGCATCTGCGCACGACCTGTGGGCTGTGCGGTCCGCAGCCGAAGCCCTGCCCACATGGCAGCTGCCGCCAAGAGGGCCAGGATCAAGGCCAGGTAGTGCGCCGTGCCCTCCTGGCCCGCCTGGACCGCCGAGTAGATCGCCACGGCTACGGTCTGTGTCTTTCCAGGGATGTTGCCCGCGACCATGAGCGTGGCACCGAACTCACCTAGCGACCGGGCAAAGGCGAGCAGCACCCCGGTCCAGATTCCCGGCCAGGCCAGGGGCAGGTAGAGCCAGCGCACGGCCGCCATTCGGTCCGCACCATCGATCTGGCCAGCCTCATAGACCTCGGCCGGCACCGTCTCCAGGGCGGTCCTGGCGGCCTGGACAAAGAGCGGCATGCAGACTACCACCGAGGCGAGCACCGCCGCGGCGGGCGAGAAGATCAGGGTCCCGCCCCAGAGCGAGCGTGTCAACTGTCCGATCGGGCCAGTCCGGCCGATCAGGAGCAGCAGGTAGTACCCGATCACCGTCGGTGGCAGCGCCAGGGGCAGGTTCACCACAATATCCAACAGCTTTTGCCCCCGCCAGCCCGGGCGTGAGAGCGCCCATGCAAGCGGGAGCCCCAGGAGGAAGACGACCAGCGTAGCTGCCAGGGAGATCTGCAGGGAGATCCAGAGGTTTGTCCAGGGCATGGGCTATTCGCTCCCAAAGCCGTACCGGCTCAAGATCTGGCGACCATCAGGAGACAGGAGAAAGGTGGCGAAGCGCTCGGCCTCGGGGCGGTGAGCGGCCTCCTGCAGTACGGCCATGGGGTAGACCACCGGGGGCAGAGCACCCTCAGGCGCCTCGGCAATCACGATCACCTTCTGCGAACTGGCCGCATCGGTCTGATAGATGATCCCTGCATCTACCTCGCCGCTCTCTACGAAGCGGAGCACCTGGCGAACATCCTCCGCCAGGACCAGGCGTGGCTCAACGGCGCTCCAGAGATCGAGCTTCTCCAGAAGCCTCCTGCCGTATTGACCGGCTGGCACGTGCTCGGGATTGCCCAGTGCGATCCGCTCGGCACCGGTGAGGCTCTCCCAGCCGCGCACCCGCTCGCCCGCACCCGTGCCGCGGACCAGGACCAGTCGGTTCGTGGCCAGTGTGCGGACCGAATCCGCTGCGACGAACCGCCTGTCTACCAGGGTATCCATCGGGGCACGGGCAGCGCTAATGAAGAGATCGACCGGAGCGCCCTGGGCGATCTGCTGTGCGAGGGCGCCGGAGGAGCCGAAGTTGAACCGGAGGATGATCCCATCGTGCTGCATCGTGAAGGCTCGCTGTGCCTCCTGGAGCGCATCGGTCAGGGAAGCGGCGGCCGAGACCACCACCTCTACCTCCTCGTTGCGCTTGGTCTGGGGCTTCTCAGCACAGCCTGACAAGAGCACCAGACAGGCGATTGCGGCGACGAGGGGACGGAGCCTGCGCTGCATGGGTGGAGCCCTCCCAAACATGATGGTGCGATGGCCTACCGCAAGTATACCAGACAACCAGCAAATATCCATGACACGTTGGGGCGGTATGGCCTCTTCGGGAGGGGGCCGAGACCCGTTCCCCCGGGAGTCGCGGTCCTTCGGGAGGCGAACACAGGGGAGCACAAGGCAGACACAAGGGGGAGACCAGGGACGTATACCCCTTGCAGGATGGGCATCGCAGGCATCTCTTCAGCGAGCGGGATCCCCTCATCGGTGGGGTGGTTTGCCTGTGCCCTCCGATCAGGATCGGCTTTCCAGAGGGCCATCGTGCGGTTCCGAGGGAAGCGAAAGAGCTACAGGAGTTGTGGCAGTTGGACTGGTGGGTTGCGCATGAGGAAGGTCCAACCCTTTGGGATCCGAACGGAACCGGTCACCAGAAGCTCACCAGAAGCTCACTAGAAGCTCACTAGGAAGGCATCAGCCGCCCCTTCGGGGAAGGCCTGGAGCGGCCCAATACTATCGTCAGATAGCCTACGTACCCCGAAAGGGAAAAGGCCACCGGATCCTCCCGGTGGCCTTACAGCATCTTCGCAGAAACCGATCGCTCACCGGACGCCGGTGGCGGGTTGTGGCGGTGTCACCCGCCGCAGGCGCAGGTTCACCCGGTACCCGTCCAGCAGGGTGATCGTGCGCGGCCCCTCCTCCTCCGCCCGCTCGCGCGGATCGAGGAGAATGACGCTACTCTCCCCCAACACCTTTGCCTCGCCGCCCTGGACCACCAGGGCCGCCCCGGCCTCGATACCGGCCCCCAGCATGAGGGCGGCATCCTCCTGGGCCATGGCCTGGGCGAGCCGCACCCGGCGGTCGGCCTGGCCAACGTTCATGTCAAACAGAAGGCCGGGCAGGATTGAGAGCCCTGGGGAGGGCTGTCCCACGTCACCATTGGCGAAGAGCCGGCTGCCGATCAAGGCGGCACCACCTTCAATCCCCACCAGAAGCTTGCCCGCCTGGACCATGTCGCGCAGGGTGACCGAGGCCAGGGTCGCCTGCAGAACCTGCAGCCCCTGTGCTGGACTCTCGCCACAGAGCACGACAGCGTCGTAAGTGGCCAGGCGATCGGACCACTCCTGGCTGGTCGCCTGCTCGCGGCTCTGCAGCTCCAAGAGCTCCATTTTCTTCATGCCGAACCGGGTGAAGATCCGGATCGCATCAGCGGCAGAGGCAGCAGGGTCGGCAACGGCCGCCACCGGGATCACAGCGACGCGCGCCGAGCGCCCGCCTGCAAGGTGAACCGCTTCCACAACAGCCTCATCTGGCGCGGGATAGCCAGCCATGAGCACCACGGGACCGGCGGGGAATGCCACCTGGGCAATGTCCAGCGTGTCGTCGGCCCGGCGATCGGACCGTCCCGTCTTGGGCTTCGGATTGAGTCTCTCCTTGAGCAACCCGCCCTTCCCCGACCGTGACAGCCAGCCCAGCAGACCACCGGGTGGCACCACGATCGACTTCAGCAGGTTCGTGGAGAGTTCCGAGGTAATGGAACCGATCCGATGAAGATTCACTGAGCGTACACCACCTTTGGGGCCACGGAGGATCGCTTTAAATCTATTGCACTCCGCCCGAGAAATTCCTGCTTATCGGCCTAAGACGGCTCCGGTCACTGGCGAAGCAGGAATCGCCGACCATTTTCGAAGAGGCTTTTTACCGTCCCCTGCTCCATGAGGTAGGTCAGATGGGCAGAGATGGCCGTGCGGTCGAGGAAGTACTGCGCCTCCCCGTGTAGCTCCTTCCCCAGCCGGGCCACGGTGCGGACCAGTAGGTCCTCCAGGCAAAGGGGATGCGCCAGCTCGGCAACAACCGTTTCCTGCACCCGTGCCATGGCCTGCCGGTTCGCCTCGATCACACCAGGCAAGGGATCGCCCTCCCCCGTCTCCCGGTCGATCAGCTCGCCGTGGCCGGGCAGAATGAACCGCTCGCCCCTTCCGGCCAGCCTGTCGATGCTACTGAGATATTCTGCCACGTTGACCAGGAAGGTAATCGGGTGCTTTGCGATCACCTCGGGTTTGAAGAGACCGTCGGCTACCAGCAGCACACCATCAACGGAGATCGCCACCTGGTCCAGGGCGTGACCCGGAACCGGCACCAACTCCAATTCAACCCCAGCCAGGGTGATGTGGCCAGGCGCGTCCGGCAGCTCGCAGACCGCAGGGGTCGGCTCGGCCCGCAGGAACTTGGCGTGAAGCTCGGGCGGGGGCCAGGCCCCACCATAGAGCCCCAGCGGCTCTAGCTCAGGCCAGAGGATGAACGGCCGCTCCTTGGCTGGTGCCCAGACCGTGCAGCCGAATCGCCGCACCAGGTCCGCATTCCCGCCGATATGATCGGCGTGGGAGTGGGTGTTGATAATCGCCGCCAACCGGTGGCCGTTCTCAAGGAACGGGCGCAGCGCCTTGCGGGGGGCGTGGCTGTCCAGGCCGGAGTCGACCAGGATCAGTTGCCGGTCTTCCCCCACGATGATCCCAAAGTTGACACCGCCCTGCCAGACATGGACCCGCTCACTCAGTTGCCGCAGCGACATGGAATCACTCCCAGCGAATTTCGGCGATATCGCCATCTTTAATCGGGGTGATAAACTCAGCGTCAACCCCGTTTAGCCGCATGATCAGCCGGGACTTTCCCGCCGGCGGTGTGGGGCTGATTCCGATCAGGGGCAGCAGGCTGGCGAAGATCGGATCCGAGCCCGCTTTGGAGACCAGTAGGGTGTCGTTGTCGGCCAGAGGATCGTCAGGACTGGCTTTGCGTCCGTTGCGGGTCAGCTCGCCCGCCCCGTTTGTCAGCTCGTAGAGCCGGTCGTTCACCCGGATATGCATGGCGGTCGCCTCCTGCATGAGCGAGGCGGCCACCTGCCCCAGGGTGATCGGCCCGACCGGCATGATCTCCAGCTTGTCCCCGGTGCGGAGCGGCGTCTCCAGGCTCGCCTCGGCGCCGTTCAGCCGGATCCGGTAGCGCGGGCGCTGGGCGACCTGTGTCTTGCCGTCCAGGCTGTAGCGGAGCACCTCCACCACCGACGGGTCCTCAAAGCCCAGGTGGAGCATGACATCTTCCACGGTACGGATCGCCCGCACGACGACGATATCGTTATCCTTCAGCTCCTGGTTCCCATCTACCAGGGTCCCGTTGACGGTGACCAGGGGCGATAGATCTTGCGGGGCGCCGTTTACCGTCAGCCTCAGCCGCTCGGAGACCTGGGGCACGAGGTCCGCAACCCGCGCCCGACCCGGCTCGCCAGGAGTCCCCTCCTCCACGGTGATCGAGTCCCGGTGACTGACCTGGGACTCCAGCGAGGCTGGCTGGTCATTCAGCAGGATCCGGGCCGGCCGGCCAAAGGTGCCGCGGACGATCCGCAGGTTGCCATTCACGGTGACCGTAAACCCCTTGCCGATCTGACCTTGTAGATCCTTGATCGAGATGCCCGCCGCCAGCAGGGCATCGGCCACCGTGAGCTGTGACGGGTGAAAGAGGCGCACGCCCCGGCCATTGACGTGGATATAGGCAAAGCCCAAGGTTGAGTTGTCCCGGGCGGCGACCGCAATCCCAATCGGGGTGATGGAGTCAGGCCCGCTCAGGAGCTGCTTTGCCCCCTCCACCCCACCGATTGCGTCACGACCACGCACCGCCACCCGCGACTCGGGCAGTCCCACCGCTGCGGCCACGAGCCCCGGAAGCCCCGGGGTTAGACTGCCGCCGCCCACCAGCAGGATCGCCTGCGGTGGCTGGCCGCCGTTCAGGGCGATAATTCGTGCTGCGATCTGTCCGGCCAGCCGCTCGGCCGCCGGCCTCACGGTTGCGACCAGTTCGGTTGACGAGACGGAGTGCTGCTGGCCCAGGATGTCTCGGAAGGTGACCGAGCCACCCTTCCCCACCTTCCGCTTCACCTCCTCGCCGACGTTGAAGTCGAGCAGGTAGGCTTCGGAGAGCGCCTCGGTGATCTCGTCGCCCGCCATGGGAACCATGTCGTAGGCGAGGACCGACCCCTTAGCGGTAATGGCGATATCCGACGTGCCCGCCCCGATATCGACCAGCGCCAGGTTCAGGTGGCGCATGGTCTGTGGCACCGCCACGGTCAGGGCGGCAATCGGCTCCAGGGTGAGGGCGGTCATCTCCAGCCCAGTCCGCTGCAGGACCGCCTGGAGCGAGTCGACCACCCCGCGGGGCAGGAAGGTTGCGATCACATCGATCTGGGCATGGTTGCCACGCTGGCCGACCAGGTTACCGATCGGCACACCGTCCAGTTTGGCGCCCATGACCGAGTGGCCCACATAGTGGTAGTCCTCCGGCTCCTCCCCGTCCCGCAGGAGTCGGGCCAACGATGCCTGGGCGGCCTGCACCGCCTCCAGCTCGAGGGAGAAGACCTCCTCGTGGGTCAGCTCCGTCAGGCCAGAGAGTTCTCGCAGGGCTGATCCCTTGAAGGTCCGCAGGGCGCGCCCAGCAGCGGCCACCGCCGCCTCGGTGAGCGGGGCGCCCGCCTTCGCTGTGAGCTTCTCCACGATCCGGCCGACCACGTTGGTCACGGCGATCACGTCGTGAATCTGGCCATCCAGCATGGAGCGTGTGGTATGCTCGATCTTTTCGGCAGCCAGGATCTTCAGCCCCTTGGGGCCGGAGACTGTCAGCAGGCCGACAACCTTGCGGGTACCGATATCGAGCGAAAGGGCAGGTCTTTCCGTCACGCAGATGAACCCCCTTTTGATCGACTGGATAGTCTGATCATGCGAAATGCGATGGGCAGACTATTTACTTCGACACGATAGCCTTCCACCCCTCTGCCGGCAAGCCGCTCACAGCTTCTCGCCAGCCTCCTTGCCAAGGGCGACCAATCTGGCCAGGAGCGCCATGACCTCCTGTGTGGAACCGGGTCCGGTGTAGATCACGGGATTGGACTCAAACCGGTCCAGGAAGCCTGCCAGCTCCTCCGCCCGCTCCACCAGTTCGGTCACCGCCACTTGAATCTCCTCACCGATCGTGGTGATATCGCCCTGTGCAATCCGGTCTCGCTCAATGCGCAGGCGCTGGTCCGGGGTGACTGCCAGGAGCCGCCGCAGGTGCTTGGCTAGCTCCACGATCTCGCCAAGCTCTTCGCGCATTGATCCGACTTCGAGAAAATGTGTCATGAACAGGCACCTACTTGATCTCGTTAGTAGCGCCCCGAAAATCCTGACCTCGGGCGCCTAGGAAATTCCTGACAAGGTTTCGACAAGCGTAGGACTACTTCCTTCACACGTAGACAGCCTTCCGTCACTGCCGCAGATTGCTAGACATAATCCGGTTCGGTCGCGCCGAAACTAGGGCTGTAAAACAGAAGGAGGTGGTGTTCAGTGGCTCAGTTCACGCCCACCGGCCGCGTTTTACCGCATGAGCTCCTGGACCGGTTCAAGTGGGAGATCGCCGCCCAGGACGGGCTCACGGAGAAGATCGTGCAGCTGGGCTGGCCCGGGATGACCTCACGCGATTGTGGACACATTGGTGGCCGAATCGGCGGCCGCATGGTCAAGGTCATGCTGAAGTACGCCGAGCAGGCCCTTTCAGACGGCGCCACCCAGAAGTAGTGGCGCCGCTAACCAGGCCGGGGAGCGCGCCCCCTGCCGATAAGATAGAGCAGGCCGGCAACGAGTGCCGGCCTGCTGGCGTGTGCAGGACTCTCTGGTCAGGCGCCCAGCGCCTGGTTGTAGCAGTTGAGCGCCTCGTCTGCCCGGCCTAGCCGCTCCAGGCAGGCGCCCATGGACCAGAGGTGCTGGCGATTGATCGGATCGGTCGCAGCCGCCAGGCGGTACGTAGCGAGGGCCTGGTCGTACCTGCCCAGGGCAAAGTAACAGGCGGCCTGATTCGCCAGCGCTGCGGGGTCCTCGGGGGTGCGCTCCAGGACCCGCTCAAAGCAGTCCAGCGCCTCTCGGAACTTGCCTGCCTTCATGAGCAGGTGCCCCTTGTTGTTCAGTAGGGTGGTGTCGCCTGGGGCATGCTCCAGCGCCTGGTCGAGGAGGCAGGCGGCCTCTGCGATCTGCCCGCCCTGCAGCAAGGCGGCCGACAGATTCCCCAGGGTGAGCACCGATTCCGGGTCGAGGGAGACCGCTTGCCGGTAGGAGTCGATCGCCTCCCGGGTCCGCCCGGCGCGCAGGAGCGAGAAGCCCACATTGTTGAGGAGCACGGGATCGGCAGGTCTGAGTCGCACCGCCCTGAGCAACGCCCGCAGGGCCTCGGCGGTCTCGCCGGTCTTCTGGAGGACAAGCCCCAGATTGGCCCAAGCCGCCCCGTCTTGCCGGAGGAACCGGGTGGCCTGCCGGTGGGCACGAGCCGCCTCCTGCAAACGGCCCAGCGAGTCGAGGCAGAGACCGCGCAGGTTCCAGAGCCCCCCGCTGCGCGGTCGGGCTGCGAGGGCGCCGTCTATGAAGAGAAGCGCCTCCTCTGATCGCCCCAGGGCAAGCAGGAGCTTCCCCTTCGCCTCCCAGAGCCCGGCCATTTCCGGCTGGGTCCGGAGCCCCGCCTCGAGGTGGGCGAGGGCGGCCTGCCCCATGCCGGAGCGGGCCAGCGCCTCCGCCAGCCAGTAGCGGAGGTGTGGCTCGTCGGGCTCCTGCTTCACGGCAGGCGCCAGGAGCTCCACCGCCTCCTCCGACCCGTCGGTGAGGGCGAGGAGCATGATCCCCAGCCGGGCCCGGAGGTCGGGCCGGTCAGGGTGCGAATCGACCAGGGAGCGGCAGCGGGCCAGGGCGTTCTCGGCCATGCCCGCCCAGAGGGAAAGGGTGATCCCCCGCCAGCCTGCGGGCGGGCGGTGGGCCCAAGGGAGCGCAGCCAGCGCCTTGATCAGCCCCGGGGCCCGGGACCGAAGAGCGCCGGCGGGAGCCGATGAGTTGAGCATAACCGATCCTCCCGGTGTTAGCCTGCTAGTAGCCATTGGTTGGCCTACAAGGGCTCCTAATCCTGCCCAAATTTGGAGGAATCGATCGCCAAGTTCCGCCATTATTCGCCCGTTTTGTCGATCTCCCTCGCCTCCAGGAGTTGGGCCAGCGAGACGCTCCGGTACCCATGCCCGGCCAACTGATCCAGCAGGGGGCCAACGGCCGCAGCGGCGTCGGCCTGGTCCAGTGGCAGCATGAGCACCGCCCCAGGGAAGAGACCCGCACCCAGCCGGCTTGCGAATACCTCGGGCGATTCACCCTGTGCAGGGCGTGCGCTGAGATTGGACCAGAGGGTCATTTGGAGCCCTTCGGCGGCCACCAGACTGCTCAGGCGGCGGTCAAAGAGGCCGCCCGGCGGGCGGAAGAAGCGGGGTGCCTGCTCGGTCGCGGCCTCGACCGCCTGGGTCGCCCGGCGAAGCTGTGCCCGGGCGGTGGGCTCGGTCAGGCGGCGCATGTCCACCGCAGTCTGGCCAAGGCTGCCAATCTCGTGCCCCTGGGCGTGGATCGCCCGGAGCGCATTCGGCGCTTCCTCGGCCTGGCTCCCGGTCACGAAGAAGGTCGCCCGCATTTCCAGCTCCGCGAGCCGGCGAAGCAGAGTATCTAGCTCGGCCTGGGTCGGGGGTAGGCCGTTGAAGGTGAGGGCAACCCGTTCCACCGGCTGGGCGGCTAGAGTCGCCGCAGGCTGGGGGTCTGGTGCGCCCAGGCTCTGCCCCAACGCCGGAATCGACCGCAGGGGAGTTCCCAGCTCATTCACCTCACCGCTTGCAAGGCGGAGGCCCCGCGCCGGGGCCGGTCGCTCCGCCTTGCTCACGGCCTCGACCGGCGGGGGCGCAGCCGCTGCCGCTGCCTGGAAGATCGTGAGCCCGTGGGCGGAGGCCACACCTCCCGGTCGGAGGGCAGCCACCGTCGACCGCCCAGCCAGTCCATCCACCGTCAGCCCTAGAGCAGACTGGGCGGTGCGGACCCCCCGCTCGGTCAGGGGGCCAAAGATCCCATCCACCGGGCCGGGGGCGTAGCCGGCCTCTGTCAGCAGCCGCTGCAGCTCCCTGACCAGCTCGCCCCGGTCGCCAACCCGCAGGGCGCGCTGCTGGACCCGCTGCACCAACCGCTGCTCAGCGGTGGAGCGGAGGGCCATCGCACTCGACGAAAGCAGGAGGAGCAAGGCCAAAGCGGTCCAGGTGGTCCGCAGAAACGAAGGGGAAGGCTTCATGGAAGAGACGCTCCTTTGCGTAGCATTTCTTCCATGAGCCTTCCCAGGTTCGAGCTTCCGTAAACCTCACCGACCGCCCAGGTTGATCCCAGCGATCCCCGCCAGCGCACCCAGCCCCGCTCCGCTCCCCACCGCCCTGGCGAAGGCGAGCATCTCCGGGAGGTCGGTCAGGACCCCCATGATCGCCGTTGCAGCCATGGCCAGTGCGCACCCGGCCAGCCCGCCATGCAGCCAGCCAGCGCCGGCCGCACGCCGGGCGGCGAAGAAGCCAGCGACAACGGCCCCAAGCCCCTGCCAGATCAGCATGGCGGTCTCTTCCGCCCCGGGCGGAAGGGGCGATTTGTAGGCCCAGACCCCCTGGATCACAGCGCCGGTCAGCATGATCAGGAGCCCCCACAGCACCCCCGAGCCGATCGCAGCCATTGTGCCGGAACCGGAGGCGCCCCCTTCGTCGTTCATCGCCACTTCCTCCCTCGCCTGGCCTTTCCCCCCATGAGTACGCGCCCCGAGCCTCCGGTATGATCGCCCCGAGACCCATTCCACGCGAAGCCCCCCGCCCTCCTCGACAGGAGAGCGGGGGCCTGTGCACTAGTTCCGACCAGATCCGACCAACCAGGGCTGCACCTTTTCGCTCCAGTGCTTGATCACGTAGAGCCAGGGCCCGAGGGCAATGTACGCCGCCAGGGGCATGAGGATCAGCGCCCAGGGGTTCCAGCCCGAGGAGTAGAGCACGGCGCCGATCACCAGCAGCGGCCCAACCACCGGCCAGAAGTTGAAGCCGGCCCCCTTCTGCCGCTTCTTGAAGTCCGGGTAGGGAATCGAGGAGGTCATGAGGTAGGAGAGCAGCAGGATCACCGCCGGGAAGGTGAAGACGAGCGGCTCCTGTGTCGAATCCTGCATGGTATAGAAGGCCAGGGTCGACAGGAAGGTGCCCGCCGCGGTGATCGGCACGCCCATGAAGTAGCCAGAGGTCTTGATAATGTTGAACCGGGCAAGCCGGAGCGCCCCGCAGAGCGGGAAGATGATCGCCACGGCGATACCGAAGTAGCCTAGTTTGTGCAGCATCATCTCATAGAGCAGGATCGCCGGGGCCGTGCCGAAGGAGACGACATCGGCCAGGCTGTCAAGCTCCTTGCCGAACTCGCCATCGGCCTTGAGCAACCGTGCGATCCGCCCGTCCAGGCCATCGGCGATCAGCGAACCCGCCACCATGAGCGAGGCCTTCTCCCACTCGCCCCGCATGGTGAGGATGATCGCAAAGACACCGAAGGCCAGATTGGCCAGGGTGAAGAGGTGCGGGATCATGGAGAGCCCCTTCTGGCCCCGTTCACGCCAGAACTTGCCGCCGCGAACCGCTCTGATACGCCAGCGCGGCCGCCACCAGTCCAACTGTCTGGGTGGCTTCTTCATCACTCTGGCAGCCTCCCTATCACCGTTTGCCCACCGACGACACGGTCACCGGGCTTCACCAGCACCTCGCTGCCCAGGGGCAGCCAGATCTGCGTGCAAGAGCCGAAGCGGATCAGCCCGAATCGCTCGCCCTTCTGCAGGGTCTCGCCAATCGGCGGCCAGGTGAGGATCCGCCTGGCCAGAAGACCGGCGACCTGGCTGACCAGGACCGGGTGTTTGGCCCCTTCGATCCCCAGGTAGGAGCGCTCGTTCACCTCGCCCACGGTCTCGTCCCAGGCGGCGAGGAACTGCCCCTTCACATACTCCTTGTAGGTCACCTTGCCAGCGATCGGTGAACGGTTAATGTGAACATCGAAAATGGAGAGAAAGATTGAGACCATAATCGCCTTGCCGCCCATGAAGCGCTCCTCCGCCACCTCCCGGACGAACATGACCCGTCCGTCAGCAGGGGAGACGACCGAGCGATCCTCGGCCGGTATGGGGCGCTCCGGATCGCGGAAGAACCAGGCGACAAAGAGCAGCAGTCCGATGAGGACCAGGGCTACCGCCCAGTGGAGCCATAGGGCAAGAAGAGCAAGGACGACGAGGACTCCGAGGAACGGCCAACCCTCACGAGTGATGATGGGACGCTTCATGCAGGCACCCTTTCTCCATTCGCCGGATCATCCGGCGTGCGTAACGACTTCGACTTTCCAGGCCTGCCTCCTTCCAAAGAGGCGCCTAAATTTACGGTTGGAGGTTCCAGAGATTGAGTCGGGCCACCTGATCATAGCGGGTCAGGTCCAGGTGGACCGGGGTGACGGAGATATAGCCCTGCTCTACGGCGACCACGTCGGAATCGGCCTCGTTGGAGACCTCCATGATCTCGCCCGCCAGCCAGTAGTAGGTGCGGCCGCGCGGATCTGTGCGCTTATCCCACTGGTCCCGGTAGAGCCGCCGCCCCATTTTGGTGATGCGGACCCCGGCGATCGCCTCCTTGGGGCGGGCGGGGAAGTTGACATTGAGCAGGGTCCCCTCGGGCACGCCCTCCTTCAGGACCTTCAGGGCGAGGTCAGCGGTGAAGTCGGCGGCCAGGGAGTAGTCGTTGGACTTGAACGAATCGAGGGAGGCAGCGATCGCCGGAATCCCCAGGATCGGCCCCTCCAGGGCCGCTGCTACCGTGCCCGAGTAGAAGAGATCGGTGCCCAGGTTCGCCCCCCGGTTAATGCCCGAGATCACGAGATCTGGCCGGCGGGGCAGGATCGCCTCGATCGCCAGTTTGGCGGAGTCGGCCGGCGTGCCGGTCACCGAATAGCAGGGGGCCTGAGCCCCCGGAATCTCGACCTTGGTGGGGAAGAGCGGTCGGTAGAAGGTGATCGCGTGCCCCATGGCGGAGCGCTCCCGGTCGGGCGCCACCGCCCAGACCTCCAACCCCTCCACCTGCTCCAAGCGCGCCCGCAAAGCGTTAATGCCCGGCGCGAAGATTCCATCGTCGTTCGTAAGTAGGACCAGTGCCATGACCGCTCTCCTCTCCCCACACCCACATCTTAGTCTTTCCAGACCAGCTTACTCATCGTCAGCCAGATTCAGCCATGCCATCGCCCGGGCCAGGATCTGGTCGGTCGGCCCGCCAAAGGTGCTGGGTCCGGGCAGCGACTTTATGAACTGGTTGCCATACCGGGTCACCCGCGGGCTGATCCGGTTGTCCAGCACCACCACGACCCCGCGATCGCTCCGGGTGCGGATCAGCCGACCGAAGCCCTGCTTGAACTTGATCACGGCGAGCGGCAGGCTCAGGTGGACGAAGCTGGAGAGCCCTCGCCGCTCCAGGTCTTCGATCCGCGCCTCCATGACCGGGTCGCCCGGCGGGTTGAACGGCAGCTTCACCATGATCACCGTGGTCAAGCCATCGCCGGGGATATCGACCCCCTCCCAGAAGGAGGCGGAGCCGAAGAGGACGGCGTTGGTCGCTCCCTTGAACTCATCGACCAGGCGGCCGCGAGCGCCGTCCAGCCCCTGTCCCAGCAGGACGAGTCCAGCCCCCTCCAACTCCTCCTTCAGGCTGGCGTAGACCTGGCGCAACTGCCTGTGCGAGGTGAAGAGGACCAGGGTTCGGCCCCCCGCCGAGACCAGGTAGCGCCGGAGGAAGGACTCCACGTAGCGGGTGAACTCCTTCTCGCCCGCCGCCTTCGGGTTCGGCAGGTCCTCTGGGACCAGCAGGAGCGCCTGCTTGCGGTAGGCGAACGGCGAGGAGAGAATCCCCTCATGCAACCGGCCCGCCGGGGTCCCCTGCAGCCCCAGCCGGAACTTCAGGTGATCGAACGACCGGCCCACCGAGAGGGTGGCCGATGTCATGATCACCGAGCGGACCTTGTCGAAGAGCTTCTCCTTCAAGATATCGCCCACGTCGATTGGAGCCGAGCGCAGAGCGACCCGCAGGTGCTCCCCGCGCTGGCCCGCCTCGATCCAGGTGACATCGTCCTCGGCGGGCTCCAGCAGGACCGCATCGATCGCTTTTGCACTTTGCATAAGAATACCACTCTGCTTGACGATGTCAACCAGAAGCGTCTCCAGGTCCTTGATCGGCGGCTCGAACGCCTCCAGCATCTCCCCGAGGGTGGAGAGGCCATTCGCCAGCATCTTCAGCCGGTAGACGGCGTTGGACCGGGCGAGGTCGATCGCCTCCCAGAGCGGCCCGCGCCGGAGGTCATCAATCAGGCGGAGCGCCCTGGCACCGCCCTCCTCCTCGCCCTGGCCGCGGCTCTCCACCAGCTGGGCGCAGAGGCGGAAAAGCTCGTCCGCCCCCTGGCGGCAGGCGAAGACCAGGTCGATCAGCTTCTCGATCTGATCCTCGTTGGGCAGCCCTACCGGCGGGCGGGCCGGCAGCCGCTGCTCCCGGGGGATCTTCCGCTTCAGCAGGGGAAGGAAACCCTGTCCCACGGTGCGGAAGAGGAAGTTCAGGGCGACGATAATCTCCCAGTTCTCCAGGTTGATCCCGAGGTTCTGGGTGGCCACCGCCTCCAGGTGGTGGGCTTCATCGATCACCAGGTGCCGGAAGGGCGGCAGCAGCTGGTTGCCGGTGTTGATGTCGGCAAAGAGCAGGGCGTGGTTCAGCACCAGGATCTGAGCGTCCTTCGCCCGGCGGCGAGCCCGGTAGGCGAAGCAGTGGTTCCGGTACCACTTGCACTTCGGCCCCAGGCAGGTCTCGGTCTCAGACATGACACCCTGCCAGAGCCGCTCGTCCTCCCCCACCAGGTTCAGCTCGGAGCGGTCGCCGGTCTCGGTCTGCGCCACCCAGGAGGCGAGCCGTATGTGAAAGGCCCGCTCCTGCGGGGTGGTGAAGAAGTCGGCTGCGGTCGCCTCCTCCTCCCACTTCCGCAGGCAGATGTAGTTCCCCCGCCCCTTGACCAGGGCGGCCTGGACGCCATCTAGCGCCGTGCCGGTGAGCGCCTCCTGCAGGAAGGGGATATCCTTCTCCCAGAGCTGCTCCTGCAGGGTGATCGTGTGGGTGGTGATCGCCACCTTCTCGCCGTTCTGGCTGGCCCAGGCGAAGGCGGGCACCAGGTAGGCCAGCGACTTGCCGGTGCCTGTCCCTGCCTCCATGAGCAGGTGGGATCCGTAGTTGAATGCCTCGGTCACCGCCTCGGCCATCTCCAGTTGCTGCGGCCGGTGCTCGTAGGCGGGGAAGGCGTCGGCGATCGCCCCGCCGGGGCCGATCACCTCGTGGAGCAGGTCCAGTTCGATTGGGCCGGGCTCGCCGGGCTCGGACTCATCCTCCGGCTGGTGGAGTTGCCCCTGGTAGGGCTTCACCCACTGCATGATCGAGCTGGGCTGCTGGCCCGCCGCCTCTCGCTCCTCCAGCTCCGCCCGGAAGAGGGGGGCAAGCGACCAGTTGCCCGGCTCGCCTACCCCGAGGATAAAGCGGAGCAGCCCCATCTCCATCTTTGCGATCTCACGCTGAAGGGCGAGGAAGATCTGACCGCAGGCGCGGGCGTCATCCTCCGCCCGGTGATGATGCTCCAGCCGGGCGTCAAGCAACCGGGCCAGGGTGTTCAGCCGGTGGTTCTTGGCGCGCGGCAAGGCGACACGGGCCAGTTCGGCCGTGTCGTAGGCGCTGTTGGGGAGCGACCAGCCCTGCCGCCCGAAGGCGACCTGCAGAAAGCTCATGTCGAAGGGGGCGTTATGTGCGACCAGCGGCAGGTCGCCGATCAACTCCCGCAGGGCGGGGAGGAGGTCAGCCAGGGCGGGCTTGTCCGCCACCATGCCGCTGTGAATGCCGGTCAGGTTCTGGATCCGCTGCGGGATCGGAATCCCGGGGTTGACCAGTTGCGAGAAGGAGGCCACCGCACGCCCGTCCTCGAACCGGACCGCACCGATCTCAATGATCTGGTCCCGTTCGGGGTCAAAGCCAGTGGTCTCCAGATCGATTGCGACAAAGGAGCGCAGCCCCACGAGGCTGTACCCCCCTTTCTTTCTCTCACCTTATCCTTATAGTGTTCGCTATCTGGCCTGCCGACTCCTCTGCGCCCCACGGGCTAGTCGAACCGATCCCAGAGCCAGGTGGTGAAGGAGCCGGCCAGCGCCAGCGGTAGGGCGATCAGCCCCCCGGCAGGCCAGAGGCGGGAGATGAGGGCAGCGGGGCCACCCCAAGCCTCCACCTGGGTGGAGAGCAGGAAGGCGATGTAGGCGAGGGCCAGCGTTGCCCCAGCGATCATGCCGGCGAGCGATGACCAGAGATCGTAGAGGTTGACCAGCAGGCGGCCCAGGAGCAGCGTGGCGGCGGCGACGCCGGCAAAGAGCCAGACCAGCGCCCAGAAGGCCGGGGTGGTCAGAAACTCCTGCAGGTGGCTCCAGAAATCACTCCGCTCCTCGTGGTAGTATGCCGCCAGCAGGAAGCCTGGCAGGGAGAGCAGCAGACCGGTGAAGGTGCAGGAGAGGAAACGGGCCCAGCGCGGCATTCACTGACACCTCCTCCCCCCATGGCTATGAGCCGGAGTCGCCGGGCAGACCAGGCGCCACGCCGTGGTTCTGTCGTGCCGGGAGGAGCCGTATACCTGGGTCAGGAAGTCCATGACGTTCTGGGCGATTTTCTCACCCTGTTCGGGTTGTTAATGAGAATCATTCTTGTTTATAATGATTCTACAGGCGCTATTGTGACCTGTACATAGGCTAAAGGGAGGGTATTCCGTGACGGATCAGAACAAGCATCTGCGACCCCTGACAACCAGTTTTGGCGCTCCGATCGATGATGACCAGAACACCATGACGGCAGGTAACCGGGGCCCCGCTCTGCTCCAGGACACCCACCTGATCGAGAAGCTGGCCCACTTTAACCGGGAGCGGATCCCCGAGCGTGTGGTCCACGCCAAGGGGGCGGGCGCCTTCGGCTACTTCGAGTGCACCCACGACATGTCCCGGTACACCCGTGCCCACTTCCTGGGCCAGGTGGGGCGGAAGGTCGAGACGGTGGTCCGCTTCTCCACCGTTGGCGGCGAGAAGGGCTCGGCCGATGCCGAGCGGGACCCGCGTGGCTACGCCCTCCGCTTCTTCACCGAAGAGGGCAACTACGATCTGGTCATGAACAATACGCCTGTCTTCTTCATTCGGGATCCCCTGAAGTTCCCGGACTTCATTCACACCCAGAAGCGGAACCCGGCGACCAACTGCAAGGATCCCAACGCCTTCTGGGACTTCCTCTCCCTCACCCCGGAGTCGCTCCACCAGGTGACGGTCCTCTTCTCGGACCGGGGCACACCGAAGAGTTACCGGCACATGAACGGCTACAGCGGCCATACGTTCATGTGGTACAACGCCAGCGGCGAGTATGTCTGGGTGAAGTACCACTTCAAGACCGAGACCGGGGTCCAGAACCTGACCCGTGACGAGGCGGTCCGGCTGAGCGGGGAGGATCCCGACCACGCCACCCGTGACCTGTACCAGACGATCGCCCAGGGCGGCGAGGCCGCCTGGAAGGTCTATGTGCAGATCATGACCCCGGAACAGGCGGAGCAGTACCGCTTCGACCCGTTCGATATCACCAAAGTCTGGTGGCACAGCGATTTCCCGCTGATCCCCATCGGGCGGCTGGTGCTGAACCGGAACCCGGAGAATTACTACGCGGAGATCGAGCAGGCGGCCTTCACGCCATCCAACTTTGTCCCGGGGATCGCTCCCTCGCCGGACAAGATGCTCCAGGGTCGGCTCTTCGCCTACCCCGACGCCCACCGCTACCGGCTCGGGGCCAACTACGCCATGCTGCCGGTCAACCAGCCCCGGGCTGCCCAGGCGGCCAACTACCAGCGTGACGGCTACATGCGGTTCGATTCCAACGGTCAGGGGGCGCCGAACTACTACCCGAACAGCTACGGCGGGCCGAAGCCCGAGCCGGCTGTGGCCCCGCCGCCGATCCCCCTCAGCGGGACGATCGGGCGGAGCGGGTACGTCCACCCGAACGATGACTTCGAGCAGGTCCGGGCGCTCTACGAGCGGGCCATGAATGACGTGGATCGGGCCCACCTGGTCGAAAACCTGGTGGCCCACATGTCGAAGGCGGAGCAGCGGCTCCAGCTTCGGCAGACCGCCCTCTTCTACAAGGTGAGCACCGAGTACGGCTTGCGGGTAGCCGAGGGGCTCGGGCTGGACCGGGAAGAGGTGGTGAAACTGGCCCAGCTTGACCAGGGCCGTCTGGTGGAGGCGACGGCGGCGCGATAGCGGGAACAACCGGAAGAGAGGCGGGCGAGAGCCCGCCTCTCGCTGATGGTGCGCCCGGCATGGGCGGCATCTCATCCAGTGAAAGTCCGGTGTGGGTCAGGCAGTCCGACCCACTAGCCAGAGGCAACTGCGCCGCCCGCGAGGGAGCGTGGGGAGGAAGCCGGCGGCAAAAGCACTACCCGAGGACAACGAACCGTGGGTGAGGCTGTTTCGGTTGGGTGAGCCTGCCAGACGAGGCAAAACCCAAGGCTACCAAAGGCCAGAGCAGGAAACACGGCGGGCTAGGGGTGAAGGTCAGCGTTCTTACCCGGGGAGATCTGGCGGTATGCGCGAGCCTGTTAGGAAGTCCAACGGGCAGAGCAACCCGATCCGAAGGAAACGAAGGGTCGGCTGAACCGTCAGAAGTCAGCAGAGGCCATAGTACCCGGGGGACCAGGGAAGGGCTGAACGCCGAGCAGTGGAAGACAGCGGATAGCTCGTGAGGACTGCGGCACTAACGGCAGACTTCCCCCTATGGGGACCTGCCCACTGGAGAGAGCGGTGAAGCCGCAACGGCCAGTGGGAGGGCCTAGCATCCCCCGGTGCGAACCGAAACGTTAACCCGCAAGGGCAGTGGTCTGCTCTTGTCAAGCTCGACGAACCGCCGGATGCGGACCCGCATGTCCAGTGGTGTGAGAGGACGGGGGCTTGCCGCCCCCTCCTACTCGCTTATGCGGACGAGGGCGACGGCGTCAGCCGCACCGACAAGGCAGCGACCGTGGCAGCATCTCCCACTCCGCTTCCGGATAGAGCAGGTTGAGGTGGTTTTGCATCGAAATAAACTTGGTCTAGCCGTGCCGAGACCTTATGAACCCTCAGAGGGAGTGAACCTCATGCGTGTCCTGGTCGATGCCGACGCCTGCCCCGTGCTGGACGCGATCCGCCGGATCTGCGGCGAGGTCGGCATTCCCGTGACCACCGTCTCCTCCTACAACCACCAGATCGATGGGCCCGACCATGTCATGGTCGGGCCGGAGAAGGAGGCGGCCGATATGGCGATCATCAACCGGACCAGGCGGGGGGATCTGGTGGTCACCCAGGACTGGGGGCTCGCCAGCCTGGTTCTGGCCAGGGGGGCGCAGGCGCTCAGCCCGTGGGGGCATATCTTCCGGGAGGACGAGATCGATGGCCGCCTGGCCCAGCGTGCCCTGAACGCCCGGCTGCGCCGGGGCGGGGTGCGCCTGCCGGGCCCGGCCCGCCGTACGCGGGAGGACGACCAGGCCTTCGAGCAGGCGCTCCGATCGCTGCTGGGGCGGTAGGGATCGGGGTCTGCATTCGGTCAATCTGTCCGGGTGCGTGGCGGCCGGACGGAGGGCTCTGCAGCCAGGAGGCTGGGCGACGATACAACCCGACCCAAAGAGCCTCTGCAACCGCGGATTGACCTGCCATGGAGGGAAACATGGCGATCAGGCCGACCCCGACATAGCCAAGGCGGGGAAGACTAGCGGCGAGGAGGGATTCCCATGAAGCACGAACCAGAGCAGGAGCCGGTAAGCCCCACCGAACTCGGTCTTCGCTTCGGCTTGCCCGTGGCGGGCCTCGCTGAGATCGCCAACGCCGGGGAGGTCGGAGCCGGTGCCGGCGGCCTCCCACTCTCCGACGGACTGCAGGCCGCACCTGGTCAGAGCGGTGCAGAGGGGCTGGCGGGACTGCAGGAGGCAGCGGTCAAGCAGCGGCGGGCCGATCCCCGTACCAGGCGCCCGTAGGCGGACCGGCCTCCGCCTCATATAATGTCCCCGTGAGCCTGACGAGACAGGAGGCCGGGATTCATGCGTGTCGATGTCTACCCGACGGTGCTGAATATCCCTGATTCGAGTGACCTGGAGGGCCGTGTGGCGGTCGTGATCGATGTGCTCCGGGCGACGACCACGATCTGCACCGCCCTGGCCAACGGGGCCGATACGGTGGTGCCCGTGCTGACCCCCGAAGAGGCCCGCCAGGTGGCCAGTGACAACCCCGACCGCGCCTTTCTGCTGGGCGGGGAGCGAAAGTCGCTTCTGATCCCTGGCTTTCACTACGGCAACTCCCCCCTGGAGTACACCGAGAGCAGGGTGAAGGGGCGGCCGATCCTGTTTACCACCACCAACGGGACCCGGGCGATTCGACGGGCAGCGGGTGCAACCCAGGTCTATATTGCCAGCTTCCTGAACGCCCCGGCGGTCGCTCGGGAACTCCGCCAGCTTGAGCGCGATGTGGCGATCTGCTGTGCGGGCACCCATGACCAGTTCTCCCTGGAGGATACCGCCTGCGCCGGGGCGATTCTCGAGTACCTCGGCGGGCCCGAGACGCCGCTGGAGGTGAGCGACTTGGGGCTTGTCGCCCGGCAGCTCTTCCGCCAGTACGACGGTCGCCTGGGCGATCTGCTCCACCTGTCGGAGCACGGGCAGAACCTGCTCAAGCTGGGCCTGCAGGAAGACCTGCTCTTCTGCGCCCAACTGGGCACCCTTACCCACCTGCCCCGCTTCACCGCGGGCCAGGTGATCCTCTGAGCACTTGGGCCAGATACCTGCGAAAAAGCGAGCCCGTGGACGCCTGTCCAGGGCTCGCTTTTCTTCATCGCCGCTCTGCCGTACGGTTGCCCAACATGCCAAACAGCATGGCAACGGCCGAAAGCCCAACCAGGCTGTAGACGATCCGCGAGACGAGCGATGACTGCCCGCCAAAGAGGGCAGCGACCAGGTCAAACTGGAACAGTCCGATCAGCCCCCAGTTCAGGGCGCCGATCAGGACGAGGCTTCGCGCAAGCCCCATGGCTACCTACCTCCTTCCAGAGGTAAGTGTGCCGAATCCTGGCGTCCACTATCCGAGATCGTGCACAGCCTACTTCCCGAAGGACAGGTCGGCCTCGACCGCCTCGCCGATGATCTTGTAGACGTCGCTTAAGAGGGTGCCCAGCCGCTGCTCTGCCGCCAGGTAGTCCCTGATATCCGCATCTTGGGCGAGCACGGCGTAGAGCCGCTGGAGCCCTTCCTGCTGCTCCTGGGTCAACTCCTTGCCCTGCAGCACCTGGGCTTGCAGCTCCATCTGCTTCTTGTGGAAGTCGGCGATCAGCTTCTCAGCGGTCGCCTTGCCGGTGATCCGGCTCTTCGCGGCAAGGAAGGCCTTGTGCTCCTGGCTCTCCTTCAGGGCCCGCGCCAGGCTGTGGGCGTAGTCATGCACATTCACCATGGGTCCCAAGCACCTCCAATGTCGACTCTCCCTGCTATTCTTCGCCAGCCCTGGAGAGTTCCCTGCTGTTCACTCTTCCCTCAGATTGCGCAGGTAGAGGTGCGAGGTGAAGCCCTGACCGTTCCGCGGTTCCGCATCTAGCAGGAGGCGAGAGATCAGCAGCCGCTTGCCGTCGGGCGAGAAGGCCGGGTGGAAGAACATCGCCTTCGGCTCGTCCGCCACCAGCTGCTTCCGGTCGCCGGTCACAAGGTTGATCGTGTAGATCCCGGTCTGCTGGCGCGGGTTCCGGTAGGCGACCCGCTGTCCCGTCGGATCGAAGGCGGGCATGATCCCCCCCTCCCGCGTCAGTTGGACCGGCTTTCCGCCGGTGGCGTCAAGCTGCCAGAGTTCGTAGTCCACGCCCCGCTCGGTGCGGGGACCGGCTCCGAACAGGATCTGCTTGCCGTCAGGGCTTACCGCCAGGCCGCCGGAGAGCGCCTCCCAGGTCTCGGGCAGGCTGTAGAGGGTGACCGCCCGCCCCCCGCCCACCGCCACCCGCACGATCCGCTGCCGGGTGCTGTAGTAGAGTGCCTTGCCATCCGGGCTCCAGGCCACGTAGCCAATCTGCCCCGGCTCCGCCGCAATGGCCCGGGCGGGGTCGGAACTCCCCGGTTCGACCAACATGACCCGGGACTGATCCCCCTGCATGGCCGTGCGCACGAAGGCGATCGCCTTGCCGTCGGACCGCCAGGCGGGGGCGGCATCCCACTGCTGTGACTGACTGGTGAGCGGCTTCGCCCGCTTGCCCGCTGGGTCGGTCAGCAGGATCTGCCCGTCCCGCATGAAGGCGATCCGCTTGCCATCAGGCGACCATGCACCGAACCCGTCCATCGCCCGCCCCTGTGTCAGCGGGGTGAGGCGCCCCGCTCCGTCATCCCCCAGGACAGCCACAGCTCCAGCCCGCAGGCTGATCCGCAGATCTGCAAAGAGCAGCCCGAGGAGGCCGACCATCCCCAGGGCCAGCAACAGCCCGTGGACCTGTCGGCGCAACTCCAGTCCTAACCGCAGGCGCTCCGTCCTGCTCCCCATCGCCTTCCCCCCTGTCCCTTACCGGATATTCCGCCGGATCGGTGCGTATGATCAGCCGGGGGTGCGCACATGGGTGACCTGGTCCTCCTGACCGCCACCGGCGGTCTTCTGGCGACGATCTTCTGGCTGGGGCGGAATCAGGCGGACCCGCTTCAGCAGACCCTGGTCCGGCCTGCGCTCCTGGCCCTGATCTCCCTGCTCCTGCTCGTCCTCACGCTGGACGTAGAGGCCCGCTGGCCCTTCGGCCTGACCGCATCCGCCTGCCTGGCGGGGATCTGGGAGAGCTACAGCGGGGTCTACATCTTGCTGGCGTCGCCCATTCGCCGGCGCTCGGCGGTGGACCAGGTGCGGATCTGCGGCATATGGCTGATCAACGCCGTCAGCAACCTGATCCTGCTCAACCTTTCGGCCCTGCTGGCCTACCCGGCCACCTTCCAGTGGCGGGCGGGCAGCGCATCCCTGCTCGATGTTGCCTACTTCACGGTGCTCACCTTCGCCTCGGGCGGCTATGGCGATGTGCTTCCTGGCACGGCGCTAGGCAAGTTGCTCGCCATGCTGACCAGCCTCTGCGGGCTCACCTACGCGACGATTCTCTTCGCGTCGCTTTTTCATCGATTCCGGGAAGACTAGCGGCATGCCGTATATCAGACATCTCTTCTTCGAAGACGTGGGCGAAGGGCGCCCCGTGATCCTGATCCACTGTCCCGCCGTCAGCCAGCTGGTCTGGCGGCCGGTGGTCGACCGGCTCCGCTCCTCCTGCCGGTGCCTGAGCGTCGACCTGCGGGGGCACGGTCGCTCCGGCCTGGGCGATCAGCCCTGGAGCTTCCCCGACCTCGCTGCCGACCTGGCCATGCTGGTCCAGCGGACAGGCCTCACCCCCAAGCCAGTGCTGGTCGGCTACTCGACCGGGGGCTCGGTCGTGCTGCAGGCCGCCCTGGACAACCCAGACCTCTATGCCGGCCTTGTTTTCGTCGGCGGCTTCTCCGAGTGCTCCACCCTGCACCTGCGCTCCAAGATCGGCCTGGGGCTTGCCGCTGTCATGGCCGGTCTCGCCCCTGTGGTGGGGCGGGCCATAGCCAGCACGAATGCGGCGAGCCCGGAACACGCCCGGTTGATGATGCCAGAGGCGGTCTCCGCCCGCCCGGTCTCCCTCGCCTGCCTCTTCCAGGAATCGCTGCGGGCCAACTTCACCCCCCGGTTAGGAGAGATCGATCAGCCCGCGCTGCTGGTCTATGGCGAGAGGGATGATCCCATGCACCACTACTACCGGACCCTGCGCAGGGGGCTTCACGACGCCCGCTCGGTCTTCGTGCAGGGCTGTGACCACCGCGTTCCAGTCTGCGCCCCAATCGCCCTGGCCGATCTGATCGCCGAGTTTGTGGCGGGCTTGGAGCCGGACCCACTGGCCATGCCCCTGCCCAGCCTTCTGCACCCGGGTATCTACACCCACTTCTGGGGGGACTGATCATCGGTTTGCTTCCTGGGGCACCTCGTGGCGCATGAGGGGGTACAAAAGCTATCTGACGAATACTCTACGGTGCCTACGATAAGAAAGATTATCATAGACACCGTTTGGCTAGATGGGTGGTTTAATCATGTCGTTCATGTTACGAGCATGGTCAACGTCAATTACAAAGTCAGGCATCATACGGGTGTGCCGTGTAAGTAGTGGCGTTACGTGCTTGAGATCACCCGTGTCAAATTGATAGCCTTCACGCTTGAGCTAGTGCACGGCGCGGCTGAGCTGCGAGACATTCCACACCACGATCATGTTTTGAATCAGGAGCAACGAGAGTGCCAGGCGCTCCTGCTCGTCGATGTTGTTCTCGCGCATGACTGCACGGTTGAAACTGAAGATCTGCCTCGTCATCCCATTCCAAGCTTCACCATGGCAAAGGTTCCGGTGGATCTCTCGGCGCAGCTCCTCGTCCTCCAGGTAACGGGAGATAAAGATCGTATGTACCGCCCGTCCGATCTCAAGTAGAGCTTGATGGAGGCCACTCTTGCGGCTGAAGCTGTTGAATCGCTTGATGACCAGCTCCGAACTCACCGTGCGCTCGGCCAACGAGCATACCTTACCTCGCGGACGTCCAAGTTCGGGTACGTGTCGGCAAGCATTACGAGGTCCGACCTGTAGGCGCGTAGTGTATTGCCCTGGAACGTGTTCCGGTTACTGGAGAGGAATACCTCGGCCAGCTCACTCACCAACATGTCGCACACCACCGTGTATATGATAATCTAGGATCTGCCCTTTCCAGGTGTAGCCGCCGTCCCTTGCAATTCGGTGTCACTTCTCCAAAACTTCTACGATAACGATACTTATATTAGACACCGCTTCGCCCAATTGGCCCCCAAGAACCAAAGGACCCTCCGGCCAGGCCAATGAGCCTTTGCCGGAGGGTCCGCTACCTGTCGTCCTTATTCGGGCAAGTATGGGTTGATCCCGAACATCACATGCGCTCGATTTGAGAACGGGGCAAAGTCGTCGGTGTATGCTTCAAGCGAGTACACGCCGCCCTCATCAGACAGCTTTAGCGGAATCTCAACCTCCACTTCTCCGGGTTCTAGCTGAATGGGGGTTGTGGTGGTGCGGCCCTGGCGGTCCAGCTGTGTGGAGGACGCATCATCCCCCTCGTGTTTGAGGACCAAATGAAGCCTGAAGCTCTTGTCCGAAGCGGTGGTCCCCATGGGTTCCACCCTGACTCGGACCCTTGTAGTTCCGGTCTTGAGTACGTCTCCGTGTCTAGGGCTGAGGATGTCCACCTTCACAAAGTCCCAAGGCCGTGGGCTCTCGAGCGGCTCAGTGGCCCGGGTCAGCCGGTATCCCCCAAGAACGATCCCGACTGTGCACAGCAGTCCCAGAAGCCACTTGTGACGAAGCATGCGGTTCCCTCCTCCGAACAAGTATACGCCATTGATCCCCTGCTGAGTCACCCTACCAGACCAGCGGCGGCGAAGTCTGTCGAATCTTGGAGGTTCCGCAAAAATAAGCGAGGCACCTACGTGCCTCTCTTGGATGCTAATGGTCGTTGTAGAAGTCCAGAATGCCGGCGGCGATGGCATCGCCCAGGGAGTTGAGGCGCGAGGTAAGAGTTGAGCCTGTCCCGAGCCACGTCTTGTCCCCACTGCTGCTGGGGTCCGCGACCTCAATCAGGACAACAGGGAACGGCTGGCCGCTGTTCAATGTGTTGGTTGTCTCCCGGAGGACCGCCAGATTCCGGTTGTGAATGCGCTGGTCACACTGGGAGGTGGTGCCGAAGCGGGTATCCCAGAGCCGATCGCAGATGGCCAGCCCAAGGCTCTTACTGATGTTGTATTGGGCCTGCGTGCTTCCAGTGGAGGGACTCTGGAGGTGAATGGAGGGACCGTTCCGACCGGAGCCGGAGTCAAAGTGGATGGAGACCAGAATCTTCCCGTAGGTGTGGGAGCCCTCACCCAAGGCAATCGCATGTCGAGCCCGATCATACAGAGATGAGGTCTCGTTGTCGCTGGTGGTGTAGTTCTTGTTGGGGTTGTTCGTGTACGGTGGACTGTCATACCAGGTACGATCAACCCGCCGGACCCCACTCTCGGTAGGTCCGTACAAGTCCCAGTCCGACGCACTGTAGATGTTCTGCTGGATCCACCTGCTTACGCCGGGATAGATGTTAGCGTTGGCGTCGAGAACGGAGTAGACCCGCTACGCTACAATTCGGTTCATCTCATCTTCCCTTGGGACCGTGCTCCCGTAGTCGGCGCCGGTGTACTGGCCGTTCAACAGGTTGGACCCAAACAGGTAACCGTGCCCAGCGTCAATGCTCACGTACATGGTGCCGGTTGTGGCCGTCGACGGCGCCTTGGCCTGGAGCAGCTTGGAACCCCCACGGAACTCTACCGGCAGTTGGTTGAACTCGATCGCCGGTGCTTTCTTTCCACCCGTAGCCTCAGTTACGGAGAACGACGTACTGGCCATGATCATCACCGCGACAAGAACAAGGCTCCACTTGAACACCCTTCGCAGACTCATCCTTCGGATTCCTCCTTTCAGTCATCCCTCCCATTATATGCCAAAAAGCCAACACCTTCCAGTGCAACGGGCCTGCTTGTTATGATTTCTCGGTGGGGTAACTAGCCAAAGAGAAAGGCGGCCGTTCTGGTGCAGAACGCCGCCTGACTCAAAGCCGACCGCCTCCCTATTCGAGAACCGCTGCAGCGGCCGACGTGGGGCCAGATTCCCTCTGGGTCCGTTCCGCCTTCATCAGCTCCAACCGGACATCAAGGAGGGCCTGGAAGGGAGTGCCTATGCTGTGGGTGATCCGCCCCGCGCCCGTCCGGGCCAGCGACTCCCAATGCTTCGGAGTGGGCTTGAACTTGGAGACGAGATCCCACTCGACCCAGTTGGCCAGCAACCGGATCATCAGCCGCATCATGTCGCGGGAGATGTAGGCGCTGCCCCGGGCGATCCCGATCAAACTTTCTGACCCTGCCTGTCGGCCGGCTACAACGAACTGTGACATGGTCGAGATAGCCTGAGCGGGGATCGCCAGCTTCCGGCTGGCTATTAGAGCTTCCCGAATCTGCTCGGCTCCGACTCCGGTAACAAGGATACAGCTCTTCGTATGCCGGTAGGGGACGGCCCTGAGGCCCACCTCCCGCCTGTATGTCTCCACCTCCAGCCTATGTTGATCCCGGGGAATGACCGGATCTTTCTCCCAGGCCCTGAACCAGTGGTGGCGCTCCGCCGCTCGCGTGAAGGGGAACCGCCCCACCGCCTTGGAACTCTCCTTAACCTCGATCAGGAGAGCGCTAAGGAGATCCCGCACGGTATCCTCAGCGTCGGCTCCCGCCGCTACCTCCAACTGGAGGACCTGCGCCTCCAAAGCCAGGCGCAGAAGCTCTGCTTCGCCTACGGTGGGGCAGCGGGTTGCCCCATGGATCAGCTGACCGGACCAGTCACCGGAGGGGAGGACCTGAACACCATGGGTGCCCATCACCACGAACTCGTCGAGGACTAAGACCTGACGGGCCCGGAGTTCGCATCGCCGGCTTCGCAAGAGAGCAGCTCTCACCCCAGCCGCTGGCACGCCGTCAACGACCACACAGGCCATGCCGGCGTCGTTGACGGTCACCTGGTCAGGGCATCCTTGCTGGCGCATCACCCCGGCGCTGCGGAACTTCAGGTATTTCTCGTCCAAGCGTGTCACCTCGCCTGTCTACTAAACAATACGTAGCCAGGCCGGCAGCCGTTCGACAGTCAAAGCCTTGTTGCAGGATTACCCATCATCGTTATCTCGGCGCTTCCCGAAAAACAGAGGCGCCATGGAAGGCACCGCTGATAACGCCCAGCTTGAGGCTTGGCGTTACACATACACGTTATACCAGGGGTGTCTCTGAGATAAAAAACATTATCTTAGACACCGTAAAGTATTCGTCAGATAGCTTTACTACCCCATTTACCGTTGTCATAGACACCGTAAAGTAATCGTCAGACAGCTCTCGCACCCCATGAGACGTTCGTTTCTCCCCCGTCTCCGGGTCGGTCTACCGGATGCGGGGGCACTCTTTGCGCCTCTTCATCTCCCGTGTTTCAATTCCGCGTATTTTGTCGAAACTGATGATGACTGTGATGTTGGTCACATATCGCGCCCTTTTCACGGCGTAGAATACCAAATCGCAACCGGCCCAGAAGAAGGAGATTTGAGCATGCGTCGTGCCATTCGCGTTGGAATCGCGCTGAAGCTGCTGGCAGCACCGATCCTCTTGATCCTGCTTCTGATGACCGTCGGCGGGCTTGCTTACCTGGGAAGCGAATCGACCCTGACAGCCCTGGATACCCTGTTCTACCGGGCAGAGATGGCCCAGGCCGCCCAACAGCTTCAGACAGAGATGCTCAGCCAGGCCAACGCTGTCCGAGGCTATATCCTCTTCGGCAGCAGCTCCGATCTGGCAGCCCTGGAGAGCTCCAGTTTCCAGCTCAGTACAGCGCTGGAGCGAATGATCAACGCCGCGACCGATCAATCGATTCGGGGCCGCCTGGAGGAGATGCGCACGGATCAGGAGCGCTATCTGGCCGCTGTCGCCGGGGTGAAGGATCTGGTGGTGGCCGGGCGGCGGGACGAGGCCGCCCGGCATCTCGAATCCGAAGCACGCCCGATCCTGGAGCGAATGAGGCTGACCAGTGAAGACCTGGTGGAAGGGCTGCAGACCGAGGCAGCCCAGCGGCGGCTGGATACCCGCGCCGAGGCGGCACTCCGGCAGCGCTTGATCTTCGCCGTGACCGGCGGTGCGGTGGTCGCAGGCGTAGTCCTCGCCCTGCTCTTCGCCCGGATGATGGTCCGCCCAATCAGGCTCCTGGCGGCGGCTGCCGTCCGAATCGCTGGGGGCGACCTCACTGGCCAGGCGCTGGCGGTCACCACCACCGACGAGATCGGTGATGTGACCAGCGCCTTTAACTCAATGGCCCAGAATCTGCGGGCGGTCCTGCGGCGGGTCAGCCAGAATGCCGATGTTGTCTTCCTCACCTCCCAGCAGCTCTCAAGCGCCTCGGTCTCTACGGCCCAGGCCGCTGGAGCTTCGGCCGAGGCGATTGCCCAGGTGGCAGCCGGCGCATCGGACCAGTCGCGCGCCAGCACCGAGGTGAATGCTGCGGTCTCTCAACTGCGGGAGGCGATCGCACAGATCGCCGCCGGGGCCAGCCAGTCGGCGACCGAGGTACAGGCGGCCTCCGTACAACTGAACCAGATGGCCAGCGAGCTGGATCGCATGGCCGCCAATGCCGGTCAGACAGCCGAGCTGACCGGGGCAGCGGTACAGAGCGCCAGGGCTGGCGCTGGCGTGGTGGAGCGGACCCTGGCGGAGATCGAGCAGATCGGCGCCGCTGTGCGCCAATCCGCCGAGCGGATCACGCGGCTGGAGCAGCTCTCGGGCCAGATCGGTGCGATCACGGAGGTGATTGCTGAGATTGCGAACCAGACCAACCTGCTGGCGCTGAACGCAGCGATCGAGGCGGCGCGGGCGGGAGAGCACGGCCGGGGATTCGCCGTCGTGGCCGACGAGGTCCGGAAGCTGGCGGAGCGGTCGGGGCGGGCGACCCGGGAGATCGCCGACCTGATCACCGGGATCCAGGCCACCACGGCAGATACGGTCTCGGCCATGGGGCAGGCGACAGACCGGATCGTGACGGGAAACCAGCTGGCCTCCGAGGCTGGTCAGGCGCTGCACCAGATCCTGGCCGGCGTGCAACAGGCGGCAGGCGCCATGGAGCGGATCGCAGCGGCGGCGGGGCAGGTGAAGCTGGTCTCCGACAGGGCCCTGCAGACCTTTGGCGACGTGGCCGCCATGACCGAGGAGAACACGGCCGCCACCGAGGAGATGGCTGCCGGCGCGGGCGAGGTGACCCAGGGCATACACCGCATCGCCAGGGTCTCCCAGGAGAATGCTGCCTCGGCCCAGGAGGTCTCGGCGGCGATCGAGGAGTTGACCGCCTCCTCCGAGCAGGTCGCCGTATCGGCAAAGGGGCTGGCGGCGACGGCGCAGGAGCTGCAGGCAGAGGTGCAGCGCTTCACGCTCTAGCGCTTGAGGAGTTCAGAGAACGCCGGGAGGCCGGAGGGTATCACCCTCCGGCCTCCCGATATTTCGCTACCGCTAGAGCCCACGGACAATCCGCACAGCCGATTCACGTGCCCGGGCGATGATCTCTCGCCCGTCGAGCATGGTCAGGCGGCCCTGTTCATAGACCAGCTTGCCGTTGACGAAGGTGTGGGTCACATCCCCCGGGAGGGCCGAGTAGGCAATCAGGCCGAAGGGATCGTGGTTGGGCGCCATGTGGGGCTTCTCGGTGTCAATCAGGATCAGGTCGGCCCGCTTTCCCGGCTGCAGGGAGCCGATCTGATCGGCCATGCCGAGGACCCGGGCTGCCTCAAGGGTCGCCATCTCCACGGCGTCGTAGGCGGTGTAGATCGAGGGATCCCCCTCCAACTCCTTCGCCTGAATGGCACCGATCCGCATCTCCGAGCCCAGGATATGCAGCAGGTTCTCCGAGGCGGCGCCGTCGGTGCCAAAGCCCACGTGGACGCCCTGGCGGCGCATGGCCACGATCGGGGTCCGGCCCGAGGCCAGCTTCAGGTTGGAGACCGGGCAGTGGCAGACGCCGGTGCCGGTCTCCGCCAGAATGGCGATATCGTCATCGCTGGCGTGGGTGCAGTGGGCGGCGACGACGTGCCGGTTCTTCATGAGCCCCAGCTTGTACACATGCTGGATCGGTGATCCGTTCCAGTTCTCCCAGGCGGCATCCACCTCGCCGGCGGTCTCCGACAGGTGGATATGGATCCCGACCCCCAGCTCGTCCGCCAGTTCGGCAGAGGCGAGCAGCGTATCGGGCGGGCAGGTGTAGGGAGCGTGCGGACCAACCATGAAGGTGATCCGTCCGTCCGCCTTGCCGTTCCAGCGGTGGAAGGAGTCGCGGGTCTCGCTCAGCCGTTGCGCCGCCTCGCCGGGCCCCCCTACGGCGATAATCCCGCGGGCGATTACCCCGCGAATGCCGGTCTCCTGGATCGCCCGTGCGATCGCGTCGGCGTGGAAGTACATGTCCAGGAAGGTGGTAATGCCGCCGGAGAGCATTTCGTAGGCGCCGAGGGCGGTGCCCCAGTAGATATCTTCTGGGGTCATGCGGGCCTCGGCGGGCCACATTTTGGTCTGGAGCCAGGGCATGAGCTGCATGTCGTCGGCGTAGCCCCGCAGCAGCGTCATGGCGGCGTGACAGTGGGTATTGATAATGCCCGGCATGACGATCTTGCCGGTCGCATCCAGCCTCCTGGTACCTGGGTCAACCGAGGGCGCTTCCCCCTGCGGGCCGGCGTAGCGGATACGTCCATCCTCAATCAGGACGACGCCGTTCTCGTACACATCGTGGCGGCCGGTCACGGTGATCACAGTGCCGCCATGAATCAGGAGCCGGTCCATGGAGAACTCCCCCTCATTCGTCATGGAATCGTCCACCATTGTACCCGACGGGACGGGGATGGGCAAGCGGCCCCAATTACGCCACCGATGCCTGCCAGATCAGGCCGACCATGCTCATATCGATCAGGACGTGGACGATCATGAAGTAGGGCATGAGCCTGGGGCGCCAGCGAATCACGATCCCCAGCCAGAGGCCGAAGGGGATGAACATGACCAGCCGCCAGAGAATGAACCGGAAGTCGAAGAGGAGCGGCAGGGTCATATGCTGGGCGCCCAGCATGAGAGCGCTGACCACGAGCGCAGCCCAGGGGCTCTTCCACCGGGCCGCCAACCGGGGCATGGCGTAGGCAAAGTAGGTGGGCAGCTCACCGAAGGCGATGGTGATGGGGAAGAGCGCCGACACCAGTACGCCCCACATGGGAAGCGGGCGGATCAGCATATCGACGGCGATCTGAGAATCGCCAAAGAGCAGGTCGGCAAAGCCGGTGTTCGGAAGCATGGCGACGGGGCCCGCCACGATCAGAGCGCCCAACAGGGGGAGCATGTCCTTGGCCATATGCTCCCGCCGGAAGTCGAGGTTGATCAACTGGCTATAGGTGATCCCCTCCTGGGCCGCCAGCCGGCGGAGCAGGAAGAAGGAGGTCAGGTTGGTCAGGGTTGCAGAGACGGGCCACCAGTCGGCGCTGGCCCGCCACGGATCGGGGGTGCCAGCGATTGCAAAGCCGCCGAAGATGAGCGTCTGGTAGAGGCCAAAGAGAACAAGCCGGGAGAAGAGCATGAGGATCGGGCTCTGCGAGGTGGAACGGGTGGAAGCTACGGAGATTGGTTGCATGCGGTCGCCTCTTTTCGTATGTAGGCAGATATGCCGAGATAACCTCCCATATTTCGCTAGAATCTACGCGAGCCCTTCGCATGAATTGTGCTACTTTCTCCCTTATTGGGCAACGAGCGATTGGGCTCCTAGTCACGGAACCATCTCGGGAGCGCTCTCGTCCTAGTGAGGCACGTTACATATTGGAGGCGAATGTTGGTATGGCGATCGGTGCCGCATACGACTTTGATCTGGTGATTGTTGGTGCGGGCGTAGCTGGCAGCGCCCTGGCTGCCGCCCTGGCCAAGCGGGGCGGCGACAGCCGTGTCCTGATCCTGGAGCAGACCCGGAAGTCCGGTGCGATCAATCGGGGGGACTTTCTCGCCCCCAGCCACCTGGAACTGCTCCAGGAGTGGGGCGCCCTCGAGGGGCTAAGGGCCCGGGGCGCAGAGCCCTGCTGGTACGACGAGATCTACGACAATAATGGAAGACTGCTGCTCCGGCACGATTTGAACTGGGACGAGGGGAAATACCCCTACGGTCTCTGCTTGGAGCATCCCGAGATTGAGAACGCATTGCTCGAGGCTGGGGCGACCAATCCGAACCTGACCGTTTGGCGGGGAGCCCGGTTTGAAGCGCTACGTGAGCAGGATGATCAGGGGGTTACCCTGCGCGTCGAGCAGGATGGGCGTGAGGTGCTCGTCCGGGCGGCGTGGGTGGTTGCGGCGGACGGGCGAATCTCCCGGGTGCGGCAGGAGGCTGGAATCGAGTCGGTCATGCACCCCTACCCCTACGAGATCCTCATGCTGAGGACGCCGAAGCCCGCCCGCTGGCACCAGTCCTCGGCTCAGTTCTCCGGCCCGGGCGGCTACGCTGGGCTCTTCGTCGTGAACGGCGAGCAGTACCGTATCGGGCTGGTCCTGCCGGACGGGACCGCGGCCGACTACCTGCAGCGGCCCGAGCCGGAGCGCCGGGCAGAACTCGCCCGGCGGTCAGCCGCCCTGGCCAGGCTGCCGATCCTGTGGGAGCATGCCCACAGCTACAAGCTCTTCTGGCACCATGCGCCAACCTATGTCCAGAACCGGGTGATCCTCATGGGCGACTCAGCCCACACCTTCACCCCGGTGCTCGGCATGGGGATGAACCTGGCCCTGGAGGATGCCCACGCACTGGCGCCGCTCATTGCCACCCGGGCGGGGCTGGCCGGGTTGACCGAGGCTGAGGTGAAGCGGCGCTACGAGGCGGTGCGGCGGCCGCGCAACCAGCGCATGCTGAAGACCTGCAACCAGCAGGGAGCCCTCTTCTTCGAGGGACACCCTGTGAAGCACCGGCTCATGGCCCTGAGCATGCGCACCCTCGCCCGCTTCCCGCAACTCCAGCACCCGGCCTTCCGCATGGTCTATCATTAGCACCCCAGGCGGCTCCTTCCCGCCGCAGGCGAATAGCCAAGCCCTTCATCGGAAATGCTGTGCCCGAGCGGAAACCCTTGCGCCGGGAGGAGCATAAGCACCAGTGTCCACTCCAGGGAGCGGGAAGACGGATCGCCTGACGGGGAACCTCACCCAAGACATGCAACTGCTCCACAAGGTGCTGGACCCCTGTGGCGATGTGGCGTTCCGGCCTCTCTTTGCGCCGGAGCCTGTCGGTCGCCGGGTCGTTCTGGTCTACGCCAAGCATATCACCGACAAGAAGCTGCTACAGCACCAGGTGCTAGAGACGCTCATGGTGCGCGTGCTCCGCTCCTCGCCCAATGCAAGCGCCCAGGATCTGGTGGAGAAAGGCCTGCCCGTTCTGAACGTGCAGACCGTCCAGGAGATTGCCGCCGTGACCGACGGTGTCCTATCCGGGCGGGCAGCCCTGATCGCGGAGGGATCCGACAGCGCCCTGCTGATCATGGCCAAACAGCCGGCGGCCCGGCAGGTCGCGGAACCGAGCACGGAATCCTCCGTGCGGGGCCCGCGCGAGGCCTTTGTCGAAGAGCTGGAGATGAACCTGAACCTGATCCGGAAGCGGCTGCCCACCGAGCGGTTGCGCATGGAGAACGCAAAGCTGGGCCAAGTCACCCGCACTCGGGTGGTCATTCTGTGGCTGGACGGCCTTGCCGACAACGGGATCGTCACCGAGGTCCGCAAGCGGGTGAAGGCGATCAAGATCGACGCCGTCATCGACTCCGGCTACATAGAGGAGTTTATTGAGGACTCGCCCTTCTCCCCCTTTCCCCAGATTGAGCACACCGAGCGAAGCGATAAGCTCGCCTCGGCCCTGCTGGAGGGGCGGATCGGTATCCTGGTAGATGGGTCGCCCTACGCCCTCATGGCGCCGGCCCTCTTTGCCAACTTCCTGCAGGCCAGCGAGGACTACTATGAGCGGTACCTCTTCTCTACTGCGGTCCGGGTAATCCGCTTCGGGGCGCTGCTGATCTCGCTGCTGGCCCCCTCATTTTACGTGGCGATCACCTCCATTCACCAGGAGATGATCCCAATCGGGCTGGCACTGCGCCTGGCGGGGACCCGTGAAGGGGCTCCGTTTCCCGTCTTTGCTGAGGCCTTTCTCATGGAGATCGCCTTTGAGATCCTCCGTGAGGCGGGCATTCGCCTGCCGGCGCCGGTCGGTCAGGCGGTCAGCATCGTCGGCGGTCTGGTGGTGGGCGAGGCGGCCGTTCAGGCCGGTGTGGCTAACCCGATCACCGTGGTGATCGTCGCCCTTACCGGCATCTCCTCCTTCGCCCTTCCCGCCTACAACGTGGCCTTTACCCTTCGCTTCCTCCGCTTTCCGCTCCTGGTGATCAGCGCCGCCATGGGGCTGCCGGGGTTGGCCGTCGCTGCCATGGTCCTGGTCACACACCTCGCCTCGCTCCGCTCCTTTGGAGTCCCCTACCTGTCGCCCATGGCGCCCGTTCGCTTCGGAGACTGGAAGGATGTGCTCGTGAGGGTGCCTTGGTGGGCGATGCAGGCTCGTCCGACCGTGTCACCGGGACGGAGTCGCCGAATGGCACGTCACCAGAAGCCGAGGCCGCCCAGGGGCGGCTAGGAGATGGGAGGAACCAGGGTGGAGCAGATCTCTGCATGGCAAGTTGGCGTGCTTGTCTTTCTCATGCGTTATAGCCAAGCCATTGTTTCGCTGACCCCGCCCAAATACACCACGAAGGGGCCAGACGCCTGGATCGCCACCCTGATCGGGACAGTGGTCGGTACGGCGATTATCTGGCTGATCGCGGCCTCGGCGGCCCGGGAGGCGCACCGGACTCCGATAGAGCGCTGGATCGCTGCCACAGGTCCGATCTTCGGGCGGATCGCGGGGTCGAGCTATCTCGTGATCCTCCTGTTCTCTGTCATGCTGACCGTGCGCCAGTATGGCGGGCTCCTGATCTCCCAACCAATGCCAGAGACCCCGGCGGAGGCCTTCGTGCTCCTCCTGGCGGCTGGCGCCTGCTACGCCGCCTGGCACGGGCCAGAGGTGACGGCCCGGGTGAGCGAAGTGGTCCTGCCACTGTTGCTGATCGGTGTTGGTCTCGTCTTCCTGCTCGCCGCAAAGGACATGGAGTTTCGGTTGCTCAAGCCCGTGCTGGGCTGGGGCTGGACGCCCGCCCTCCGGGCCTCCTACACGACAATGGCCCTCCACTTTGAACTACTTCCCGCCGGCTTCCTGATCGCTCGGGCAAGCAACCCCAAACGGGCCGCACGGGCTGCGGTGGTCGCCACGGTTGCCGCTGGCATTCTGATCGTCGGCGGGTCAGCCGGTGTGGTCATGTTCTACGGTGCGGAGGAGGCGCGTCGGATCGCCTACCCGCTTTATGATCTGGCCCGTTCGGTCAGCGTAGGCGAGTTCCTGGAGCGCATGGATCCCCTCTTCATTCTCACATGGACCATGGGCAGCTATGTCAAGGTGGCGGTGCAGCTGTGGGCTGCCACTCTCGCTCTGACCCAGTTGCTCGGCCTTCGGGCCTTCCGGCCGCTGGTGGCCCCGCTCACCCTCTTCTGTATCCTGGCCTCGCTACTCCTCTATGAGGGACAGGCAGAGCTCTCTGCCCTCTTCTCCCCCCAGGTCCTCCCCTGGGTGGTCTGGCCATTTCTCACCGCCGAGCCTGCACTGCTGGCCCTGGTGGAGTGGGTGCGGCGTGAGCGGAGGGCGGCGGCATGAGAGCTGCGCGTGCCTGGTTCCTTTTGGCGCTCACCCTCCTCTCCCTCGCCGGTTGCTGGAACCGCCGCGAAATGGAGACGCTCGGCTTTGTGATCGGGGCCGCCTTTGACTGGGTCGAGGCGGAGTCGGAGTATGAGGTAACGGTGCAGATCGTTCAGGCGGCGGCCCTCTCCCCAAACGGCGGTGGCGCCGGGCCGGCCTTCACCACGATCCAAAGCCGGGGAAAGACCGTGTTCGATGCGGTCCGGCATGCGAACTCGATCACATCCCGCAAGATCTGGTGGGGGCATATGCAGGTGCTCCTGATCGGAGAGGCTGCCGCAAGGCGCGGGATCGCTGAGGTCCTCAACTGGATCAGCCGCGACGGGGAGACCCGACTGCTCTACTGGGTTCTCTTGACCAGGGGTCATGCTGGGAGCCTGTTGCAGCCGAAGGCGACGGCCGAGAAGATTCCCGCGCTGGGGTTGCGGGATATGATCCGCACGGCGGGCGCCACCTCAACCACCCCGATGGTGCGGGTTAGCGACCTTTTTCAAATGCTCCAGGCACCCGCGGCGGCGGTGGTGGGCGTGATCGAACTCGACGAGGCCGGGGTCAGTGCGGGCGGGACCCCAGGCCCCAACTTCCGCCTGGCCGGGAGCGGCGTGATCGTTGGCAATGGGCTGGTCGACTTCCTGGAGCCGGTCGAATCGCGAGGGGTCCTCTGGCTCCGGTCCAAGGTGAGGAGCGCCCTCCTGCCCGTTCCGTGCCCCGGTCAGCCTGAGCGGATGGTCGGGATTGAGATCACCCGGGCGGCGACACAGATCACCCCGACCCTCGACCCGCAGGGGGAGTTGCGCCTGAAGGCACAGATTAGCGTGGAGGGAAATGTCGGCGACCAGGACTGCCTGACCGTGAAAGCCAGTCTTGGGAAGATTATCCCGCTGGAGGAACGTCTGAAGGAGCACGTTCAGCAAGAGGTGGAGTCGGCCCTGGAGCGCTGCCGTGCCCTGCCGGCCGACTGCTTTGGCTTCGGCGACCGACTCGTCCAGGAGATGCCCCGCGTCTGGGACCGGGTTCAGGAGAACTGGCACGAAACCTTCCGCAAGACCCCTGTGGCGATCTCGATCAAGACCAAGATCCGAGCCACCGGGGCCGAGATCCGGCCGCTCATTCCCAAGTAGAGGGGGCGCCTCATGGTCAAGGTCGTGCTGATCCTGGCCGGCGCCGCTGCCATAGCCATGGCGGAACTCCCGACCCTGCACAGGAAGCGGCAGACCGGTGAGTTCTGGGCGGTGCTGGTCCTGCTGCTGCTCAGCGTCGGGTTCGGGCTCCTCGCGATCAGCGGCCCGCGCTACCCCAGCCTGTTCCGCATCCTGATCGACATCGTGGAGCCGTTCGGCCGTATGATGGTGGGGCAGTAAGGCCGAAGCATGGGCCCTGGACCGGATCTTCGGGGCCATAGCAAGGTCTGTGGCGGGGGCGCTCCGTCCTGCCCATTCGCCCGCGGGCGCACTGAAAAAGACAGCCCTGCACCGTTCCCAGGTGCAGGGCATGCGTGATCTACCGGCCCGATGTGAGCTTCAGCCCGATGATCCCGCCCAGGATCATCGCCACGAAGAGGAGCCGGAGCAGGTCCCGCGGCTCTCCCAGAAAGAGGATCCCCACGATCACGGACCCCACCGCCCCGATCCCGGTCCAGACGCCGTAGGCTGTACCCAGAGGTAGCTGCTTCATGGCCATGGCGAGCAGGCCGAAGGAGGCGAGCATCGCCACCAGGGTGAGCGCACTCCAGCCGAGCCTGGTGAAACCCTCGGAGTACTTCATCGCCGTGGCCCATACGACCTCCAGGAGGCCCGCAATCGTCAACCAGACCCATGCCATGGCTACGTTCCCTCCACGAGCGAGGCGGCGAAGGCGTGCGCCCGCTCCAGCTCCTCGGGGCTGACCGCCTGGGGGTCGTGCTCCAAGACGATCGTGCAGCGAGGCTGGGCGGCCACGATCATGCGGGCAATGTCCGCTGCGGGCGTCACCGGGGGCCAGCGCTCCACGGTGTGCTCTGCCGTGGTGGGGATATGGTTGCGGAAGCGGCCCTGCTGGTCCCACAGCGACGTGGAGAGGTGCATGTAGCGCGCCCAGGGCAGCCAGCGCCTGGCCAGCGCCAGCGGGTCCTGCCCGTGGGTCCGTGCCAGGAGCCCCAGCCGCCCGGTGTCCACGCAGAGCGACAGGTCGGGGTACTCCTCGAAGAGCCGGCTGTATAGCTCGCCGTCAAAGAAGTAGGGGTTGGGTCCATCGATCTCCAGGACCACCCGGATCAGCTCACTGGCCTGGATCGAGGCGAAGGTCTCAAAGCAGCGGCGGCTCCAGTCGTAGATCGCCTGCTCAGAGGGCCAGGCCGCCAGGCCGACCGGCTCGGTGGTGAAGTACCAGTCAGCCGCCCTGTGAAGGGCCGGCCACGGGAAGTGGAAGAGGATATAGCGGACGCCCAAATGGTGCGCCTCCTGGGCGGAGCGCCGGGCTGTGAGCAGCGCCGCCTCACGCACGGCGGGGTCCGGGTCATGAAAGCGGCACCACTCGGGTCCACCCTCCTTGTAGAGCGGATGGTGGACCCCCATGTTCCAGTCGTAGTACTCCGACTCCGAGACGGCGCCCAGGACATCGGGGAAGGTATCGCACAGGCCGATCTCCGAGCCCCGCCAGAGCGGCCGCTCCAGCGACTCGCCGTAGGTGTTGTACCCCGAGCCGGTCACAGCCCGGAAGCCGCCCGTCAACGGGACGAAGAGCTGCGCCATGGCTTACACCTGCCAGGACTGTAGGTACTTCGCCTGCTCCTCCGTCAGCCGGTCGATCTCAACGCCCAGGGCGCGCAGCCGGGTCTCGGCCACCCGGGTGTCGATCTCAAGCGGCACGGGGATCACCTGCTTCTTCAGCGCGGCCTGGTTCTCCAGGATCCAGAGGTGAGTGAGGAACTGGACGGCGAAGGAGAGGTCCATCACCTCGGCCGGGTGGCCATCGCCGGCGGCCAGGTTGGCCAGGCGGCCCTCGCCGATCAGGTAGGCCTTGCGGCCATCGGCAAAGGTGTAGGCGTCCACGTTCTTGCGCACCCGGACCGGCTTGCCGCCAAGCGCCTCCAGGTCAGGCTTGGAGATCTCGGCGTCGAAGTGGCCCGAGTTGGCCAGGATCACGCCATCCTTCATCAACTCCAGATGCTCCTTGCGGATCACCTTCTCGCAGCCGGTCACGGTAATGAAGATATCGCCACGCTTGGCCGCCTCGCGCATCGTCATGACATCGTAACCGTCCATGAGCGCTTCATTCGCAGCGATCGGGTTGATATCGCATACGATCACCCGGGCGCCCAGCCCCTTGGCCCGGCTGGCCACGCCCTTGCCGCACCAGCCGTAGCCTGCCACCACCACCACCTTGCCGGCGACCGACAGGTTCGTGTTCCGCATGACCGACTCCAGGGTGGACTGGCCGGTGCCGTAGCGGTTGTCGAAGAGGTGCTTCATGTAGGCGTTGTTCACAGCGATCATGGGGAAGCGGAGCACGCCCTCGGCGTCCATGGCGCGCAGCCGCTGGACACCGGTGGAGGTCTCCTCCGACCCGCCGATAATCGTGCCGGCCAGCTCGGTCCGCGATGTGTGGAGCAGATAGGTCAGGTCGCCACCGTCATCCAGCAGGAGGGTGGGCCTGGCGGCATCTAGCGTCTTGTTCAGGTGGTCGAAGTACTCTTCCTTGGTAGCGCCGTGCCAAGCGTGGACGGTAACCCCGTTCTCTGCGGCTGCGGCGGCTACATCGTCCTGGGTGGAGAGCGGGTTGGAGCCGGTCAGGTAGACATCGGCGCCAGCGGTCGCAAAGACCATGGCCATGTAAGCGGTCTTCGCCTCCAGGTGGATCGACATGGCGACCCGCTGGCCGGCGAAGGGCTTGGACTGGCCGAACTCCTTCTCCAACTGGCTCAGGATCGGCATGTGAGCCCGGACCCAGTTGATCTTCAGATGTCCCTCAGCCGCCAGGGCCGGGTTGCGAAGCGTGGAGACGCTGACCTTGCTGCTCATGGGTTCTGCCTCCTCTGTAGATGGGACTAGACCTTCATCGCCTGGTTGTTGCTGCCGCAGTGGCAGCCGCGCTCCGCCGCAATCTGGGCGAGCGAGGCCATGACCAGCTTCTTCAGGTTGTCGCTGTTGGCCGCCATGACCTCCAGGACCTCCTCGTGGGTCAGGTTGGTCGGGGAGATACCGGCAGCGAAGTTGGTCACCATGGAGACGGTGGCGTAGCAAATCCCCGCCTCCCGTGCCAGCACCACCTCGGGCACGTTGGTCATGCCGACCAGGTCGCCACCCAGGGTGGCGAACATGCGGATCTCCGCCGGGGTCTCAAAGCGCGGCCCCTCGGTGCAGACATAGGTGCCGGTCGGATGAGCGTTGATCCCCACCGTTTTGGCGGCGTCGATCAGGACCTTGCGGATCTCGCCGCAGTAGGGCTCGGTAAAGTCGGTGTGGACCACGCCGGCATCGCCCCCTTCGAAAAAGGTGGACTGACGCCCCTTCGTGAAGTCGAGGAACTGGTCGACGATCACGAAGTCGCCTGGCTTCATCTGCCGGTTGACAGAGCCGACGGCGGTGGTGGCGATCACCCGCTCCACCCCGAGCATCTTCAGGGACCAGATATTGGCCCGGTAGTTGATCAGGTGCGGCGGCACCGAGTGGTTGGTGCCATGTCGGGCGAGGAAGGCGACTTCCTCCCCCTCATAGGTGCCGATGCGGACCTTGGCATCCCCGTACGGGGTGGTGATGATCTCCTCCCGGATATTGGCCAGGATGCGGGGATCATAGACGCCGGTTCCGCCGATAATCGCCAGTCGGATCTTCTGCGTGGCCATGGGGCACACCCACCTTTCAGGTGACATAAGCTAGAGACACAGGGGCTGTTGCGAGCGGATCGAGCCCCTACGCCTTGAGCTTAGCGAGGTGGGGCTCGGAATGACTGAGCGTGAAGGAGGCAACGAGGGCCAGTACCACCGCCGATGGCGGGGCGGCGGCCTGGGGCGGCTGCTCCTGGTTGCCACAGGGGATATCGACCTGGACGGAACGCCCGAGATCATCGCCTGTGCGGGCCGGGAGCTGAAGGTCTACCGCTGGACCGGGGACACCTACGGCCTGCACGCAGAGGCGATCCTGCCGAAAGATGGGCTCTCCCTGGCCGTGGGGCAGGTGGATCCCGCCGGACCGGGGACCGTGGCGGTCGGCACGAAGGACAATGTCCTGCTCTATGCCATGACCAGCCAGGGGCTGACGCCACTCTGCCAGACTCTACTTTATCCCAATGCCTATTTCCGATCCATCAGTCTGGATGATGTCAATGGCGATGGGCGAGCCGAGGTGGTGGCCGCCGCCAGTGGAGCGCAGACGATGTACGTCTACCAGGCGATGGCGGTGGGGCGGGAGAGCCGCCTGGAGGAGCTGGGGCGGTTGTACATCGGGGGGCTGGTCAGCGCCCGCACCACCACCGATGGCGAGATCGCCACAGCGACCCGGGACGGCTTTGTGGATGTCTACGTGCCCTGCTCACTCCTGCCGAAGCAGAGCCAGACGGTCTACACGGTGCGCCGGGGCGATAGCCTCTGGCGGCTGGCGAAGCGCTTTGGCACGACTGCGACGGCGATCGCGAGGGCGAACCGGCTGAGTGAACCGTACCAGTTGCAGCCGGGTCAGGTGTTGGTGATCCCTTCTGGTCGGGGAGAGGGAGCACGCCCCCCGACGCCTTGAGTCTGTCCCGTCGGAGGAAGTGACGCCATGGCGTCACTTCCTCCTCTGCCGTGTGACCGGATCTGGGGGGATGAAAGGCCCGGCACCAGAGCCCCGCCCCGTCAGGGGGAGCGCTGGCACCGGGCCTTGTGGTCTTAGGGGAGAATGCGCTCTCCCTCCCCCTACTTGGAGGGATAGATCCAGGCGTCGACGTTCCGGCTGTAGGAGGCGCCGATCTCACCGAACCAGAGCTTGATCTCGCGGGCGGCGTTCTCGGGGCCGTCGGAGCCGTGGACAATGTTGTTGGAGACATCGCAGGCGAGGTCGGCCCGAATGGTGCCGGGCTCGGCGTTCGCCGGGTTGGTAGCGCCCATGGTCTTCCGGATCGTCGCAATGGCGTTCGGGCCTTCCCAGACCATCGCCATGACGGGGCCGGAGGTGATAAACTGGATCAGCCCCGGGAAGAAGGGCCGCTCCTTCAGCTCGGCGTAGTGCTCCTCGGCGAGCTCGCGGGAGACGGTCATCAGCTTGGCGCCGACCAGCTTCAGCCCACGGCGCTCGAACCGGCTGATCACCTCACCAATCAGACCACGCTGGACGCCATCGGGCTTGACCATGACAAAGCTGCGCTCCATGTGTACGAAATCCCCTTTCAAGAGATGGGCTCTTTCGCCCAGAGTATCCCTTTGTTGCCTCCATGATTGTAGCGAAATGGTACCAGTTTGGCAAGAGCGTGCACTCGAAGGGGCATACCGCCCCCACGACTGCGCGACTCGCCCCCCACCTGCCACATGTGGTATGCTCTACGCTGGACCCTGTACCTGCACGATGAGGAGATGAGATCTGTGACGAAGATCAAGGTTGCAATCGTTGGCTACGGCAACGTTGGGAAGTACACGCTCGATGCCGTACAAGCCGCTCCTGACATGGAACTGGTGGGCGTCGTCCGCCGCTCCACCGCCGGCGAGCAGCCCAAGGAGTTGGCGGGGATCCCGGTGGTCGCCGATATCAGCGAACTGGAGGGGGTGCAGGCCGCCCTGCTGGCCGTGCCGACCCGCTCGGTCCCGGAATATGCCGCCAAGTACCTGGCCATGGGGATCAACACCGTGGACAGCTATGATATCCACGGCGATAGCCTCGGCAACCTCCGCCAGGAGCTGGACGGAATCGCCAAGCAGGGCGGTGCCGTGGCGGTGATCTCCGCCGGCTGGGATCCCGGCACCGACTCCATGCTCCGGGGCATGCTCGAGTTCATGGCGCCCAAGGGCTTGACCTATACCAACTTCGGCCCGGGTATGTCCATGGGCCACACGGTCGCCGTGAAGGCGGTGGCGGGCGTCAAGAAGGCGCTCTCCATGACGATCCCCGCCGGCATGGGGATCCATAAGCGGGCTGTCTACATTGAACTGGAGTCCGGCTACGAGTTCGAGGCCGTGGCCAATGCGATCAAGCGTGATCCCTACTTTGCGAAGGATGAGACCACCGTGACCCAGGTGGAGTCGGTGGACAGCCTGATCGATATGGGGCACGGCGTGCTCATGGAGCGGAAGGGCGTCTCCGGCGCCACCGACAACCAACTCTTCCGGTTCGACATGCGGATCAACAACCCGGCGCTGACCGCCCAGGTGATGGTCGCCTCGGTCCGGGCCGCGGCCCGCCAACGGCCGGGCTGCTACACCATGATCGAGATCCCGGTGGTCGACTACCTGCCGGGAGATCGGGACGCAATCGTTCGCCGACTGGTATAGCGCGGATCCCACAGCAGAGCGGCTACCCGCAGGGGTGGCCGCTCTGCCTTTTGGCCTCTCCTCACTCACCGAGCACCCCCCGGTGTTTGACCTCCAGATTGGCTGTCACCTCCACCGTCGCCTTGCGGTACCGCTCGGCAAACCACGCCAGATCGGCCTGTCCCCAGGTGGCGTTGTAGTACATGCGGCCAAAGCCGAGCGGATCGCTGCCCATGGCAGCGATCTTCCGGAGGAGCACCTCCGTCTCGGCCTTCACCGACCGGCTGAAGGCCTCGTCCAGGGCGAGGATCACCTCGGTGGTCAGGGGCAGGGCGCTCCGCCGCTCCTGCAGAATCCCTCCTGACCGCACCGAAACACGTAACTGGGGGCTCTCTCCCTGCCAGGTCAGCCTTCTGTCCACGTGCGCCTCGGACAGGATCATGGTGAACCGGTCGCCCTTCAGGGTCGCTCCGACCAGGTTCTCCAGCCGCTGGTTCATGAGCAGGGCCAGCGTCTTCGTCTCGGATTCATTAATGCGGCCGACCATTCGCCACTGGTGGAAGAGCGCTGTGCCCATGGGCACTAACTTTGCATCCCCGCCCTCGGTGGTCCCGATAATCGGTAGATAGCCGTCCTGTCCGGGTTCTTGCGAGAGAGCGTAGAAGCGCCAGAGGTAGATCGGCATCACCTGGGGCGACCGGGAGCCAGAGCGGGTGAAGATATCTACCAGGTGGTCAGCGGACGACGCCGTTAGCAGGGGCTTCTGCTCCAGCACCTTCCGGGGACTGCCGGGAGTCACCCCCAGCATGGAGATCACCTGGATCTCTTCCCACCGCATGAGGAAGTCCAGGTCGTGCTGTAACCCCTTTTCGGCCAGGCTGTCGGCGAACATGATCACCTTCGAGTGACCCAGGTTCAACTCCCATTCCAGCTTCGCCTTTGCCTTCTCAACCGCCTCGCTGATCGAGGCTCCCTCCTCGGTCAGGAGTACCGTCGGTCCGCCTCCCGTGCCGCCGCCACCACCGCCACCACCGCCACCGGGCGCCAACCCGGGGGTTCGAGAGGGCACGGCAACCAGCAGGTGGACCTTGACTGCTGCCTCCTCCTCACCCTCCTCAATCCCCATGGCGGTCACAAAGGCTACCCGGTTCACCTGGCGAATATCACTGGAGGTAGCCAGCGCCAGCAATACGGGCAGGAAGGCCGCCACAACCAATAGGAGTCGTGCGCGCGGGCTCATGATTGCCGCCTTCCCGAGAGGAGCGCCGCCAGAGGCAGGACCAGCACACTCAGAAGAAGGGCTCCGGCACTCAGTCCCATCTGGACCGGTACGATTGCGGTTGAACTGCGCATGAACTGTAGCGCCAGTACAGCGACAACGGTCATGACAAGAATGGCCCAGGGGCTGGTCTGTGGCTTCCCGACCGCCCGGGAGAGGCCATAGGCCCCCGCCTGTAGGATAATTCCCAGGACGATCATGGCCAGCAGGTACCAGAGCACGAGGTAGCCGAAGAGCAGTCGCTCCACCACGAAGTTCTCCACCCGGACCGCATCGATCAGGCTGATAAAGGGGTACTTCAGGGTTATTAGTGTCTCGACCCCAAACTTCGCCATGCCCATGAGCGTGTGCAAGAGCACCACCACCAGGCCGCCCGCCAGGCCGAGGTAGGCGAGCCGTTCGGACTTCCTGTCACCCCGTGCAGGCAACAGGGGCAGGACCGCGGTTGTGCTGAACGGGTAGATTCCCTCCACGATCCCTGGGAGCCAGCTATCTGGCGCCACGCCCTCGAACCACGGGACGAGCCAGGCCGCATTCACCATTTGCAGGGGCAGCAGGCTTAGCACCAGGAGCAGTCCCCCGGCAAAGAAGCCTGCCGCTTGCAGGCCGCGCATCGCCCGCTCCACCCCGATCCAGGCGGCGTACCCTGCTACCGCCATGTTGATCAACGACAACCATAGGCTAGATGTACCGGGCAGGAGTGTCACGCGAACCAGGTCAATGGCGTGGCGGTTGACATAGACCACCAGCACCGTGCTAAACAGGCCCGCTGCCAGCCCGGTGACCATGCGCCAGCCGGACCAGGGGAGGGCGTCCAGGAGGGTGAGTCCGCGCCGCTGGAGCCGGAGGGCTGACCAGAGGCCCACCAGGGAGAGCAGGCCCCCAAGCAAGCTGAAGAGCCAGTTGGAGCGCCCTGTCAAGCGAAAGCCGATGTAGCCGATTCGAATGGAGGAGAGCACAAAGCTCGCGGCGAGAATCAGGACCGCGACCTGTCCTGTGCTAATCTCCTGTCGGTACGCCCTCACGGTTTCGTCCTCTCGGGGGGCGGCACGTAGGTCCCCGGCTGCTGGTCCGGCATGGTTGACCACGGGGAGCGGAAGATGGTGCTGTCCTCCTTCATGTCGCTCCAGCGAAAGGGACCCAGTGGGCTCAAGTAGGGAATGCCGAAGGACTCCAGCGAGGCGAGGTAGAGCAGCAACAGGATCGATCCGGCGGCCATGCCATGCAGACCGAAGGGGATTGCCAGGAGGATCAGGCCATACTTGCACAACCGCCAGGCGATGCCCACCGTGTAGTTCGGCGCCGTGTAGTTGCCGATCGCCGAGGCCGAGGTGACCACGATCATAATGTTGCTGATAATCTTCGCCTCCGCCGCCGCCTGGCCGATGATCAGACCGCCCACAATCGTCGCCGTACCGCCGATGATCTTGGGCAGTCGGACCGTCGCCTCGTTGATCAGCTCCATCATCAACTCCATGATGATCACCTCAACGAAGGCCGGGTAGGGCACCCCTTCCCGGCTTGCGGCAATGGCCAGCATGAGTTGCACGCGCAGGACTCCGTGATTGACGGAGGTGAACGCGACATAGAGCGCGGGCAGAACGAGGGAGGCAGTGAGACCAGCGACCCGGATCAATCGCAGAAAGACCCCGGCAGGCGGGGAGAAGGCGTAGTCGTCCGGCGCCTGGTAGAGCGTGCTCAGGGTGACCGGCAGCACCAGTACGATCGGCGTGTTATCGATCAGAATGGCGAGGCGCCCCTCTGTGATCCCAGCCACCACCCGGTCTGGTCGCTCTGTCCACTGCGCCAGGGGGAACGGGGAGTAGCGCTTCCCGAAGAGGCGCTCCTCGATCTCCGCCGAGTGGAGCACCCGGGTCGTGCGAATCGCCTGCAGACGCTGGCGCACCGCCTGGAGAACCTGCTGGTTGACCCGGCTGGCGAGGTAGAGCAACTCGACTCGGGTCCCGGAGAGGTCGCCGAAATGAAAGGGCTCCATATGTAGATCGGTGGTGGGGAGCCGCCGCCGGAGGAGTGCCCGGTTTACCTCCAGGCTCTCCACAAAGGAGTCCTTGGCGCCCCGAATGGAAAGCTCGTTGGTCGGCTGCTCGACAGGCCTCTGCTGGAACTCCCGCACCTCGAGTCGAAGGAGGCCGGAGAGACCGTCGAGCAGGAGAAGGGCCCGCCCCCGAAGCAGCTCCTGCACCGCCTCGCGGTAGTCGTACATCTCCTTGACACCGTGAATGGAGACCAGCGTGCCCAGTTCTTTCAGGCTGGCTGGTGGCTGGGTGACCTCGTTGAGCGGTGCGATGACGGAGGACTGCAGCCAGGGGGGACTGGAGAGCCCTTCGGCGGCAATCAGCAGTGCAGACCTGCCGCCGACGGTGAGAGAGCGATACTGCACGTCGGGGGCGTGCTGCAGCACACGCCGGAACCACTGCTCCTGCTGTGCGAGCGTTGGGTTCTCGCTCTCACCCATCCTGCCCCCTCCCCCTTACCGACTCGTGTCTATCTTGACCACGAGCCGGGCGGGTTACTCATTGCCAGGTTCTCTTGGACCTGGCGCGCAGCCAGAGGGCGATGACGGCGCCGGCGGTATCGATCAGGACATCGGTCAGGCGCCCCTCACGGGTGGGCACGAAGGACTGGTGGAACTCGTCGGTCAGGGCGTAGAGCAGGGTGAGGCCGAGGGCTGAGTAGAGCGCCTTTGGCCGGGCGAGGAGCGCCGACAGCGCCCAGTGGAGCAACAGAGCGAGCAGGGCGTAGCTGAGCAGGTGGGCCGACTTGCGGAGCAGCACCTCCAGCAGGTCGAGCGTGGCGGGATCCAGTTCCCAGGGCAGGAGCCCCAGCCGCTGTGCCAGGGGCACCGACTTCAGGTCAGGTGTGGCGGATGCACGGTAGATCAGGCTCATCCAGAGCAGGGCGGGTAGAAACCGAAGGAGCTTGCGCATGGGGTGACCTCCTGGCCCGGGCGATCCAGACTCTTCGGCCCCGGTCACCGCGGGCAGCAAGCGTTGATCATAGCACTCAGCTTTTCGAGAAAGCGGTTCATGTGGGCGCGGTTTGGGCGATAGTAGGTCTCTTTCCCGTGCCGCTCCGCAACCAGCAGACCAGCCCGCTTCAGAATCCCGAGTTGCTCCGACGTGGTGGATTGGGCAAGACCCACTTCCTGAGCCACCTGGTTCACGGTCCGGTCGAGCCCGTCGACAAACAACAGGAGGATCCGCTGGCGGTTTTCGCTAGCCAGGGCTTTCAAGCTCTCCAGGACCTCTTCGTCCAATTGCATCGGGTGAACCCCCACTCCTCCAAGCTTTATACCAGAATCACCTACGCGGTGGCGCTCTGTCAAGTCACCGCTCGTGCGGCGTGGCGGCGGCGTCCGAGGCGACGAGGAACTCGAAGAAGAAACGAGCGCCCTCCCCCAGGGCTCGCGCAGGGATCCGCTCGTCCTTCTCATGAATCGTTGCGAGCAACTCCGACCCCTCGTAGGCCGGCACCACCACGTAGGAGGGAATCCCGGCTGGCCGTGTATGCCGGGCATCGGTGGATGCGGGGCTGAGAATCGGGGCGACCAGCATATCCGGGAACCGCTGCGCTGCAACCGCTTCATAAAGGTTGAACCAGGGCGAGTCCAACGCCGAGCGGCTAGGGCTCTTGAACTCCAGGATCTCGTAGCTGGCCTCTGGCAGGTCGATCGCTTCCTTCGCCCACGCCAGCGCTTCCTCCGGCGTCGTGCCAGGCAGAATCCGCATATCGACCTGGGCCTCCGCCCGATTGGGGATCACATTATAGCTGTCGCCAGCCGTGAGACCGGTCCAGGCGACGGTATTGCGGGTCATGGCGTTGGTGTAGGCCTGCTTCTGTAGCGTCGGCATGGCGACCCACCGGACCGGGGCCCAGGAGATCCGCTGCATGAGCCAACCCTGAAGGCCGGAGCTACGGGCGCCCAGTCGTCCGAGCATCTCGACTACCTCTGGGCTGAGCGACCGGTTCGGCGACGCCGCAACCAGCCGCTGAAGCCCCGCAGTCAACCGCTCCAGGGGATGATCACGCCCTGGCAGGGAGGCGTGCCCTCCCTTTCCCTCCAGGGAGATCCGAAAGGCGACACTGGCCTTCTCTGCCACCCCGACCGGCAGCACCCTCTGACCGGCGAACTCCACGCCGTACGTGCCATCGACAATCATCGCGGCTGCCGTCATGATACCGGGCCCCTTGTCGTCAAGCGCCCCCGGCCCCAAACCTCGCCGTCGATCATGGTTGCGGCGGTCAGCCCTGCCACGCGAAAGGAGGACGGCCCTGTTGCCGTCCCCCCGTTATTCCAGTTCGAGCCACTCCCCCGGGCCAATGCCATAGTCCATCTCCATCGCATGGAGTCCATCGTCCACCCGATCGAAGCGGACCTGCCAGTGATCGGCTGTGTCACCATCGACCGTGAGGGCCTGAATGGTCACCGTACAGCCTAGCGAGTCGGGCTCTTCAACCAGGGTGATCAGCAGCGTCCAGGGGTGGCTGGCGATCATGGCGCTGCGGCGCATGGACTACGCCCCCTTGCGGGACGCCGACCAGTCCTTCAGGTCCTTCCAGTGCAGGGCGAAGACCACCGCCGCCCAGACCGCCATGGCCACCACCGCCCAGATCTCCCCCAGTATGTACCAGCCCATGAAGGGGTAGAGTAGCGATGCGGCCGCCACACCCACGTACATATTGCGGGAGATGGCCCAAAAAACCAGGATCGCCAGGGCCGCAGCCCCGAGCATGGGAAAGGAGATGGCGACCAGGGCGCCGCCGGTAGCGGCCAGACCCACGCCTCCCTTGAACCCGGCGAAGACCGGAAAGCAGTGCCCGACCACCACGAAGAGGCCGCCAAAGGCGGCCGCGGCCACCGGCGAGAGCGAAACCTGGCCCGGGATCAGGGTCATGGCGAGCCAGGTGGCAGCGAAGCCCTTCGCCAGGTCGAGGGCCATGACCACTGGGAACCACTTCTTGCCCAGGACTCGCCCAGCGTTGAGCGCACCCATGTTGCCGCTGCCATGCTGCCTCAGATCAATGCCGAGGACCAGCCGCGACACGATCACCGGGAACGGGATCGAACCGATCAGGTAGGCAGCGAGCAGGACCAGGGCGGCCATGACCATGAAAGCACCTCCGCTATGCAGGAAGGGTGCAACGCCTCGGTTGCACCCGATCTTCGCCTCTATTGCCTAACGCTCGCAAGCGATCGCATGCTGGGTCAGGATCCGGTCAACGTCCTTGGGCGGCCAACCGGCCAGGTAGGCCGGGGCGCCCGTCTCGATATTCTCGCGAATGCGCTTGAGCATCGCCTTCGCCGTAATCCCCTTCAGCCCAACCCGCAGCAGACGGCGCCCCTCGCTGTCAAAGACGTGAATGAACGCGGGATCGGTCAGATCGATCATGTAACGGCGTCCAGAAGGGCTTAGCACCTCCAGACGATTCTCATCGGTACCGGTGCTCATCAGACGAACCCCCCTTACCCAGTATATTGTCTACGATTTTGTCGTTCTCCTGCAACCATCGGATTCGCTTTTATGCAGGCCAAATGGTGGCGACCCTACCACACGCACAGCAGGGATCGGGTCTCGATCTCAGGGATCTCCGCCCGATGCAGGTAGGGCGACCGGCACCGACGCCCCGGCTGGATGCCTCATTGTGGCGCAGGACCGGCCTGCGCTACGCTGACACCAGGAAATGAAGGAGGCCGATGCCGTGAATCATCTCGACGCCGCACGCTTTCAAATGGCCTACTCTCTCTTTTTCCACATGATCTTCGCTGCCCTGGGGGTCGGCATGCCGCTGCTCATGGTGGTCGCCGAAGGGCTGCACCTACGGACCCAGAATCCGGTCTACCTCCGGCTGGCCAAGACCTGGGCAAAGGCGACCGGCCTGCTCTTCGCGATCGGGGCGGTCAGCGGGACGGCGCTCTCCTTCGAGCTGGGGCTGCTCTGGCCCTCCTTCATGGAGTTTGCGGGTTCGGCTATCGGCCCAGCCTTCACCCTGGAGGGCTACGCCTTCTTCCTGGAGGCGATCTTCCTGGGCCTCTACCTCTACGGCTGGGACCGGCTCTCCCGGGTTGGCCACTGGCTGACCGGGGTGGCGGTGGCGGTCAGCGGAGCCGCCTCCTCGATCCTGGTCACGGCCACCAATGCGTGGATGCAAAACCCCGTGGGCGTGGCGCAACTGATCACCGATCCGGCCAGCATCAACCCCATGCAGATGCTCTTCGGCAACAGCCACTGGCCCCTCATGGCGATCCACTCGACGATCGCCTGCCTCGCAGCCGTCGGCTTCGCCGTGGCCGGGGTCTACGCCTGGAACATGCTCAAGGGGAAGCGGGACGAGATCCGGAGGCTTGGCCTGAGTCTGGCCATGGCCGTTGGGACGATCGCCGCCGTGCTCATGCCGATCACCGGCGACCTCTCGGCCAAGGTGCTGGCCCAGAATCAGCCAGCCAAGTTCGCTGCCATGGAGGCGCTCTTCACCACGCAGCGGTCCGCGCCGCTCCTGATCGGTGGGATTCCCAATCTGGAGACGGGGGAGATCGCCCTGGGCCTTGAGATCCCCGGCTTCCTCTCCTTCCTGGCGCACGGCGATTTCAGCGCCGAGGTGGCCGGGCTGGACCAGTTCCCGCGGGAGGAGTGGGCCAACGTGCCCCTGGTCCATTACAGCTTTCAGATCATGGTCTCCACCGGCATGGCCATGCTGGTGGTCGGCCTCTACTACGCCTGGGTCCGGTGGCGGCGGCCAGACCAGATCCTGACCAGCCGGCGGTTGCAGACGATCCTGCTCCTCGCCTCGCCGCTGGGGTATATCGCCCTGCAGGCTGGCTGGATCGTCTCGGAGGTGGGGCGCCAGCCCTGGATCGTCTGGCGGGTAATGCGCACGGTAGATGCCGTCACCCCTGTCGCGGGGCTACTGACCTCGGTGGTCGGCTTCACACTCCTCTACGCCCTGCTCGCAGTCGTGCTGGTGATCCTCCTCCGCCGCCTGAAGCATGTCCAGTAGAAAGGGGGCTGTGCAACCGTGAACACCTGGTTTGGCTTCGACCCGCTGCTGACGGTGGGTGCGGTGATGCTCCTGGCGATCCTGGCCTACGCCCTCCTGGCGGGGGCCGACTTCGGCGGCGGGATCTGGGACCTGCTGGCGACCGGCCCCCGGCAGGAGGCCCACCGGACCGCCATAGCCAAGGCGATGGGCCCGGTCTGGGAGGCAAACCATGTCTGGATTATCTTCCTGCTGGTGATCCTCTTCACCGTCTTCCCACCCGCCTTCAAGGCGCTCTCGATCGCCTTCTTTGGCCTCTTTCACTTCGTCCTGGTCGGGATCGTCCTGCGGGGCGCCGCCTTCGTCTTCCGGGCCAGCGCCGCCACGGCCGGGGTCACCGCACCCAGTTGGCGGCTCTGGACCCCGATCTTCGGGGCCGCCTCCCTGATCACCCCCTTTCTGCTGGGCGTGGCGGTGGGAGCCGTCTCCGGTGGCGGAATCCGGGTCAGCCCCACCGGCGAGGTGAGCGTGGACGCCGCCCAGACCTGGTTCAGCCCGGTGACGATCGCCATTGGGCTTCTGACCGTCGCCCTCTGCGCCTATCTGGCCGCGGTCTACCTGAGCGTGGAGACCCACGGCGAGATCCAGGAGGACTTCCGCCGCCGCTCCCTCTGGGCTGGCGGTGCGATGATCCTGCTCTCCGCCCTCCTGCTGGGGCTGATCCCCACCGGTTCGCCGCACCTCTGGGAGCACCTGACCCACCCACGCTCCGCCCCGCCCATGGCGCTGGGGGTTCTGCTGGCGCTGCTCTCAGCCCTCCTGGTCTACCGGCGGCAGTACCGGCTGGCCCGCATGGCTGCTGTCGCCGAGGTGGTGGTGCTCCTCAGCGGGTGGGCCTTCGGTCACTGGCCCTATCTCATCTACCCGGACCTGACCGTCCAGAACTCGGCGGCGGCGGGGCCATCGATCCGCTTCTTGCTGAACACACTGCCGTTTGGGCTGGGGCTGCTGATCCCTTCCCTCTGGCTCCTCTTCCGGGTCTTCAAGGGCGAACTGCCCGAGCGGCAGGGGCGGTAGCGGCCGCCTCATCCTACAGGAATCGGCCGGCCATGGACCGGCGTGCAGCCGGAGAGCCAGTCGGGCTTCCCGGCTCTGTGCGCGCCACCGGTTTTCGTTATCGTCCGAGAACTTATTACAGCGCAACGACAAGACCTGCGGCATTGCTTTTCCGACAGGAACTCCGCCCCGCTCCTTGGAATATTTACATACCCGCAATTCCGTTCGTAGCCATGCATCTCACTAAGGGGGAAGACTATGCGTAGTCTGGCCGGAAAAATGATGCTGATCCTCGGTTCCATTCTCGTCGCCACCGTCATTATTCTTGGTGTTCTCTCTGTCTCCCGTGTCCGGCAGGCCGAGTTGGAGCAGATCGATAACCAGGCCCAAGCGCTCAAAGCTGCCTATGACTCCGAGATCGACCGGGCTGTCAGCGCCGCCCTCATGGGCGCCATGACGCTTAGCAGCACGCCCGATGTGGTCAGCGCCTTCGCCTCCGGCGACAAGCAGCGCCTCCAGGACGCCTCGCTCCCCATCTTTGAGCGGGTGAAGGCCGAGGGGATCTCCCAGGCCCAATTCCACCTCCCACCCGCCACCTCGTTCCTGCGACTCCACCAGCTGGCGAAGTCCGGCGACGACCTCTCCAAGATCCGGGCCACCGTCGTGGAGGCGAACCAGACCAAACAGCCGGTCTACGGCCTGGAGGAAGGGGTCGCCGGTTGGGGCATTCGAGCGGTGGTCCCGGTCACCTACCAGGGGCGGCATATCGGTACCGTGGAGTACGGCTCCGACTTCGGCGAGCAGTTCCTGAAGGCGCTGCAGGAGGTCCGGCCCGGCCAGTACTTCCTCAACCGACTCCCCACCGCCGACCAGTCCGACCCGACCAAGCTCCAGATCGCCGGCACGGAAGCGGCCCCTGCGCTCCAGCCCTCCGGCGCCCTGGTGGAGCAGGTCTCCAGCGCCCGGGTTGCGCTCTGGGAGCGGTCGGGCGACCAGGTGGTGATCCTGGTCCCGATCCAGGACTACAAGGGGCAGATCAAGGGGTATCTCCTGGGCCTTGAGCCGCTCGCCCTCACCGGGCAGACGGCGGATCAGATCTTCCTGATCGCCCTCGTCGTGCTGACCCTCCTGATCCTGGCGGTCACCTGGTTCACCCTCCACCGCTCCCTCGCCCCCCTGAAGCTCCTGGCCGCCCGGCTCACCGCCATGGCGACCGGTGACCTGAGCGGCGAGCCGCTCACCGTGCGGAGCAAGGACGAGACCGGGGTGATGACCGACGCCTTCAACCGCATGAGCCAGTCCATGCGCCACGTGATCGCCGGGGTGAATGAGGCCTGCGGCACGGTCACGGAATCGGCCGAAACCCTGAAGCGCTCCACCTCCGAGCTGGCGGGCGCATCGAACGATGTGGCCCAGGCGATGAGTCAGGTGGCCCAGGGGGCGACCGAGCAGTCGACGGCATCGACCCGGGGCGCCGAGATGGTCTCTCAGCTGCGCACCGTGATCGGCCAGATCGCCAGCGGGGCCGGGGAGCAGGCCCAAATGGCCCAGCGAACCTCCGAGGTGGTCACCCGCATGGCCCGGGTCACGGCCGATGTAGCCGCCAAGGCGGACGCTGTCCTCAACTCCGCCGAGGGGGCGAGCGCCTCGGCCACCAACGGCCGCACCGTGGTCGGCAAGAGCCTCGCCTCCATGCAGGAGATCGCCCGCAGCAGCGCCCTGACCGCGGAGCAGGTGCAGGGGCTCTCGCAGCTCTCCCAGGAGATCTCCGCCATTACCCAGGTGATCACCGAGATCGCCGATCAGACCAACCTGCTGGCCCTGAACGCCGCCATTGAGGCAGCCAGGGCCGGGGAGCACGGTCGCGGCTTCGCTGTTGTCGCCGAGGAGGTGCGCAAGCTAGCCGAGCGGTCAGCCCGCTCTGCCGGGGAGATCGCCAGCCTCGTCCGCTCCATTCAGGACGGGATCAGCCGGTCGATGGTCCACATGCAGTCCGCCAGCAGCGTGGTTGCGGAGGGCACCAGCGCCTCGGCCGATGTCCAGGTCGCCCTCGACCAGATCATCGCCATGATCGACCAGACCCGCAAGGACGCCCAGGCGATCACCCAGGCCTCCCGCGAGATCGAGTCGGCGGGCAAGGAGGTGCTCCAGGCGGTGGAATCGGTAGCGGCGATCACCGAGGAGAACACCGCCTCCACCGAGGAGATGTCGGCTCACTCCGACGAGGTGGCCCGGGCGGTCGAATCGATCGCCGCGGTCTCGGAGGAGAACGCCGCCGCTGTGGAGGAGGTCTCCGCCGCCGTGGAAGAGGTGACCGCATCCGTCTCGGTCATCGCGGAGTCGTCCAACCATCTGGCTGCCACGGCAGAGCGCCTGGCAGAGCGAGTGCACATGTTCCGGCTCTAGTCGGCCTCCATTATTCTCCCCTCTACACCCGAGGAGGACCACTATGCACAGCCTGGTCAGTAAGATGATGCTTGCGCTGGGCGCCATTCTTGTCGCAACCGTGCTCACACTGGGCGTGTTCACCTCGGCGCAGCTGCACCGGGCCGAGGTGGAACAGCTGGACCAGCAGGCCGATTCGCTGCATGCTGCCTTCGACGCAGTCGTGGACCAGGCCATGACCACCGCACTTGTAGGCGCCACCACCCTCGGCTCCATGCCGGAGGTGGTGGACGCCTTTGCGGCGCGGGACCGAGAACGGCTGCAGGCGGTGACCCTCCCCATCTTCCGGGAGGTTCAGGAGCAAGGGATCTGGCAAATGCAGTTCCACCTGCCCGACTCGACATCGTTCCTCCGGCTCCACCAGCCCGACCACTTCGGCGATGACCTCTCGGCAATCCGCTACACCGTGCCGGAGGCGAACCGGACCCGCCGACCGGTCTCCGGTCTGGAGGAAGGGGTTCACGGCTGGGGTATCCGCACGGTGATCCCGATTGAGCGGGGCGATCAGCACCTCGGCACCCTGGAGTATGGCTACGACTTTGGCGACGCATTCCTGAAGCGGCTGCAGACCCAGCGTGTGGGTCGCTTCTACCTGTACCAGGTCCCTTCACCTGAGCAGGACCCGGCGGCCCTCCGGCTGGCCGGGACCGACGGCCGGTCGGTGACCCTGCCCGACCGCAGCCTGCTCGACCGGGCGGTCACCGGTTCCGAGCCGGTCTGGGAGCGGCGTGCCGACCAGTTGATCGTCCTCCTGCCGGTCCGGGACTTCCACGGCGATACCCGCGTCTACCTTGTGGGGGTCGAGCCGGTCGAACTGCACGTGGCAGATGGCCGGTCGGTGGTGCCCCTGGTCCTCGGGCTCGCCACGATCCTGATTCTCGCCGTCACCTGGGGCATGCTCCGCTGGTCGCTCGCCCCCCTGAAGCGGCTGGCTGGGCGGCTCACCGCCCTGGCCCAAGGCACCTTTGGCCCGGAGATCCCGGTCACCAGCCATGACGAGGTCGGCGTGATCACCGATGCGTTCAACCGCATGGCACGGGGGCTCCGTGCCCGGTACCAGGCGCTGGTGGAGCACGCCGGTGAGATCGTCCTCTTCACCCGCCCGACCGACGGGCAGATCCTCGAAGCGAACGAAGCCGCCGCCCGGGCCTACGGGTACACCCGGGAGGAGTTGACCCGCATGAACATTCGGGAGCTGCGGCCCGCATCAACCCGGGCGCTGGTCCCTGAGCAACTCCACCAGGCGGTCACCACCGAGGGCGGCATCGTCTTTGAGACGATCCACCGTCGGCATGACGGCGGGGCCTTCCCCGTGGAGGTCTACGCCCACGGGATCGAGGCGGAAGGGGAGCAGATCCTCGTCAGCCTGATCCGCGATATCACCCGGCACCGGCAGCGGGAGACGATCGGCCGACTCGCCACCGAAATGAACCACCGAATCCTGCAGAACCACCCACGCCGGGAGGTACTGGGGAGCATTGCCGATTCCCTGGTCGGCCTCTACCAGCTCGATCTGATCTGGATCGGCAGCAAGGACTCGTCGGGGGCGATCGCACAGGAGGCGATCGCCGGCTGGGCGACGGCGCTGCTCGCCCGCCGCTTCCAGCGCTGGGATCAGCCGCCCGAGGAGAGCGGCCCCAGCGCTCGGGCGATCCAGACCGGATTGGTCCAGATCGGGCGGATCGCCGACCTCGGGTACGATGATCCCGCCAGCGACCTGCCCTCGCAGATTGAGCACCTCGCCTACCTGGCGATCCCCCTGCGGGTCCAGCAGAAGGCGATCGGTACGCTCACCATGGTGCACCACGCCCCCGGCGGCTTCAGCTCCGAGCAGATCACCGACCTGCAGGTCTTCGCCAACCAGATGGCCGTCGCCATGCTGACCGCCGACGTGCAGGCCAACAGCCTGCTGCGCACCGCGGCGCTGGAGGCGGCGGCAAACGCCATTGCGATTGTCAACCGCGACGGCACGATCAAGTGGGCCAATGCCGCGTTCGCCCGCATGACCGGTTACACGGTGGATGAGGTCATTGGGGCCAACACCCGCATCCTGAAGTCGGGCACCCAGAGCCAGGCCTTTTACGCGGGCCTCTGGGAGACGGTGCTCTCCGGCAACGTCTGGCGGGGAGAGCTTCAGAATCGGCGGAAGAACGGCGATATCTACACCGAGGAGATGACGATCACCCCGGTCCGGGGGCCCACCGGCGAGGTGGACCACTTCATTGCCGTGAAGCAAGACGTGACCGATCGGAAGCGACAGGAGGAGCAGTTGCGTGAGGCGACGGTGCGCGACCCGCTCACCGGACTGCCCAATCGGCGTGCCCTGGAGGACTATCTGGCCGCCGCCGTCTCCCGGGCTCAGCAGGGGAACGCCGCGTTCCTCCTCCTGATCGATGTCGATCGCTTCCGGCTGATCAACGAGGCGCTGGGCTACCCGGTGGGCGACTACCTGCTCTGTGAGATCGCCCGCCGCCTCCAGTCTGTGATCCACCCCAGCGATCTACTCGCCCGGATTGGTCCCGACGAGTTCGCCATTCTCGCCAACGGCCTGCAGCGGGCGGAGGCGGAGCAGCTTGCGGAGCGGATCCACCAGGAGGTCAGCGGCTGCACGGCAGGCCAGCAGGTGCACATGGAGATCAGCGCCAGCGTGGGTGCTGTCCTGGTCGACGGTCGCCTCGACACCGAGGACCTGTTGGAGACCGCCCTTACCGCCCTGACCCAATCGAAGGAGCAGGGGCAGAACCGGACCACCTTCTGCACCGAGGTGCGGGGGGCGGGGCCGGCGGCCGGGGCAGGAGCCCGCATGGCCCGCTACCTGACCGATTCGGTCCACCTGGGCCACCTGCTCCTTCACTACCAGCCCGTGGTCAGCCTCACAACCGGGCTGCCGGAGCACTACGAGGCGCTGATCAGGCTGCGGGGGCCGGAGGGCGAGCTACTCCCACCCTCCTCCTTCCTGCCGGTGGCCGAGCAGTACCGGCTCATGCCCGTGATCGACCGCTGGGTGGTCGGAGAGGCGCTGGGCATGCTCTACCGGCACCCGGCGCTCCGCCTCTTCGTCAACCTCTCGGGGCAGACCCTGGGCGACGCCCAGGCGTTGGAGGCGATCGAGGCGCAGGTCTTGCAGAGTGAGAAGGGGGTCGTCGAGCGGCTCACCTTCGAGGTGACCGAGACCACCGCCGTGCGGGACCTGGGGCTGGCCCAGTCCTGGATGAAGCGGCTGATCGACTCCGGTTGCCGCTTCGCGCTGGATGACTTCGGGACCGGCTTCTCCTCCTTCCAGTACCTCCGGCTACTCCCGGTCTCCTACGTGAAGATCGACGGCTCGTTCATTCGGAACCTGCATGAAGATGCCGCCAGCCGCTCCATGGTGAAGGCGATCACCACGGTCGCCCACACCCTGGGCAAGATGGTGGTGGCCGAGTGGGTGGAGAGCGATCAGGTCCTCCCGCTCCTGCGGGGGCTGGGCGTCGAGTACGGCCAGGGCTACGGGCTCGGGCGACCGGGACCGCTGGAGCCATAGGTGGGGGCATACAGAACGACCGGGAGCGATCCCGGTCGTTTCTCTGCGCTCATTTTCCTGCCTTCGATTGGTCGATGTCGACCAGCTGGCTGCCCTGAGGAGTATCCAGCGCCCGTCGGGCGAGGGTTGGCCGGGGACCGGCCCCAGCTCCTCCCCCTCGGGGCCGAGCAGGAGTGGCTCTGGCCCGGCGGTCTGCAGGCTGCCGTCGGGTAGCCAGTCGGCGAGCATGTAACCATCCAGGGTGTGCGGGCTCTCACCCGTCCCCACGTCGATGATCCGAATGACCGGGCGGCTGCCATCGGTCCCTAAGTCGGTGCCTGCGAGCAGACTCTCGTCCGGGGCGAAGGCGAGGCGTGGGGTCCGCTGGACCGGTGGGCGGAAGGGGCCTTTCACCGGGGTGACACCCCCGGTCTGCAGGTCGATCAAGCTGGTCTGCTCGTGCGTCCAGGTGACCGCCAGCCGGCCAGAGGGCGAGGGCCGGCAGAAATAGGCGGGCTGGGCCACAGTCAGCTCGATCTCACCCCTGGCGTTGCCCACCTGCACCGTCTGCCCGCAGTACAGGAAGCGGCCATCGGCCAGCCAGTCGGCGTAGGAGAGATCGCTGGCGGGATCGGGCAGCACGGTCTGCTCCCCGCTCTTCAGGTCGACCAGGAAGGGCGGTCGGACCGGCCCCCCGTAGTTGTAGGGGTTGTTCCGGTAGACCAGGGCGGTGGAGCCGTCCGGGCTGACAGCGACCGATTCGCTGTTCAGGTCGCCAAAGAGGCTGTATGTAGCGGCGGGCGCTGACCCACAGGGGATTGCGAGATCGGCGGCCTGGCTGGGGCAGGGGTGCAGCGGTCAGGGTTGCGCGGAGGAGCAGGTCAAGGGCCAGGGATCGGTAACGTATGGCGGCGCATCGGTCGCGAAAAACGGAGCCCGGGCATCTGCCCAGGCTCCGTTCGGCTCCCAGCGCTACTTGGCGGCGGAGAGCTTGCCCAGCTCGAACTTGTCGTGGACGGCACGGACCGCCTCGACCGCCTGCGAGGCCCGGACCAGGCAGGAGATCTTGATCTCCGAGCCGGTGATCAGCTCAATGTTGACATTCTTCTCGGCCAGCGCCTCGAACATGGTGGCAGCGACGCCGTAGTTGGAGGCGACGCCCGAGCCGACGATCGAGACCTTGGCGACATCGATATCGTAGACGACCTGGGCGCCGGGCAGCTCCGGCAGCAGCCCCTGGCAGACCTCCAGGGCGAGGTCGAGATCGTCACGGGCGCACGTGAAGGAGATATCGGCCGTGGGCATGCCGCTGGGCACCGAGCCGGCGGACTGAACGATCATGTCCAGGTTGATCTTGGCCTTGCCCAGGACGCTGAAGACCTTGGCGGCAATGCCGGGCTTGTCCGGCAGGGAGAGCAGGGTGATCCGGGCGACCTTGGAGTCGACGGCGACGCCGGAGACGATCCGATGATTGTTCGGGCTCAATGCTGCCACCACCTTTGTACCCCGCTCCTCGCCGCCCTCCTCGGGCAGCGGGGCCAGGGAGCTTAGCACTTCAAACTCGACCTTGTACTTCATGGCGAACTCGACCGAGCGGAGCTGCATGACCTGGGAACCGGCGGCGGCCAGCTCCAGGATCTCATCGTAGGCGATCTCGTCCAGCCGCCCGGCGGTGGGGACCAGACGGGGGTCGGCGGAGTAGACGCCATCCACATCGGAGAAGATCTGGCAGGCCTCTGCCTCCAGGTAGGCGGCCAGGGCGATCGCCGAGGCGTCGGAGCCACCGCGGCCCAGTGTGGCGATATCGCCGTAGGGGTTCAGCCCCTGGAAGCCCGCCACGATCACCACATTGCCCGCCGCAAGCTCCTTGCGAACCCGGCTTGTCTCGATATGGAGGATCTTGGCCGCTCGGTGGTTGTCGTCGGTCTGGAAGCCAGCCTGCGGGCCGGTGAGCGAGACAGCCGGACAGCCGATCTCGTTCAGGGCCATGGAGAGCAGGGCGATCGAGATCTGCTCACCGGTGGAGAGGAGCACATCCATCTCCCGGGCGGGCGGGTTGCTGGTGATCTCCTTCGCCCGATCGATCAGGTCATCGGTCATGTCACCGGGGGCGCTGACTACCACCACGACGTCGTGTCCTTGCTTACGCTTCCAGGCGATCCGCCTGGCGACTCGGCGAAACTTCTCGGCGTTGGCCACCGAGGAGCCGCCGTACTTCTGTACGACAATACCCAAGAGCGCCCAAACCTCCTTACCGATCCCTGTCAAAATGAATGTACGAAGACGTTGGGGCGCAAGATTGTCCCCGATTATACACCTGCGGATGGGGGCACGTCTATCCGTTACCGGAATGAAGTCGCTCCAGGAAGGAGCGAATCGGCGCTGCGATCAGGGGGAAGTCGACCAAGAATGCGTCATGCCCCCAGGGCGACTCCATTTCGTAATAGAGCGCATCGCCGCCGGCTGCCCGGACCAGCTCCGCCGTCTCCCGCTGAAGATAGGGCGGGAAGAGCAGGTCGGAGGAGATCCCGATCGAGAGGACCCGGGCCCTGATCAACCCGTGGGCCGCTTCGTAGGAGTCCCGGCCACGCCCCAGATCCATGAGGTCCATGGCGCGGGAGAGATAGAGATAGGAGTTCGCATCGAACCGGTTGACCAGCGCCTCGCCCTGGTGGTGCAGGTAGGACTCCACCTGGTAGGCAATGTCGAAGCCCCGGTCCAGGTCCCGGCCCTCGCCCCGGACGGCACGGCCGAACTGCTGCCACATGGACTCGTCGGAGCGGTAGGTGATCATGCCGAGCATGCGGGCGGTGGCCAGCCCCTTCACGGGACCCGGGGTGCCATAGTACTGGCCCCCCAGAAAGCCCGGGTCGTTCAGGATCGCCTGCCGCTGCACCTCGTTAAAGGCGATCCCCTGCGGGTGGAAGCGTCCGGCCCCGCCTATGGGGATAATCCCACGCACCCGGTCGGGGAAGGTGGCGCCCCACTCCAGGGTCTGCATGGCCCCGAGGGAGCCGCCGACCACGGCGACGAGTTGGTCAATGCCGAGCCGGTCCAGCAGGCGGGCCTGAGCCCGGACCATGTCGCGCGGGGTGATCATCGGGAAGGTGAGGCCGTAGGGCTTTCCGGTGGCCGGGTCGATCGAGGCCGGGCCGGTCGAGCCCTGGCAGCCACCCAGCACATTCGAGGCGATGACGAAGTAGCGGTCGGTATCCAGCGCCTTGCCGGGACCGACGGCGGAATCCCACCAGCCCGGTTTTCGGTCGGTGGGCTCATACCGCCCGGCCACGTGGCTGTCGCCGGTCAGGGCGTGGCAGACCAGAATGGCGTTGTCCCGCTCCGGGCTCAGCACCCCGAAGGTCTCATAGGCAAGGGAGACCGGCGCCAGGGAGCGCCCGCACTCCAGGGGCAACGGGTCCTGTTCCGTCGCGACGACTGCAACCTGCCGCTTCGAGAGCAGCGGCCTCTGCTCCATCGGGATCACCTACCATTTTCGCGCAGGAGAATAGAAAGAGCCGCCCCGATAAGGAGCGGCACGTATACGCATAATTGTCGCGAACTTCGTACGCTCTCTTATCTTTCCGGCTGCCGATCGGGGCAGTCGGTGGAATTGGCACCTTCAGATACGCCGTTGGCGCATCCTGGGTTGCCGGGTTTCATCGGGCCAAGTCCCTCCACCTCTCTGGATAAGAGCCCGCCGGACGAATGGGTCCGGGGGGTATCCCATATGCAGTTGTGGCAAATACAAGCCACATACTAACATGAGCCTCCGGGGGTGTCAATAGCGAGTCGCTGGCTCCGCGAGCCAGCCAGACCTCGCCTCAGCACCCGGCCCGGCTCTGGCAAAGCTCCAACACCTCTTCGGGCTCCATTTCACCCGACCCCCACAGACGGACCGCCTCAAGCACCAGGTCGGTCTCGCCCGCCCCGACCAACTGGGCCAGAACCACGGGGAGATCCTCTTTTGCCTTCGTCCGCCGGCGGTAAAGCTCGCCGAGCTTGGCCAAAATGGCCTCTGCCCGATCGGCTGCATCTACCGAGCGCGGCGGGAACTGCACAACGGTGCCCACGAACAGATTTCCTCCTCGGTCATACTCCAACTGGAATCAGCGACCATCCGAAGCGCTTGTTTCGCCCTTCACATATAGGACGGTCCGGCACCGAAAAAGGTTCGGCAAAACCGATGCAGAGGGGACTTTTGCCCCCTCCGCAAACCCTCTTTGGCTCGGCGACTAGATAATGATACAGATCAGCCCACCGGAGCCCTCGTTGATAATCCGGCTCAAGGTCTCCTGCAGCTTGTGCTGGGCGTCTTCCGGCATGCGGTAGAGCTTCGAACGGATCCCCTCCTGGACCAGTTCGTGGAGCGACTTGCCGAAGATATCGAAGTCCCAGAGCTTCTGCGGATCATCTTCAAACCGGTCGAGCAGGTACTGGACCAGCTCCTCGCCCTGCTTCGCCGTCCCGATAATCGGCGTCACCTCGGCGTTGATATCCGCCCGGATAAAGTGGAGGCTCGGTGCCGTGGCCCGGAGCTTCACCCCGTACATGATCCCCTGCCGGACCAGCTCCGGCTCCTCGAAGGTGAGGTCGGAGAGCTCGGGGGTGACCACGCCGTAGCCGAGCGCCCGGACATCGGCCAGGGCGTCCCGGACCCGGTCATACTCCCGCTTGGCGTGCGAGTACTCCCGCAGGATCCGGACCATGGTGTGCTTCCCCTCCAGGGGGACGCCGGTGATCTCCTCCAGGGTCTGGTAGTAGAGGTCGTCGCGCGCCTCGGTCTCCACCTCGGCGACGCCGGTCCCCATGTCGATCGACCGGAGGGTGACAGCGGCCATGAACTCGCAGGAGCCGAGCCGCTCGACGGCTGAATCCACATCGCGGATCTTGCGGATCCCCTGCAGCGCCTCGGTGATCGCCTCCTCGAACTGGGTGCGAAGCGGGTGGGACCGATCCAGCTCCTCCACCCAGCGGGGCAGGGCGATATGCGCCTCGCGGACGGGGAACTCGAAGAGCGCCTGCTCCATGATCAGCCCCACGTCCTGGTCGGTCATCTCGCTCACATCCATAGGGATCACCGGGGCGCCGTACTTCACCTCCAGCTCCCCAGCCAGCTCCATGGTCTCCTGGGCGTAGGGGCGGGTGGTGTTCAGCACGACCACGAAGGGCTTGCCCAGCGCCTGCAGTTCAGCCACGACCCGCTCCTCGGCCTCCAGGTACTTGCCCCGGGCCAGGTCGGTGATCGTGCCGTCCGTGGTCATGAGGACGGCGATCGTCGAGTGGTCGGCCACCACCTTCCGGGTGCCCATCTCTGCGGCATCGTGGAAGGGGATCTCACCATCGAACCAGGGGGTCTGGACCATGCGGGGCGTGCCTGTCTCATCCAGGTAGCCCAGGGCGCCCTCCACGGCGTACCCGACCGAGTCCACCAGCCGGATCCGGACCGTCAGCCCCTCTTTCACCGTGACCTCGATCGCATCATCCGGGATGAACTTGGGCTCCACGGTCATGATGGTCTTTCCGCCGCCAGACTGCGGCAGCTCATCGCGGATGCGGGCCTGCTCGTACTCATCGGTGACGTTGGGCAGGATGACGAGTTCGGCGAAACGGCGAATGAAGGTGGACTTGCCGGTGCGCACAGGCCCGACGACACCGATATAAATGTCACCTCCGGTCCGCCTGGCTACGTCCTCAAAAATGTCAAACTTCTCCACGCCTTTACCCTCCCTGGTGCCACCGTGCGCAGGCGGAGGATTGCGCTGCAGCAGCACGTGTACTTGGACGTTGCTCGGTACATCCGACCAGAGTCTGTCCTGACCACCACCGTCCGGGGCGGTCCCGGTCCCTCCTTTCGTGCCGTCGGGGCCGGCTCGTGAGTTGGGTACAGTCCCCGTGTCTTACCGCCATTCCTATGATGAGGTCCGGGAGGTTATTCCTGGCGAAAAGGTGGGCGTGGGCGCGAATGGGCGGGAAAGGGCGCGACCGCTCCGGGGATCGAAGGGAATGGGCGGGAAATGGGCGGAAGTGGGCGCGAATGAGTACGAGAGGGCGCGACCGCTCCGGGGATTGAAGGAAATGGGCGGGAAATGGGCGCGGGTGAGTGCGAGAGGGCGCGACCGTTCCGGGGATCGAAGGGAATGAGCGGGAAATGGGCGGAAGTGGGCGCGAATGGGCGGGAGTGAGGGCGCACGGAAACCCCCGCGACGGTATACGCCACGGGGGTGATTGCGATGCGTGGTGCCTAGAGAACCATGCGGTAGAGCCCCACAACCAGCAGGACCAGGCCGTGAAGGGCCGCCCAGGGTCCCTCCAGCCGGAAGGGAAGCAGCCGGGCCCAACGGGAGCCGGCGTAGAGCAGGGCCAGGCTGGCTGCCATGGCCGCCAGTGGCAGGCCGACCGGCGAGAAGCCCGCGAGGGCCGCTCCCAGCCCGGCGGCGGTCGAGTCGAGGGCCAGGGCTACCCCCAGGAGGGTCGCCTCCAGCGGGTTGATCGAGCCGGAGCGGTCCAGGTCGGCCGCACCCGGCTCCCGCAGAATCTCGATCACAATGCCGACCGACCCTAGCTTCAGGCGCCAGACCCGGCGCACCGGCTCCGCCTCGGGCGGAATCTCGGGGCCTGCCCCGCGCCGCTGCGACCGGAGGGTCTGGTAGGTAATCCAGATTCCCACGCCCACCAGCAGCATGGCGCCCAGTCGGTGCGCCACCTCAGGCCGGAGCACAAGCGCTACGGAGCGGCCTGCAGCCATGGAGAGCATGAGCAGCAGGCCGGTCGCCAGGGAGACGATCCCCATGGCGGCCCAGGAGAGCCGGATCGCTCGAACCCCGTAGAGGAGGCCGACCATGAGCGAGTCCAGGCTGAGGGCGAGGGCGAGGAGCACCAGCGATGTGGGATCCAAGATGCCACCCCCTACCCAGGCCAGTATACGCCCGGGGCCGTAGGGGGGTGCCTTCATTCACCTGGGGGCGGGCCTACCCAAACCCGGGCCGGGCCACCTCTTCCACCTCGTGGGTCTTGGGCCGGGCCATGAGCGCCCGGAGCCCGTCCTGCGGGGAGAGCCCCTCGTAGAGAATCCGGTAGATCACCTCCGTGATCGGCATGGTGACCCCCATCTCCCGGGCCAGCGACCAGGCGGCCTGGGTGGTGGGGATCCCCTCCACCGTCAGGTGGGTCTGCTCCACGAAGGCCGCCGCCGACTGCCCCTGCCCGATCGCCAGCCCCGCCCGCCGGTTGCGGGAGGAGTCGCCGGTGCAGGTGAGCACCAGGTCGCCCATGCCGGCCAGCCCGGCGAAGGTGAGCATATTGGCGCCCATGGCTGTGCCCAGCCGGGCCATTTCGGTCAGCCCGCGGGTGATCAGCGCCGCCCGGGCGTTGTCGCCCATCTGCAATCCGTCGGAGATTCCGACCCCCAGGGCGACGATATTCTTCAGCGCCCCCGCCAGCTCCACCCCGGTCAGGTCCGGGTTCGTGTAGACCCGGAAGCGATCGGTCGCCAGGGCGTCCTGCACCCGGTCGGCGAGGAGCAGGTCGGGGCAGGCCACCACCGACCCGGTGGGCAGCCCAGCCGCCACCTCGTGAGCGAAGTTCGGGCCAGAGAGCGCCACCACCCGCTCGGCGTGGCTCGGGATCTCCTGCGCCACCACCTGGTGGACGAGCAGATGGCTCTCCGGCTCGATCGACTTGGTCACGGAGACCAGGATCGCGTCCGGCCGCAGGTGGGGCCGAATCAACTGGCAGTGCTCACGCAGGGCGACCGAGGCCGGGCTGAGGATCACCAGATCGGCCCCAGAGAGGGCCTCCGCCAGCGACTCGCACGCCCGGACGTTCCCCGGCAGCCGCAGCCCCGGCAGCGCCTTATGCCCGCGGTCCCAGCTCTGAGCCCACCCAGGGGTCCGGCGCCACAAAGAGACGTCATGCCCGCCGGCTGCAGCGGGGAGGGCGAGCGCCGTCCCCCATGCGCCAGCGGGCAGAATCGCAATCCGCAACCGCATAAGATCTACCTCCAGCGGCGGTTAGCTCTCCGCCTCGGGGCGGGGCTTTGCCTTCTGGCCGAAGCGATTCTCTGTGCCCGCCGCGATCCGCTTCATGTTCTCCCAGTGGCGCACATAGATCACCAGCATGGCGCCGAGGGCCAGGACCCGGTCGCCCCAGGGAGCGCCGCCGGCGAAGACCACCACCACCGCCACAAAGGTGGCCACCAGGGAGCCCAGGGAGACCCAGCGGGTGGGAATGATCGCAGCGATGCCCGCGACCAGCGCCGCCAGAATCGCCCAGGGGTGGAGCAGCACCAGGGTTCCGCCACCGGTCGCGACCGACTTGCCGCCCTTGAACCGGAGCCAGACCGGATAGGAGTGGCCCAGAATCGAGAGGAGGCCGCCAACGGCGTAGCCCCACTCACCGGCAAAGCGCAGACCGATCCAGGCGGCCAGCAGCCCCTTGCCAAGGTCGGAGAGGCCGGTCAGAATCGCAGCGCCCGGACCGAGGGTCCGCAGGACATTGGTGCCGCCCGTGGCACCGCTGCCAAACTTGCGCACATCGATCCCACGCGCCTTGCCGACCAGATAACCGACCGGAATCGAGCCCAAGAGATAGCCAACCACACCGACAAGGACCAGATCGAGCACGGTCCCAGTCCCCCTTTTCCTGACCCGGCATGAGGTAATGGAGAAGAGTCCGGGTCCTACAAAGGCATTATTCGCCGCCCGATGGGTTATTCCTGGTTTTAAGATGAGGTTCTATTTTTCCGCAATCATCCGAACTGCAAGCAAGCCTATGGCGCCGTCTACTCGGTCGACTTCTTCACGGCGGCCCGGCGCACCACCTTGGTCTTGCCGCCGAAGAGCACCCGGCGGACCACGGCCGGCCGGTCGGGCAGTTCCACCTTGGCCCGCTGGCGGAAGTAGAGGTTGACCGGGGTCCCCTCGAACTGGTAGGTGTCCCGCAGCCGGTTCTCCAGGTAGCGCTTGTAGGAGAAGTGGACCAACTCCGTGTCATTGCAGAAGAAGACGAAGCCGGGCGGGCTGACATGGGGCTGGGTGGCAAAGTAGATCTTGAGTCGGCGCCCCTTGTCCGAGGGCGGCGGGTTGAGGGAGTACGCCTCCCGCACCAGGTCGTTCAGTTCGCGTGTGGAGATCCGCCGGGCATGGTTCTCAGCCGCCTGCTTGATCAGGGGGAAGAGCTTCACCACCCGGGCCCTGGTCTTGGCGGAGACGAACTGGATCAAGGCATAGTCCATGAAGGCCAGCCGCTCCCGGACCGTGTCGGTGAACTTGTCCATGGTCCGGTCATCCTTCTCGACCAGATCCCACTTATTCACCACGACAATGCAGGCCTTGCCCTGCTCGTTGGCGTAGCCGGCGATCCGCTGATCCTGCTCGGTCACGTTGTCCTCGGCATCGATCACCAGAAGGACGACCTGCGCCCGCTCCACGGCCCGGAGCGCCCGCATGACCGAGTACTTCTCAACCGCCTCCTCGACCTTGGCACGCTTGCGCATGCCCGCCGTGTCGATGAAGAGGAAGCGATCCTCCCCCTTCTCCACCAGCACGTCAATTGCGTCACGCGTCGTGCCGGCGACGTTGGAGACGATCACCCGCTCCTCGCCCAGCACCGCGTTGACCAGGGAGGACTTGCCCACGTTGGGCCGCCCGATCACGGCGACCCGGATCAGGGACTCGTCCTCCTCGAAGGGCTCCTGTGGCCGGGAAATCGCCGCGACCACCGAATCCAGCAGGTCGCCGGTGCCCATGCCGTGCTCCGCGGAGACGGTGATCAGCTCCTGGAGCCCCAGCGACCAGAACTCCAGCGCCTCCTCCTCCCGCTTCAGGTTCTCCACCTTGTTGACAGCGAGGATCACCGGCTTGTGCACCTTGCGCAGCCGCTCGGCCACCTCCTGGTCGGCGCCGGTCACACCCTGGGTCACATCGGTCACGAAAATGATCACATCCGCCTCGCGGATCGCCAGTTCGGCCTGGCGGGTGACATGGGCCTCGATCGTGTCGCCATCCTTGTCGAGGACAATGCCGCCGGTGTCCACCAGGGCGAAGGTGCGGCCATTCCACTCCGCGTCGGCGTAGAGCCGGTCCCGGGTGACGCCGGGCATATCCTCCACGATTGCCTGGCGGCTCTGGGTGAGCCGGTTGAACAGGGTCGATTTGCCGACATTCGGCCGGCCTACGATTGCTACGATCGGTTTCATGTGGGGGTTCCTCCGATTGGGTCTGGATACGCTGCGCTACCGCTTCAGCGGGTCATCGAAATGGTCGCGAAGGACGATGTTGACGGTCGCCGCCTCGCCGTGGTGGCGGAACTTGAGCGCCTTCAGCCGGCGTTTCCGCTCGGGGGCCAGACGGCCGCCCGTGGCTGCATCCGCCAGTTCGGCGGGAGAACCGGCCAGGGCGACGGGCACGCCGCCGAGCATCTGGCTGATCTGATCGGGGGTCAGGTTGTCCAGGCTGCGACCGTCAGCGTCGCGGAAGGCGACGGCGGGCAGGACCACCAGGTCGCCCAGATCCTTCCCCCGCAGCTGGTCGATCATGTCCCGCCCCAGCAGCAGGCCGGCGACGGTGACCGAGTGACCGTAGAAGTCGTTCCAGATCGTCTGGACCTCCACGGTCAGGTTCTCCACCCGCTCTGTCAGCCAGCGGGCGGCCCGGTTCAGGGTCGATGTCGCCAGGACGCCGGTCACCACCGTCACCCGCTTCGGCTCGGGGAGCGCTGGCGGGAGCCGGTCGGTGGTGGCGGTCATCTGCTCCAGGAAGAGCCGGACCATGCCGACGCCGTTCTCGAGCTGGTCGTAGTTGCCGTAGGCTTCGGCCGGCGGGACCTCCCGGCCGGAGAGGATATACCACTCGTCCGACGGGTAGACAAGGACGCCGCCCCAGTCGGGGAGCAGCTTCTGCTGCCAGGCCTCCAGCTGGTCGACCATGACCCTGGCCTCCTCCCGCGTATACGGGCGCAGCTCATAGAGCCCCTTGCGGTACTGGGTCAGCCCCACCGGGACCACC
>Ga0196970_1000243_pt1 | contig 80629 bp, 63 predicted proteins | sample S1v_513CmetaG_FD_148672 | JGI IMG/M metagenome (GOLD analysis project Ga0196970, IMG submission 148672) | Soil microbial communities from Anza Borrego desert, Southern California, United States - S1+v_5-13C | ecosystem: Environmental > Terrestrial > Soil > Desert | place: USA: California...
TGGTTGCGAACTTCCGATGTCGGATTCATCACGCGTTAAGTTGCGCGTGCGGCGTGGAATGGCTAGAGCGGCGGAGGAGAGTAAGCGAGCCCATGCGCTTCGGCGACCGCCCGGTGGGTGACTTTGCCGTTGATGACATTGATGCCTCCGCGGAGCGCTGGCTGCAGATTGCAGGCTTCCGCCACGCCATGATCTGCAAGGCATTCGATGAAACGATACGTGACGTTTGCAAGCGCCTGCGTTGCGGTTCGCGCATAAGCTCCCGGCATGTTTGCCACGCAATAATGCGTGACACCCTCCTCAACGAAGGTTGGATCGTGATGCGTCGTGGGCCGCGATGTTTCCGCGCAACCGCCCTGATCGATCGCGATATCCACCAGAACACTGCCGGGCCTCATTCGGCGAAGCATTTCACGGCGAATCAGTTTGGGAGCCTTTGCCCCGGGAACCAACACGGCACCGATCAATAGGTCAACGCCTGGCAGGATTTCCATCAGGTGCGATTCACTCGAATAGAGGGTGTGCGCGGTGTGCAGGGTGATGTCGAGAAAGCGCATCCGTTCCAGGTCCACTTCAAGGATGGTGACGTCAGCGCCGAGTCCCTGTGCCATGCGCGCGGCGTTGATGCCCGACGTGCCGCCCCCAAGCACCACCACTTTTCCCGGCAGCACTCCCGGAACGCCACCCAGCAACACGCCGCTTCCCCCGCAATGTTTCGCCAGAAAATAACCGCCGACCAGGACCGACATGCGCCCGGCGATTTCACTCATGGGTTCAAGCAGCGGCAGGCGGCGATTGATCTCGACGGTTTCATATGCAATTGCGACCGCTCCGGATTGCATGAGCGAATCTGTCAGTGCGCGGTTGGCGGCGAGATGAAGGTAGGTGAACAGGATTTGCCCCTTGCGAATCAGGCTCAGCTCCGGTTCGAGCGGTTCCTTCACCTTCACAATCATGTCCGCCGTTTCGAACACCTTCGCGTGTGAATCGGTCATTGCAGCGCCAGCGGTCTCGTATTCCGCATCCGGATAACCTGCGCCGATCCCGGCGTTGCGCTCGACCACGACTTGATGCCCGCGCCGCGCGAGTTGGTACGCACCCGAAGGCAGCAGCGCCACGCGAAATTCCTGGCCTTTAATTTCCTTGGGAACGCCAATGATCATAGCGGAAACGTTCGTTCGTCGTCCTTGGTCGGTCCAACCACTTCTGTGTGAGCAGCAGCGGCTGCCTCTTCCTGAGCCGTTGGAATTTCAATCTTTGCGATCGGCGCGTTTGCGTCCGGCTTCGCCGCGCTCGCCTGCACGGTCTCTTCCCGATCCTTGGCGGGCGTGGTGGATTCCGGAGTTATCGCACTCGGTTTCAAAGCAGGGCTGATTTTCATGTCTTCCTCGTGCGGCGAGGGCGGCTGCAGTTGCTGGCGGGCTTCAGCGCGCGATGCCAGAGCGAGCAGGGAAACCTTAGACGCGGCATCCTTTTCCGCTTCCTGGATGCGCGCGAATTCCCCGAAGACCTCAGCGCGGACAGGTTCGTCGCGCGTGAGAAGTTCCTGTCCCTGCGTGGCGCGCATGGCCTGCAGGACATGATGCGCTGTGATGTTCTCGAGCGGCCGCGCGGGAAGGTAACGCGGTTCCTCGCCCGAAAGTTCCACGACAAGGTGCGCAGCCATCAGCGTTTGCAGGACTTGCTGGATCAGGCGGCTGGGAATCCCAAGTTCCGTGGACATTTCGTTCACCGAGGCCGACGGCATCCCATGCAGAAAACGCTGCCCGACCGCAGTCATGAGGCGCAGGGCCACGAATTCGCGCCCGCGCTGGTTGACGTTCTCCGCGAGCTTCTCCTGGAGGTAAAGGGCGCGATTCTGAAACGCGTAAGACACTTGTGCTCCGAACAGAAGAATCACCCATGAGATGAAAAGTCCGGCCATGAACAAGGGAACCAGGGCCAGACCCCCATACATGTTGAAATTCGTGGCCACGCGGGACACGTAAACGAACGCAAACACATTGTTTAGATGCCATAGTGTTCCCGCAACCATGCCGCCGACCAATGCCGCGTTGAAATGCACCTTCGTGTTCGGCACGGCTTTGTAAAACATCGAGAACGCCAGCCAGATGATCCCGAGGGTGACGGCTGGAAGGATCAATCCGCCGACGATCGGCATATCGACAAGCACTTCCCGCGTCGCCTTAAAATGCGCGCCGCCCGAAAGCCCCAGGGCGCTTGCGAGCAGCAATGGGCCGAGTGTGATGCTGGTCCAATAGATAATGATCCGCAACGGCCAGCTGCGTCCGCACGTCACGCCCCAGATGTCGTTAAACGTTTCCTCGATCTGGCTCAGCATTCGGATTGCGACCACAATCAACAGGATCGTGCCCGTGATTCCGAGCGTTCCGCTGCGCGTGCGCTGGATGAAATCGTTGATTTGTCGCGCCGCTGTCTTTTGCACGGAGGAGATGCGGGAGTTGTCCTGCACATCCGAGCGGATTGCAGCCGCCGCAGCCATGACCATTTGGTTGGTGATGTCGGCCGAGTTCAGGTTCGTTGCTGTGATGACCGCCACGTTTGTTCCCTGCGGTGCTGCATTGGAAACGACGACGGTGAGGTTGGGCAGCCCGGTTGCTGGATCACCTGCCGATTGCGGCCTTTCGGGCAACGGCGTGACAAGGTCGTCGAACTCGGGCTCGAAGACAAAATTGGTCCCGGTGTTTGCGGGCGGAATGAGGCTGGCCACCATGCGTTCGATGAAACGCTCGATGCTGTCTTCGCCCTGGTCCTTCAGCAGGCTGCTTGTGACGCCGAGCGCGACGGCGAGCATGGGGATCATTGCGAGCAGCGTGCTATAGGAGAGTGCGGAGGCACGAACGGGGCAGCGATTTCGGATGAAGCTTTTGACGACGAGAACCCAGAAGTGGAGGAACTTGTACAGCCGCGTCGATTCAGCCCCGGCGCGAAACGGCTTTTCGTCCCAGAGATTTTCCGCCTGCTCGCGGAATTGCTCGAACCTGGATTTCGATTTCGGCATTGTCGAGGACGCTACCAGAGCGCCCCTTCAAGTCAATTGCACCAGCCTGATCCGGCGACTTGGAAGTTCTGTGGAGGAGACATTTTCTTTTCTTGCGGAAGGGGAATGTCGTGCTTCATTATTCCGGCCCTGCGTGCGCATATGGTGGAATTGGCAGACACGCTACTTTGAGGTGGTAGTGGAGCAATCCGTGCAGGTTCAAGTCCTGCTATGCGCACCATTTCTTTTTCGGATGTTTCCTGCAATCGCTCTTCGGGCTCCCCCTGAAACCACCTACCTTGACTTCGATTGGCGAAAACTGAAAGGATCGCGCATCCACTCTGCCAGCTGCACTTTTGAAGACGTTTGCTTTTATCGCGATGTTGTTGGCTGCTGTCGTATCGCCGGCCGGTGGTGCTCCGACTGGCGCCGATATTTCCCCCGCGCCCCTCGCTCCTTCGTCGGGTGTGCTGCCGTTGCGCTTTTCGGAGCAGCCCGCCACTGACGAAATCAGGAACGCCCGGGTGTTCGATGAGCCGCTTGTTCCGGTCGGGCGCGAACCAGGCCCCGCGGAGAATTCGGCCCTCGCAGCCGCTTTGCTTGCCTTTTCCCAACGGACGAATCCTGACGATTTTTCGAGTCTCTCTTCCTTCTTGAAGCGGTTTCCCCGCTCCCCATGGCGGGCTGCGCTCCTCACGAGCCTCGGGATCGAGTATTACCACGGCGCCCATTACTCGCTCGCGCTGGACGCATGGCGGGAGGCATGGGCGCTTGGCAGGAACGCCGCTGATCTCCCGGGGAAGTTTCAGGCTGACCGGGCGGTGTGCGAGCTCGCTTCATTGTATTCGCGGCTCGGCCGCATGGACGAACTCCACGCGCTGTTGGAGTCGGTATCCAATCGCGCCTTTCTCGGCGGGACGGCCGAACGCATCAACCTTGCCCGCGAGGCGCTTCAGATGATGCGGCATCAACCCGGCATTTCCTTTCGCTGCGGGCCGCTCGCGCTGCAATCCATTGCCCGCAGTCTGAATTCTGACGCGCCCATCGATCCTTCGATTCTCAACGCTGCGTCGGCGCACCGCGGCTTCTCATTGACGCAGGTGGCAGAAATCGGGAAGGACGCGGGGTTGAACTATCAGATGGCATTCCGCCGAAAGGGTGGGGCCTTTGTCGTTCCTTCTGTCGTGCATTGGAAGGTTGGCCATTACGCGGCGATGATCCAGCAGGTGGGAGATCGGTATTTGCTCGAGGATTCCACTTTCGGAAATACGGTGTGGGCAACGCGGCAGACGCTGGAGTCTGAAACGAGCGGGTATTTCCTGTTGCCGCCGGGAAAGCTTCCGCCGGGATGGCGTGATGTTTCAAATCGCGAAGGCAATCGCATCTGGGGAAAGGGAGTGACCAGCGGCATCGATCCCGACAACTACACGCCCGACGATTTGCAGGCGGGACAATGTCCGATCGAAGAGATGGGAATGGCGATTTCGCGCGTTCATCTCGGGCTGGCAAATTTGCAGATCAGGGATACTCCAGTGGGATACGCCCCGCCCGTGGGTCCAGCAGTGCGATTCACCGTGCGGTATAATCATAGGGATTATCTTCAGCCGGCCAGCCAGATCTCCACCGTGCTCGGCCCGAAGTGGAGCCACGACTGGACAGGTCATATCCGGGACACGCCGGCCAATCCGCTTGCCGAGGTGAAATATTTTGTCGGCGGTGGAGGCGCGCGCACGTTTACGGGTTTCGCCGCAGCAACGCAAACGTTCGCCTTGCAGCAGTTCGATCAGACGCGGCTGCGTCGCACGGGTCCCAACAGCTACGAGATGCTCTATCGTGATGGCTCGAAAAAGATCTTCGCCTTGCGCAGCGCGAATCGCGTTTACCTGACGCAGGTTGTCGATCCTGCCGGGAATGCCGTCACATTGACGTACGATGGCAGTCTGCGGCTTGTCTCGCTTACGGATGCGATCGGGCAGGTGACAACGCTTGAGTACACGCAGCCCGGGGCATCGCTTCTCATCACGAAGGTGACCGACCCGTTCGGCCGTTCCGCGCGTTTTGATTACGGAAGCTTTGAGTTGCTGCTCGAGCATGATGGCAATCCGAACACGCCACCTGTCCCGACCGATGTGTTTGCATTGACGAACATTACGGACGTGCTGGGACTTTCATCGCGCTTCGAATACGCGGGAGCTCCGGCGGTCGACACCAACATGACGATCACGCGGCTCACGACGCCGTATGGTGCCAGCACATTTCTCGCAGGGCAGGGCGGCGGGCCGAGTGGATCCACACGATTCCTGGAAACTGTCTACCCCGACGGAAGCCGGGATCGTGTTGAATACAACCAGAACACCAATGGCCTTGCGTTCTCGGAGCCTGCGGGCAGCGTTCCGCAGGGGATCAACGCGTTCAACCAGTGGATGCATGGGCGCAACACATATTACTGGGATCGCAACGCCTGCGCCCAGGCGTATGGGGATTATTCAAAGGCGACGATTTATCACTGGCTACACTCCCCGAATGTTGCGACGACCGCCGGGATTCTCGAAAGCGTGAAGGCTCCGCTCGAGCGCCGTGTGTGGTACAACTATCCGGGCCAGGGCGCGCCATATCATACTACAGGCAGCAGCGACCTTCCCATCCGCGTCGGCCGGGTGCTGGACGACGGAACGACGCAGCTGGACTCGTATGCTTACAACAGCCTCGGGCGGCTGGTCAGTTCCATTGATCCCATTGGCCGCGAGCTGACCTATATCTACGCGACGAACCAGATTGACCTTTTGGAAATCAGGCAGACTCGCGGGACGAACAACGAGCTGCTCTTTCAGGCAACATACAATTCACAACACCTGCCGGTGACGATCACAGATGCCGCGGGTCAGACAACCACCAACACTTACAACGCGCGGGGACAGCTGCTGACGAGCACCAATCCAAAGGGCGAGACCTCGACGTTCACTTACGATTCCAATGGGTATGTCGTGGCGGCTGATGGCCCGCTGCCCGGCACGAATGACACGTTCCGGACCACGTACGATGCCCTGGGCCGTGTCCGCACCCGAACGGACGACACGGGGTACACCCTGACCTTCGATTACGACACGATGGATCGGATAACTCGTGTGACCCACCCCGACAGCACGTACCTTCAATTCACGTACAATCGCCTCGACACGGCAGGGCTTCGCGACACAGCGGGGCGGCAGACATTTTTCGAGCATGACAGCATGCGGCAACTCACAAAGCGGACCGACCCGCTCGGCCGTGTCACGCAATACCAATGGTGCAACTGTGGGGGCCTGCGTGGTGTTGTCGATGCCAACGGCCGGATCACACAGTGGGACTTCGATGTGCAGGGCAGGCCCATCGCAAAACAATTTCCGGATGGATCGGAGATTCGATACGCCTACGAGAACACCACAAGCCGCTTGCGGGAGGTTATCGACGAGAAGCAGCAGGTGACGTTGTACACCTATAACCGCGACAACACCGTCAAGTCTGTGGTTCACGCGAATGCGGCCATTGCCACGCCGGGAGTCTCTTACACCTATGACCCCGATTATGAGCGGATCACGTCGATGACTGATGGCATCGGCACAACGGTGTATTCCTACGTGCCCATTGCGTCACAGCCGGTTTCCGGCGCGGGTGAGATTGCTTCTGTGGATGGGCCGTTGCCGAACGACACGATCATTTTCGGATATGACTCACTTGGACAACGCGTGTCGATGTCGATCGGTGGGGTGCAGACTTCGATCGCCTTCGATGAGATTGGAAGGCTTGCGGCGGAAACGAATGCGCTGGGAGTTTTTGGATATGCGTATGAGGGAACATCCGATCGGATGGTTTTGCAGACGTCGCCGCATGGCATCACGACCGAACTGAACTATGCGAGCACGGTTCAGGATCGATTGCTTCAGCGAATGACGCACAAGGCGGGGAGCACTGCGGTGTCGGAATTCATTTATGGGCGCGACATCCCTGCGGGCCGCGTCGCCACCTGGAGCCAAAGGTTCGGAGCGTTGGCGCCGGACATTTATTCGTTTGGCTACGACGCTGCGAACCAGCTTCTCAGGGCGTCCGTCACCAACGGCGGAGCGCCGGTCAAAGAGTTTATTTACGCGTATGATTCAGCTGGCAACCGGGTGCTGGAGCAGGAAGGGGGATTGAATCAGGTCGCAACCTACAATGCGTTGAACCAGATCAGCACCAGCACCGCGCATGGGGCGAGTCGCACGAATGAATGGGATGCAGTGGACCGGTTGGTGGCGGTGAACACGGGGAGCGCGCGTACGGAATTCAGCTACGACGGCCTCAGCCGTTTGGCCAGCTTGCGCCAGCTCACGAATGGAGTGGAGGTTTCCTTGCGGCGCTTCGTCTGGTGCGGAGATTTCCTCTGTGAGGAACGCGATGCCGCCGGGGCCGTTGTCACGCGGTTTTTCAACCAGGGAATGAAACGCGAAACCGGAGCTGCCGCGGGCAACTATTATTACACGCGGGATCATCTCGGATCCATTCGCGAACTGCTGGATGCGGGCGGAAATGTTCGGGCGCGTTATAGCTATGACCCTTTTGGCCGGCGAACGCGGATTGCGGGTGATCTCGATGCAGCCTTTGGGTTCGCTGGAATGTTCTGGGTTCCGCAGGCAAACCTGTTCCTGACGCGATTCCGCGCGTATGACCCTGACATCGGCCGCTGGCTTTCTCGTGATCCAATGGAGTTGGCCGAAGCCCGCGAAGGTCCCAACTTGTATGCTTACGTGGGGAACAATCCGATTAACTTCGTCGATCCGGAAGGCCTCGCATTTACAACGGCTGATGCGTTTTGCCTAAAACATCCGCTCGTGTGCGCTGAGATTGCAGGCGTCGGCGCTGCGGCTGCGGACCGCGTCCGGCGTGGAGGCGAGATCCTTCAACGCGGCTGGCAGGCGGTCCAATGCGGTGCTGACAGATTATTGCCGGGAAGGATTCAGGCGATCCGAGAACGAGTTCCAGAAGCCGTGCGGCAGTTCAAGGATTACCTCAAGGATCCGTGGACGTCCGACAACGTGATGAAGCTCGGCGTGGATTACGCTGCGAAAGGAAAGGAATACTGGGCCACGGTTTACATGGGTCCGCCTCATCTGTGGCTGGAGGTGGGAATGGCCTTTGATGACGCGGCCCTTTTGTTGTCGCAACGCATGGGCATTTCCCTCGAGGCCGCGCGTTCGTGGCTGAGTTTTATCACGGGGTTCACACCGTAGGCGGGAGGAACAATGCGAGACGCCAGGCGCCCATCCGAATTTTCTCTGCGAACACAAGGGTGCGCCTCAGTTGGTCTCACGAGATTCATCGCCGCGATTCTCCTTTGCGAGTTGCTCACCATCGGACTCGCCCAGCCGGCACGATTCGTTTTCGATCCCAATGGCAATCTCGAGGTACGCGACGGCGTCGAAAACCAACCGCCGCACATTGTGCGCCAGCCGACGGACCATGTCGTGCAGCCGGGAGCGCTTTCCTCGTTTTCAGTGGTGGTGGCGGACACGAGGGGCGTGGCGTATCAATGGCGACTCAACGGCTCGCCGTTGCTCGGGGCCACCAACGATTCTCTATTGATATCACCGGCCAACCAAGACGAAGGGGCATATTCCGTGGTGTTGGTGAACGGTGGGGGAAGCGTGACAAGCGCCCCGGCCCTCTTGTTGATCGATGGCGACCGCGACGGACTGCCCGATTCCTGGGAGCAAAATCACTTTGGCGGACTTGGACAGCGTTCTGACGGCGATTTCGATGGCGACGGTGTTTCGAACCGAGACGAGTACCGCGATGCGACGAATCCGGCTGATGTGGCATCAGTTCTTTTCCGGCTGACGGTAATCAGCGATGGGGGGCACGTCACTGTGAGTCCAAGCCGTTTTGGCTTCACCAATGGAGAGATGGTGACGTTGACCGCGACGGCATTTGCTCCCAACACCTTCCATGGATGGGCGGGCGCGACGAATTCGCTGGAGCCGGTGATCAGCCTGAAGATGGATTCCAACAAAACGATCTTCGCCTTGCTTGGCTCCTACAATGTCGCATGGACCAACAACACGGGCGGGAATTGGAATGTCGCCTCGCATTGGAGTCCGAATGTCGTCCCGGGCTCGAACGACACCGTCAGCATTCCGCGCGGCGTCGTCGTCACGCTCAATTCCGATGCCGCCGTGTCAAGCCTCGTCATGGGAGGCGCGGGGTCGCCCACTTTGGCAGGGGCAGGCACCTTGTTGCTGCATCGGAATTCATCCTGGTCTTCGGGAACGATGAGCGGCGCGGGACGCACCATCGTGGCTCCTGGAGCCACACTCACGGTGGCGAATGGCAGCGCAGTGGGCTTGTCGCGGACACTTGAAATCGGCGGAACGCTGCTTTGGACCGGAGCCAATATTAACATGAACAACGCGGTGATCACCAATCGGCCGGGAGGGCTGGTTGAGGCGCGAGGTTCAGGAGGGCTGGCTTACAACGGAGGCACGCCGCGATTTGACAACGCGGGCACATTTCGAAAAGCAGTGCACACCGGAACCACCGCGTTCACGAGCGTCGGCTTCAACAACTTCAACGTCGTTGAAGTGCAAACGGGCACGCTCTCACTCGCTGGAGGCGGTTTCAATGGCGGCGCAATTCACATTCCCGCTGGCTCGGCCCTTGTATACGCAAGCGGGACGCAGGCTTCAATCGCGGGGTCGAGTATCACAGGCGGCGGAAACCTGACGATCAGTGGCGGCACGGTGAACCTTGCAGGGTTGGTGGATCTGCGCGGTACGCAGTCCGTGAACAACGGCGTCGCGAACTTCACCGGCAACTTCATCTGCACCAACAATACGCTGAACATCGCCGGCGGAACGGCAAACTTCAGCGGCACGGGAATCGTCAGCCCGGCGATTCTGAACCTGGGCGGCGGCACTCTGAGCGGGAATCAGGCCGTAACTGTTCTTGGTGCGATGAACTGGACTGGCGGCAGCATGAGCGGAAGCGGCCGCACCGTGATTCCATCAGGTGTGACCCTGACCCTCGCCAATGCCAACGCAGTGGCATTGAATCGAACGCTTGAGAATGGCGGCACGCTGTCGTGGACGGGTGCCAACATCAGCATGAACAATTCCGTGATTACGAACCGCCCGGGCGCGCTGTTTGAAACCCGCGGAAGCGGCGGTTTGGCTTTCAACGGAGGTTCTCCGCGAGTCGATAATGCCGGCACATTTCGAAAAACGGTCCACACAGGAACAACCGCGCTCACCAGCGTTGCCTTGAATAATTACAACACGGTCGAACTGCAAACAGGGACGCTGTCCCTGAGCGGTGGTGGTCTCAACGCAGGCACGATTCACGTTCCCGCTGGATCGGCCCTGGTGTACGCCAGCGGAACCCACACGGCGATCGCGGGATCCGGCATCGCAGGCGATGGAAACCTGACGATCAATGGCGGCACGGTGAATCTCGCGGGGTTGGTTCATCTTCGCGGCACGCATGCGGTGAACAACGGTGTTGCGAACTTCACCGGCAACGTCATCTGCACCAACAACACGCTGAACATCGCAGGCGGAACGGCGAACTTCAGCGGCACGGGAATCGTCAGCCCCGCGACTCTGAACCTGGGCGGCGGCACTCTGAGTGGGAATCAGGCCGTAACTGTTCTTGGCGCGATGAACTGGACTGGCGGCAGCATGACCGGAAGCGGCCGGACCGTGATTCCATCAGGTGTGACCCTGACCCTCGCCAATGCCAACGCAGTGGCATTGAATCGAACGCTTGAGAATGGCGGCACGCTGTTGTGGACGGGCGCCAACATCAGCATGAACAATTCCCTGATTACGAACCGGCCGGGCGCGCTGTTTGAAACCCGCGGAGGCGGCGGTTTGGCTTACAACGGAGGTTCTCCACGAGTCGACAATGCGGGGGTGTTTCGAAAGGTGCTCCACGCGGGCACGACTGCGTTCACCAGCGTCGCATTGAACAACTTCAATGTCGTCGAACTGCAAACGGGAACGCTGTCTCTGAACGGCGGCGGTTTTAACAGCGGGTCGATTGAAGTTCCTGCTGGGACGGCACTCGTATTCGCCAACGGAACTCACACTTCGATCGCTGGATCGAGTATTGCAGGCGGCGGAAATCTGACAATCGGCGGCGGCACGGTGAATCTGGCGGGGTTGGTGGATCTGCGCGGTACGCACTCCGTGAACAACGGCGTTGCCAACTTCACGGGCCATTTCATCTGCACCAACACCACGCTGAACATCGCAGGCGGAACGGCAAACTTCAGCGGTGCGGGAATCGTCAGCCCGGCGACTCTGAACCTGGGCGGCGGCACTTTGACGGGGAACCAGGTCGTGACTGTGCTTGGTGTGATGAATTGGACCGGCGGCAGCATGAGCGGGAGCGGCCGCACCGTTATTCCCTCCGGGGTCACCCTGAACGTCGCCAATGCAAACGTAGTGGGGCTGAACCGGAGACTAGAAAATGCCGGGACGATGTTGTGGACGGGATCCACTGTCAGCATGAATAACTCGGTCATCACCAATTGGCCCGGAGCGCTCATCGAAACACGCGGCTCGGGAGGGTTGGCTTACAACGGAGGTTCTCCACGATTCGATAACGCAGGCACCTTCCGAAAGGCAGTGCACACCGGGACAACAGCACTCACCAGCATTCCCTTCAACAACTACAACGTTGTGGAAATCCGCAGCGGAACCCTTGCGCCGAACGGCGGCTTCAACTCCACCACCAATTCCGTATTGGAATGCGTCCTAGCCGGGCTCACTCCCGGCGTTCAACACGGACGTATTCAGTTCACCGGGCCGATTGCGCTGTCCGGGACACTGCGCGTGAGTTTCACAAATAGCTTTGTACCTGGAGTCAGCGACTCCTTCACTGTTGTTGCAGCGAGCAGTCGCCAGGGCTCGTTCCAGAACTTTTCCTATCCTTCGGGCGAAGTGACAATGATCGTCAGCAACACGCCCAACGCCGTTGTGGTGCGGGTTTTAGATGTGCTGACAGGTGCTGCGCGCCCGCTGCTCACCGCATCGCGGAGCGGAACCAACCTCTTGTTGCATTGGACGGCCGAGCCGAACGCAACGTACCGATTGGAATATTCTGATGCGTTGGAGGGTGGCCCATGGAACGTACTTGCGGGAGACGTGACAGCGCTTACAAATTTTGCGCAGAAAGTGGAGATCCTCGGCCCAACCAACCGTTTGTATCGCCTGCGCGTGCTTCCATGACGATCGGCGCGGAGACCGCAAGGCTGTTGCGCGAGCCTCTCACAATGCAATCAGTGAGTCATCAAATAGAACACCATGTTGATACCCAGCGGATAGGCGATCTTTTCTGAGAAGCGGCTGAAGTAGAGATCGTTTTCACCTTCCCGTTCCCAGCCATCGCTCACGTCGCTGTTATGGATCGCTAGAATCATGATGCGTCCGGCGCCATCCAGCAGCGCGCGGACATGCATTTCTTCGCTGCCGGGGCCGCGGAACATGCGGTGCGGAGGAGAGTGCGCATCGGCCGGATTGAAGTCGGGATTCCAGAACTGAATGGTTGGGACGCGCAGGTGATGCATCGGACCGCGCAAATCGAAGACACAATGAAACACGGGATGATCCAGCTCGAGGTCGATCCAATGTTGATCCGGCACCACGCGGCGGATTTCGCTGGCGAAGCCTTCCCATTCGGGTTCGCTCCAGAAATCGTTCACGAAGAGGGCGCCGCCCGCCGCCAGGTATCGCCGAAGCGCACGCACTTCATCGTCGCTCAATTGCATGTAGCCCGCGTGCTCTAGGTAAAGCAGCGGGTGATTGAAAAGGTCGGGATCGGTGAGCTTTAACACTCGAGCATCCGGGTCCGTGCGGATGGAGGTGAGTTGCTGCAAGCGGTACGACAGGTTCAGGTCCGCATCGGGATAATCAACCCACCAACCGAGCCTGCGTCCGAAACCGCGCCGCGATCCGCGCGGCGCATCGGATTGGAATATCATTCGGGTGAACGTGAACACGTCGCGCTCGAATCCGGGGGCATTGGTCCATCCGGGAGTTTCGGAGCTGTGAGAAAGCGTTTCGCGAGCGGTGCGCACCTTGTCCTCGTCCACGACAGCGCCGCCCTCGATGCGCACAAGATTGCCTGACGAACGGTTTTCATCGAACCCGGAACGTGGTGGAAACTGCGCCACGCAGATTCCCGCACTGACGAGCGCGGCAGCAATCCACGCAAGGCATGTCTTGTTCAGGTTGTGGCGCGAGTGCATGGAGCGGTGAAACTCGCAACTCTGCCCTAACGCGCAGCAGCGTGCAACCTGAAGGGAGGAGTCAGCGAGTGGCATTGCGGGTCATCAAGGGCAGTTTTTCGGGGCAAATACGGGCGGCAAATCACACGAGTTCGGGCTGGCGGAAATCCTCGCGCTGCGTATCTTTGCAGTCACCGTGTGTAGGCCGGACCTGTTGTCCGGCTTTTTCTTTGCCGGCGAGCTTTCCAGGCGGCGCTTCCGGTGCAGGGAAGAAGCATTGAACATGCGGCTGTTGGAGTGTGGTTTTCCTAAAAATTCTTGCCCGGTGCGGTCACCGCACTTACTGTTTTGGCGGTTGCGCGCTTAGCTCAGTGGTAGAGCATTACCTTCACACGGTAGGGGTCGCAGGTTCGAAACCTGCAGCGCGCACCATCCTCCGCCTCCACGAAATTCCCCCGCTGCTCCACATCAGAACTGATCTTCCTTCTCCTTGAACAGCACGTTGAACGTCGTCATCGATCCATAGCAGCGTGTTATATACTGCTGCATTTCGATCTTCTCGCCGTCAGTGAGTTTATCGTGCGCGTTGATTTTCTGTTCGAGCACGCGCAGTTGGTTCCTCATCCCAACGATCTTGTGGAAGAAGGTTTCCAGGGGCACTTCCTTGGTTTGCAGCGCGGGATCGGCGGGATGAAGCACGGCTTTGCCTCCGTGCCACCGCGCGCCCAGCTTGCCGATCTCGGCATCGGGCTTGTCAATGCCCAGGCGGGCGAGAGCCGATTCGAGCGTCTGTTCGATGAACTGTTTCAAGGGCACCGCCAACTCGCTCACGTTCGCCTGGGGTTCAGCAGGCATCAGGCCTGCGGGCTCGGGGGCGATCGTCCGTTTGCCGTCAGGAAAGTGAATTTCTGACGTTGCTTCGGAAATTGTTTTCACGACGCCAACGCCGTATTGCGGATGGCGGACGTTCATGCCGATGTGCAATGCCTCAATCTTCATGTCGTTCACTTTAGTCGGCCCCTGCGGGAACGGACAACCGGATTCCCAATGGATTGGCGGTGTGAGTGTTCCCGACAGGAATGGCTCAACCTTTTTTTGATCGCGGGTAACGAGATTTGCACGCGCTTTTCCGGTTGCGTTTGGAATCTGTCCTGATTAGCTCTGCGCATGCTCTCAAGGGTTTGTTCGGCGGCGGTAAATGGGATTGAGGCTTACCCGGTCGAAGTGGAGGTAAATGCGGGCTGGGGGGATACCAACATCATCATCGTGGGGTTGCCAGACACTGCTGTAAAGGAGTCGCGGGATCGGGTGACCACGGCGCTCAGCAATTCCGGGTTCAAATTTCCAATGGGACGCACGACCATCAACCTGGCGCCGGCTGATGTCAAAAAGGAGGGACCCAGCTTCGATCTGCCGATTGCCGTGGGGATGCTTGCCGCGAGCGAGCAGGTGGAAACGAAACAGCTCGACCACTTCGTGCTGGTTGGCGAGCTGGCGCTGACGGGCAGCGTGCGCGCGGTCAAGGGTGTGCTTCCGATTGCGCTGCGCGCGCGGGCGGAAGGGAAGACGGGCGTTTTGGTGCCGGTTGACAACGCTGCTGAAGCGGCAGTGGTAGCAGGTTTGCAGGTGATCCCAATCCAGAACCTCCGCGAGGCAGCGGCATTCCTGGAAGGCGACCTTCGCATTCCCCCGGTGCAGGTGGACATCCAGTCACTCTTCAATCATCCGCCCGACGATGAAATGGATTTCTCTGAGGTGAAGGGACAGGAGAACGTGAAGCGCGCGCTGGAAATCGCCGCTGCAGGCGGGCACAACTGTTTGTTGATTGGTCCGCCTGGCACGGGAAAGTCGATGCTGGCCAAGCGGCTCGCGACGATTCTTCCGCCGCTGACGCTCGACGAAGCCCTCGAGACGACGAAGATTCATAGCATCGTTGGCATGCTCAGCCCGGGCCAGGCGCTCGTCACTCGCCGCCCGTTTCGGTCGCCTCACCACACTGCCTCCGACGCAGGATTGCTGGGTGGGAACGTCAATCCGACACCGGGCGAGATATCACTTTCACACAACGGCGTTCTCTTTCTCGACGAGTTGCCGGAATTCAAGAGGAGCGTTCTGGAAACGATGCGGCAACCACTCGAGGAAGGCCGCGTCACGATTTCGCGCGCGGCTGGAACGATGACTTTTCCCAGCCAGTTCATGTTGATCGCGGCAATGAATCCAACCCCGGACGGCAAAATGCCGCACGAATCGCGCAGTTCGCCACGTGAAATTCAGAATTACCTCGGGCGCATTTCCGGGCCGTTGCTCGACCGCATCGATCTTCACATCGAAGTGCCGCAGGTAAAGTTCCAGGAAATCGCGGGGGCGGCGAATGGGGAGAGTTCGACGGCGATTCGCGACCGGGTAATTGAAGCGCGGCAGCGCCAGCAGGAACGCTTTCGCCGCAAGCCTCGGATCACCTGCAACGCCCGGATGGGCACGCGGGAGCTGAAGGAGTTCTGCGAGTTGGACGATGCCGGCAAGGCATTGTTGCAGTTTGCGATGGCGGACTTGAATCTCAGCGCGCGGGCGTATGACCGCATCCTGAAGGTTGCGCGCACGATCGCTGATCTCTCCGGGAGGGAAAGCCTGGCACCTGAGCACGTTTCCGAGGCAATCCAGTTTCGATCCCTGGACAGGCAGTTGTGGAGTTGAGGCCGTTTCTGCGACGACGGAGGTGATGGTGTAAAATGGATCCTAAACGACGAAGCCGGACCTCTTTTGGATCCGGCTTCGTGCTGTATCGGGACAGTTTATGGAAGGACCACGCGCAAGAACAGGTTGGTTGTCGTGATCGGAATCATGACGGGGTTCTGGGTTCCAACAACGTTCCAGATCCCGGATGATAGCAAGGGCGTGGACTGGAGTGTGCCGCCTGCTGGTGTCCACGAGACATTCAACGTGCTGCCGGATTTTGTTGCGGTGAGCAAGGGACGCGCGGCGATGACGGGTGCCTGCATGTAGCCGATCACGCCGTTGAGGAGGATTGAGGGATCGCCTGCAAGTGGATACGCGGCAGGATCGGCTCCTTCCATGTAGGTCACGCTGAAGTTTTCATCACCACCGGTTTGGGAGTGAATCGCCTCGAGGTAATATCGTTGGCCGTTTGTCATCCAGATTCCCTGGCCGTACGGCAGCGTCACACCGCCATCAGCCGTCCACGTATCGGAGTGTTTCAGGTTGGAATCGCCGCTGGTTGCGCTCAACCATGATCGCGCGGTGCTGAATCCTTCCTCGCGTGCAATCTCAACCTTGTTGCGTGGTTGATCATCAGGGCTGAGGAACAGGACCGCGGTGTCGTCGGAGGAGATGAAGAACGTGTAGTTCGTTGTGACGGGCGGAATGAAAAAACCCCGCACTCTCATTGAAGCGGAGGCGTATACTGCGGTGGGAAAATCGATTCCCGAAATGACGTCGTCTGTGTCGCTGCGGCCGAGGGCTCCCTTTTCAACGATGCCGGTGCCAACCCCGATGTTCCAAACCTCGCGTGCCAAGGAATTGGGAATGAGGGTGCCGATGCCCGAGACAGCAAGGTGAACGATGGAGCTGGTGAGCGCCAGTGATGTTCCAGGAGCTCGCACAACGCAGTCGAACTGAGCACCGTTGTCGCTGAGCGACGTCACGAACCCGAAGCTTCCTGCAGTGACTCCCGGCATATTCGTCATTGCTCCAGCCCCATTGCTTCTCCTCCACTGGTATGTGGATGGAACGATGCTGTCGTTTGTCGAATGAACAGTGAAATATACAGGCTGCCAGGCATGGGTTGATACGCTGACGGGGTTCGTCACAATTCCAAGCGCTGTCGCTGCGGGCACGGGCGTGCCGAGCGAGCTTCCTGTTAAGCGCGTTGCAGACCCGTTTGGCGGATCGTTTTCGCCAATGAACTTATAGGTGGCCGACACCACGTCGCCTCCGCCAACTTCGCGATGAACAATTTCCAGGTAATAGCGCAGGCCGGCCGTCAGGGGAATTCCTGCGCCGTAAATGCCGCCGTTGAATTGATCCGACCGTTTCAATGAGGCGTCGCCGCCGCCATTGGCTGTCAGCCATTGCCGCGCGCTGCTCCATACGTTTTCCTGCGCGATTAAATATTTGTTTGCCGGCTGCTCATCTGTGCTGATGAAAAGATCGCTGTCATCATCACAGGAAAGGAAAAAAACATAGTTTGTCGTTTCCGGCGGCACAAAGAATCCGCTGAGCCGCTGGACGTAGTTGTCGTCCCGCGCTTCACTGATGTCGAGGGTGTCGGTAAACAACGTGTAGTCGGGATCCGGAAAACCACCTGCGTTGGCACCGACGATCGGCCGCGTAATGCCACGGGTGGAGGAATTTGTCCAAAACTCCCTCCTCAAAATGCCGCTCGCGAAGGTTCCCTGGATCACATTCAGTGTCGCGTTTGCGCTATTCGTCGCGCCAACGCCCGGAATGGAGATGTCCACTGAAAAGAGCGCGTTGTTGTCCTGCACCAGCGCGATGGCGGTGTAGTTCGACGAGACCGCGCCTGTGATCGGCTGGCCGTTTTTTCTCCACTGGAACGCAGGGGTGATCTCGCTGTCGGTTTGAACGGAAACACGGAATGTATAAGGAAGCCCTTCAAAACGAACGGCGTCGCTCGGCTGGCTAGTGATGAGGAAGTTTGTGACCGGGCGCGTGATGTAGCTGATGAGGCTGCCTGTGAACGCCGATGGATCATTGTCCAACGGAAAACCCGCTTCCACATCAGTCGTTCGCGCGAACGTGGCCCCCAGGTGGTTGTTCGGATCGCCTCCCCAATGAATGGCTTCGATGTAATACCTGCTGCCCGCAACCATGGGAATTCCGGCCGCATGCGGCGGACCTTCGAGCGGCGGATTCAGCGGATCAGGAACCCATTGATCAGACCGCTTTTGTTGAGGAATGCTTCCATCACCGCCGGGCGTGATCCAGTTCCGCGGCAAACTGAACCCATCCTCCTGCGCGACCAGGACTTTGCCCGATGGCTGATCGTTTGTACTGACAAACAGTTGCGCTTCGTCATCGGCCGCAATGAAGAACACATAATTGGCAGTGGCTGGCGGCGTGAAGAAGCCGCTGACGCGCTCGCCGTACTGAGCACCCGCTGACGGAATTTCAAACGAAGTGAAAGTGTTCACCGCGTTTGGCGGGCCGACGTTTCCGAGTGCGATGACATTTGTCAGAAAATGGCCCGGGGCAGGCTGGGTCACGCTCGCAAACAGTTCCCGTTTCAGGCGCCCGCTCACAGTCAGTCCGCCGGTGGGAACCACTGTCAATGTGGCGACTCCAGAGGTGCGGACCAGTGTGGGTGTTCCGATCCCGGGAACTGCCACGACGCAACGGAATTTGGCGTTGTTGTCATTGGTCGATGCGATGATGGTGTAAAAGGAATTTGTGGCGAAGCTCACGTTTGTTGCGCCGGGAATATTCGCGTAATTCGTGACCCCGCCGCTCACGGTTCCGCGCTGCCATTGATAAGCAGGGGGAATCTGGCTGCTATAGATCGGCGCGGCGCGAAAAACCGCGGGTGTGCCCGCCACGACGGTCCTGCTTTGTGGCTGGCCTGCACTTGAGAATCCAGGAAGAGTGGGATTTGGAATGACGATTCCGATGATGAACTCTGGCGACCCGTTCATGAGTACCGTTTCCGTGCCATCCCCAATTCCAAATCCGTGGGGTATTGCTGTAACAGCCAAGGTGCCACCCCCGCCGCCGTTGTGATGAACGGCTTCCAGGTAATAGCGCGTCCCTGCGACCAGGTTGATTCCGCCGGCGTGCGGCGAGACGCCCAGTCCATTCGTCCAGGAGGCCGAGCTTTTCTGGGAAGCGATCCCGCCCGCCGCACCCGGGACAGTCCAGTTCAATGGCGGGCTCCAGGTGTTCTCCTGCGCGATCAGATACTTGTTCGTGGGATTATCATTGGTGCTGATATAAAGGTCGGTGTCATCGTCGGCGGCCAGATAGAAATCATACAGACCGCTGTTCGTCGGAATGATCAATCCCGAGAATCGCGCAGTATAGTTGGGTCGTTCATCAGCGGCGTTCCAGGCGCTATAAAAGTTCGTCGCCGCTGCAGTTGGCGGGTTGGTGGAGTTCACCTGGGCTCGGGTGGCGCCGGGGAAATACTCGCGTTTCACCGCCCCAGGCACAAACAACTGGGCGTCGGCCGGAAACGCAAGGTGCAGGACAGTGCAAAAAAGCAACAGCAGTCTGGTCGTGTTCATAAGTCTGTGAGAGACAACCGGATGCGAACAAGCCTGACGCTGGCAGCAAAGCCATCGCGAACGGAACAGGGATGCCAATATCATAGGTGATGTTACGAAGAGGTTGGGTTTCTTCTGTGGTTTGATGTCCTGTCCGGCTGATTGACGAAATGCATGCGCCAATCGAGGGCGGGCCGGGGCGGTGACGGACAGACTGTATCAAGTTCCTGCGGGCGGAATAGTCGCGAAAATGCATTACGGATCGTTTTGGAAGACCTGCAATTCGCTTCAGACTTGTTGTTGCGGACGGGATAATCGCCTGCGAAACAGGATTACGGCGTGGGCGGTAATACATTCCTACGACATGACAAGGTAATCAGAACGTATAGGATCCCTGCGTCCATCATTCCCTTAAAACTCATAAGCAACCCATAATCTACGCCAATCATATGAAACAAACCCGCATACTGGATGGAATAGGTCGGGCACTTGCCCTGGCCTGCCTCGCCGCCGGCGTCCTGCCTGCACAGGCTGCCCTGTTATCGTCAGAGTCATTCAATGTCGGTGCTGGCGGTTACACAACTGGCGACGTCGCCGGGCAAGCGTCAACGGATGCGTTCTATAGTGGTGGATGGTTCAAGGGGGACCCCACTCATGACGTGCAGATTGTTGGAACGGGTCTTAGTTATAATGGATTGCTCAGCAGCGGCGGCGCCCTGGCCACCGGTGCAGTCGGTCGCGGTGGGCGTAACCTCGCCACTCCCTGGGATAACAATACTGTGGGAACCTATTACATCAGTTTTCTGGCGAATTTCGGCGTCGGCGGCACGCACCACCGCGTTGTCGAAGCCTGGAACGCGCCTTCGCTCGCAGGGGCTGACGGAACTCGTTCACTGCAACTCGGTTACAGCACTTTTACAGGATTGGGAACGACGCTGTCCCTGAGCATCAACAATGGGTCGGACGGGGTCGATGAGTCGGATTTCGACAATAACGTCGAATTGGCGGCCGACGGGACCACGCACCTGTTCGTCTTGCGATATGACCTCGCCAATACAGCGGGAGGGGACACTGTGTATGGATACATGGATCCTGCGGACCTCAGCTTTGAACCCGGATCGGCAAATGTTCTAATGACAGGTTTTGACTTCGGGCTCGCAGCTTTCGGCAGCGTCGTCAATTTCGTGTTCGATGGCACTCCGACAGGCACGATTGATGAAATCCGATTTGGTGATACGTGGAATGATGTGTTGCCTGTGCCCGAACCCAGTTCGCTCGCGCTTCTTGTTCTCGGCGGCGTGGGTCTTGTGGCGGCTCGTCGCAAGCAAGCTTAGTTTTGCCTCAATACCAGCCCTCGTCTGCGTGCAGGCGGGGGCTTTTTTGTTTCCGTGCGCAGGGGTTTCAGGTAGGGGCGAAGCATGCCGCCCGATTCAGGGTGGCGCAAAAGTGCTGCGTTCGCGCAACCAGCGCAGGTCAGCGTAGCCGGACGCGGCGTCGGCTGGAGTTTGGACCGCGGTGGCTTTGAGAAGCCGGGGATCGCGCCATTTTTTGATTTCTGCGTGACCATCGGCATAGAGGATTCCACCTGCGTTGTTATGGTAGCTGGCAGGGACATCAACCCACGTAAACGCATTGGCACCAGTGGCACTTGCGGAAACCACGAACCACCCGTCGTTTATCGTGTTGTGATTCTCATCCAAAAAAACAAAGAGCTGGCTGGGGCTGATTCGGCCTCCGATATCACTCTGTTTTCGAAACACCCGCCCTGGGGCTGAAAGGCCTTGATTATGTGGCGGACTCGCAGGATTGAGCCAGGCGTTGGCGGACATGCTGCGCAGCGTCGGAGCCCCATTGCTCGCTTTTTTCGGATCGGCGGGACATTTATAGATCGCGAATGACTTGGTGTAATCCCAGAGCAACCCGCGCGTGATATAACTGGTGGTCACGGATTCGATCGGCGTCTGCATGTTCCCGTAGCACCAGTTTGGGGCGTCGGTGTTACCTGTTCCCGCCGTAGGGCAAATGTTATCGCGGTTGTCGCTCGAGTACATCATCCACGCCAATTGAAGCTGTCTCAGGTTGTTCATGCATTTGACGGCATGCGCCTTTTGCTTGGCCTTGGCGAGCGACGGCAGGAGCATTGCGGCGAGGATGGCGATGATTGCAATCACCACCAACAGCTCAATGAGCGTAAAGCCGTCCTGGCGGAAGCTATTCTGTCCAGACAGGTTTGTTTGTTTTGGTTTCATATGGCCGGGTTCAGATTCAGACCTGATTTTGAAGCGGGGCGGTTTTTCTAAAAACCTTGCGGTTATCCGCGCATTCTATTGGGTGCTGATGTTCAACAGAACAATAGCAGCTCATTAAGCGGCAAGGAATCGATTGTAATGAAAAATAATTACCGCTGGGCATGATAAAGGATGAGACTCGTTTTCGATTTTAAGCGCCTGGACGGTTGGCGCCTACTGCGCCGGGATGATGCGTGTATTTCGCGACGGCCTGGGAACGCGAACGGACGTGGAGTTTGTCGTAAATGCGCCGGATATACGTGTTCACTGTCGGCACGCGGATGTGCAGGGTGTCGGCGATTTCCTTGTACAGGTATCCGCGGGCGAGCAGTTCGAGAACTTCCTTTTCCCGGCCCGTTAATTCCTCGGTCTCAGGCATCGGCTGGCCGATGCGTTGATACGATTGAACCACCTTGCGCGCGATGTTGCTGGTCATTGGAGAGCCTCCCGCCTGCACATTGCGCAACGCAGAAAGCAATTCCTCCCTGGGGGTTTGCTTCAACAGGTAACCACTCGCACCCGCCATGAGCGCGTTGAAGATGTGATCGGAATCCTCATACACGGTCAGCATCACGAACTGCGCCTGCATCATGTCAGGCTTCAGGCGCCGAACGCATTCAATGCCGCTCATTCCTGGGAGATTGATGTCCATGAGCACAACGGCTGGTTTCTCATTCGGCAGCGTCGCAATCGCACTTTCCGCGCTTGCGTGAACGCCGACACAGGCGAAGCCTTCCGCTCCCCGGATCCAGTCAGAAAGAATTCCCCGGACGGACGCGTCATCTTCGACTATGGAAACCGCAATACTCATCGCAGTATTTATCGTATGCGGCCTGCGTTGGAGACATGACAAAATTGTAAATAGTTCTCATTACACCGCATTTGCTGGCTTCGGGATGGGCACAGTCAATTGTACCTGTGTCCCAAGGCCGGGCGCGCTTCGCAATTCACATGCCCCGCCCGTCTCGGCCAGCCTCCGTTGAATGTTCCCCAATCCGTTTCCACTGCTGATTCGGCCAGCCCCGTTCGTGGCGGGCGCTTCCCGATTGAATCCGCGGCCGTTGTCCTCGACTTCCCACGTGAACGCGTCTGCGGAAAGCGACAGCGTGATCCGCACTTCGCTGGCGCCTGAATGTTTCACCACATTGTGCAATGCCTCCTTGAATGCAAGGAACAGGTTGTGGCGGATCTCGGCTGTCAGCGCCAAGTGTGGCAATTGCAGAGGAACATCCAGCCGGCAGCGAACGCCAGCGACGCCCAGATAATCCTGCGCAAATTTGCCAAGATACGCGGCGAGACTGTCCAGGGTGTCGTGGCTAGGGTTGACGGCCCAAACAATTTCATCCATTGCGCGAGTCAACTCGCGTGCCGTGGTGTAGATCAGGTCCAGATTGCGGACGGCCGTTGAGTCCCCGTCCGAATGGCCATTGCGCGTGGCCGGGCTGAGTTGGCTTAACATTGTGATTCGAGTCAGGCTTGCGCCAAGGTCATCGTGTATGTCCCGCGCGATGCGCGATCGTTCGCGTTCAACGGAGCGCTGCCGTTCGAGGCGCTCAAGCTTGCGCCGCATGCGGCGCCTCGTGGCAAACCAGACTCCACCGCTCGCGGCACCCACGATGGCAAGGCCGATCACCGAACGAAACCACCCGGTCTGCCAGAAGAATGGCAGCACTTCGAAGGCAGCCTGCGCGCCGGCGTCGTTCCACACGCCATCGTTGTTGCACGCCGTCACGCGAAACGTGTAGCGGCCTGGCGGAATATAATTGTAAACGATCGAGCGCAGCGTGCCGTTTTCGTTCCAGGTGGTTTCCAGTCCCTCGAGCTTGCAGCGGAATCGCACTTTTTCTGGCGCAACAAAACTGAGGCCGGCATAACGGAATTCGAAGTGATGCTTTCCTGGCGCGATCTGGATCGGAGTCGCGGCCGTCAGATTGACGGTTTCCCCGTCAGTCAGCATTTCCTCAAACACCACAGGCGGCGGCAGTGTATTGATGCGAACGGCCTCGGGGTTGAATGTCACAAGGCCCTTCGTGGTTGGAAACCAAATATGTCCATCCGGCGTGCGGGATCCGGCGGGTTGAAGGCCTCCTGTGCATTCGAGCGTGGGCAGGCCGTCACTGAGTCCGAGATTCAGCACATCGAGGCTGTTGGTGATGCCATCCGCGCACGCGTTCACCTGGGCCTTGCTCACGCGCATGATACCGCCGTGTGAACTGAGCCAGAAGTAGCCTCGGCCGTCATCCTGCACATTGCAAATCACGCTATTGGCCAGCCCGTGCTGCCTGCCCACCGCGGTGAATTTGCCGTCCTTCAGGCGATTCAGTCCGCCGCCCGAGGTTCCGATCCACAAGACACTGTCCGAATCGAGGTGCAGGCATTGAATCGAATCGCTCGAAAGGCCGTGCTGCCGCCGATACAGGCGAACTTCCCCGTGCCGCAGCTGGCCGATGCCTCCGCTGGCCATTCCGAACCAGACAGTTCCGTCGAGATCTTCAACGACTGAGTTGACGTCGCGAAGATCCACTTCGCCTGCGCGGCGATACCAGATCGATTTTCCATTTCGGTGGCGCAGAAGGCCATACGCACCCCCGACCCACAGGCCTCCCGAGCGCGCAGGCAGAATCGCGAGCAATGGTCCGCCGGCATCGCTGAGTGGCACCGCCGTTCGAAACACAGTTCCGCTGCGCATCAGCAATCCGCCGAACCATGTGCCCGCCCATACCTGCCCGGAAATATCCTCACCCACGGACCACACGTAGGGATTGTCGAAGCCCGCGGTCACGCCGTAGTTGCTCCATTGATCGTCCTCATAGTGATACAAACCCGCGCCTTCGGTGCCGACCCAGAGTGCGCCGTCCGCTCCGCTCGTGACTGAAAGAACGGCGCTGCCTTGCCATTGATCGGGTGGAGTGACGGTACGAACCATTCCCTGGCGCACGAGAACGATCCCATTGTTCCCTGTGCCGACCCACAGATTTCCTTCGCGATCCTCGTGCAGTGCGGTGACCCAATCGCTCGGAAAGCCTGTGGCGCGATGAAGCTGCTGGTGATCGCCGCCAGGCCTCCCGAGATAAAGCCCCTTGTCCGAAGTGCCGGCGGCAAGGAGTCCTGCGCGTGTTTCCAACAGATTGTGAACGGGTGAACCCTCCCATGGAGCCGGGCCTAGGTCCTCGACGCCCGTCACTTGGCTCCATCGCCGCACCCGCAGGTCGCTGAGCAACCAAAGGTCGCCATTCCTGCTTGGACCAATTCCCTGCAGATAGCTGTTTGTCGTGACGACATCGGGTTCCACCAGCCGCACTGTTCCATCCTGAAGCACGGATAGAAATCCTTCGCGATCAATCGCGATCCCGCCGTTCTGAAGCGCAGCCATCTGCACGATCTTGGCGACGCTTCCTGCAAGAGGACTCAGGACGAGGCGGTCCCGGACACGGGCGATGAACCCAAGTTCGTTGAGCAGCCAGATGTCGCCGGCGGCATCGGCGGCAATCGTGTGGATCTTTCCGGCAAGCCATTCCGGGGGAGGGACAGCGTGGAAGATTCCATCCTTCATGCGGGTCACGTCGCCGCTTTCGTGGCCAATCCAGAGCGTTCCGTCCTCCGCTTCGAAAAGACTTGTGACGCGGCTGTTGCGCATCGCGGGCGTGTTGTTGTCGTGGAACACCGTGAATGAAACGCCGTCGAACCTTGCGAGTCCGCTGTAGGTGCCGACCCACAGATAGCCATCGCGGGTTTGTTGGATGGCGGAAACCTTGTTTTGCGGCAGGCCGTCCTCGGCGCGCCAGGAACGGAAAACAAAATGCGGGGATTCAGCTGCTGGCGAGGAAAAGGTGGCGAGCAGGGTTTCCACCATTGCGATCCCGGCTGCCAATGCTGTAGCCGCCCGGCGCATGGGCCTGGCGAGTTCACGGCGCAAAATCACGGGGTGACTGTGCCTGTCCCGAAACCGCGAGGCAAGCACCAGCGAACGAGGTTCGCATCCTGCCATGACTGGTTCCCGCACGATATCTCACAAGGGCTGCGGTCCTTCAGGAATGCGTTCTACGGCGCGCGAGGTGTGCGGAACAATCAGCACGATGGCAAGTTCTACGGGGCGAACAATCCGTTGAAAAAGAAGGTGTGCACGACTACTTTCGGTGCACATGGGTCTGGCAGATCGTTATTACATGCGGCAATCGTCCGGCGGCCTGAACTGGTCGGCGACAACGACGCTGCTGGTTGTGAACTGGATTATCTTCCTGTTGCAGGTCACAGCGTTGCCGCCGCGTTGGGCCTATTACCTTTACCTGAGCCCGGAGGGATTGGCTCACGGTTTCGTCTGGCAGTTGCTCACCTTTCAGTTCCTTCACGATCCCAACAACTGGCTCCACATCATTTTCAATTCGCTGGGCCTTTTCTTTATCGGTCGCGCCGTTGAATCGATGTTGGGAACACGGCGGTTCACCCACCTTTATCTTCTGAGCGGAATCGCGGGCGGTCTGCTTCAAATGCTGCTCGGCGTCTTCGTTCCGTCCAGGTTTGGCGGGCTGGTTGCCGGCGCGTCAGCTGGGTTGTCAGGTCTCATCGCCACCTTTGCCATGATGAACTGGTCGAACCGCTTCACGATGTTCCTGTATTTTTTTCCAGTCCCGATGACTGGCCGGATACTGCTCTGGATCAGCCTGGGTTTTGCGATTTTTGGCCTCGTCATGCCTTCTGGAAACGTGGCGCATGCGGCGCATTTGGGCGGACTGCTGTTGGGCGTCATCTGGGTGAAGGTGGGATGGCATCTCGACTACGTGGTTCCTCCGTGGGAACGGTGGATCGCGGGGTTGTCCCGGCTGAGTCCGTGGAACCGCCGCGAGCGAAAACGGCAGCTTGTGCGCGCAGCGATCATCCGCAATCCAAACTGGACCGCCATGAAGAATATCTCGGCGGAGATCCCTGAGGAGGAGTTCATCAGCAAGGAAGTTGATCCCATCCTCGATAAAATTTCGGCCCACGGAATCCAAAGCCTGACCGATCGCGAACGCGCCATTCTGGAGCGCGCGCGCAACAAAATGGCAAAGTGACGCGGGGGGCGTGCAGGTTTACACTGCCGCCGTTGATGCATTCGACCACTGCCGCCGTTATTGTCATCGCGCTGATCCTGTTGCGCCTGTCCACGGAGCAATGCCTCGCCTGGCTGAATCGGCGGCACGTGCGGCGCCATGCCGATGCGGTCCCGGAATCCTTTCGCGGGTTTATAGATTCTGCGACCTACGCGAAATCAGTTCGTTACACCCTCGCACGCAGCCGCTTTGCGCAACTGGAAGGTTTGTATGGGACCGCGGTTCTTCTGGTAATCCTGTTCAGTGGCGTGTTGCCGTGGGCGTTCCAGCTGGTTTCAACCGCCTGGGGAGAGTCGGCCTGGGCCATGGCTGCCTTCCTGTTCATTGTCGGGACTGGCCTGGCGATTCCCGACCTGCCCTTGGAATGGCTGGCGCAGTTTCGATTGGAATCGCGCTTTGGCTTCAACACGACGACGCAGGCGACCTGGTGGCTTGACCGGCTTAAAGGATTATTGCTGGCGGGGGTGCTGGGTTATCCGCTGCTTGTCCTGGTGCTAAAGATCGTGGACTGGACGGGCCCGAATTGGTGGCTTTGGGCGTGGGCGGTTATCCTCGGCTTTCAACTGGTGATGATGATCATCGCGCCCGTGCTGATCCTGCCGTTGTTTAACAGGTTCACGCCACTGCCCGAAGGAAGCCTGCGCGAGCGACTGCTAAAACTGGCGGATCGCACACGCTTTCGGGCGAAGAGCATTGAAGTGATGGATGGCAGCAAACGTTCCCGACATTCCAACGCATTCTTCACGGGCCTCGGCGGCTTCCGAAAAATTGTTTTATTCGACACTCTCATCCAGCAATTGTCGGAGCCCGAGCTCGAAGCCGTGCTGGCCCATGAGATTGGTCATTATCGCAGAAAGCATATTCCGCGGATGTTGATCGTGTCGGCCATCACGTCACTGGCCGGATTCTTCGTTGCGGGCTGGCTTGTAAGGCAGGCGTGGTTTTATCAGGCGTTCGGATTTGAGCCCGGCAACGCCGCCCCCGCGCTGCTGCTGTTTGCGCTGCTTTCCGGCGTCGTCACGTTTTGGTTTTCGCCGCTGATGCACGCGTGGTCGCGTCGTCACGAGTATGAGGCAGATGCATTTGCGCGCGAGGCGGTGGAAGGCCCGGATGCGCTGATTGGGACATTGCGCAAGTTGAATGAAAAGAATCTGAGCAACCTCACGCCGCATCCACTCTACAGCGGGTTCTATTATTCGCATCCAGCGTTGCTGGAACGCGAGCAGGCACTGCTTGCGAAACCGTAAGGGACATCGCGCTGCGAACCGTGGGGGGCGGGCTGATATGCAGGGACAGCGCAAGCGCACCGTGCGATTCCGCGGGACATTTGGGAGCTGGTCCGTGTGGCGCTTGACACCTGCGGCTGAAAAATCTAGGTAGGACAGGCGCTCTATGATTACTACCAAACTCCTCCCGCTGGCTTTGTGCCTTGTCGTTCCCGCCCTCGCCCCGGCAGCGACGCAGCTCACGGTTACCGCCGTCAACAAACTCCAGTTGTCCCGGCCCAGCCAGACGATCGAAGTTTCTGGACGCGATCTTACGCCGCTCGGCACCGACCTAACACGGATTCACGTGCGCGATGCTGCAGGTGGGGAATTGTTGGTTCAGGCTGTGGATTCCGACGGCGACACGTACCGCACACCCGACCAGCTGATCTTCCAAGCGGACTTCGCTCCCGGCGAATCTAAAACGTTCACGCTCACGCAAGGGAACAAGCACGTTTACAGCCTGCAACAGTTCAAGGCGTTTGGCCGATTCAACCGTGAACGCTTCGATGATTTCGCATGGGAAAATGACCGCATCGCGCATCGCACGTATGGAAAGGCGCTCGAAACCTGGGAGGGCGAACCGCTGTCGAGCAGCACGATCGACATTTGGTCGAAGCGCACCGGCAGGATGGTGTTGAACGATTGGTATCTCGCCGATGATTACCACACCGATCATGGAGACGGCGCGGATTTTTATTCGGCAGGCCTGAGTCGCGGCAACGGCGGCAGCGGCCTTTGGGCGGACGAACGGCTCTGGGTTTCGCGAAACTTCGTCAACTCGCGAGTGCTCGCGAACGGCCCGATCCGCGTCCTGTTCGAACTTGTTTATGAGCCATTCAACGTGAACGGCATCAGTGTCGCGGAGGTGAAACGCGTCTCCCTTGATGCGGGACAGCAGCTGGATCATTACGTCAGCACGTTCAAGCCGTTCACGCGTCCGAATCAGCCGGCAACGCTCACTGCGGCGGCAGGGTTGAAGAAGGTTTCCGGTGAGCAACTCGAGAACAACGCCGAGCGCGGATGGATCGTGAAATGGGAGCGCGTGGAGAAGAATGCCGGAAATCAAGGTCTCGCGGTGGTCGCAGATCCGGCATCCGTTGTTAAATCCGCAAGCGACAACCTGAATCAACTCTTGTTGCTCAAGGTGACTTCCACGAACACAGTCTCGTACTGGGCGGGTTTCTGTTGGGACCGCGCGGGCCATTTCACCACGCCCGATGCGTGGAAGAACTACGTGGAGGAATTCAGCCAGGGTCTCGCTTCCCCGATCGCGATCACTGTCAAGTAACCGCGATGCTCACGCGGTGTCGTCAGGCCTGAAGGGTGGCGCAAACCACGTTTGGCATGGGCAGATCGGACCCCGCGTGGACAGGCGCAGCGGCAGGGACTTTCACAGCGTGACTTCTGCCGTTCCTTGCAGGCGAGGCGGCTGGCCTGGGGAGGGTGCAGGTGCAGATGGTGCCGTTCTTGGCATTCGGCTCGATATTGAAAGTCGCGCCCACGGTGTTCGCGCGGTAATTCATGATGCGAAGACCCATGCGGTTTTTCTTTCCTTCCGGCAGGGAAAAGGGAAGGCCGTCGTTCTTGATCGTCAGCACCAGTTGATCGGGAACTTGGGCCGCGGAAATCCAGACTCGCGTGGCCTTGCCGTGCTTGACCGCATTGCTGATGGCTTCCTGCGCGATCTTGTAGAACTGCATCGTGGTGTTCGCGCTTAGAGGCGGGATCTCGCCCTTGATCACCAGCGAACAGGGAATGTTGAACATCTTCTCCACATTGGCCGCGAGGCATTTCAGCACTTCCGCAAGATCATCCCCCTGAACATCGAGTGAACTGAAGCGGCGGGCCAGATTGTGCGTGTGGTGGATGATTTGATCAACGAGATCCGCGACACGTTCGGCATCCTCTGCGGCGGGATGCTTCTCTTTGGTCAATCGTTGCTGAACCGCCTGGGCGAGCAGCAGCAGCCCTGTCAGTTTCTGACCGAGATCATCATGAATGTCAAAGCCGATGCGTCGACGTTCATTTTCCGCGATTTCAAGAAGCTCGGTTTCGAGGCGGCGGCGTTCCTCAAGCAGGCTCTGCAACCGCACGTTGGCCTCCTGCAGGTCCGCAGTCCGTTGTTCAACGCGAAGTTCCAACTCATCGTGCGCGCGCCGCAGTGCCGCTTCGCATTCGCGCTGAGCCTGTCGCATTTCAGCTTCGCGCAATTCCCGCTCGACCGCTGGAACAAGCCGGGCGAGGCGATCCTTCATGATATAATCGTGCGCGCCGGATTTCATCGCCGCGACGGCGGTTTCCTCCTCGATGTGGCCTGATACAATAATGAATGGGACGTCGACACCGCGCTGTTGGAGAAGTTTCAAAGCCTCTGTGGCGCTGAACATCGGCATGGAATGATCGGCCAGAATCACGTCCCAGCGCGATTCGTCCAGGGCAGCGGTCATTTCCTCCGACGTTGCCAGGCGGCGGCATTGAACGCGAAGCCCGCCTTTGGTGAGCGCGCGCTCGAGCAGGAACGCATCGGTTTCGGAATCTTCGATCAGCAAAACCCGCAGCAAGCGGCGGGAGGTTCGGGTGCCGTTTTCCTGAATCTTCTGTGCAATCATACGTGTTACTTCGCCACAGCGGAAACTTCGACCTAAGCGCGTTTATTTCCGAATGCTAGGAGCGATTATGGTGGGGATTACCCAAGTGCGTTATGGGGTTTTGACCCAGCACCGTGAACAATGTTCAAGTGTCGGAAGAGGAAGCTCGCCCGGCGTCTGCGACGGCAATTCAAAGAAAGCGCAGGAAAGCTCTCCACTTCTGTCGGTGTGACCCTCAGCGCTGAGGCCGGCTGCCCAAGGATTCCTGAACCACTTCCTGGCCGACCGCGCGATCGAGGCGGGCGCGGGCCACGGCGTAATCGTGCAGCGCCTGGATTTGCGTCGTCCGGGCCTGCGTCAGGGAAGTTTCAGCATTCAACACGTCCAACTGCGTCGCCGATCCCGCTTCGGTGCGCGCTTTCGCGAGTCGCAGTGCTTCGTCGGCCTCTTCCTGGACCTTGGATTGCGATTCCAAGACTTCCTTTGCTTCGATGAACGTGGAATAAGCCGTACGCACCTCAAGTTCAATCCTGCGTCCCGCATCGTCGACATCCACCTGCGCGCGTTCGTGTTCGGCGCGCGCCTGAATCACCCTGCCGCGGGTTTCAAAGCCGTCAAAAATGTTCCAGTTCAATTGGGCTCCCACCACCCAGCCGTCGACCTCGCGGCTCAGATCGCTAATATATTGGGAGCTGCGCCATTCGTATCCTGCGAAGCCTTGGAGGCTTGGTTTGTAGCCAGACCGCGCTTGAACGATGTTTTCGCGCCGAAGCTGTTCTGCTTTGCGCAGGGAACCCAGCTCAGTGCGCCGATTCAAAGCCTGCTGGATGGCATCGGGCAAGGAAACATCATAGGGCGCGGCCTCGAGTCGATCGGTCAGTTGCAACGGGATATCCTCCCACACCTCGCGCGGCAGATTGTAACCGAGCTGGTTCACCAGGTTGTTTTTCGCGATGCGAAAAGCGTTTCGGGCGCGGATCAAGTTCGGCCGCTGGTTCGCGACTGCGACTTCGGCTCGCAGCACATTGAAGCGCGGAACTGTTCCAGCGTCGTATCGACGGCGTTGATCTTCGAGTTCGCGGGTCAGGAGGTTCACGGAAGCTTCGTTCACGACGATCTGCTGTTCGGCGACGAGAACATCGAAGTAGGCGATGCGCGTGGCGAGGAGAGTGTCAGCGACTGCGGTTTGGTATTCCAGCAGCGCCTGTTCGCGTGTGAGCCGCGCGGCCCGCAGCGCAGAACTGACGCGGCCACCTTCGTAAATCGATTGAACCAGCTGCACCCCTGCCGCCCAGTTTTGATGCGGGAACTGGGGGCTCCCGCCGACTGGAAACGGCTCGGTAAGATTGGGATCCGTGCTGACGAACGAGGAAGGGCCGCGGGACGTGGTTGTCTGGATGCGGGGAAGCGCAATGGCGCGGGTCTGGATGACAAGGCCGTATGTGGCCTGCAGGTCGCTGCGCGCGCGGGCGATGCTGGCATTCTGGCGCAGCGTGATGTTCAAGGCCTCCAGCAGGGACAAAGGTTTTGAAAGCCACGCGGTTTCCTGCGCTGCGGGAGCGGTGTCAAAGCGCGGCGCGGCGCTTGCAATTGCGGCGCTGGCTGCAATCGAAATCAGAGCTATCACCCGAGTGAACCTTTTCATGAGGCGCACAATATCTTCACCGCGGCCGGAGCCGACGAGCTTTTTTATATACCGGCAGCGGACCATTCGACGCAGCAGAAACTTATGCGATTGTCTATCGTGAATATACGGGATGCGAGAATGAGCGATAATTTTTCGTTTAAGTTTGCTCACCGGAAAACCGGCGCATTACCCTTCGGCTTCGCACTATGCTCAGTGGTATCAATAAGTTGTTTGGCCAGCGGCAGGCCCCCCAGGCCGCTCCGTCTGCGCCAGTCTCACCCAGTCGTTCACCCATTTCCCAAGGCAGCCGGCCAACCTACGCCAAGGTTTTTCGCTGGCGCCTCCCGGAAGGACATGCACAACCGCCGTCCGTCGTTGAAGTAGCGGGATCGTTCAACGGCTGGCAAAAGGTTTCCATGCAGCGGGATGCCAGCACCAATTCGTGGCAAACCACGATCGACCAGATTCCAGCAAACAAGACACATCATTATATGATCCTCGTGGACGGGCAGCCGGTTCATGATCGCAATGCCGACGGTTTTGCGATGCCAGCCGGACCTGACGAGCAGCGTTATCAGTTGATTACTGAGCGCGGCCCGCGAGTGTTCATGCTGTTCGCCCAGGCGAAATAGCCCGCTCCGCACGGGCGCCCACAATCGGGGTTGCAACGTTCGCGAGCTTTCGCGAACCCCACGGCTTTTTTCGAGCGCCCATTCGAAAACAGCCGCTTGAGAAATTTCGCCCAGGCTCTAATCTCGGTTCAACTTACAAATTCCCATGGCTACCAAAACGATCATCAAACCTGCCAAATCCCCCGCCGCTGTTGGTCCTTACAATCACGCCATTAAAGTCGGCGACCTCCTGTTTTGCGCCGGCCAGATTCCCATTGACCCAAAGGACGGCAGCCTGGTTCCGGGCAGCATCCAGGTGCAAACGGAACGCGTGCTGGAGAACGTGAAGTCAATTCTCGAAGATCAAGGATTGACGTTTGCGAACGTGGTGAAGAGCACGGTTTTCATGACGAACCTGGGTGATTTCGCGGGGATGAACGAGGTATACGCGAAGTACTTCACGAAAGATTTTCCCGCGCGCTCCACGATTCAGGTCGCTGCGCTTCCTAAGGGCGCCAATGTGGAGATTGAAGTCGTCGCACATTTTTAACAATCAACTGGCGCGGAAACCTTGCTCCAACCGCGTTTGAATTTATGAGGAAATCCTGGAAGGATAAACTGGCCGATGACAAAAACCTGCCGCGGGTCTTCCAGGTGCCGGGCGAGATGGCCAGGCGGTTCGGGGCCGGCATGATGGTGATCCCGGCGCCGCGCGAAGTGGACGCCCTCATGAAGCGAGTGCCGAAGGGACGGGTTGTGACGATCAATGAACTTCGCAGCGCCGTGGCGTCGCGTCACCAAGCGGATATGGCGTGCCCCATCACGACTGGAATTTTCTCTTGGATTGCCGCGCATGCCGCAGCTGAAGCAAGTTCTCTCGGTTCGAAACGAATCACGCCCTACTGGCGCACGTTGAAAAACGGCGGGGAGGTGAATCCAAAGTATCCCGGGGGTCTTGAAGAAGTCAGCAAACGTCTGCGTGCGGAATGCCACGAAATAGAAAAGCGCGGCAAGCGCGCGTATGTCGTCGATTTCACAAATGTCCTCGTCAGCGGAAAGCGCCTTCTGGGGGCATCCGGATCGTCACGCAAGCCAATGCCGCGGTCGGGCAAGCGCGCATGACTGCTGTCGGTTATTTCGTCATTGGTTTTGTGCTGGGCGGGGGTGTTTGCTTTGCCATCGGCTGGCTCATAGGTTCCCGCAAAAGTGCTGTTCCTGCGGACAACCGATTGGAAAGCGAGTTGCGACAGCAGGTTGCGCAGCGGGAGGCGGAGTTGATTCAACTGCGGGCGCAGCTGGTTGAAGCCACCAACGCCCGGGCGGCTGCGGAGGCAAAGAGATCCGCCGCTGAAAACCTGCTTTCGGAACAGCGGACGCTTCACGAGAACAGCATGGGTGCACTGCAAGAGGCGCAGTCGAAGGCGCTTGCCGATTTGCGGGACGCTTTTAAGGCATTAAGCGCGGATGCCCTGAAGCAAACCGCCCCGGAGTTCCTGCGATTGGCGGAGCAGAGTCTTGGTCGATTCCAGGAAGCGGCGAAAGGGGATCTGGCGCAACGACAGGAATCCATCAAGACGCTTGTTGAACCGTTGAAACAACAGCTCGAGTCCTATCAGAAGCGCCTTCAGCAGAGTGAGGCCGCGCAGTCATCGACCCTCGGCGAGGTGAAGAAGCAATTGGAGTTGTTGTCGCAACAAAGTGAATCGCTTGCGAACGAAACCCAGCAGTTTCGGATGGTGCTGCGCTCGAATCAGGCGCGCGGCCGATGGGGTGAAGAAACCTTGCGACGGGTGGTCGAGGCGGCCGGATTGAGCGCCCATTGCGACTTTGTCGAGCAGACCAAGGAGGGGGATTCCAAGCCTGACCTGATGGTGCGCCTTCCGGGTAACCGTTTGATCATTGTTGATTCCAAGGTTCCCGATTTTGATTTCCTGACTGCGCTGGAAACGGCGGATCCAGTGAAGCGCGCGACATCCCTTGCATCGCACGCTGCAAAGCTGCGATCCACGATCAAGTCACTGGCGGAGCGCGATTATCCGCGCCAATTCCCGCATGCCTTGGACTACGTCGTTTTGTTTGTTCCCGCTGAATCGCTGTTTAGCGCCGCACTCGAGGGGGATCAGGAATTGATTGTCTGGGCGGCAGGGAAGCGGATCCTGCTCGCCACGCCCGCGTCCTTGATTGCGCTGCTTCGGTCGGTGGCTGTGAGCTGGCAGCAACATGCGGAAACAGAGAATGCGGCAGCAATCGCCGAGGCGGCGCAGGATTTATTCACGCGCGTTTGCAAGTTCACGGAACATTTCGAACGCATCCGCGCGGGCCTGGACCGCGCCAACAACGCCTACAATGACGCTGTGGGAAGTTACGAGCGCATGGTGCGACCGGCGGGCGATCGCATCCAGAAGCTGCGTGGCGGCGCGACCCAGAAAGAGCTGGCGGAAATCGTCCCACTGGAAGCAAATCTTCGGCTGCCGCCTGCTTCCTGATGCGAAAAATTCAACTATCAGGAACAAATCGTACCGCACGGCCAAAAGACTTGGGGCAACGCTCCGAAATCGCACGTCAAGGCAACAAAACCGTAGGGCAACGCCCCCCAATCATAGAGCAGACCGCACGAATCGTAAGGCGGAGCGGCCGAATTGTAGGATGGAGGACCGAATCTTAAGTCCCGTGCCCGAAATCTCAGGTTCAAGCGGCTAAACCGTAAGTTTAAGGACGGAATCGTGGCGCAGCGCACAGTACTCGCTGGTCCAGTCAACGAAATCCCAAGGGCGGGCTCCCGAATACTATGGTGGTACGAATTCACACGAATCAGCAGAGCCTTTGATGGATGGGACGCAGCGTGTGGGTAACCGATTGAAGGCTCCAAGCTGAAGCTGAATTCCGCTTCTTGTGTCTCAGGAGTGGATGATTTCTCCCCCAGGGAATGGCCAGTGATGCCACGCTTCGTTGCCAGGAACACACCCGATCCAGGCAGGTTACTTATGGTCAGGCAATTATCACGAGCGGTTTGATGAACTTGACACCCCATCGAAGATCCGGCTTCGCAATTCGCAACCTAAAGTATTCCGCCTTTTTCGTGGCAACAACCGGTCGTGGTTGAACAGGGCAACTTCATAAACTTATAACCATCGATTTGCGCGTAACAGTCGAATCCCAAGCTGTGCATATCAGAAGCGCCGCAAATTCCACTGCGAGGCAAACTTATAAGAAATGGGTCTGGCATTGCTGATGCTGATGATAACAACTAACTGGAGCCAAAAAGCGAAGGTTAGAAAGGAAATCCTATGGAAACTGAAAACACATCGGCGGCGGTTGAAACGCCGCCGGAATTGAAACCGACAGTCCACAACAAGCCGCTCGGGCCTTTGAACCGGGCGCAGATGGAAGCGCTCAACGTGGCCGACATGGTCGGCGGTGCAGCGCAGAATGCGGATTACGCGCTGGCATTGGCCGGGCGGGACATCAGCCCGGAGTTTACGCGCAAGTTCCGGAAACTGGTCGAAGGCGTGCGCGAACAGGCTACCGCATTGCTTGTTAGCGTCACGGTGCGCCGGGTGGCGATTATAAACGAACGCCGCGCATGGGATGCGCTCGCTGCGGTAGTGAAACAGGTGCAGATGGCCGCAAAACAAAAGTACGCGCGCACCAACCGTCCCAGGCTGGACGACTACCTCATCGGCACCAAGTGGGAACGCACCAACGCGAGCCTTGCCCAGGCTTCGCAAACTGTCCTGGGCGTCGCTTCTACCGATACGCTGCCGGGAATCAATGCCAGGCTCAAGGGCTTCCAGAAAGTCCGGGAGGAATGGGTTGCGGCCTGCGATGCCGTGGCGCACGCGACGGCGGCGGTTGCACATGACCGCGATGAGTTAGCGGCGGCAATAAGGACCGTCAACGATCAACGCTTCACGATCCAGGCCGCGGCTGCTGCGGAATGGCCGCACGGAGATGAATCGAACCGAACCGTGCGTCTCGCGTTCGGATTGAATCCTTCGCGCCAACTGAGGGCTGGATAGAAATGCAGGGGAATCATGTGACAGGCGCTTTGATTCCAAAGCGCCTGTTCGTTTTCGAACTTTTTATACTGACATCCCATATCTGGGTGAATCGTGGGCGGAACCTTCATTTCATACCGCCCATCCAGCGCAGAGTAGCTTGGCCTGCTCCAACACGGTTTGTGTCGCCTTTTCTTGCTTGTCCGGCGGATAACCGTATTTGCGCAGGATACGGCGGACTATGACACGGATTTGGGCCTGCGCGGCTTCGCGGAGCGTCCAGTCAATGGTTACGCTCTTGCGGACTTGTGTGACCAACTCCCGCGCGATGTCTTTCAACGTGGGTTCGCCGAGAACTTTCACCGCGCTGTCGTTGACTTCCAACGCATCGTAAAACGCTACTTCATCATCCGTCAGTCCAAGCTTCTCGCCGCGTTGATGGCCTTCACGCATCTTCTTCGCCAGTTCGATCAATTCGGCGATGACTTGTGCGGCTTCGATGGTGCGATTCTGATATTTTCGGATGGTGGCTTCGAGCATCTCAGCAAATGAACGGGACTGAACCAGATACTTCGCAGACCGGATTTTCAGCTCGTTGTTCAGCAACTTCTGCAACAACTCGACCGCGAGGTTGCGCTGGGGGAGGTGTTGGACTTCGGCGAGAAATTCATCCGACAAAATAGAAATATCCGGTTTCTTCAATCCGGCGGCATCGAAGATGTCTATGACCTTGTCGGACGAAATCGCTCGGGAAACGATCTGCCGGACTGCGGTCTCGTATTCCTCCGCTGACTTCTTCCCATCACCACCGTCGATGGGCTTCGACAACACGGCGCGAACTTCCTGAAAGAAACCGACTTCATCACGAATCTCCAAAGCCTTCTCGTGCGGAACAGACAAGGCGAACGCCTTGGAGAGTTCCATGACCGCTTGCAAGTATCGCGGCTTCCCATCCGTCTGTTGCAGCACATGCTCGACGGCTTGCGCGATGAGCGGCATTCGCTTTGCAGGCGAAGCCTCAGCAGCGGACTGAAAGTCGAAACCATGGAGAATGGCGCAGACCTTCTCGTATTTCTCCAGCATTACGGCCACGGCTTCCTCCTGGTCCAGCTTGATTTCGCCTTTGCCTTTGCTGTTGGTGTAATCAACCAGCGCCAGTTTCAGTTCTTCCGCGAGCCCGAGATAATCCACCACCAATCCACCGGGCTTGTCTTTAAAAACGCGATTCACGCGCGCGATGGCTTGCATGAGGCCGTGGCCTTTCATCGGCTTGTCCGCATACATCGTGTGCAGACACGGCGCGTCAAAGCCGGTGAGCCACATGTCGCGCACAATGACAATCTTGAACGGATGCTTCGCGTTCTTGAAATTCTTCGCCAGTTCCTCGCGGCGCGGTTTGTTCCGGATGTGCTGCTGCCATTCCAATTTGTCCGAAGCCGAGCCGGACATGACGATCTTCATCGTGCCTTTGGCGTCGTCATCGTCATGCCATTGTGGGCGGAGCTTTCGAATGGCATCGTAAAGATCCACGCAGATGCGGCGGCTCATGCAGACGACCATCGCCTTGCCATCCATGGCGCCGAGGCGCGCCTCCCAATGCTTTACCAAATCTTCGGCCACCAGACCGATGCGCTTTTCCGTGCCGACCATCGCCTCCAGTTGCGCCCATTTCCGGCGCAGACTTTCCTTGGTGGATTCCTCGGCGTCTTCGGTCACCTCCGCGAAGTTCGGGTCAATCTTCGGGCGTTCCTCCGGCTTCAAATCAATCTTCGCCAGCCGCGCCTCGTAATAGATCGGCACGGTCGCGTGATCTTCCTTCGCCTGGAGAATGTCGTAAACGTCAATGTAATCGCCAAACACGGCCTGCGTGTTCTTGTCGCCCTTCTCGATGGGCGTGCCGGTGAAGCCGATAAACGAAGCCTTGGGCAGCGCATCCCGCATGTGCTTGGCGAAGCCATCAATGAAATCGTATTGGCTGCGGTGCGCTTCGTCGGCAATGACCACGATGTTGCGCCGGTCGGATAGCAGCAGATGCTTGCCGCTCTTCTCATCGGGAAAGAATTTCTGAATGGTGGTGAACACCACGCCGCCGCTCGCCACTTTAAGCAACTCACGCAAATGTTCCCGGCTCTCAGCTTGCACCGGCTTCTGCCGTAGCAAATCCGCGCAGGCAGAGAACGTGTCGCAAAGTTGATTGTCCAGATCGTTGCGATCCGTGAGGACGACGAGCGTTGGATTCTCCATCGCCGGGTGCTGAATGATCTTCCCGGCGTAGAACACCATCGAAAGACTTTTGCCGCTGCCTTGCGTGTGCCAGATGACACCGGCGCGCCGGTCGCCTGTAGCGCAGGCGTCCTCGCCTGCGAGTTTACCGGGCGTCTCGCCCGGTGTTCCTTCGCGCGGCGAGACGCCGCTCGAACTCGCAGCCGGGACGGCCGCGCTACGCTGAAGACCCGCCGCCCTGACAGTGGACTCCACCGCTTTGTTCACCGCGTGGAATTGATGATAGCCCGCCAACTTCTTCACCACCTTTTGCCCGTCATCTTCGAACACGATGAAGTTACGGATCAAGTCCAGCAGGCGTGACTTCTCAAACACGCCTTTGAGCAGCGTTTCCAGTTGCAGCGAACCGGGCGGGACAAGCTCCATGCCCGTGACGGTGCGCCACGCCATGAAGCGTTCCCAGTCCGACGTGATCGTGCCGAGTCGCGCTTCGTGTCCGTCGGAAATCACCAGAAGCGCGTTCGTGTTGAACAGCGACGGGATTTGCGCCTTGTAAGTTTGAAACTGGTTGAACGCATGGCGAATCGTGGCCTGCGCGTCCGTGATGTTCTTCAGTTCCAGCATCGCCAGCGGCAGGCCGTTGATGAACACGACCACGTCCGCGCGCCGGTTGAAGTGTCCTTCCTCCACCGTGAACTGATTGACGGCGAGAAATTCATTGGCCTCGGGATTCGCGAAATCAATCAGCCACACCTTGTCGTGAACGATCTCGCCTGCCTTGTTCCGAAACTCCACATCCACGCCTTCCACCAGCAGCCGATGAAACGCGCGATTGTTTTCAATCAGCGTGGGATGACTGAACAACCGAACTTTGCGCAATGCTTCCTGCAAACCATCGGCGGGAATTTTCGGATTGAGAGACGGCAGTTTCCCTTGCAGTCGACCGAGCAGAAGAACGTGCGTGAAGCTCTCACGTTCTGCCGAGGGTTCGCGAGGCGCTAGGTGAGGCCCATAAACGGTGACGTAGCTCAGCTTTTGTAGCCAATCCAGTGAGGCAAGCTCGACATCGTTTTCAACCAGGTTTGCAGGCAAAACATTCCTCCATGTTACGCACCGCACTGGTCTGGAATCCCCTTGGGGATGGGCTGAAACTCCTCGCCACTGCATGGCTGAAAATCTTCCGGCCAGCACGCGTGCATCCGGCAGAGCAAACGCTGTTGGAGCGGTGCATCCCGGTTCACACGATGAACAAAGATTTTAATAAACTCAGGTTCGCATCCTTGAAAAAGCTTCCAGACATCGTGTGCGAGGTAGCGCGGAACATAACCAAGCATCAAGCGGTCGGAATTGACAGTTCGCAATGCCACCGCATTCCGGTCAGCCGGGTTGCAGAGGTCTAGCATTGGATAAAGTGGTTCGTCTTGTTGCAAGGATAGCACGCGGGCTTTCGCCGAGTCCGGCATGTAGCGCAGCCCATGCAGGAAGAACTTGCTCAAATAGCAACCTTGTTCGTCGGGCGCAGGACACGGAAACAATTCAATCATGTCCGTCCGGCGAATTCCCTCTGTGACTCCGAGAACCGCGATAGGATCAGGCTGGCTTGCGGGGTCAAAACCGCTCCACTGCAAATAGGCTTCGTATTCCGGGCGTGACTTGGGCAGAAGGCGATTGGCGAATACGGGAAACAAGTCATTGGACTCGTAAATCTCTTCGAGGTTTTCCATGCCGCTGAACGGAGTGAACCCCGCCGCCGTTCGCGCGCCATTGGTATAGGCAAACCGATATGTTCCGTCCTTGAACTCCAGACGTCCAATCGGACTCCAACCGCCCGTGCTTGAATCAGCGGAACGTGAGGCAACAAGTAGTGCGTTCATGGTCAAAAGCTTTCTACCAATCGGCGCTGGTTGATCATCAACAATTCCAAAGTGAATTCTCTCGTCACCGGCGACATCCGTTCCGGTGGAACTTCCGCCAGAATCGCGTCCATCGCACTGTGACTGATTCCGCTCAGTCTGCCCAGCCAGATTCTTGCCGCCGCACTGTCACGTTCGGTGAATTTACGAAATACGTCCAGCGCAAGCATGGTTTTCTCGTTTTTGGCTGTGGCATAAAAACCCGATCGCGCTTTCCCGGCAAAATGCTCGACGGTCCGGTTCTTGTCCCGTGTCTCAATGCGCGACTTGCGGTCTTGATCTGTCAGGTTCCGCGCCAACGATGCGCCATGATCAAACGTAGGTGACAGCCGCAACATTCCCGCGTTCAAAACCGCGCCCCAGTTCTGATGGTGCCGGTCCTGATTTGCCACCCAGGCGTCCAGCATCATGTAACCAATGAACACTCCCAGCGCCGTTGTGATTTCCGTCGGTGTGCCGCGCATCCATTCGGGCGACGGCGGATGCAAAGCTGCGACCACGTCAGCTACGGCGTCCACCGTGTATTCCCGAATACCGTATTTTCTTTCCTCTCCAGCCGGATAAGCCGGATCGCGCTGAACCAAAAGCTGATTACCCAGGATCAACGACAACGGACGGGGAGCAAAGCTGGGACAAATCACACCGGGCTGTATCGGTTTCTGTCCATCGAACTCATAGGCCAGATCGTATTCGACGTGCGGAATGCCCAGCCGTCGGCACAGTTCGCAAACGATTTTCTCTGCCCAATCTTCACCCGTGCCGCGTTCTTCCGCCTTGAAAAGATACCGCTGTCCGCCAGAAGAGAACCAAAACTTCCGTTTCGTTCCGAGGTATTCGATATCCTCGGCTTGGCCTTGATCAACTTTACGGATGGGAAACATGCTCAGATGGCATGGGCACGCGCAACTCGCCCGAGGGCAGTTTGGGCAGCAGCGCGTCCAGCGTGTAGGATTCCAAATTCTTTCCGATGAGCGTGGGATGACTGAACAACCAAACCTTGCGCAACGCCTCCTGCAAACCTTCGGCAGGAATTTTGGGGTTCAGCGCTGCCAGTTTGAATTGCAGCCGGTCGAACAGGAAAACCTGTTTGTAGTCAGTGCGCTCAGCCGCTGCTTCGCCCGGCGCGATGGTCAGGCCGGACAAAACCTGGTAGCCCAGTTCACCGAGCCAATCGAGAGAACATTGTTCAACAACCGACTCGGAGATGCCGTTGTTCATGTTAGCGCCGCATTACGGGCGGGTGGTGCGTACCGTTCCACCAGGCGGGTGTAAACTTGTTGCAAAGTTTTCTCCGGATCGTCAGTGAATCCGACGAAAGCACTCGACCACTGCAGGCTGCTATCATCTGATGGCAACACCTGTTGCACGATCTCAAGCAACCAGCCTGCAGGAATAGGCGCTGTGGTAGTTTGCATATTGGCCGCGACTTCTGAAAACCTAGCCTGCAAATGCTCTAACGCGGCGAGATAGTGAATTTCGTCAACCTGATTGAACATTCTCTTTATGCGATCGCACGAAGACGAAAAGCGCGCCCCGAGGTAACGTTGTTCCGGCGCGTGGAGCACGACGCCGATATTCGCAAACTCACCTGTGACGACGTCGTGGACGTATCGGAAGGTGATGGTGCTATAAGCTGTTTTCACGGCGAGTTCAAAAAGTCAGTTTCAATTCCCGGATCATTTGGAGAAAGTTGATGCACCGAATCGCCTTCACCTGACAGACGTCAGGAACGCGCGGTTTTTCGAGATTGCCGCTGATAATTTCGCCGGGCACCACGACCGCGTTTCGTTCTATCGCGGTTGCGATTACGAACGGATCAGCTTTGGAACGGCCGCGAAGCGTGTCTACAAGACGCGGGTATTCGCTCAACAATGCGACCGCTCGAAGTTGTATCGGCTCATCCAGCGCAACCAACATCTGCTTTCGAGCCTTGATCCAATCCTGGAGATCGTCCGATTTCCGCTCCAACTCTAAATATACCTCCTCGCTGGAAATGATTTCGCCGGACGCTATCAGCGCGTCGATCTTCGCCCACAGCGTGGGAAACACATCCGGTGGATAATGGCGTTGCCAGCCATCCAGCCAGCCGCTGGTATCCACGCAGTAGGGCATAGCTTACGCGATTGCCTCCATGCCTGGTCCGGGAAGAAGCTGCTGTGTAATTTTCTGTAGATGCTTCGATTGAACACCCAGATAATCCACGATATCGGCGCTGCTCACGGCATTGCGCTGGTACCCTTCCAACACCAATGACGTGAACGGCCTTCCGATTGCCGAAACGACCCTCACCTCGATTGGCGGTCCGCCTTCGCCTTGCTGTGGTGAATACCACGATTGCTTCTGCCAACCGCGCCGCTTTTGGCGATAGACCGATGGGGCAACACGATGCAACGCCACCAAGCGCCGCAGGATTGCTTCCGGGCTGGCTTTGATCCGGTTCGCAAAACGTTTCAGCGCCGACTCATCGCCCATCATGGCGGCAGGATTATTGGCCGCTTCCGCTAGGAATTCCTTTTTGGGCATGAGGACCGCGGCGGCAAATCGGTTTCCGACCCGCTCCAAAATTTGATCTTCCGGAAGTTTCTGCCCTTCCAGTTTGCTGGTTCGATGCCCGCCGTTGTTCAGCAGGATGTGAATGAACTCGTGCAGCAGCGTGAAAATGCGCCCGTGCGGTGCATCAGCATTGTTCAGGACGATGACGGGCAGCGGCCCATCGGGCATGCTGATGCCGCGCATTTCGTCCACGCTGATCATTCCGGTTTGGAACACAAGCACGCCCTGCCGTTCGATTGCGCTTCGCCACGCATCCAACGCAGCATAGGGCCCATTCCAGGATAATTGTTTGGCCCAGGAAATCCCCAACAACTCACGAACACGTTGCGCCACCGCTTCCTCGTCTTCGTCGGGATGAACCACCGCGGTCGTGTGCGGGATGTCTTCCTGCAACCGTTCGTATAATTCGCGCGCAATCTCGCGGCGAAACAAAGCCGTGCGCAAGGCCAAACGCAATTCTGGCGTCTCTTTCTGCGGCAATAGGCCTGGAAGCCGGCGGAATTCCCGCTGCGCATCGAAATCTTTGGGCGGCTCGGACAGAAAGAAAACCGCCAAGGGCCTTTTGTAGATTTCTCCCAGCTTCCGAAGCTGGGGAATCGAAGGCTGGCTTTCACCCGCTTCCCACGCGCGTAGAGTTTCCACCCCGATGTCAGCCTTGGTCGCCGCGTCTTCGATGGCAAAACCGGCGCGTTCCCTCGCCCAAACGAGGAGGGCCGGCTTGACCAATGCTGGAATGCTTCGCGGCACGAATGAATTTAAGCTGTTATCCCCGGTTTAGGCAATTCCGTTGGAAGGCACGCGGTGCCCCAGGTGTTCTAACGGAATCATTTTTCTGGATCAATCATTCCTAAGATTCTTAACAATTGGAGCAAATACTCGTTGCATCGTCTCAAGTTTCTGCCGCAGCCAATCGAACTGTTCCGACCATAATCTTTCGTTAAGAAAGTCTGCATCCTGACGCACTGCCAGCCGACATGCTTTTTTTCCTTCGATGTTGCGCCAGCGCAAGGCAAACCCAAGGTCGCTCTCAATCTGGGATTTGCGTTTTTCAAGTGCTGCGAAATCCTGTTTTGCCGTGTTTCCTTCCAAATATAGCTCAGCTCGAATTTCGGGACCTAGTCCGCCCGGCTCAGAGTTTACCGTCGATATGATGGATGTGAGATGCAATCCCGCACGACCCAGCGCGTGATTCATCCAGTGCTGTGGAAATGGTTTCTGGCACTTCACTGAACTCTGTCTCTTCTCCATGTAATCCTTGAATGCGGTCCAGAACCTTAATTGGAACTGATTATGTGCAGACATCTCGCCTTGCGCCGCCTGCTGCACCGACCGCGTCCAGTCGTTGGGTTTGCTGACAATGTTAAACTTCGGAGCGATCGGCGAATCTCCGATTCGCCACAATTCTACTTCCAAGCCGAAGAAGGTGATCTTCTCATCAGTGCGTTCGTTTAACCAATCCAATGCCGCCCGATGTTCCTCCGTGAACCGTTCTGCCACCCAAACAATAGTCACGGCTTCCAGCCCCGCGGCGTATGTGAGCAACTGGCCTAAATGACAGTGATCGGTGCGCTCCAGTTGATTCTCGATCAATACCCAGGCATCGGATGCCGTGTCTTTGCAGAGAATGTCGGCGCGAAATGGCCCCACTTCCTTTTCCTGTGCCTCACATTCCAGTTCGATGCCGATGGTTTCGCCGAGCAGCTTAAGGTTCTCAGGCTCGGCCAGCCAGGGTGTGAATTGGCCGGATTCCGAAAGCCACACCTCCCGGAGATCAATCTTCTGTAAACGACCTAGACTTTTAGTGTTCATGAATCTGGCTCTTCGGTTTCAGACGCCCGTGCCACGTACGCGACCACAGCAGTCGTAATGGCCAGAATCATCTGCGATTCGAGCTGGTCGTAATGCGGGTTGGGAGAGTGGTGCGGCGGATTCGAAGCGTCCTTTATTGCGCCAAGGGTGCTGTTCAGCCAATCGTATGTCGCCTTTCCCATCTTCTTCTCCCAACTTTTCTTCAGGACAGGAATTTTACGGGATTCGGTGTGACTTGGATCAACAGAGACAAGATCAAAAAACTTTTCCAAGGCCATCCGGCATTTCCCGACGGCATCGTCATAATAGCCGAGACGATGCTTCTCCTCTGCCTGCTTTAATGATTGAAAGGAGTGATCGAGAGCCTGGCAGGATTCCAACGGAACCGCCGGAAACTCTACGATATGAATTTTGCCGTATCCGATCCCAGGCAGGACATGCTCGATCCAATCTGATTGTGAGATTTCAATTCCTTCCTGCAGTCTGGCCAGAAAAAGATTTTCGAGTTCCCATGCCGCCTCACTTGCCACAATTACAGGACGATGTTCGTCGATATGTAGGTCAATCCAGAGGTCCAGTTTTACCGAGCCTCCTTCTCGATACTGCTCCAAAGCGTAAATTTGCTGAACGTCTAAACCGAAATCCAACGTCAGATGGGTCGAAACTCTACCATCTTCAGGCTTCATCAAACGGTTAACATATTCAGTCCTTGCCTCGGCGATTCTCGTTGTTTTTGGAAATCGAAGCTGCGCTTCAGCCGTTCGGAAGACATAACGCTTGTGTGAATCGCGTTGAAACGAAATTGACAGTGGAACCTGCCAGTAAAGGGACGCGCAGCCTGGATTGCCAGATCCCCACAGATTGGAGGTACTCTTATCCAGTTCGATCAACATTCCAGTTGGACCGCCGCGGAATTGTGGATGGCTCATGTTATTGTTCGAATCCGAGCACAACCGGAAACGCCGCCAGCGGGATTTTCGGGTTCAAAGCCGCCAGCTTGGATTGCAGCCGTTCGAAAAGAAAAACCTGCTTGTAGTCCGTGCGCTCCGCCGCTGCTTCGCCCGGCGCGATGGTCAGGCCGGACAAAACCTCATAGCCCAGTCCAGTGAGCCAGTCGCGGGTGGCTTGTTCGACGATGGTTTCCGTCAGTTTAGTCATTTAGATGGCGGGCTTTGGAACTACTGTTTGCAAAGCTTCAATGAATTCTTGTGCGTTCTCGCTCCGAAGCCATCGCATAATCTGGTCAGAATATTTGAGCGCGAAGACTGCGCCTGCTTCTGAGGCCAAACCTTTAATTTTGTAATAGCGGAGAGCCGCGCTGAAATCATTGTCTGTACTCACACGGCCAATCTCGGTTTCCCACCTTTTGTAAATCTCGGTTGGATTGATGGCGGCGCATGCGCTCGTAAAAGCAGTTGCTAACGCTTCTGCCCCATCCTCACCTTTACCAATGCGCCGGAGCTTCATCTCCATTTCTTGTCGGGTTAAGTTTGAAATGACTTGGACACTGTTTCTTTTCAGTGATTCCAGCACACGGGATTTAACCTGTGCCGCTGTCTCGTCTGGGTTTCGACCAAGCTTAGTCGCGGCAAGCCTTAGAACAGGCTCAACGAGAAACAGGTTTTCGACGAGCGCGACAGGAAGCACCGCTACACCGAGCTTATTAAGCATCTGGATGTCAGCCTCCGAACGACCATCATTATCAACTAGGCCGCCGCAAGTATTGTGATGCAGTTCCGCCATTGCAGCAAAACTCCGCGTTGAGTGTATGACAACCTCGCACGAGCCGCATGGCACAACTGTGTATTGAGGAAAGACTTTGCCGTAGATGAAGTAGTCCAGGTTGTCACGCTCTCCTTCAACGAAAAGAACTGGGCGGCGGCTTCCCATTACTTCCAGAAGCATCGATTCGGGAAACGCGTCTGTTTCAGGGACTTCTTCCCAATCCCATTTGTCATTTGTGTATTCACGCAGCCAAACTTTTGTTGCGTCTTTTCGTGACGCGGCGAAGCCAAGATCGTGAGTGATGTAAACAAATGTGCAATCCGCTCTGGCAACCTCGACAGCGTCCCAAAGCCGCGATTGAATCGCTCGGTGAAGGTGCAACTCCGGCTCATCTACAATAAAGACACCATTCTTCGGCGCGCTTAAAGCCTCGCCAATTAAATGAAAAATTCCCCGTTCCCCGTCGCTCATTTCCTTGGCGTGATAGGATTTGGAGTCTTTCCGGTTTCGTGCTTCGATTCGGGTGCCAGTAATAATCAACTCGCGCGAAGGCAGGATTGTCTCCCAGATCTTTTTTACCACATCCAACCTCGTCACTGGAGGAGCAACATATTGGTTTTCCGCCTGCATCGTGACGCGATATTTGTCGCTGACCGTAAAACTTTCGGAAACCATGAGCGTAACCAAAGGTTCGAAGTCGGCGAGTAAAGCCGTCGCTGGTTTGTTTTGCCATCTGGTGTGGAGGCGATGATGCGCGAAGTCCGTAATGGAGTGATGGCCCGAAAACAACCTGAGTTCTGCTTCCTGATAATCTCTAGGCTGGACTCGCTCAGGAAAAACCAGAGATCGATGTGCCCCGACGCGGTGATGCAATTTCGCATCTCTGGAATCGAGCCAAGCTCCAAAACGTGTTTTACCAGACCCATTCGCTCCAACAACGACGAGCACACGGTCTTTTAGAGGTAGGATGTGCCCGTTCGGATGCTTGACCGTTGGTGGCATGGGAACATAGCGAATGGAAGGGTTGTTCATACTCATTATGAAAGGTCTTCGATGATGGTCTTGATCCGGTTTTCCCGGAACAGATTCCAAACTCCTTTGTGTTTCATCTTATGGCCCTTTCCGTTGCAAACCGGCACGCTGCCAAACATTTCACAGAACTTTACCAACAAGGCGCGCTCCAATCGAAACCACGTCCGCACGTGCTTACGTCCCTTGCAGCTGACAATCGCGACGGTAAAACTTTTTACGCCGTGAAGATTGAGAATCTTATTTGCTCGGTATGCGACACTTGAAGCGATTCGTGAGAGCCCCTTCTTGGTCGTTCCGATATAGGCAATCTTTGAACGTTCGCTTCCATATTTGAGCTTCTTGTTTGCTTTGATCACATAAACCAACCGTTCCTTCCCGAGACTCAAACGCGTCACGTGCATTGCATCTTCCGTGGGAAGCGAAACATTGAGGCGGCGTGCAGACATCAGTTGAAGGGTTTATTTGTTGGCACGCGCAACTCGCCCGAGAGCGGCTTGGGCAGCAGCGCGTCGCGCAGTGCAACGAGGGTTGCGGGAAATGTTGCAATCTGATTAAAACTGCTCATGGAGTCACGACTGGCGTTCGAAGCCAACAGATAACGAGGAGAACAATCACCGCTGCGACAATAACTCCAACACTCAATGTGAAGCTGAGGGGAAGTTTGTCCCGAAAGAACTTAAAATGCTTTTGTTCGTTAATCCAGTCAATCTGGTGTTCCCAAAAGAATTTGTAGTGAGCGAACCAACCGCTGAAAAGAATCTGATCGCTGATTCCGGTTTTACCGTATTCCTCTTCGAGTGCCGCCAACTGCCGCTCCAATTCGGGCAAATCTGCATCTTTGGCTGCTTTGACATTGAAGTAGAGCGCCTTCAGTTTGTTAAAAAGTTGAGTCAGCTTCTGGCCAACCTCCGCATACTCCGCCTTTTTGTGGTCGTATAGCGCAATGCTGATTCCCAAAACACCCAGCACGATGAACGCCGCTGAAAAAACCTTCGTTGCTAGCCAATCAACGAAAAGCGAAAAAATGCCGATTGCAGTTGAAGCAAAGCCAATGACTGCTGGCACTTTGTCTGTAATGTCGTATGTGGCAAAATGTTTCTTCGCACCGAACCCAACATTGTAAGCGGTGTCAGCGATATGCTTCAACAAATCTGGCTTTGTCATGTGTTAGTAGTAATTGGGACGTGTATGCGATCCTTCGCAACAACGACTCCGTTTTTGATGGCGTAACATTCAACGACATGATCACCCTTAAAGTTTGTCGTTTCGGTTTTTTGTTGATGGCCCTTGTCATCAACAATTTCGCCTCGAATGCAGTCTCTTTTTTGTGCCTCTTCGCCTCGATTGAGCACTTTCCATTTAAGCTCATAAGGTGGAGGCACAGTGTTTTGGACAACACTGAAATTCAGATCCTTGTTCGCCAGCAATGGAATATGATACGCAATCATTTCTCGAAGCCGACGCTCAAGAAATCCCCTTTGTTTCACATCACAGTCAAGTTTCAGCGTGTAGCGAATGTCGACGGGAAAAAGGTCTTCAATGAATTCCTCAGTATTTCGCCAGGTGGCGGATGCCATTGCCGTTTTGGCCTCCTCAACTGCCTCGGCAGCAGCCGGGAACTGCCGCCCATAGACTTTTTTCCACTTTTCATTAACATTTTTCTGTTTCTTGTCCTGCGCTTCAATCGCTGCAAGGCAGAGGCGATGCGCCTTTCTTGCCTTTCGTTGAAACTTCTTCCTGACCTTTACATGCTGGCCACTGCCCGGCGCTGCGTAACGATCCTGTTCCGGCTGCTCACCCAAATACTTAAAAAAATCTCGGCTAAGCAAGTCGTAGTAAAGGTAGCTGCGACCGTCGTAATCTTTTGTGCTTTCCAGAAAATTGTAGGCTAGTGTATCGATTAAAAGGCCGCTCATTCCCAAGCCGTGTTTATTCTTCCATGCTCGCGCCATTTTGCAGAGCCGCTTCAAATTCAAATTCTTGGCGTTATCCAGCTTGGTAACGGCCTCCATTTCTTCGCGCGGCTTGGTTATTTTCCAACTACCTTCGTCTTTCGTGTCCGGATATTTATAGCTTCCGTCGTCCTGTTCAAACACCGGCTGAATTTCGACATGGAAGTCTGCGTATGTAACCGTCACGACCAAGCGGTCCACACGAACATCTGTTGCGGGATACCGGGTGACTACCGCAGCTTTTACGTCCTGCAAAAGCTTTAGCTGCCGCCCGTCCTTGTAAGTGTTCCACTCTCCTTTCGGCATGATGTAAAGCATGTCCAAGTCAGAGATGCCATCAATACCTGTATTCCTTCCGAATGAACCAACTTGAAGGACGTTCGCTGTTTTGGATTCCGTGTCTCGGAACTTTTTATTGAGCGCGGCTGTTAGCTCGCCGTAGCGAAGACTGATCGTCTCCGTGTTCTGGATTACGAGGTTGCCGAGAAAAACACTAAACATGTCAGCTACGGACATAACCCTCCTTCGTTTCGCGCGCCCGCAACTCGCCTGAGAGCAGCTTGGGCAGCAGCGCGTCCCGCAGCGTGGCGATGGCCAACGGGAGCAGCCCGTCATCAACGCAACGCGCTCCGCCATTATCGACGGCACATTTGTAAACGTAAATGCGGTGCTCCCTCATGCTGTGACCTCCGTGAATTTTGCGGCCGTCGGAACGCGCAACTCGCCCGAGAGGAGCTTGCGTGGCTCCGGTAGCCTAGCATCACAAAATGAAAGTCGGTGGTGGAGTTGTTTCATTTCCGTCACATCATTTCATTTGCTTTGCGCTTGGCTTCTTTGAACTCCTGCGATTCGTTGATCGCGCGAATACTTTCGTTAAGAGCGGCTTGCCGTGTGCGGTCTTGTTCAATGAATTTGCTGAACGCCTGCTCTGCATCATCCAATGCTTGCTCATTCAGGGTTTTCACTTTCCTGAACTGACGATAATCCACTGCGCAGATCAATAGATGAGCAACAATTGCTGCGGTGGAGATTGCTCCACAGTGGCAGACTTCGACCCACGGAATCACATTGCCGGCTGTTCCTTCCGCGTTATCGGGATAGGGAACAAGTTTTCCCCGCAGGCTCTTGCGTTCGAATCCCAACAAAATCGTGATCGGACTAGAGTCGCCAAGGAACTGTTGCCACTTGTGAGCCTCCCCCAAGGCGCGTTCTTCTGATTGAGATGTGAAATCGAATAGGGAAATGCCCCCGAGTTGCTGACAAGCGTATCGGCCGCCCCAACGATTGAGCCATCCATCATTCGGTTTGACGAAGCTTTCACTTTGAATCTTGCGCCAATGTTCCGGGCTTGTGCGATGCCAGAGCAATCCGTTCCGCAACTCGTCCCAGAGCGGGTGACCAACATGCATCTCATTGCCCTCGTTCATGCGGTAGTCTCAACAAGTTCAGCAGGCACGCGCAACTCGCCCGAGAGCAGCTTGGGCAGCAGCGCGTCCCGCAACGCGGCGAGGGTGCGGGATTCTTCTTTGTTCGCCTTGATGCGCTCATCCAGTGGCGTCACTTGGCTGACAAATCTTCTTTGGAACTCAATCGGCGGCAGGGTGATTTTGAACCGTTTGATGGAATCGAACGTGATTTGCGGGAATGTTCCCGAGCGAGACTCAGCTTCAATTTGAAATTCCTTCAACGCCTCCGCCGAAGTCAAAAGCTGATACAGAATTCTCGGCTCAATCGTTTCAAAAGCGCGAACCACCATGAACTTCGTGGATACGACGTAATCAACCGGATCAAAATCCACATACGCGTATCGGCGATTGCCGGGGCGAATCTCACTAAACAAAATATCGTTCCTGCGGATGGCTTTCTTCGCCTGTCCCGGCAGACCGATCTTCGAACTGCGGTTAGAGTGCAAAAAGTCACCGCACAGCACGTCGCCGGTATTCACAAAAACAACGTCTGACACTTCCGAGAAATCGAATGTATTTGAAGCATTCTCTGCAACTTCTCCGAGAGTTGTTTCGCGCCAGCCTTTGGGGAGGGCGGATTGAGTGGCGTCCCCGCCTTCGCCAAGGCTACGGCCGGCAGGCACGAACCAGGATTTGAACAGGGTCTGGGCCAGCGCCTCCAGCGTCTCGTTCATCCGCCGGTTCAACTCAATCTTTGCGGACAGCGTGAAATACAAATCGCCGATGAACTCCTGCACCTTGCGCTCGGGGATTTGGAGCAACAGTTTGTCGAAATCACCTTTCTTAAAGTGAGGGATGAGCGTGCCAACGTGCATTTGTTCAATCTGTGATTGAACAGCGGGCGAGCGCAGCACAGCGAAAAGGAATTTGGGATAAACTTTCTTCTCGTCCGCTCGAATTGCGACCATGTCTTGAGCAATGCAGAAATCTACAGGGTCGGGAACGAGGCAAACCCTTCCAGGCGTCGCCTTGTTTACAAAAAGTATGTCGCCCGGTCGCGGATGCCCGCGAAACCATGTGTCGTAGGTTTCCTGCGACACATATCGTGCCTTCTCGTAAGTCGGGTAGAGCAATTCGTTCCGAATACAATTTGTCGCAATGAGCGGAATTCCTTTTTCTGCGGTGGGGCAAGTCTTTCCTCGGTTGTCCACCACATCGCTGAGGAGTTCAGAGAATGGAAGCTCGTCAACTTTCATAGCCGAGCTTTGTCAGATTTGCCCGAATCGCCTTCTCCAGCTTTGCCGATTCGACGAATTGTTCTTCGAGCGTGGCGGTGAGGCGTTTCATCTTTTGCTCGAAGGGTTCGGAATCTTCTTCCACTTCCGCCGCGCCCACGTAGCGGCCGGGCGTGAGCACGTAATCGTGTTTGCGGATTTCTTCGAGCGCCACGGATTTGCAAAAGCCCGCCACGTCTGCATACGCAGCCGTGGAGTCTTTAGTTTTCAGTTTCGAGTTTTCAGTTCTCCAAGAATGGTAACTGTCTGAAATCTTTTTGATTTCTTCCGGCGTGAGTTCGCGGTGGATGCGATCCACGAGCACACCCATTTTTCGCGCGTCAATGAACAGGGTGTTTCCCCGGCGGTCGCGGTGTTTGTGGTTCTTTTTATCACGAGCAAGAAACCAGAGGCAGACGGGGATTTGCGTGGTGTAAAACAACTGGCTGGGCAGCGCGACGATGCAATCCACGAGGTCGGCTTCGAGGATGGCTTTGCGAATTTCGCCCTCGTTCGAGGTCTGCGTGGACATCGAGCCGTTGGCCATAACAAAGCCGGCCACGCCTACGGGCGCGAGGTGATGGATGAAATGTTGTATCCACGCGTAGTTGGCGTTGTTCACGGGCGGCATCCCGAATTTCCAGCGCACGTCCTGCCGCAGATGTTCGCCGCCCCAATCGCTCATGTTGAATGGCGATTGGCGAGGATGAAATCGGCCTTGAGGTCGGGATGCAGGTCGGTGCGGAAGCTGTCGGCGTTGCGCGGGCCGAGGTTGGCGTCGATTCCCCGGATTGCCAGGTTCATTCGTGCCAGTTTCCAGGTCGTAAAATTCGACTCTTGTCCATAGACGGCGATGTCGCCGATGCGGCCGCCGTGTTCCTCGACGAATTTTTCCGAGGAGACGAACATGCCGCCCGAGCCGCACGCGGGGTCATAGACGCGACCTTTGAAAGGTTCGAGCATCTCGACGAGCACCTGCACGATGCATTGCGGGGTGTAGAATTCACCGCCACCCTTGCCTTCGGCGCTGGCGAATTTGCCGAGGAAGTATTCATAGACGCGCCCGAGGACGTCCTTGGATTTCGCAGCGGATTGGTTGAAGCCGATGTTGCTGATGATGTCCACGAGGCCGCCGAGCCGGACTTTGTCTAGGCTGGGCCGGGCGTAATCGCGGGGCAGCACGCCTTTAAGGGTGGGGTTCTCGCGCTCGATCGCGCCCATCGCGTCGTCAATCACCTTGCCGATCTCCGGAGACTTGGCCTTGGCGTTGATGTTGTGCCAGCGGGCTTCGGGCGGCAGCCAGAAGACGTTTGCGGCAAGGTATTCGTCGCGTTCGTTGGCGGCGGTGTCACGTTGCGCTTCGTCCTTGATGAAGGAATCGCTCTTGGGATCGGAGAAGCCGAAGAGGAGTTGCTCGCGCTTTTCCTCGAAGGCGTCGGAGATGTATTTCAGAAAGATGAGGCCAAGGCAGACATGCTTGTATTCCGAGGCGTCCATGTGGCCGCGCATCTTGTCTGCGGCGGCCCAAAGCTGGGCTTCGAAATTCATACCGGAATCGTTTGAAGAAGCTTTCTTAGAGCCGTTTCCTTTTCCTTTTTTCACAGAGTCTCGTCAGGTTCGGTTCCCAGGCTGGAAGGATTGAACACGTCACACGTGGTCTGCTGCAAAGGGTTCAGATCCTGCCAACGGAATTGGCGTTCACGGTAAGGAACTATTGCGGAGTTTCAAGATGCAAGTTTCCTGAAACGAACGACGAAGCCTTTCAGTGTCACATCGACCAATGTCCGTCGCGTCATCCGTTCATCCATCCGTTCCAACGACAATCAACTGCGTTGAACTTTCAGGCCGTGTTTGATCCGAACGAAAGCGAGCTATTCCTTGTCGCGGACAATGAAGCTCAGTTGCCGCTCCGTTTTATGTTGCCTTCCTGCATGCGTGACACGTCATTCACGCAGCGGACGGAGCGCGGCTCTGTGAGCCGCAGCTTCCCGTGTTGTCCGTTGATTCGGAATATTCGATCGCGTCCTTACCTGTCATGTTGCTGCGGGTCTGCGACCCGCAGCAATGTGAAAGGTGGGGACGCTTCGGAAACTCCGGACGCTGCGGGTAATTCGGAGTGCTTGGGCTCACAGAGCCGCGCTCCTGTGGCAACATCCGCTGCTGTCCGACCGGCGCAACATCGTGGTCATCGCGGACGAAGCGCATCGCAGCCAACAGATTTCATTGATGGCTTCGTTTCCAGACTGGGACTGCTTCACCTCGGAAAAGGTCGCGGGCTAACATTTGCGGGAGTTGCTGAAAGTCGCAAGCGGCCGCGTGGTGTTCCCCAACAGTTTAGAAAATTCTTTTCCGATAAGGAGCGCGGGTCTGCGACCCGCAGCAATGTGAATCGTGAGGACACCTCGGAAACTCCGGAAGCTGTGGGTAATTCGGAGTGCTGCGGCTCACAGAGCCGCGCTCCTGTGGCAAACATCCGCTACTGCCCGACCAGCGCAACATCGTGGTCATCGCGGAATTGATGGCTTCGTCCGTGTTTTCCCTTGAAGATTATGAGTGACAATTCCCCGGCTGCTCATTTAAAACGTTCGCGTGACAAGGATCACCATTCTCCACTTGGGCAAGGCAGCGACATTTTTCGCTATTTGTGCGATCACGGACACCCTCCACAGCGCGGAACCCGCTTCAGGCGGTTCGTTCCTGGATCTTCCTGCGGTTTCCAGCATCAACGGCAAGCTGGCGTATTCCGGCGGCTCGATGGAGTCGTTTGAAAGTCACAATGTGGACGGCAGCGTTTCGATTCCTGTAGGCGAACGGTTCGGATTCCAGGCCGACGGTTTGTATTCCAACATCGATGGCGACGACTTTTACGGCGGTGCCGGACACGTTTTCTGGCGAAAGCCGGACCTTGGACTGATTGGCATCACGGGCGGATATCTGTTTCGGGAGGGTGTTGAGACGTATCACGCGGGAGCGGAAGTCGAATACTATTGGAAGCGCCTGACCTTGCGCGGATTTGCCGGCATTGGAGCGCTCACCTATGAATTCCCGGTGCCATTCATTGACTCCGATCCCATGCGTTTTGCGGGCACGCTGGGCGCGAGCTATTATCTGCTGGAAGATCTGCGCGCCGGCGTTTCCTACTCCACCGTGCTGCATAATCACCTTGGAAAAGCGGAGGTCGAATATCAAACCCCGGTTTCAGGGTTAACGTTGACCGGCGAGTTCGCATTGGGTGAGCACGATTATGATCACTGGCTGGTGGGGGTGCGCTGGTACTTCGGAGAAAAGAAGTCCCTGCGCGCGCGGCATCGCACCGATGATCCGCCGAGCCTGATGCCGCAAATCCTGCAAGGACTGGGAGTGTATGGAGCCGATTTCAACAAACGGGCGCGGCACTATCTTCGTCAGGATCACCTGCCAGGCAGCGGCACTGTTTATGGGAGCAGTTTTAGTTTCGGTGTTGAGAGCCAGATGTACATCGGTTGGCCGTCCGGAATTAACTCCGGCGTTGCAGATTTCGACCCGACGCTGGATGCAACCCCGTGATCCGGGGAGGATGCAGGGCGATAGGGTGCATGAGGGCATTGGCCTAAAGGACGAAAGGATAGGGGATAACCGCTCTCACCCAATCGGGGTGCTTGTCAGTTCGCGTTGGGGTTGCATCATGGGTCAATGCGAAATTTTCTTTTCGTTGTGCTGTCGCTGGCTTGCTGCATTGCATCGGCGCGGGAAGTCACCAGCCTGAACGAGAACTGGCTTTTCCAAAAAGGCGAAATTGATAACGCCCAGCAGCCCGCCCTGGAGACTTCATCATGGCAGAAGGTCTCGCTTCCGCACTCATGGGGTTGGGAGGAGGCACAACGGGGATCCAACTATTATCGCGCTCCGGGATGGTATCGCCGATTCCTCGACATCGTTCCAGCGCGAGGCAAACGCTACTTTGTTCGTTTCGGCGCCGCAGGTTCCGTTGCGGACGTGTACCTGAACGGACGCCACCTTGGTCATCACCGCGGCGCGTTCGGTTCGTTTTGTTTTGAGATCACGCGAGCCTTGACCAACAGCGGCCCGAACATTCTCGCAGTTCGCGTAAGCAATGCCGTCGAGCACGATATAGCCCCTTTGAGCGGCGATTTTTGCGTGTTCGGCGGTCTTTATCGCGGCGCGAACCTGATCGAAACTTCCGATGTGAATGTGACGCCCACGGACCACGGGTCGCCGGGGGTGGCGTGGCTGCAAACCAAGGTCGGCGGCGACGAAGCGATTCTCGATGTCACTGCGCAGGTCTCAAATGGAACTCGCAACAACCGGCCGATCACATTTTCCGCAATCGTTCTCGATCACAATGGAAAACGTGTTGCGGCTGCGGAAAAGCAAGTGACGCTTGTCCCGGGCGTCACGGTTCCGTTGTCGATCCGCGTGAACGTTCCAAACCCGCACCTGTGGAATGGCGTCAAGGACCCTTACCTTTACCGCGCAATAATCGAACTCCGTTCCTCCGACGGAGTAGTTGATTCCGTGGAACAACCGCTCGGGTTGCGGCATTACTCGCTCGACAAGGACAAGGGCTTCTTCCTCAACGGCAAGCCCTATCACCTTCATGGCGTCAACCGGCATCAGGATCGGTTCAACAAAGGTTGGGCATTGTCGGTTGAGGATGAGAAGGAGGATCTCGGACTCATCCTGGAACTGGGCGCGAATGTGGTTCGTTGCGCGCATTACCAGCACAGTGAAAGTTTTTACAGTTTGTGTGACAAGGCAGGATTGCTGGTGTGGGCGGAAATCCCGCAGGTCGACCGCATTGGCACCGATCCGCGCTTTCCGGAAACCTCGCGCAATCAACTCACCGATCTCATACGTCAAAACATCAACCATCCATCGATCTTCGCCTGGAGCCTTTACAACGAACTCCGGCCGAACAATCCCGATCCGCACCGATTGCTGCAGGATCTGCATCATTTTGCAAAGGCTGAGGATCCGACCCGGCCAACGATTGCCGCGACTTGCACGGAACGGCTGCCTCAGATGAACACCATCACGGATTGGCTGGGTTGGAACATTTATCCCGGCTGGTACCAGGATTGGGAGCCGCTGGAGCTTTTCGGCAAGGTGATCGATGATCGTCGTTGGACGGCGCGGGAGGGGAGTTTCTGCATGAGCGAGTACGGCGCAGGCGCCAACGTGGAACAGCACGAACAGAATCCAAAACCTCCGATCGCGAACGGACAATGGCATCCAGAAGAATACCAGAACGTCTTCCACGAACACGCATGGGCGGAGTTGAAGGCGCGTCCGTACGTGTGGGGAACGTTCGTATGGGCGATGTTCGACTTCACGAGCTACTGGCGAAAGGAGGGCGGGGTTTTAGGCAGGAATGACAAGGGTCTCGTGACTGGCGACCGCAAGGTTAAGAAAGACGCGTTTTACTTTTACAAGGCGAACTGGACGGAGGAGCCGATGGTCTATATCACGAGCCGCCGTTTCACGGAACGCACGAATGCGGTCACTGACGTTAAGGTCTATTCAAACGCGAGATCGGTGGAGTTGCTGGTCAATGGCCGCGCCGCCGGAAACCGCTCGGACGCGACGAATGCTGTATTCGTGTGGAAGGCAGTCCAGTTGAATCCGGGTGAGAATCGGATTCAGGCCCGGGGCGCGGGAGTGCAGGATGAAGTGAGCTGGAACCTGCAGGCACCGTAGCGCCAGTCGCAACGCCCTGTTGCCGATTCCGGCGCGGCATGAGTCCGTTCGATCCGTGGGATCTGCGAGCGAGCGAAAATGGATCACCGTTTGTTCCGCTGATGCATGAGACAGTGCAGCGCACCATCCGTAACCACGGCCGCAGAATCCCGCTCTGGATGGCGAACGCCTGATTCCCAAAATCCACCTATGAATCGGTTTTTCAGTTTCCTCCTGCTTCTTGCCTGCGGTTTTTCTGCAGCGGCTGAGGAGTTCCATGTTTATTTCGGCACCTACACCAGGGGAGAAAGCCGCGGCATCTACCGCTCACGATTCGATTCCAAGGAAGGCACCCTGACATCGCCGGAGCTCGCGGCAGAGATTCAGAATCCAAGTTTTCTTGCAATGCATCCGTCCGCGAAAACCCTGTATGCAGCGGGAGAGCTCGACTCCGGCGGGTCGGTCACCGCCTTTTCAGTGAACGCCACGTCGGGCGCCTTGACGCGGCTCAATCAGGAGAGTTCGGGCGGAAGAGGGCCGTGTCATGTTTCCATCAATCATGCAGGGACGGCGGCTCTCGTCGCAAACTACGGCGGAGGCAGCATTTCGTTGTTGCCGCTGCGCCCCGACGGAACCATCGCACCCGCCAGTTCGACGATTCAGCATAATGGATCGAGTGTGCATTCCCGCCAAGCGGCTGCACACGCGCATTTCATCACAGCCTCGCCAGATGATCGATTTGCGCACGTCTGTGACCTGGGTCTGGATCAAATCGTGTCATACAGCTTCCGGGCTGCGTCGAACAGCGATCCCATTCAACTGTCCTCTACCGCTGTCCAAAGGGCGAGAACGAAACCGGGCGCAGGACCGCGTCATCTCGCGTTTTCCCCGGACGGGAAGTGCGTCTATGTGATCAACGAACTGAATAACACGGTGTCAGTTTTCCATTACGATTCATCCAACGGGGCGATGTCTGAAGTGCAAAGCATCTCCAGCCTTCCGGAATCGTTCACAAGCGAGAGCACAGCGGCTGGAATCGCGGTTCATCCATCCGGGAAATTTGTGTATGCATCCAACCGCGGGCACGACAGCATCGCCGTATTCGCGGTTGAGCCTGCAGGCAAGCTGCGATTCGTTGCGCATCAAACGGCCGGAATTCGAACGCCGCGACATTTTGTGGTCGATCCGACCGGGCATTGGATGCTGGTGGAAAATCAGTCTGGGAATTCGGTTGTGGTGTTCGGGATTGATCTGGCGACGGGAACGTTGAAACGTTCGAGCAATTCAATGGCAGTCGCCTCTCCGGTTTGCGCGGTGTTCGTTCGTTGCGAATAATCCAGATGAAACCTTTATGAACAAAAAGTTCCTCCCCGCATTGATTCTCTGCGGCGCTGTTTGCCTGAATAATGGCTGCCAATCGCCGCGTGACGGCGCCAGGGGTGAAGCGCCAATCCTGCTTCCATTGACTGGCGACCGGGCCGTGCATGACCCCGTCCTCATTCGCGAGAAGGATCAATATTTTCTGTTCTCGACGGGAGGCGGACCGCGCGGGGACATCATTCCGATTCGGTGCTCAACGAACCTGCTCCATTGGGAACGCTGCGGCAGCGTTTTTGAAAGGTTGCCCGAATGGGCGACGAACGAAATCGCGCGCGCGCGCGGCTCCTGGGCCCCTGACATCTCCTTCTACAACGGGAAATATCATCTTTATTATTCGCTCTCGAGCTTCGGTGTGAACGAATCTGCAATCGGTCTGGCGGTGAACCAGACGCTTGATCGCAACGACCCACGCTACCGATGGATCGATCAGGGACTTGTCATCCGTTCACGGCCCGGGGTCACTGATTTCAATGCGATTGATCCAAACCTGGTTCTTGATGGACGACGTGCATGGCTCTGCTGGGGAAGTTTTTGGGGCGGCATTATGATGCGCGAGATCGATCCAAAGACGGGGAAGGCGTCATCGAGCAATACCAATCTTTACGTCCTGGCGAGCCGCCCGCGCGTCGAAGAACACAAGACGCCGCCGGTGGAGGGCGCAATCGAGTCGCCTACTATCATCAAGCGCGGCGGTTTCTGGTACTTGTTTGCGTCGTACGATTTCTGCTGTCGCGGAACCAACAGCACTTACAACGTGAAGGTTGGCCGCTCGCGCAAGGTGACGGGACCCTACGTGGATCGCGACGGCAGGCGTCTGGCTGACGATGGCGGCACGCCTGTGATCGAAGCCCAATCGGAAAAGTGGGCCGGGGCGGGACACCAAACGTTCTTTAGTGACAAGGGCAAGGATTACCTGGTGTTCCATGCCTACAATCGCACCAACGGTCAGTCGCGCCTGCAGATCTCAACCGTTGTCTGGGAAAACGGCTGGCCGAAGGCGGCCAGCCGTTGATTCGTCCGCGCGCGGGCGGGGTTCAACCCTTGGACATCTCAGCCATCTTGCCGCATTCTTCCTTCATGCGGCGTTCCATTTCGTGCGGAGGCACGTCCTCGACGTGGGTCATCAGCGACCATTGATGCCCAAACGGATCTTCAAATGTTCCCGCGCGATCGCCCCAGAATTTATTTTCGACAGGGTATCTCACGGTTCCTCCTGCCTTGATGGCCTTCTCAAAAGCCTGATCGACATTCTCAACGTAAACCGCAAAGCACACGGTGGTGGCCTTCACGGTTGTGGGCGATGTATTCATCCCAGGGAACTCGTCCGCTACCATGATTATGGAATCGCCAATGACGAGTTCGGCGTGGCCGACAGTTTTGCCGTCCGGTCCAGGTAATCGGAACCGTTCGGTGGCGCCGAGCGCCCGTTTGTAGAACTCAATGGCTTCGGAGGCGCCCTTGATCGCAAGGTATGGAGTGACAGAGTGAAAGCCCTTGGGAATAGGATTTGGTTTCGATTGCATAGGATGCTCATTCATACGTTGGCGAGTGGAATGTCGAATCCTCGTCATGTTTGCCGGGGTCGTCAAGCGATGCAAAACGGCTGATTCGCCGTGGACAAAAGTTTACGCCGTAGGCTCATTGCGGAATTCTGCTCATCACCCGGAATATTCCGCATTGCCCGCGGCCGAACTTTGCCCTTTGAACTGCTTTGGCAGGTTGTGCTACCTTCCGCCCCCTTGTGGATATCGCCAAAGAAATTCAGAAACGACGCACGTTCGCCATCATCTCACATCCTGATGCCGGCAAGACCACGCTGACGGAGAAGTTGCTGTTGTACGGCGGCGCGGTGCAGTTGGCGGGTTCCGTGACCGCGCGCAAGAATCAGCGCGCCACGACGTCCGACTGGATGGAACTCGAAAAGAAGCGCGGCATTTCAATCAGCTCCACGGTCCTGCAGTTCGAATACAACGGGTATCGCATCAACCTTCTCGATACCCCCGGACACAAAGATTTTTCCGAGGACACGTACCGCGTGCTGACGGCAGTGGATTCGGTGGTGATGGTGATTGATTCCGCGAAAGGCATCGAACCGCAGACACGCAAGCTCTTCGAGGTCTGCCGCCAGCGCGGAGTGCCGATCTTCACGTTCATGAACAAGTGTGATCGCCCGATGAAGAACCCCCTTGAGCTGATCGATGAACTCGAGCGGGTGCTGGGGATTGGCGCATTTCCGGTAAACTGGCCAATCGGGAACGGCTTTGAATTTCAGGGCATTTATGATCGGCAAACAAAGCAGTTTCACCTGTTCGAACGAACGGTTGGAGGAATGCATCGTGCGCCCGTTTCAGTGGGCGGCATTGAAGACGCGGAAATCCGCGATCGATTGAGCGACGAAACCTTTCGCAAAACCGTTGAGGAGCTCGAGATGCTCGAAATGGCGGGACACGGATTTGACGAAGCTGCCGTGCTGGCTGGGAAAACAACGCCCGTGTTCTTCGGCAGCGGCGTCAACAACTTTGGTGTGCAGCTGTTGCTGGATGGATTCTTAAAGCATTCGCCACCGCCCAAGCCGCGTGTCATGGCGGGTATCGAAGTTTCACCGGAAAATCCCGCCTTCTCCGGTTTTATCTTCAAGATCCAGGCAAACATGGATCCGCGTCACAGGGATCGCATTGCGTTCATTCGCGTTTGTTCCGGCAAATTTGAACGCGACATGACCGTGCATCATTCGCGTTCCGAGAAGAAGGTTCGCCTTTCGAGTTCGCACAAGATTTTCGGCAACGAACGGGAAACCGTGGATGAGGCATTTCCCGGCGATGTAATTGGTCTCGTCGGCCATGACAGCTTTGGCATCGGCGACACGCTGACAACGGATCCGAGCATCAGCTACAAGGAGATTCCGCGGTTTACTCCCGAGGCGTTTGCCTATCTGCACAATCCCAACACAGCCAAATACAAACAGTTTCGACAGGGCCTTGAGCAACTGCTTCAGGAGGGCGTGATCCAGGCCCTGTACGTGCGTGACTCGGGCCAAAAAATCCCGCTCCTCGCCGCCGTCGGACCTTTGCAATTCGAGGTGGTGCAGTATCGGCTGGAAAGCGAATACGGGGCCGAATCGCGGTTAGAATCCGCCCCCTGGACGGTTGTGCGATGGCTGCCCACGGATATCAACGAGGAGCGACTCGATCAACTGTCACTGCCGACTGGGGCGCGACTGGCGTACGACATGGGCAAAAATCCAGTGGTGCTGTTTCAAAATGACTGGTCCGCGAATTATTTTAGCGATACGAACAAGGGGGTTGAGCTTTCGGCACAGCCGGTGCAGACCGCACGCGAGAGTTGACCATCGGAGAGGGTGACCCACGGTTGGCAGAATCGGGGGTATCGGAATCGCATTTCGAATCACGATTTTCTTCGCCGAGTGTTTCGTCGGCTTCAACTCGACCTTGAATACCCATTTGAGTCAATTGACCCCATGGTTGCGGGTGTTAGAGTGTCAGGCTGATTCGTGCTGAAACGATGGTGTTGCTGAGAGTTGGGCCGGTTTCATTCGCGGTTTGTGGAGGGAACTTCCTTCGCGGCTGGTCGGTGGTGCCGTTCTTCCTTCACTCGGGCTCGTCCATTCCGGGTCGAGGCTTCCTGTATTTCGGCATCGCTCCTTAAAACATTTATGAACAGTTCACACTTGAAACGGTTTGGCTTTCTAAGCGCAATCATCGGCGCCGGCGTGGCGACAGCGCCCGCGGCGGACATCTCTCTGACGGCGAACGACCCATTTGGAGAGTCGTCCTTCAACACATCGGGGACATGGCAGAATGCCGCGCCTCCCAGTCCTGGAAATGATTACTTCACCGGCAACTTCCGCATGCGCACCCCCGCGGATGGAAATAGTTACACGTTCGGTGGCAATTCGCTCGCCGCTAACAATACTCCTGCGGCCGACGCTTCGGCTGGGATAGGATACAAAGGATTGGGAACGAACGGCGTCCTTACGGCAAACTGGGTGCTCGATGGGGGACAGATTTATCACCTGAACGGGGTCACCGATCTCTTCCAGCTCGCGGGAACCTTGACCATCACTCCCAATGGCGGTGAGTTGTGGGCAAAGCAGGGTGATCTTCTCGTGCTGGCGCCCATCACTGGCGCAGGCCCTCTGACCATTCCAGCCACCGATGCTCCTGCTGAAACAGGGGCGCGATTCGTGAACCTGCGCGGGAACAACTCTGGTTACACAGGCGTGATCACGCTCATTGGAAAGCTGAGTGTGATTGCAGAAGAGAATCTCGGCGGCAACCCGTCAACGCTCGTGCCGAACCAACTTGCGTTCGAAGGCGGCATTCTCAGCACCACCAATACATTCACCATCGATGACGCCAATCGCGGGCTCAATGTCGGAGCCAGCGGCACGATCAATGTGAGCAACCCCGACACGAATACTGTTTCGGTTCTCACCATATCCAGCCCCCTTTCGGGCTTTGGTGGGTTAACGAAGACGGGCAATGGAACGCTGGCGCTTTCCGGCGCGAACAACGAGTTCTTTGGCGGGGTGACGGTTTCCGCAGGGCGGCTCAACCTTCAAAGTCCAACGGCCCTCGGTTTCGGAACGCTCACGTTGAACGCTGGTGCGCTTTTGGACAATGCCAGCGGCGGAGACATAACGCTGGTTAACAACAATCCGCAAACATGGACCGGTAACTTCTCCTTTGTTGGAACTCGCAACCTCGACATGGGGACCGGAGGTGCCGCCCTGAACGCCAATGTCGCGGTGACGGTATCGAACCAGACACTCACAGTCGGCGCCATCACTGATGATGGCGGCTTGCGCAGCCTCACGAAGCAAGGTCCCGGCACTCTGGCTATCAACGGCGGAGCGTTCTACGGCGGCAGCACGTTCGTGAACGAAGGTGTTCTGTCCCTGATCGGGAACGTCTTCATCAGCAGCCCGGTTGTTAACATCGCATCCAACGCGGTGTTGAACGTGGGCGGGAGCGGCCTGCTTCTGAACAGCGGCCAGGTCCTCACTGGCGGCGGGACTGTCAACGGAACTGTTTCCGACAGCGCAGGTGCCACAATCGATCCTGGAGCGGGAATCGGGACGCTCGCTGTAAATGGAAATCTCACGTTGAACGGCGGAACCGTGAATTTTCAACTGAGCGGCGCCACCACACCAGGCGCCGGCGTTAATGACCTCGTAACAGTTTCCGGCCAGTTGAATGCCGCGGGTCCAGCCACCGTGAATGTTATCGGCACCCCGGCTGTGGGCACTTACACGTTATTTGATTACGGAACGTTCTCTGGAAACCTGGCCAATCTGACGGTGCCGCCTGGTTTCGCGCTAAATAACAACGTCGCAGCGGGAACTATTGAACTCGTCGTGACCCATGTGCCCCAGGCACTGACCTGGCAGGGTGACGGAACTGCAAACGTGTGGGACCTCGGGATTACCCCTAACTTTCGACTGAATGGAACTCCGCAGCCGTTCTTTACTGGGGACGCGGTGACGTTTGACAATACGGGGTCCGGCGTTCCGCCGGTCAACCTGGCCGGGGATCTCTCACCGTCGTCGGTCGTGGTGAACAGCTCGCAAAACTATACGTTCACGGGTGGCGGCCTGCTGACCGGCAGCCTGACAAAGAGCGGAACGGGAACACTCGTCCTGGATAACACAAATTCCTATACCGGCGCCACGGTGATCAATGGCGGCATCCTGCAACTCGGCGATCCCGCGGGAATGTATGCGGGTGCGGCAGGAACACTGGGCCGCGGGCCTGTGACAAACAATGCGCTGCTGGCTATCAACCGCGTCGGCACCCTGACGATCACCAATTCAATCGTCGGTTCGGGCAGTCTCTCGAACTTTGCTGGAAGCACGGTATTGTCCGGAAGCAACAGTTACACGGGCGTCACGGTGATCAGCGGCGGTTCGGTCCAGGTGGCGCACAACGCAGCGCTTGGCGCAACGAATGGCGCCACGATTGTGCAAGGGAGCGGCCAATTGAATGCCTTTAATGCGCGCGCGATCGATGAAAACATTGTCCTCAATCCAGCGGACACAACCACCATGGCACTGCGCAACGGTGGAAATCAGGTCTTTACGATCAATGGCACCGTCGCGTTGAACAGTGACACTGCCGTCCAGGTCGACGGCGGTTCCACAATGGTGTTCTCGAACCAGGTCAGCGGCCCTGGCGCTCTGATCAAAAATGTAAGTGGAACCCTTACGCTGGCGGGCTCGAACACGTTCAGTGGCGGTCTTTCCATCAACTCCGGGACGTTGATCCTTGCCAATAATAATGCGCTCGGCAACTCGCAGGTAACGCTCACGAGCACGACGGGCGGCCCGGGCCTTAGCGGCACGCGCGTCACTCTGTCCGGCGGCGTGACCATTCCCGCAACGAAGTCGCTCACGTTGCCGTCTTCCGGTTCCGGAACCGTTCGTTCGGCACTCGTCGGCACGGGCGCTGGCGTGACGAATGTCTGGAGCGGGCCCATCACCTTGACTGGCGATTCCGACCCAGGCAACCAGGTCGGCTTTGGAGTTGATGCGAACTCGACCTTTGTGATCAGTGGGAACGTCACAGCGGACGCAAGCTTCCCTGGAAAGATTAACATTCGAGGGAACGGCACGGGCACCGGCATCCTATCTGGAACTGTTGCCCTGGCACCCGAAGGCCAGATCCAGGTGGACGACGGTGCCACGTGGGTCATCGCCTCGACAGGCAACACTTGGGGCACCAGCCGCATCGTGAACGGCACCCTGCGATTGGGAGCGAACAACGCGTTGCCGACGGCGTCCGTGATCACCGACAATTCGCGATTCGACCTTGCAGGCTTCAACCAAGCGATTGCAGGTCTCAGCGCGGGTGTGGCGATCACCAACAGCAGCCTGGTTGCGGATTCCACGTTGACCTACGCGACTCCGAATCAATCGACCTTCACCGGTTCAGTTCGAGACGGAGCACGCAGGTTGAACCTGACGATCGCGTCAGGAAATCTCACGCTTACAAGTACGAACACGTTGAATGCTCCACGATCGACCGTCACTGTGAACAGTGGCGCAGTGTTGCAATTGGATTATGTCGGAACGAACCGGGTGGCTGCGCTCGTGTTGAACGGTGTGAGCCAGCCGGTTGGGTTCTACAGCAGTGCGAACAGCGGCCCGTTCGTTGGCGGCACGGGCGTCATTCAGGTCGCGAACCCAGTTCCGACTATTCCCACCACCCTGGGCTTCAGCCGGATGGGCAACAGCCTGATGCTCAACTGGCCGGCTGAATACGCAGGCTGGATACTGCAGGCTCAAACCAACAGCTTGAGCACGGGGTTGGCGACGAATTGGGTCGATGTCGCGGGCAGCGCCGCGATGACGTCGACCAACATTGTGATCGACCCCGCCGCGCCTGCCGCCTTTTTTCGGCTCCGCGCTCCGTAATCGTGCTTCGAACTCACAACCGCCGCAGGCAAACTGCGGCGGTTTTTTGTTTCCAGCGAGGCGTTGAACCACCGGAACGAAATTTCCCGGCTTCCCTTTTGCGGTTGCGCAAAACACAATCCCGCGGCGATTCAACGACTCACATGCATGAGCACTAGCAAACCTATCTATATTGGCACCGACGGCGGCGCTACGACATCCAAGGTGAATGGCGTCTGGGAAAACGGTGAGGCAATCTCGACTAAACTGCTCCAACGGCCCACCAATTCACAGAACGGGCCCGATGCTGTCATCGCGAGCTGGATTGAATCCATCGGCATTTTTCTGCAACAGAATGGGCTGAGTTGGGATCAGGTGCGCGGGGCGGGGCTGGCCATTCCGGGGCCGTACCTCGGGTACGGCATTCTGGACAAATCCGCGAACCTGCCAGCGAGCTTTGCCGGGTGGGACGTTCACACGGCTTACAGCAAGGCGCTCGCGCAAGCCGCGGGACGCGATGTGCCGCTGATCGTTGGCAACGACGGAAACTTCGGCGGAGTGGGGGAGGCGCGTTATGCGCGTGGCGATTCGAGGGCGTCAGTCCTGATGCTGATGCCGGGTTCAGGCTTGGGCTGCGCTTACATTGATCAGAATGGCCTCCCGCTCGACGGCGATACCCTGGCGGGCATGGAGGCTGGCCACATGCCTGCGCCGCTGCACTTGTTGGGCGTCAAGCCATTCACGTGCGGTTGCGGCAAGGATTGGGGTTGTATCGAAGCCTACACAACGATCTCCGGGTTGCCTCAACTTCTCGCCGAGAAATTGCCAGCGCATCCGAGTCACGAACTCGCAACTGCTCCGGGAACCGCCAAGGAAAAAGCGCTGTCGCTTCGCAGCAGGGCACAGAAGGGCGATCCGCTCGCCCTCGACATTTTTGATTTTCAGGCACGGGCAATGGGTCTCCACATCGCCAATCTTGCGATGGCTCTCGATCCCGGAATTGTTGTTATCGGCGGCGGACTGATGGATCCCGAGGCGACGACGCCGGATTTTCGCGAACGATACCTGCGCAAGATGCGCGAGGCCGCGGAGCCATACATCTGGGCACAGCAACGAAAGACCCTTCGGATTGTGCCGGCTGTATTGGGGGATTTGTCGCAAGCTATCGGGGCTGCGTTGGTGGCTTTGTATCGGGAAAAGCCGTGATAAACCCAGTCCCGATTTGCGTCGCGCGCGCGGCAAGCTAGGCTATCCGGAATGTCCCAGGTCATTTCTGCCACAGATATTGTTGTTCGTTACCACGACCGTGCCGTGCTCAATGGTGCGACACTGGGAATCCAAGAGGGTGAGCGCATCGGCCTGGTTGGTCGAAATGGATCGGGAAAGACAACGTTCCTGAAGCTTCTTGCCGGTTTGCTTGAACCCGATTCCGGCGAAGTGAGCCGCCGACGCGATCTCGTTATCAGTTACCTTTCCCAGGATTTCACATTGGATCCTGCGCTCGATGTCCGCGGAAACGTACGGTCCGGTGCTCGCCACGTCTTGGATTTGATAGATGAATTCGAGTCGCTTCCGGCGGATTCCAGCCGTCATGAGCAGCTGGAACATCGCATTCACGCGCTGGAAGGGTGGACCCTCGATTCTCGCATCGAAACTGCGCTCGCGCACTTGAACTGCCCTGACGGCGAGCGCTCTATTTCATCTCTTTCGGGTGGTGAAAAAAGGCGGGTGGCCCTCGCGCGGGCAATCGTTTCGCGCCCTGATTTCCTCATCCTTGACGAGCCGACGAACCATCTGGATCCGGAGTCGATCGAATGGGTGGCGGAATTTCTGGAAGGGTTTTCCGGGACATTTCTCGTCGTGACCCATGATCGTTACTTTCTGGACGAGGTGGTCAACCGCATGGTGGAGCTGAGCGACGGCAGATTCTTTTGGCACGAGGGAAATTATACCGATTATCTGCTCGCCAAAGCGGAGCGTCAGGCGGCAGACGCAACGCTGGAGCACAAGCGGCAGATGTTTCTGAAGAAGGAGCTCGAGTGGGTGCGCACTGGCCCGCGAGCGCAGCGTTCCAAGGCGAAGAATCGTTTCGAGCGCTATTACGAGGTGGCTGCGCAGGGCGGGCCTGCGGCTGACGAAGAAGTTGAACTGGTAATTCCGCCACCCCCGCCACTGGGGAATCGCACCGTCGAGTTGTCAAACCTTGGCATGACTCTTGGCGAACGACGGTTGTTCAGCGGGTTTAATTTCACGTTTGAGAATGGGCAGCGAATCGGGGTCTGTGGACGCAATGGGCTGGGTAAGACGACGCTTCTGAGAATCATCATCGGCCAGCTTCAACCTACTGAAGGAACCGTAAAGATCGGCCAGTTGACGCGGTTCAATTATGTGGACCAGGGCCGATTGCAGTTGAATGACGAGCGCACCGTGCTGGATGAGCTCGCCGACGGGAGCGAGTTTGTTCAATGGGGTGAGTCGAAACTATCGCTCCGCGCGTACTTGAAGCGCTTTCTCTTTGCTGATGACCGGATCAGCATGCAGGTGAAGCATCTGAGCGGAGGAGAACGCAGCAGATTATTGCTCGCGCGAATTTTGAAGAGCGGCGGCAACTTTTTGATCCTGGATGAACCGACCAACGATCTCGACCTGCCGACATTGCGGGTGCTCGAGGAAGCGCTGATCGCTTTCCCGGGAGTTGTCTGTGTTGTCAGTCACGACCGTTATTTTCTGAATCGCGTCTGCACCGACATTCTCGCCTTTGAAGGAGATGAGCGAATTTGCCACAGCGTGGGAGATTACGATTACTACGCTGAAAAGAAGAAGCGCGCGCAAGCTTCAGCGGGGCGTCAAAGCGCGGCAATTATTTCGACCAACAAGACGACTGCGAGCGCGGCCGCGGCGTCTGGCAAGGCATCACGACCTCGAAAGCTCTCATTCAAGGAAAGTCGCGAGTTGGAGCAGATGGAATCCCGGGTTCTCGCCGCGGAGGAAGACATCAAGCGGATAGAAACCCTCTTCGCCTCTCCGGAATTCCACCGCACTCATGCAGCGGAAACACCGCGGCTGCTCGCGGAGCTGGCGGCCAACAAGGAGAAGCTGAATCAGTTATACGGCCGCTGGCAGGAGTTGGAGGCGGTCAGGGCAGCCTGGACCGCCAATGGGGACTGAAAGGAATCAAATCCGTTGCCTGTGGTTGAGGACCCTTCGCGCGTGCATTCGACCGGCGGTCGATCTGTAGAAAAGCTGACTGCCGCTGGCCGTCAGCGAACCAGTCGCAGCGCGATTTGCTTGTCGATTTCAGCCGCAAGTTCAATATCCGAGCCGCCGCTTGATGTGCGGGTTTGGACAGCCAGGCCGGTGACCTGGGGTTCCACCTGCTCGATGCGCACCCAAACCGTCCGCTGGTTTACCTTGCCTTCAACCGTGCGGATGATATTGCCAATGGCGTTGGTTTGACCGTAAACGATGCCTTCGTTCACAAGGGTCCCGTTGTAGGCAACGACTTCCTTTGCGGCCTGAAATACCTGGTCGGCGGGCCGCTCGTATCGCGACTCAATGCGGTCTTTCACAAAAGGAACCGCGGCTGTTTTTCGGCCAGTCACGGTTTCCACGCAACCTGTTGCGATGATTGCTGCGCCCAAGACGCCCGCGAGAAATCGAATATTCATGCGTGCATGCAAACACATCCCAGAAGTGCGTCAAGTGGATAGATGCCTCCGGCGGCTCGACATTCCCCGTGGCAGATGCCATTTTAATTCTGTGGAAAAACTTGAACAACTTCGCGCCTTGTTGCGGTCGTACGGATCCTGCCTGGTAGCGTACTCCGGCGGTGTGGACTCCGTGTTTCTGGCGAAGGTCGCTCGCGAGGTGCTGGGCGACAAATCGCTTGCTGCCATTGCAGACTCGCCCAGTCTCCCGCGCCGGGAATTGCAGGAAGCTCTTGAGTTGGGAATCCGTTTTGACTTCCCCGTCCGAGTAATCCGAACCAACGAGTTTGAGAATCCCAGTTATACCGCGAATCCCGACAACCGGTGTTACTTCTGCAAACACGAGTTATTCACGGAGCTTGTTCCACTCGCCCGAACAGAAAATTTTGCTGTGATCGCATACGGGGAGAACGCCAGCGACGTTGGGGATTATCGCCCCGGCGCGCAGGCTGCCAAGGAGTTTGAGATTCGCGCGCCGTTGAAAGAAGCAGGTTTGACGAAAACTGAAATTCGCGAATTTTCGGCCCAGCTCGGACTGCCCACCGCGGACAAGCCGCAAATGGCTTGCCTCAGCTCCCGCATCCCCTACGGTCAGGTGGTGACGCCTGAGAAGCTGCACATGATTGAGGCCGCCGAAAACGTGCTCCGGGATCTCGGATTTTACGACGTCAGGGTAAGACATCACGAACTTCCGTCTCCGAATATCTCTGGTGCGCCAGCAGTGCAGGCACCGAAAAAAGCCATGTATCTCGCGCGCATTGAAGTCGGGCAGGCGGAGCTGGCTAAATTCCTGCAGGGACAGGCATCGATCGTCGCGGCCAAGCTCATGGAGTTGGGTTACGCTCACGTGACGCTGGACCTGCAAGGGTATCGCCGCGGAAGTTTGAACCAACAATTGCCGGCGGCCGCGGAACTGAAATCGGCTGCCAAGTGACGTTGCAGCGCAACTTTATTCCAACGTGAGCGTTTAATCAGGATTGCTATGCCCCAGTTCTCTTACAAGGCCCGACGGCGGTCGGGCGAAATGGTTGAGGGCGTCTTGGACGTCGTCGATCGGCCCGCTGCGGTGATGCAGATCGAGCGGCTTGGGTTGTTTCCGATCGCCATTGAGACCGCGAAGGGAACCCCAGGGCACATGGCTTCAAAGAGCGGAGCGCGGATCAATCTCTCGTCGCTTCTCCCCGCCTCGATGAGGGATTCGCTAACGCGGCAACGAAAGCCGAAGCTTCAGGAGTTGGCGACCTTCACTCAACAGATGGCGAATCTGCTCAATTCGGGAATGCCATTGACGGTGGCTCTCCACAGCATGAGCCACCTGGAATCGAAAGGCATTCCCAAGTCGGTGAGCAAGGATTTGCGGCAGGAGGTCATGGAGGGACGCGGCCTTTCCGATGCTATGGCGAAGCAGCCTGTTATCTTTTCCGACCTCTATATCAACATGGTGCGGGCCGGAGAATCGAGTGGCGCGCTGGTCGATGTATTGCGCCGGATGGCAGCGCACTTTCAACAGTTCGCGGAGGTTCAATCGAAGTTCCTTTCGGCGATGATCTACCCTGCGCTTGTTTGCGGGGTGGGAATTCTGATGATCGGATTTTTTGTTGTTTTCATGCTTCCGCGGTTCATGGAAATGTTCGAGGGGTTTGAGGTCGAACTGCCGTTGCCCACTCGAATGCTGATTGGCTTCAGTCACGCGGTCACAACCTTCTGGTGGCTCGTCCTGCTCGGCTCGGCCGCGTTGGCGATCATGATAGGCAAGTTCCGGAACAGCGCGTCCGGAAAGCGCAAAATAGACGAGTGGAAGATGAAGCTGCCGGTATTCGGCAAGGTGGTTCGCCTGAATTTGTTCGGCCAATTCGCCCGCACCCTCTCAACGCTGCTGCACAACGGCGTTCCAGTGCTGACGGCTTTGCGGATCACGGAACAAGTGATGCCCAATCACATCATCAAGGAGGCCGTGGCGAAAGCTCGAGAAGAGGTAACGGACGGAAAGACCTTGGCTCAACCGCTGGCGCGAAGCCGCATTTTTCCTCAGCTCATGGTCGACCTGGTGAAAATTGGGGAGGAGACAGGCGATGTGCCGGGCGCCTTGTCGAACATCGCTGATACCTACGAAAGCGAACTGCAAGTCAGCCTTCGTGCCATGACAAACCTCATCGAACCGGTGTTGATCATCCTGATGGCGGTCGTCGTTGGGTTCCTCCTGATCAGCGTGCTTTTACCCATGTTCAAGCTGATCTCCAGCATCAGCGAAAGCGCCGGCCGATGAACCTGCGTCACCATATCGGCACTTCCGTGGCGCAACGGATCGGTGGTCCTTACAAGGCGTTCACTTTGATCGAGATCATGGTGGTCGTCGCGATCATCGGCATGATTATGGCGGCGGGCGTTCCGACGTTCTACAACGCACTGCGGAAGGAAGGCTTTCGCAAAACGGTCAGCGATATCCAGGAGGTGTGTGAGTCTGCGCGACGCCAGGCGATTCTCCAAAGCCGCATGACCGAAGTGGTGTTTCATCCGCAGGAGGGAACCTGTCATGTTGTCGGAGGAGGCACATCTCGCAGTGCGCGGATTGAGGCGGCGCGGATCGAAATGCTGGACATTAACCTGCGGGAATACCGTGATGCTGAGGTTGCTCGGGTCCGCTTTTATCCAAACGGCACAAGCGACGAACTGACCTTGATCCTGCAATCGGACGAGCACCAGTGGAGAAAGATCTCCGTCGAGCTTACGACTGCAATGGTTTCAGTCGACAGCGATCCAAATAAATGGCGATGAATACCGTGACGCATCATTCGGCTTCAAGCGCCGGCACCCGCGCTTTTACGTTGCTCGAGGTGATGATTGCGTCAGGAATTCTCTTCGTCTGTCTCTTCGCCGTGCTTGGACTTCTTGCGAACACATTGCGGAATGCACGCGCACTTCAAAAAGTGAGAGCAGATGCATCGATGCTCGCGGCGCAATTGTCGCTGACGAACAAGCTGACGGAAGGCGTCGATAGTGGGGATTTTCGTGATTTGGGAGACAACTACCGCGACTTGAACTGGCGCACCGAAACATTCCTTGCAGAAACCAACGGGCTTTTTGCGGTCGACCTGAGTGTCTTCCGCCGCAGCGGCAACACGCCGGAATCGCGAATGACAATCCTCCTTTACCGCCCCGAATCCACGATGACACCGGCAGGGGGGGCGCCGCGTCGATGAAACACTTGGCTTCACGAAAATACAGCGGGTTCACGCTGCTGGAAGTGATGGTGTCTTTGTTCCTTTTGACTCTGGTGATTGCGTCGGTTTACTCGAGTTGGAATGCGGTGGTGAAAGGTTCCAGGGTCGGATTGCAGGCGGCGGCGGAAGTGCAGCGCTCCCGAATAGCGTTGCGCACGATCGAGGACGCGTTGAGTTCCGCCCGCATGTTTACGGCAGACGCCCAGGCGTATGCTTTTGAGGGCCAGGGCGGCAACAAAGCTTACCTCAGTTTCGTGGCGAGTGTGCCGTATTCGTTCCCGCGGGGTTCCAAATTTGGAGATTTCACAGTGAGGCGCGTCAGCTTTGGCCTTGAAGCTGCGCCCGATTCCGAACGGCAGCTTGTCCTGCGGCAAACCCCGCCATTAATGGAGATGGATATCGACGAGGAGAACCATCCCGTGATCCTCGCAAAATCCGTTCATGCACTCGAATTTGCATTCTGGGATCGGCGTAATGGCGAGTGGCTCGAGGAATGGACGCAAACAAACCAGTTGCCGGCCATGGTTCGGATTACCCTCGAATTCAGTAAGAATGGCAAGCGTTCTGAACCATTGACCCGAATTGTGTCGCTTCCATCGATCGCGGTTCCCCCCAACTGGCAACGGCCGGGACCACAGCAACAACCCATACAATGAAATCGCAGCGAGGAAGCCAATCGCGACGGGGGATTGCCCTGATCATCGTGATGGTGGCGATATTCGTTTTGTCCGTTCTGATCGGAGCTTTCGCCTACAGCATGAAGGTGGAGACGAAGCTCGCGATGAACGCGAATCAGGAGTCAGACCTGATATGGTTGGGACGTTCCGGCGTTGAGTTCGCCCGCTGGGTGTTGGTCCAGCAAACCGCGGTCCCGGGCGAGCCGTATGATGCATTGAATCAAAAATGGGCGGGCGGGACGGGAACGCTCGCTGCATCGAACAGTCCACTCGCTGCGGTTTCTCTTCAAAATTATCAGATCGGTGACGGAACAGTCTCGATACGGATCACGGATAATGAGAGGAAATTCAATATCAACCAGGCGAACGAACAGATCTTGCAGCGGGTATTAACGGCCGTTGGCGTTGATGCTGGCGAAATTCCCGCAATCACTGCTTCGATCATTGACTGGATTGATCCCGACGACGTCACGCACGTGAATGGTGCGGAAAGCGATCACTACGAAAGCCTGGTGCCTCCGTATTCTGCCAAGAATCGTCCGATGGATGACCTCTCTGAATTGCTTCTGGTGCGGGGCGTCACCCTGGACATGTACTGGGGATCAGCCTCATCAAATCATATTGTGGCTGCATTTCAACCGGTGGACCGCTGGGGCCGCCCGATGGAGGCGCCGGTTTATCCGATGGGTTTTGTTGATGTGTTCACGCCCCTTTCGAACGGTCGCATTAACGTGAACACAGCTTCTGCGCAGACCTTGCAGATCATTCCGTTGGTCGATGAAAGCGGTGCGGCGCAGATTGTTCAGCAAAGAGCCGGACCTGATGGCGTGGATGGGACCGAGGACGACTTGCCATTTCGCAGTCCGGGTGAGGCCGGAATGATTGTGAACCAGGCCGTGGCGCAACAATGCACCCAATTTGGAACAGTCCGCAGCAGTGTGTTCGAGGTGGTCGTTGAAGCAACGCTCGGAAACTATCGGAAAACCTTTCATGCAACACTTGCCCGGACGCCACCGCGCGACGTTCAGATCCTGAGTTTTCGATGGGAGTAGTCGTAAAAAAGGCCAGTATTTATTGGGGTTTTACACTGCGCAAAAAATCTCCCGGAATTTTTTAAAAATCGCTTGCACCCGTTCGGAGGTCAGGTATTGTGTTGCCGTTCTTCGCAACGGAAACGAGTGAGCGACAGCGAAGCGAACGAAGGTTCGAAAGAACAAAAAGTTCGAAAAAACTCGTTGACAGTTGCGGCGGCTGAAGTAATCTAAAGCCGCAATAAACGAAGGTCTGAGAGGCCGAGTTGAAAAGAGAAAATAACCGGCTCTCAGGTTTTTTGTCCCCAGGATGGGGAATTTGAGCGAAACGCTCGCAGATTTTGAGTGGAAACACTCGCTGCTCATTGAAAATTGAATTGTGCGATAAGTGAGAGCCCCTTCACTGGGAGTTGTTAGTAACTCACAGTGAGGAGTTTTAAAATTGTAATTCGTCCGATTAATCATCGGACAGGAATTAAACTAACGTTTTTCAACGGAGAGTTTGATTCTGGCTCAGAACGAACGCTGGCGGCGTGGATAAGACATGCAAGTCGAACGCTGATCACAGGGTAGCAATATTCTGTGGTCGGAGTGGCGCAAGGGTGCGTAACACGTGGGCAATCTGCCGTGAAGTCTGGAATAACTTGCTGAAAGGCGAGCTAATGCCGGATGTGAAAATTGGGGGGCATCTTCCGATTTTCAAAGTTGGGGACCGCAAGGCCTAACGCTTCACGATGAACCCGCGGCCTATCAGCTAGTTGGTGAGGTAACGGCTCACCAAGGCTAAGACGGGTAGCTGGTCTGAGAGGACGACCAGCCACACTGGAACTGAGACACGGTCCAGACACCTACGGGTGGCAGCAGTCGAGAATTTTTCACAATGGGGGAAACCCTGATGGAGCGACGCCGCGTGGGGGATGAATGGCTTCGGCCCGTAAACCCCTGTCATTTGCGAACAATGCTTACGACCTAACATGTCGTGAGTTGATAGTAGCGAAAGAGGAAGGGACGGCTAACTCTGTGCCAGCAGCCGCGGTAATACAGAGGTCCCAAGCGTTGTTCGGATTCACTGGGCGTAAAGGGTGCGTAGGTGGTCGGGTAAGTCTGATGTGAAATCTCCGAGCTCAACTCGGAAATGGCATTGGATACTATTCGGCTGGAGGATTGGAGGGGGGACTGGAATACTTGGTGTAGCAGTGAAATGCGTAGATATCAAGTGGAACACCAGTGGCGAAGGCGAGTCCCTGGACAATTCCTGACACTGAGGCACGAAAGCTAGGGGAGCAAACAGGATTAGATACCCTGGTAGTCCTAGCTGTAAACGGTGCATATTTGCTGTAAAAGGAATCGACCCCTTTTGTGGCGTAGCAAACGCGTTAAATATGCCGCCTGGGAAGTACGGTCGCAAGATTAAAACTCAAAGAAATTGACGGGGGCCTGCACAAGCGGTGGAGTATGTGGCTTAATTCGATGCAACGCGAAGAACCTTACCTGGCCTTGACATGCAAGTAGTAGAACCATGAAAGTGGGACGAGGTAGCAATACCAGCTTGCACAGGTGCTGCATGGCTGTCGTCAGCTCGTGTCGTGAGATGTTGGGTTAAGTCCCGCAACGAGCGCAACCCCTGTGTCCTGTTGCCACCCCTTAATTGGGAGCACTCTGGACAGACTGCCTCGCTTCAACGAGGAGGAAGGTGGGGATGACGTCAAGTCAGTATGGCCCTTACGGCCAGGGCTGCACACGTACTACAATGCCCGGCACAAAGGGAAGCAAGACCGCAAGGTGGAGCAAATCCCCAAAAACCGGGCCCAGTTCAGATTGCTGTCTGCAACTCGACAGCATGAAGCTGGAATCGCTAGTAATGGCGCATCAGCTACGGCGCCGTGAATACGTTCCCAGGCCTTGTACACACCGCCCGTCACATCATGAAAGCCGTTTGTACCCGAAGTCGCCCCTCAAAAGGTGCCGAAGGTATGGATGGTGATTGGGATGAAGTCGTAACAAGGTAGCCGTAGGGGAACCTGCGGCTGGATCACCTCCTTTCTAAGGAGAAACCACGGGTCTCGGATCATAACGAGACTTCCGAGGTCGAACGATTCGAAAGAATCGGATAGGTTCAATACCTTATCGCACAGTTCAGTTTTCCGATGAGCAGTCATGCTCTTTGGCAAGTGGTAGAGATCGAACTCGACCGTTAATTTGGAATTTCAGATCACAACTGAAATTCGATGGCGGGGCTGTAGCTCAGTTGGTAGAGCGGTAGCTTTGCAAGCTATAGGTCAGGAGTTCGAATCTCCTCAGCTCCACCAGCCTTCGCTCGCAGCGAAGCAAGAGCGATGCTGTCACACCGGCGCAAATGCGGCGGAGGACGGTTGAGCACACACCGAAGTAAACGGCTGCGGGCTACGGCTCGGCCAGCCGGATTTTCCGGGCGTGTAGCTCAGTTGGTTAGAGCATGCGCTTGATAAGCGCAGGGTCACTGGTTCAAATCCAGTCACGCCCACCACTTCGTCGAAATCGATTCGACACCACTTGCAGAACAAGCCATTCATAGTAGATTCGGAGCCGATTTCGATTCCGATTCGAAATGATTCAATTTTACCGGAATGGCAAACGCGGGTGAAAGCCTGCCTTTCCAATTCGGGAAGTTCTTTGACATCTACACATAGGTAAATTCTAGGGCAAATACAGTTCGCTGAGTTTCTGTTCATTCCGGAAGGGATGACAGGTAAACTTTTGTGATCAAGCTACTAAGGGCTTATGGTGAATGCCTTGGTGCCAAGAGGCGATGAAGGACGTAGTAAGTTGCGATAAGCCACGGGGAGCCGCAAGCAGGCTTTGATCCGTGGATCTCCGAATGGGACAACCCAGCCAGTTTAACCACTGGTTATCGACCGGATGAATTCATAGTCCGGCGAAGCGACACGCGGTGAAGTGAAACATCTCAGTAACCGCAGGAAAAGAAAATGAAATGATTCCGTAAGTAGTGGCGAGCGAAAGCGGAAAAGCCTAAACCGGGAGGACTTGTCCTGCCGGGGTTGTGGGACCTCAATGTGACAGGTGGAGAGTTAGCAGAACGATCTGGAAAGTTCGGCCATAGACCGTGACAGCCGGGTATGCGAAAACTCAAAGCCGTCTAGAGGCATCCCAAGTAATGCGGTGCACGTGAAACTCTGCATGAATCTGTCCCGACCACGGGATAAGGCTAAATACTCCTTGGCAACCGATAGTGAACTAGTACCGCGAGGGAAAGGTGAAAAGAACCCCTGTTAGGGGAGTGAAATAGTTCCTGAAACCATATGCCTACAATGTGTTGGAGCCACGCAAGTGGTGACAGCTTGCCTTTTGCATAATGAGTCTGCGAGTTATTGTCAGTGGCCAGCCTAAGTTGTTTTGCAACGGAGGCGAAGGGAAACCGAGTGCCAATAGCGCGACCAAGTCGCTGGCAATAGACCCGAAGCGGAGGTGATCTACTCTTGAGCAGGTTGAAGCTGCAGTAACATGCAGTGGAGGACCGAACTCGTGGATGTTGAAAAATCCTGAGATGACTTGAGAGTAGGAGCGAAAGACTAATCAAACCCCGTGATAGCTGGTTCTCTCCGAAATCGCTTGAGGGCGAGTGTTGAGCAAGTACCCAGCGGAGGTAGAGCACTGAATGGCTTAGGGGCCCCACCAGGCTGCCAAAACCAATCAAACTCCGAATTCCGCCGGTCCCATTATCTCAGCAATCAGGCTATGAGTGATAAGATCCATGGCCGAGAGGGCAACAGCCCAGACCATCAGCTAAGGTGCCTAAATGTGATTAAGTGGAAAGGATGTGACGTTGCTTAGACAGTGAGGATGTTGGCTTAGAGGCAGCCATCATTTAAACAGTGCGTAATAGCTGACTCATCGAGCGATGTCGCGCCGAAAATGATTGGCGATTAAATCACATACCGAAGCTATGGATTGAGTTCCGATTCGTCGGGATTCAGTGGTAGGAGAGCGTAATCAGTGCTGCGAAGCAGAACGGAAACGGACTGTGGAGCGCTGATTAGTGAGAATGCAGACACGAGTAGCGATAAACCAGATGAGAATTCTGGTCGCCGTAAACCCAAGGTTTCCTGGGCCAGGTTCGTCCTCCCAGGGTTAGCCGGGAGCTAAGATGAGGCCGTAAGGCGTAATCGATGCACAGCAGGTTAAATATTCCTGCGCCCGGCAGGGTTAAGGCTGCGAGTGACGCATGGGAAGACATCAATTAGACAATCGAATGTCGAGCCTAGGGGCAACCCGAAGCGTATTGGTGGGTTCCTGTGCCGAGAAAAGCTTGCAGTTGTTCCCCTGCTGGCCCGTACCGTAAACCGACACAGGTGGGTGAGTGTAAGCGCACTCAGGCGCGCGAGAGAGACCTCTCTAAGGAACTCGGCACATTAGCCTCGTAACTTCGGGAGAAGAGGTGCCCACTTCGGTGGGTCTCAGTAAATTGCGTTTAGCGACTGTTTAACAAAAACACAGCACTCTGCAAAGTCGTCAAGACGACGTATAGGGTGTGACACGTGACCAATGCGGAAAGATCAAACTATTGGGTTAGCCGCAAGGCGAAGCTCGGTAGCCAAGTCCCCGTGAATGTCGGCCGTAACTATAACGGTCCTAAGGTAGCGAAATTCCTTGTCGGGTAAGTTCCGACCTGCACGAATCGTGTAACGACTGAAC